>Ga0164242_10004445_pt1 | contig 15750 bp, 13 predicted proteins | sample OricomgcompostMG_FD_108783 | JGI IMG/M metagenome (GOLD analysis project Ga0164242, IMG submission 108783) | Miracle-Growth compost microbial communities from Emeryville, California, USA - Original compost - Miracle growth compost (MG) ... | reverse complement strand
GCGATGATCCGCAACCCGTTGAGCGCGTGGAACAGCACCGCGCCGACCAGCCCGATCTCCATGAGGTTCACGAACGGGTTCTTGTAGGTGTCGATGACCTTGTCGTACGACTCGGGCGAAACGCGCACCAGCGCGGTGTCCAGCACGTGGGCGAACAGGAAGAAGAACGTCAACACGCCCGTGATCCGGTGCGCGACCCAGGACCACATTCCTTCCCGGCCCCGGTACAGCGAGCCTGCGGGACGAGTTCGCGGTTTGTCGATCGCGTTCGGCGTCACGGTGGACACGTATCGTTCTCCTCGCAGGTCGCGGCCCGTAAGAAAGCAGGCCGTGGGAAATGCTAGTGGCGGTGCGACGACGTCCAGGGGCCGGAGGTCCCGATGTGACCAGTCGGACATTGACGCGCGGCCCACAGTGCGAGAGGGGTCCGGTGCGCACCATCGACTGGGCGGACGGCGCGATCGAGATGATCGATCAGACGGCGTTGCCGGGACGCGTCGACGTCCTGCGGATCAGTGATGTCGACGAGCTGATCGGGGCCATCCAGCGGCTCGCGGTGCGCGGCGCGCCGGCGCTCGGCGTGGCCGGTGCGCTCGGCGTCGCGCTGCTCGCCGCGCGGCCCGGTTCCGACCCGGCCGCCGTGCGAGCGGACGCGTCCCGCCTGCGTGCCGCGCGCCCGACCGCGGTGAACCTCGCCTGGGGCGTCGACCGGGCGCTGACCCGGTTGGACGAGGGACCGGACGCCGTGCTGGCCGAGGCGCTGGCTGTCCGCGACGAGGACCTGGCCGCATGCGTGGCGATGGGCGCGAACGGCGCGGACCTGCTGCGCGAACTGCTCGGCGACGGCGCCAAGCGGTTGATGACGATCTGCAACACCGGCGGGCTGGCCGCAGTCGAGCGCGGGACGGCGCTGGGAGTCGCGCAGACGGTGTTCGAGCGCGGCGAGCTGGCCGAGGTGATCGCGATGGAGACCCGCCCGCTGCTGCAGGGTGCGCGGCTCACCGCGTGGGAGCTGCAGCAGATGGGCGCGCCGTTCCGGCTGGCCGTCGACTCGGCCGGCCCGTTCCTGCTCGCGCGCGGCGCGGCCGACGCGGTGCTGATCGGCGCGGACCGGATCACGGCGAACGGCGACACCGCGAACAAGGTGGGCTCGTTCTCGCTGGCGCTCGCGGCGCGGCGCGCCGGCGTGCCGTTCCTGGTGGTCGCGCCCGAGTCGACCGTCGACGTCGGGACGTCCGACGGAGGCGCGATCGAGATCGAGGACCGCGGCTCGGCCGAGGTCGTCGGCTTCGGCGGTGTGCGCACCGCGCCTGAGGGCACGACCGCGATCAACCCGGCCTTCGACGTCACGCCCGCCGAGTTGATTACCGCGATCGTCACGGACCAGCGGGTGATCTGGACCAGCAAGGGCCAGACTCCGGCGGAGGGCTGATGGACGCGGCCGAGATCGCGCGGCTGCTCGAGCTCGAGCCGCTGCCCGAGGAGGGCGGGCTGTTCCGGCGCACGTCCGCGGACGGGCACGCGAACGCGATCTACTTCCTGCTCGCGGACGGCGACTTCTCGGCGATGCACGTCCTCACGTCGACCGAGGTCTACCACTTCTACGACGGCGCCCCGCTGCGGATGCTGCTGCTGCACCCGGACGGCCGGGTCGAGCAGCCGGTGCTCGGGCGCGACCTGGCCGCCGGCGAGCGTCCGCAGCTCACCGTCCCGCCCGGTGTCTGGCAGGGATCCTCGTCCGCGGGGGAGTGGACGCTGGTCGGCACGACCGTCTCGCCGCCGTTCGAGTGGGACGGCTTCCGGCTCGGCAGCCGGGAGCGGCTGGCCGAGCGCTACCCGACTGCGGCCGCACGTATCGCGGAACTCACCCGCTCCGCAGATTAGTTAGACTCCTAAGTATTAGGGCGAGTTCCGGCCGGGGCTCGAGTTCGGGACGGAGCTGACGGATGGCACGCAACCCCGCGGCGGACACGGCGGACCTGCTCGCGCTGGAGCGTCAGGTCTGCTTCGCGCTGGCCGTCGCGAACCGCAGCGTGCTCGCCATCTACCGTCCGATCCTGGAGCCGCTCGGGATCACCCATCCGCAGTACCTGGTGATGCTCGCGCTCTGGGAGCAGTCGCCGCGCACGGTTACCGACGTCAGCCGGGCGCTGCAGCTCGAGCCCGCGACGCTCTCCCCGCTGCTCAAGCGGCTGGAGGCCAACGGGCTCGTCGCGCGCGAGCGCAGCGCCGAGGACGAGCGCCAGGTGCACGTCGCGCTCACGCCGGCCGGCCGCAAGCTGCGCGCGAAGGCCGAGCGCGTGCCGCCCGCCGTGATCGCCAAGCTGGGCATCGAGCTGGCCGAGCTGGAGCGGCTGCGGGACGCGCTGAACCGGGTCACCGCCGCCGCTCGGGCCGCGCTGGAGGGCTGACAACCGAGCTGTCGCCGGGCGTGGACGAGTTGTGTGTCACTCGAATGTTTAGGGCGACAAGTGTTCGCGTACCATGTGTCCTATGGATGTCGAGCAGGAGCGCGTGCGACCGAATCCGCTGCGCTGGATCTGGTACGCGCTCGGCGGCGCGCTTCCGCCGCGACACAACACCTGGGTGCTGCACGACACGACCTGCCGCACCTGGATCCCGCGCTATGTCGCCCGGACGACCGTTCAGATCAGCCCGCTGGTCGTCGCCGTCCTGGTGTTCATCCCGGCGGCCCTGAACGTCCGGGTGCTGACTGCGGTCGGTACCGGGCTGCCGTCCATCCTGTTCGCGCTGTTCTTCGCGGTGCCCGGCAACGAGAACCGGCTGGCCAAGGCCGGCTACCCGGCGGGCATCGGCGAGCGCATCCGCACCGAGCGCTCGACGCGCGCGCAGATCGAGGGCAACCGGCTGCGCCGCGAGCGGATCGCGGCCCGGCACGCCCGGCGCGCGCTGCGCTGACCCGGCGCGCCCTGCGCTGACCCGGCGCGCCCTGCGCTGACCCGTCCGGCCGGCAAGCAGCCCGGCTGACGCCGTCAGGCGGAGACGAGTGCGTCCAGCGCCACGGTGAGCGTCGTGGCGACGGCGCGTGCGACCACCTCGCGGAACGGGTCGTACCCGGACATGTCCGTGTCCTTTTCGGCCAGCGGGTTGCCGTCGATCGCGAACACGCCTCCGGCCCGGGCGCCGTGCTGCGCGGCGATCACCAGCAGCGCGGCCAGCTCCATCTCGACCGCCACGCACCGGGCGCGCTGCCACAGCGCGAGGCCACCGTCCAGCACGGGGTGCGGGTAGAACAGGTCGGACGTCAGCACGACGCCATGGTGCGCGGTGAGCTCGTTCGACGACGCCGCGGCACGCAGTGCCAGCACCAGCTCGGGATCGGCCACCGCGGGGTAGCCCAGCGGGACGATCTTGGGCGTGACGCCGTCGTCGCGCACCGCGGCGGTGGCGACGACGAGCGCGCCGTCCCGCACATCCGGGGCTAGCCCGCCGGCCGTTCCTGCGCGGACGAGGACCTGCGCGCCGCCGCGGCACAGCTCCTCGAAGCAGATCGCGGCACCGGCGCTGCCGACCCCGTGCGAAGCGACGGAGACCGGCACACCCCGGAAGTGCCCGGTGTACGTGACGTACTCGCGGTTCGAGCCGACCTGCCGCGCGCCCTCCAGCAGCTGCGCGGCCGCAGCGGCGCGGGCCGGGTCGCCGACGACGAGCACGCGCGGGGCGAGGTCGGCCACCGGCACCTGCAGGAGCGTCAGCGTGTCCTGCGGACCCAGGCGCGCGGGTGGAACGGTCACGGACGGCTCCCTCTCATGCGGACAACTCGGTGGTGATGCGGGCGGCGGTGGCGGCGACCTCGGTGCGGGCGGCGTCCTCGTCGACCGTCAGCAGCGTGCCGTCGCGCATCAGCTCGCGTCCACCGACGACCACGTGCCGCACGTCGTCGCCGCGCGCCGCGAACGTCAGGAACGAGACCGGCGAGATCAGCGGCGTGGCCCGCGTCGAGTCCACGCTGAGCACGATCAAGTCTGCCGCGCGCCCGGGTGCCAGCACTCCGGACGCGCCGAACCCGGCCGCAGCGGCGCCGTCGCGCGTCGCCATGTCCAACAGCTCGGACCCGCTGATCAGGTCGGACACCTGGTGCCGTCCGCGGTGCACGATCGTGCCGGTCTTGATCTCCTCGAACAGGTCGAGGGTGTTGTTCGACGCGACCGAGTCGGTGCCCAGCGCCGTCCGCACACCGGCCGCGCGCAACTGCGCGAGCGGTGCGATCCCGGCGCCGAGCTTGAGGTTGCTGACCGGGTTGTGCGAGACGGACGCGTCCGCCGCGGCGAGGATCTCGAGGTCGGACGGATCCGGGTGGACGCAGTGCGCGACCAGCACGGGTCCGCCGAACAGCCCGCAGTCGCGCGCGAGCTCGATCGGCGTGCGGCCGTGCTGCGAACGGCACTGCTCGACCTCGAACGCCGTCTCGGACAGGTGGATGTGCACCGGCAGGCCGAGGCGCGCCGCTCGCGCGGCGACGTCGGACAGCAGCTCCGGCGGGCAGGTGTACGGCGCGTGCGGGCCGAACGCGATGCGCACCTGCGGGTCGCCGGCGAACGTCGCGGCGAGCTGCTCGGTGAGCGCGAGCGCGTCGCGTCCGGTCTGCGTGGACGCGGCCGGGTAGCCCAGCGCGTCGTACCCGAACACGGCGGGTGCGGCGAGTACGCGCACGCCGGCAGACGCGACGTCGCCCAGCAGCGTCTCGTCCCACAGGAACATGTCCGCGAAGCAGGTGATGCCGTTGCGGATCATCTCCGCCAGGGCCAGCTGCAGCCCGGCGCGGACGTCGGCGGCCGTCATCAGCACCTCGAACGCGCGGATGCCGGCCAGCCACGACTGCAGGTCGCGGTCGTCCGAGTACCCGCGCAGCGGCGTCATCGCCGAGTGCGTGTGCGCGTTGACCAGTCCCGGCATCACGATCGCGCCGGCCGCGTGCAGATCGCCGGTGTCCGCCGGGCCGCGCGTCGGGCCGACGTACGTGATGAGCCCGGTGTCCGGCGAGTACGCGACCTCGCCGTCGGTCAGGATCCGCCGCTGGTCGTCCTGCGTGACCACGGTGGCGTGCACGATCCTGCGTGTTGGCCCCTGAGCACGTGACTGCGCGGCGTGTCGCCCTGCTACGGGGCCAACAGGGTCAGATGACACGGTCGCTGCCGCCGTCGATCGGGATCTGCGCGCCGGTGGTCGCGACGAACGCCGGCCCGCACAGCGCGACGGTCAGCGCGCCGACGTCCGCGCTGGTGACTTGCGTGTGCAGCAGGTTGCGCCGCTTGTACTCGTCCACGCTCATCCCGTACCGGGCGGCGCGCTCGGCGATCAGCTCGGGTGTCCACAGCGCGGTGTCGAACACGGCGTCCGGGTGCACCAGGTTGACCCGGATCCCGTCGCCGGCCCACTCCAGCGCGGCCACGCGGGACAGCTGCGTGAGCGCCGCCTTGGACGCCGAGTACGCCGCCGCCCCCGGACCGGGAGCCGGCACGTTCTTGGACGCGATCACCACGACGCGTCCTCCGCCGGGAGCCAGGGCGAGCAGCGGATGCGCCGCCGAGAACAGCGACGCGACCGAGTCGACGTTCACCGCCATCGTGCGCCGCCATGCATCCGCGTCCAGCTCGGCGATCGGCGCGGACGCGGGGAAGATCCCGGCCGCGACCACGAGCACGTCCAGGCCGCCGAACCGCTCGACACCACCGCGGATCGCGGTCGCGGTCGCGTCGGCGTCGGTGACGTCCAGCTGTAGGCCGAGCCACTCGGGGCCGCTGAACGTGCCCACGACCGACTCGCTCAGGTCGACGCCCACCACGCTCGCGCCCGCCGCCAGCAACGCCGACGCGCAGGCGCGGCCGATGCCGGACGCCGCGCCGGTCACGAACGCGACCTTGCCGGCCATCGCCGGCGGCGCGCCCGCGAGCCGCAGCTTGGCCTGCTCCAGCTCCCAGTACTCGACGTCGAACAGGTCCTCGGGCGGCAGCGCCCGATAGCCGCCCAGCGCCTCGGCGCCCTCGATGACGTCCATCGTGTGCAGGTAGATGTCGCGCGCGATGTCCGCGTCCTTGCCGCGCCGGCCGGCCGTGAGCATGCCCAGGCGCGGGTCGAGCACCACGCGCGGCGCCGGGTCGAGCATCGTGAGCGGCACGCCCCGGCGACCCGAATTCGCGTCGAAGTACGCGCGGTAGTCAGTGGCGAACGCGTCCACGTCGGTGCCCACCAGCGGCACGCGCTTGGTGCGGATCACGTGATCCGGCGTCGCCGGGCCGCGCGTGGCGAGCGAGCCGAGATCCGGACGCGCCACGAACCCGGCGGTACGCGGGTCGGTGCGCCGCGTGACGATCATCGGCTGCCCGGCGAGCTCGCTGATCTTCGCGCGCAGCGTCGCCAGCTCGAGCGCGGGCACGTCGGGCAGCGGATGCCCGGACGGAGCAGCCGGCACGCGAGCCGACAGGAACTCCTCCGCCCGCGTGATCAGGTCGATGTGCCGCTCGTACGCCTGCCGCGTCGAGTCGCCGACCGTGAACAGCCCATGGTTCAGCAGCACCATGCCGACCATGCCCGGCCGGTACTGCTCGTCCCAGGTACGCGCGACGAGCCGGGCGAGGTCGAAGCCGGGCATGCAGTACGGCACGACCAGCACGTCGTCGCCGAACGCCGCCCGCACCGACGCGGCGCCGTCGGCCACGTTGGTCAGCGTGACGATCACGTCGGCGTGGCTGTGCTGCACCGCGGTGAACGGCAGGTGCGCGTGCAGCAGCGCCTCGACGGACGGGTCCGGCGCGGACGAGTCCAGCAGCGCGCAGCGGAACTCGTTCATCATCGCCGCGTCGGACAGCTCGGGCACCTGCAAGACGGCGCGCAGCCGGTCCAGCCGCAGCGGCGCGAAGCCGCGCGCCTCGATCGTGGCGAGGTCCCAGCCGCTGCCCTTGACGTGCAGCACCTCCACCTCGTCGCCGGTGACGTCACGGACGCGCGCCTTCACCGACGTGTTGCCACCGCCGTGCAGCACGAGGGTCGGCTCGCTGCCGAGCAGGCGCGAGCCGTAGACGCACTCGGCGAGCGCGCCCGGTTCGACCAGTTCGGCGTCGTCCCAACGGTTCTGCATCGACATGCCTTTCGAGGATCACCACGTGGGGTGGACGGACACCCCGCCGTCCACCACGAGATCATGACCGGTGATCCAGCGCGCGAGCGGGGAGGCCAGGAACACGCACGCGTCGCCGACGTCCGACGGCGTGCCGAGCCGGCCCAGCGGAGCGGACGCGTGCCAGCGAGCCACGCCGTCCGGCCAGTCCTGTTCGAGGCCGTCGCGCGCGATCAGCCCGGGGGAGACGGTGTTGACGCGGATCCCGCGCGGCCCGTACTCCAACGCGGCCGCGCGCGCGTGCATGATCACGGCCGCCTTGGCCGCGCTGTAGTGGGAGTGCCCGAATGCCGGCTGGCTGCCCTCGATCGAGGCGATGTGCGTGATCGTTCCCCCGCGTTCCATGACCGCGGCGGCCGCCTGGGTGCACGCGAACACGCCGGTGAGGTTGCCGTCCAGCACCCGCTGCCACTCGGCGGGCGACAGGTCGGCCAGCGGTGTCACCGGCTGCACGCCGGCGTTGTTGATCAGCGTGGTCAGCCCGCCGAGTTCCGACGCGGCGGCGTCGACCAGCCGGGCGCACGCGTCCGGGTCGGTGAGGTCGGCGGCCAGCGCGACGGCGCGCGTGCCGCCCGACGCCAGCTCGGCCGCGAGCGCCCCGGCCGCCGCCGTGCCCCGGTGGTAGTGCAGCGCGACGGACGCGCCGGCCACGGCGAACCGGCGGGCGATCCCCGCGCCCAGATTGCCGCTGGCCCCGGTCACGAGAACCGCGAATCCGGTCAGGTCCGGCAGCCCGGCGGGCGATTCGTCCGGGTTCATCGGTGATCATCAACTTCCTGCAGCGGGCCGGCCTGTCGGCGGTAACCCTAGGCGCTGCGTGCGCCGCGTCCAGAGGGATCGGCAAGGTTGCATAACGCTTTGCCCGGTAGGGCCCCCTGGCATTGACCCATGCCCTCACCGGGGAGTTAGGGTGGCTCCCGTCCTCGGACGTCCGAACAAGACTGCGCCGGCCCAACGCGGCCCGCGCCGCGTCCACTACTAGTGAAGGTGATCAGGTTGCGTCGTAATGTCACGGCGGTGGCACTGGCCACGCTCGCCGCGAGCGCTCTGCTGCTGAGCGGCTGCGGCAGCAAGCCCAGCTCGAACAACAACAGCTCTGCCAACAGTGCTGCCAACACCGGGTCCAGCACCGGCACCACGACCGCGAGCTTCAAGGCGTGCATGGTCACCGACGTCGGCGGCATCGACGACCACTCCTTCAACCAGTCCGCGTGGGCGGGCATGCAGGAGGCCCAGAAGGACGGCAAGGCGCAGGTCACCTACGTGCAGTCCAAGACCGAGGCGGACTACACGACCAACATCAACAACTTGCTCACGCAGAACTGCAACCTGATCGTCACGGTCGGTGGCCTGATGGGCACGGCGACCACCAACGCCGCCAAGGCGAACCCGAACCAGCACTTCGCCGAGGTCGACAACCCGGGCAACGGCACCAACATGGTCGGCCTGCAGTACAACTCGGCGCAGGGCGGCTTCCTCGGTGGCTACCTGGCCGCCGGCTACTCCAAGACCGGCAAGGTCGCCGTGTACGGCGGTCTGCAGATCCCGCCGGTGACGGTGTACATGGACGGCTACTACGACGGCGTGCAGTACTACAACCAGAAGCACGGCACGCATGTGCAGGTGCTGGGCTGGAACGAGAAGACCCAGAAGGGCACCTTCGCGGGCAGCTTCACCGACACGGCCAAGGGCCAGCAGCTCGGCAAGAACTTCCTCAACGCCGGCGCCGACGTCATCTTCACCGCAGCCGGTGCGGTCAACAACGGCACCGCCGCCGAGGTCAAGGCCGAGGGCAAGGGTGTCGTGCTGTGGGTCGACACCGACGGCTGCGTCCAGGCCGCGAACTACTGCAGCGAGTTCCTGAGCTCGGTCACCAAGAACGTCCAGGGCTCGGTCAAGGACATCGTCGAGCAGGCTGCGGCCGGCACCTGGACCGGGAAGGACTACATCGGCACGCTGGCCAACGGTGGCACCGGCCTCGCGCCGTTCCACGACTTCGACGGCAAGGTCTCCTCGCAGCTGAAGTCCGAGCTCAACCAGGTCAAGGCCGACATCATCAGCGGGAAGATCCAGGTCGCCTCGCCGTCGGCGCCGAAGGCCGGCAGCTGATCCGAACAGCTCTCGACGACGCTGCGCCGGCCGCTCCGGTCGGCGCAGCGTCGTCGCATGTGCTGCCGAACCTCATGACTGCAGAACTGATGATCCGATGAAGCTCGAACTGCGGGGCGTCACCAAGACGTTCGGCCCGGTCGTCGCGAACGACTCCATCGACCTGACGATCGAGCCCGGCGAGATCCACGGACTGCTCGGCGAGAACGGCGCCGGCAAGTCCACGCTGATGAACGTCATCTACGGCATGCAGCAGCCGGACGCCGGGGAGATCCTGGTGGACGGCCGGGCGCGCCGCTTCCGCGGTCCGAACGACGCGATCGCTGCCGGAATCGGCATGGTGCACCAGCACTTCATGCTCATCCCGGTGTTCACCGTCGCCGAGAACGTGATGCTCGGCAACGAATCCACGTCCGGCCCGTTCGGCCGGCTGGACCGCAAGACCGCACGCACCCGGGTGCGCCAGCTATCCGAGCAGTACGGCTTGGACGTGGATCCCGACGCGCTCGTCGAGGACCTGCCGGTCGGCGTCCAGCAGCGCGTGGAGATCCTCAAGGCGCTCGTGCGCAGCGCCGGCGTGCTGATCCTGGACGAGCCGACCGCGGTGCTCACCCCGCAGGAGATCGATGACCTGATCCGCGTGATGCGCGAGCTGCGCGAAGCGGGCACGTCGATCGTCTTCATCACCCACAAGCTGCGCGAGGTCAAGGCCGTCGCGGACCGGATCACGGTCATCCGGCAGGGCAAGGTCGTGCAGGAGGTCCCGCCGACCACGTCCGAACTCGACCTCGCCGGGCTGATGGTCGGCGGCAGCGTGCACCTGTCGCTGGACAAGAAGCCGGTCGAACCCGGTCCGGTGATGCTGCGAGTCAACGGCCTGCAGGTGCTCGACGACCGCGGCCAGATGAGCGTCGACGGAATCGACCTGGACGTCCGCGCCGGCGAGATCGTCGCGCTGGCCGGCGTGCAGGGCAACGGCCAGGAGGAACTGGTCGAGGCGCTGATCGGCACCCGTCCGGTCGAGGCCGGAATCATCGAGCTGGACGGCCAGTCGCTCCTGGGCAGCAGCCCGCACGAGATCCTCGCGCGCGGTGTCGGGTTCGTTCCCGAGGACCGCCAGCACGACGGGCTCATCTCCAGCTTCACCGTCGCCGAGAACCTGGTGCTGGACATCTACGACCGGCCCGAGTTTTCGCGCGGCCCGAGCCTGCGCCGCGGCGCGATCGCGCAGAACGCCTCGCAGCGCATCGCCGAGTTCGACATCCGCCCGCCGGCAGCGGCCAGCGCGGTCGGGACGCTGTCCGGCGGCAACCAGCAGAAGGTCGTCGTCGCGCGCGAGCTGTCGCGTCCGCTCAAGCTGCTGGTGATCTCGCAACCCACCCGCGGCGTCGACGTCGGCGCGCAGATGGCCATCTACGAACGCATCGTCGCCGAGCGCGACCGGGGCACGCCGATCGTGCTCGTCTCCACCGAACTGGACGAGGTGCTCGCCCTCGCCGACCGCATCGCCGTGCTCTACCGCGGCAAGATCATCGGCGTGCTGGCCGGCGGCGCGTCCCGTGACCAGGTCGGCCTGATGATGGCCGGCGTGTCCGAGCAGGCCGCGCAGTCCGAGGCCGCCGAACACGTCAGCGAGGTCAGCAAGGCCGGCGACGATGACGAAGGAATCGGGGCACTAATATGAGCACCCCGCAAAGTTGCTCCTCCCCCACCGGCTACGCCCTCATTGGTGGGGGGACCCCCAGCCGCACTCCGCAACTTTCCGGGGGCCCCGCATGACAGCAACGGTGACCGAGTCGGCGCCGCCGCCGGAGACCGACCGCAAGGCCGTCGAGCGCCGTCCGCCGATCGGCGACTCGTGGCTGGTGACGCTGCTGGCGTTCGTCGTCGCGCTCGTCATCGGCGGCATCCTGATGGCGTTGTCGGACCAGACCGTCCGCAATGACATGGGCTACTTCTTCCAGTCGCCCGCGGACACGTTCCGCGACTCCTGGTACACGATCCGCGACGCGTACCAGGCGATGTTCGAGGGCGCGATCTTCGACCCGAACCACGCGTACACCGCCTCGCTGGCGTTCCGGCCGATCTCGAACACGATCTACACGGCCACGCCGCTGATCGCGTGCGGACTCGGCATCGCGCTCGCGTTCCGTGCCGGCCTGTTCAACATCGGCGGCCAGGGCCAGGTGATCGCCGGCGCCGCGATCTCCGGCTACGTCGGCTTCGCCTGGCAGCTGCCGCACGTGATCCACCTGATCGTCGCGCTGGCGGCCGGCATCGCTGCCGGAGCGTTCTGGGGGTTCCTTGCCGGCTTCCTCAAGGCGCGCACGGGTGCCAACGAGGTGATCACCACGATCATGCTCAACTGGATCGCGTACTTCCTGCTGGCCTGGTTCATCCAGCTCGGTGGCGTGGTCAGCGGTCCGGGCGGGCAGGCCAGCAAGATCGTGCACGGGACGGCGCGGCTGCCGCACCTGTTCGGTGCGTCGCTGCAGGTGAACCTCGGCATCGTCCTCGCGCTTCTCGCGGCGACGCTGGTGTGGTGGCTGTTGAGCCGCAGCGTGCTCGGCTTCCGGATGCGGGCGGTTGGCGCGAACGCGGCCGCGGCCGGGACCGCCGGCATGAAGGTCGGCGGCATCACCATGATCACGATGGCGCTCGCCGGCGCGCTGTCCGGGCTCGCCGGCTGCGCGCTGACGCTCGGCGGAGCGACGTCCTACCAGGTCACACCGAACATCGACTCGAACGTCGGCTTCGATGCGATCACCGTGGCGCTGCTCGGACGGTGTCGCCCATGGCCGACGGTCGCGGCCGGCCTGCTGCTCGGCGCGCTGCGCGAGGGCGGCGCGACGATGCAGGCGCGGACCACGGTGCCGATCGACATCGTCACCGTCATCCAGGCGCTGATCGTCATCTTCATCGCCGCGCCGCGCCTGATCCGCGCACTGTTCCGTCTCAAGGACCGCGGCTCGCTGAACCTCACCGGCGCCGTCAGCAACCTGGCCGTGAGCGTCAAGGTCATCCGCAAGACGCGCCTGCCGCGGCACGTCACCGCGGGCGGGCTGCAGATCGTGCTGGGCCTGCTGTCGCTGTGGTTGTTCGGGCTGGGCTCGAGATCGCGGCACGACTCGACGTTCCAGTTCTCGTTGCCCGGCGCGAAGATCGATGTCGGCTCCTGGACGGTCAACGCGCGTATCGCGGTGATCGTGCTGAGCGTGCTCGCGATCCTCGCCGGGGTGCTGCGCGTGACCGAGCGGCTGGCCGCGCGCTGGTGCGCGACGATCGCGGTCGTCGGCATCGTGCTGTCGTTCATCATCTGGTCCGAGGCCGGGACGGACGTCGGCCTGAACGTGGTGTCGCTGCTGCAGGGATCGCTGTTCCCGCTCGCGATCCCGCTGATCCTCGGCTCGATGGCCGGCGTGGTCGGCGAGCGCGCCGGTGTCGTCAACGTCGCGATCGAGGGGCAGTTGCTGCTCGGCGCGTTCACGTCCGCCTTCGTCGGAACGGTGGTCGGCAGCGTCTGGGGTGGCGTGCTCGGCGGCGTGCTGGCCGGGTTGGCGCTCGGCGCGATCCTGGCCGTGCTGTCGATCCGCTACCTCGTCGACCAGGTGATCGTCGGTGTCGTGCTGAACGTGTTCGCGCTCGGCCTGACCACGTTCCTGTTCAACACGCTGATGACCAGCGGCTCGGGCAGCACGAGCTACAACAGCCCCGGCTACTTCGGCGTGTGGAAGATCCCGGTGCTGGGCGACATCCCGATCATCGGTCCCGTGCTCTTCGACGGCACGATCTTCCTGTACGCGACGTACGTGATCGTGGCGGCAGTGCACTTCGGGCTGTTCCACACCCGATGGGGGCTCCGGCTGCGCGCGGTGGGCGAGCACCCGCAGGCGGCGGACACCGTCGGGGTGCAGGTGCTGCGTACCCGCTACCGCGCGGTGATGCTCGCCGGCGTGCTCGCCGGACTCGGCGGCGCGTTCCTGATCATCGGATCGGGAGCCCCGAGCACGTTCCAGGGCGTGGCCGGCGGCATGACCGCGGGCAAGGGCTTCATCGCGCTGGCCGCAGTGATCTTCGGACGGTGGCGGCCCGGCGGTGCGGTCGCGGCGGCGCTGCTGTTCGGGTTCGCCGACCAGCTGCAGTCGCTGCTGTCGTCCTCGGCGCCGATCGACTCGAACCTGCTGCTCACCTTGCCGTACGTCGCGACGATCCTCGCGGTGGCCGGGTTCATCGGCCGGTCCCGGCCTCCTGCCGCGGACGGGCAGCCGTATACGGTGCACTGATGAGTGAATCGAGCATCGACTGGGCCGGGCTCCGGCGCGCCGCCCTCGAGGCCATGGGTAACGCGTATGCGCCTTACTCGCAGTACCCGGTCGGCGCCGCGGCCCTGGTCGACGACGGTCGCCTGGTCGTCGGCTGCAACGTCGAGAACGCGTCCTACGGCATCGGGCTGTGCGCCGAGTGCGGGCTGGTGTCCGCGCTGCACGCGTCCGGCGGCGGTCGCCTGGTCGCGTTCGCGTGCGTCGACTTCCGCGGCGACGTGCTGATGCCGTGCGGCCGCTGCCGCCAGCTGCTGTGGGAGCACGGCGGACCGGATCTGCTGGTGGACACGCCCGAGGGCGTCAAGCCGATGATCGAGGTGCTGCCCCTCGCGTTCACCCGCGAGGACATGGGTGTCTGAGTTCCTCAGTGACTGAGCCGTTCAGTGCCGTAGACGTCATCCGCGCCAAGCGCGACGGCGGCGTCCTGTCCGAGGCGCAGATCGACTGGGTGATCGACGCGTACACGCGCGGCGCGGTTGCCGAGGAGCAGATGTCCGCGCTCGCGATGGCCGTGCTGTTGCGCGGCCTGACGCCGGACGAGCTGGCGCGCTGGACGGCGGCGATGATCGCGTCCGGCGAGCGGCTGGACCTGTCGGCGGTGAGCCGGCCGACGGCGGACAAGCACTCGACCGGCGGTGTCGGCGACAAGATCACGCTGCCGCTCGCGCCGCTCGTCGCCGCGTGCGGTGCGGCCGTCCCGCAGCTGTCCGGTCGCGGCCTCGGCCACACCGGCGGCACGCTGGACAAGCTCGAGTCGATCCCCGGCTGGCGCGCCGCGGTGTCGAACGCCGACTTCATCGCCCAGCTCAACTCGGTCGGCGCCGTCGTCTGCGCGGCGGGGGACGAACTCGCGCCCGCCGACCGGAAGCTGTACGCGCTGCGCGACGTCACCGGCACGGTCGAATCGATCCCGCTCATCGCGTCCTCGATCATGAGCAAGAAGATCGCCGAGGGATCCGCCTCGCTCGTGCTGGACGTCAAGGTAGGCACCGGCGCGTTCATGAAGTCCGTGGACGACGCCCGCGCCCTCGCCGAGACCATGGTCGGGCTGGGCACCGCGCACGGCGTCCGTACGGTCGCGCTGCTCACCGACATGTCCACGCCGCTGGGCCGCACCGCGGGCAACGCGCTCGAGGTGGCCGAGTCCGTCGAGGTGCTGGCCGGCGGCGGCCCGTCCGACGTGGTCGAGCTGACCCTGGTGCTCGCGCGCGAGATGCTCGCCGGCGCCGGCCTGGACGGGATCGATCCCGCCGACGCGCTGCGCGACGGCCGGGCGATGGACACCTGGCGGGCGATGATCGCGGCGCAGGGCGGCGACCCGCTCGCGCCGCTGCCGGTCGCGGCCGAGCGGCACACCGTCGTCGCGCCGGCGAGCGGGGTGCTGACCCGGTTGGACGCGTACGCCGTCGGCGTGGCCGCGTGGCGACTCGGCGCAGGCCGTGCACGCAAGGAGGACCCGGTCTCGGCCGCGGCGGGCGTCGTGATGTTCGCCAAGCCCGGTGACCCGGTGCGGGCCGGTGAGCCGCTGCTGGAGCTGCACGCCGACGACCCCGCACGGTTCGAGAGCGCGCTCGCGGCCCTGGACGGCGCCGTCGAGGTCGGCGCGACCGCCCCCGAACCCACGCCGCTGGTCCTGGACCGGATCAGCTGATTCGCTTCCCCCATGGCGCGACCAGAATTTCGGCCCGAAACTGGTCACGCCATGGGGGAAGCGCCCGCGACGCTGGGATACAACCGGGCGCTCGACGGATTGCGTGCCCTCGCCGTCGCCGCGGTGATCGCCGAGCACTCCGGCGTGCTGGTCGCGCACCGGCGCGTGCAAGGCTCGTTCGGCGTCTGCGTCTTCTTCGTGATCAGCGGCTACCTGATCACCGGCCTCCTGGTGGCCGAGCACGACCGCACCGGGCGCATCGGCGTCCGCGCGTTCTACCGCCGCCGCTGGGCGCGCCTGATGCCCGCGCTCGCGACCGTCGTCGCGGTGAGCGTGGCGTGGTTGCTGGCCACCGGCGTCCCCGTGCGCACCTGGTGGGCGGGACTGGTCGGCGCGCTCGGGTACGTCACCGACTTCCTGGAGATCACGCCCGCGTACCCGCACATCAGCGAGAACTTCGAGTGGTCGTGGTCGCTGGCCATCGAGGAGCAGTTCTACCTGGTCTGGCCGGCGCTGCTGATCGCGCTGCT
>Ga0164242_10004444_pt1 | contig 15750 bp, 16 predicted proteins | sample OricomgcompostMG_FD_108783 | JGI IMG/M metagenome (GOLD analysis project Ga0164242, IMG submission 108783) | Miracle-Growth compost microbial communities from Emeryville, California, USA - Original compost - Miracle growth compost (MG) ... | reverse complement strand
TGGCGCAGATCACGTCATCACCGGCCAGGGCGGTGATCTGCTGACCGGAACCGGTCGCCACGATCACATCCGCACCATCCGTACCCGTCACCGTCGGAGCAGCGGACACAACCGACGCCACCTTGCCATTGCACATAGGAGCATCCGCACCCGCGGCACCGACCACGCCGAACGACGACACAGCAACACCTAGGGCCAACGACCCCACCACCGACACCACGCGCCGACCAGCCATCACAGCACCTTCCAACCCCAGTTGCAGACAATCCGAGCCACCGCTCGACGCTAGAAGACGCGCGTTGCCAAAACCGTTGACCTCCGAGTCGTAGGCCCACGCGTCGCAGAGCTCCATAAGCTCGAGAGGACGCGCACCACTTGAGCTACCGAAGCCATCGGGGCAACCTCGGACCGACTCGACGAGTACGTGGCCGAGCCACCACCGGAAGAAGGACGCACATGAGAAAGCTGATCGAGATGGTCCACGTCACGCTCGGCGGTGAGCAGGGCACGAATGACTGGGCCAAGCCGTACCTCGATGACGAACATCTCGCCTACGCCAGCGCGCTGCTCAACGAGGCCGACACACTCCTGCTCGGCCGTGCCACGTTCGAGGGGCTCTCGACCGCGTACTCGGCAATGGCCGAGCACACCAGCGATCTGCCCAGCGACTTCGACCGGTTCGTCGCCCGCATGAATCTTCTGCCCAAGCTCGTCGCCTCGACCGTCCTTCAAGGCTCTGTGGACCTGCCCTGGAATGCGACCGTGATCGATGGAGACGTCGCCGAGCGCATCGCCGACCTCAAGCAGGAGCCTGGCGGGACCATACTCAAGTACGGCGATGGGCCGCTCGGAGCAACCCTGGCCAAGCACCAGCTGATCGACGAATACCACCTCTTCCTGACCCCCGTGGCGATCGGCACCGGCCGGCATCTGTTTGCCGACATCGACTGGGCACCGCAGCTCACTCTGCTGCACCTCACTCGCTTTGCCAGTGGCGTCGTCGTGCTCGTCTACGGACCGAAGAATCGCCCTCAGCCCTGACCGAGGGGCAAACACGTCGCGTCCGCCCTCAGTGTCGCGGACCGGAACCCGGCACGGCTGCGGTAGTCGTCCCCCTCGGGATGCTCCATCTCGGCAGCACCCCGCCTCCCCTGCTATTCGCAGCCATCCTTGCGCCGCCGAATGAAGTCCACGCACCTGTCCGTGCCGACTCCTCCGTGCCCTTCGTCCAGGATTCCCGACCCACCGTTCAGGTAGTCGTTGCCCGCATCACCGAAGAGTTCGTCGCCGCCGCCGTCGCCATACACTTTGTCGTCGCCATCGCCGCCGCGAAGCTCAGGATCGGCCGCGTCACCGCCGTGCAGTTCATCGTTGCCCGCGTCGCCGTACAGGTGGTCGCGAGCGTCGCCGCCCTTGAGGAGGTCGTTGCCGTTTCCACCGTGCAGGTAGTCCGCGCCGCTTGCGCCGTACAGGTCGTCGTCGCCGTCGTCCCCGTACAGGGTGTCGCCGGTGCCACCACCGCGGGCCATCCCGATGCCCCCGCCTTCGAGTACGTCATTCCCCGCGCCGCCGTGCAGAGTATCGGTGCCGTCCTTGCCGTCGAGGTCGTCATCGCCCGCGCCCCCGTCCAGGTAGTCGTTGTCATAGCCGCCTCGCAGCGTGTCGTTCCCGTCCTCCCCGTACAGACGGTCGATCCCGTCTCCTCCGAGCACGGTGTCGTTGCCCGTGCCCGCGTGGACGGTGTTGACTCCGGACCCGGTCTCGATGTAGTCATCACCGCCACGTCCGAGGAGGGTGTCGTTACTCGAGCCCCCGAGGATCTGATCAGCTCCGGCGCCCCCATCGATGTAGTCGGCGCCACCGTCGCCTTTGATCGAGTCGCTCCCGCCACCTGCGAGGATGTAGTCGTCACCGTCGCCGCCGTCGATATCGTCACCGGTGGCCGTCGAGATGGTGCAGATCGTGTCGTTGCCGCCCTGGCCGAAGATGAGATGGCCACCTCCGACGGCCAGGATCACGTCGTCGCCGTTGGTCCCGAGGACCGCGGTGACAACGGACTCGGGCCCGGCCTGAAGCGTCACCGCTTTACCGTGGCAGGTCGGCGTGGCCGCAGTCGCTGGCGTGTGCAGCGGAGAGCGCAAGCATTGACGCTGAAGACAGAAGAGCGATGGCCAGCGCACCGGTCGACCTCGCTGCTCGTGCTGTAAGCGGGGGGATTGGATGAGCCATGGGACGGGTCCTCACAGTGGGTAGTAAAAGCATCTGAGTCCACCAAGCCCCCGTTAGCGAGACCGTTGTGATGGGCGCTCGTGCCGAGCTCTCGAGGAGGCACGAGAGGGAACGAGGCGCCTGGCGGACCGACAGGTCACACCTCGCTTCGAGCGGAGTGGACCTGAGTGGACAACTATCGAAACCTAGCCCGGCAGCCCTCAAACTTCTGGGTTCGCATTGCCGCAGGTCAGGGCACCATTGGCCCCCTCCGCTCCCCCGGCGGCCCGACAGACCCAGTTCCGCCTGTCGAGACGACAGCAGGTCGAGCTGGTCGAGAGATACCGAGCCGGCCGAGGCGTACGGGATCGGCACGGGCACCGTCTCCGGCATCCTCAAACGGCACGACGCGAGTCGCAAGATCGGACTGACCGGCCTCGAGGTCGAGCAGGCCGTGGAGCGCTACGAGGCCGGGCAGTCGCTGGCACAGATCGGCGAGGCGTTCAGAGTCGTTGCCGGAACCGTCCGAACCGCGCTTCTTGGGCGCGGGGTCACGATGAGATCAACCGCAGGAGCCTCACGATGAAGCGACTGAGTCGACATGACGATCGTCCAGGTGCAGCGCTGGGGCCGACTACCTGTGGGACCTGGTGCCGGCAGTCAACGAATACATCGAGTTCGACCTCGATCCTGACCCCGAACGGTGGCGTGGATTCGCGGACCAGGTCGCAGCCGAGGTGGCCATTACGAAGACCATCCCAGATGGGCGGAAGCCGTTGGGGCCGGCGGCGCAGTCATGAAGCTGGGCTCCTGAGGATCTCTGTGATGCCTTCCCGGTAGGTCGTGACGTCAAAGTCGGGGAAACGCGTGGCGAATTTCGTTGTGTCGAAGATGTTGTCCTGCCGGTAGCGACGCATCAGTTCATTCGCCTCTTTCACCGCGGGCTTGAGTAGACCGAAGACCTTGAAGGCCACCTCCGGGACGGTGCGGTAGGAAATGTCCTCACCGACGACCTCCGAGGCGATCTCGATCATCTCGGCGTAGGTGAGGCGGTCGGGATCGATGGGCAGGTGCCAGGTCTGGCCGTAGGCGTCGGGGGTGTTGCCGATCAGGCCCATCGCACGGCTGGCGTCCGGGGTCCAGATGATGCTGCGCCGCGTGTGGGCGTTGATCGGGACGGTGGGCCGCTTGCCCTGCTTGATGCGGTCGAAGACCGCCGTGTTGGTCAGGCTCTGGGTCTTGCCGGGACCGTAGAACTCCGGGGCTCGGCAGATGACGGCCTCGATGGTGCCGGCTCGCATCTCGTCGAGGAGCATGGTCGCGATCTCGGCGCGCACGGTCGCCTTACGCCCGACCGGCTCAAAGGCGGTGTCCTCGACCTGCGGGGTGTCGGTGCGCGCGTACATGTAAGTGTTGTCGAAGAACACCAGCTTGGTCCCGTGCTTCTGGCAGGCCGCGATGGTGTTGGCCATCATCGTCGGGAACTGCTGCTCCCACAGTGTGGAGTCGATCGGGAGACCGACGGTCAAATACACAATGTCGCTGCCCTCCACCGCGGCAGCAGTCGCGTCGCGGTCGAGCAGGTTGGCTTGGCGGAGCTGGTCGGTCTCGTGGACCTGACGCGGGTTGCGGCTGACCAGGCGGATGTCCTGGGTGACGTTGTCATGGAGGTAGCGGGTGAGCTCCTCGGCGATCTGGCCGTTGGCTCCGAGTACGGTCTGCATCTTCACTTCACTCCAGGCAGTCGCTTGGCGATGCGCAGCGCACGGGTGGCGATGCGGGCGTAGGTCTTCGGGTTCATGCCGTCGGGCGCTCCGACGGGGATGAGGCGCTCGATGGCGATGGTCTGCGACTCGGTGTACTTGAGGATTCCGTGTTCACCGTGGCGCCGGCCGAGACCGGAGGCCTTCATCCCGCCCATCGGGGCGTCCATGGAGCCCCACGCGGCGGCGTAGGCGTCGTTGACGTTGACGGTGCCCGCCTCGAGCCGTGCCGCGACCCGGTAGCCCCGCGCTTCATCAGAGGTCCAGACGCTGAAGTTCAGGCCGTACTCGCTGTCGTTGGCGCGAGCGATCCCCTCGTCCTCGTCCGCGACGCGGTAGAGCGAGACCAGCGGGCCGAACGTCTCGTGGGCGAAGACCTCCATCGTCTCGTCCACGTCGGTGAGGATGGTGGGCTCGTAGAAGTACGGCCCGAGGTCCGGGCGCGCCTTGCCGCCGGCGAGCACGGTCGCGCCCTTGGCCACGGCGTCGTCGACGTGACGGGCGATGTTGTCGAGCTGCTTCTGGGACACCAAAGAGCCCATGTCTCCGGAGTAGTCGATGGCCGCAGACAGCTTCATCGCCTTGGTCGCGGCAGCGAACCTGGAGGTGAACTCATCCCAGAGCACGTCGGGGACATAGATGCGCTCCATGGAGATGCACAGTTGGCCGGTGTTGGAGAAGCAGGCGCGCACGGCGCCGGCCACGGCCTTGTCCAGGTCGGCGTCGTCGAGGACCAAGAGCGCGTTCTTGCCGCCGAGCTCCATCGAGCAGTCGATCAGGTTCTCGCCGGCCTGGGCGGCCACTGTCCGGCCGACGGCCGTCGAGCCCGTGAACATGAGGAAGTCGGAGTTCTCGATGATCGGCTTGCCCAGCTCGGCGCCGGAGCCGGTGACGACCTGCACCAGGCCGGGCTGCATCCCGGCCTCCTCGAGGAGCTGGACTGCCCACAGGGCGGCGTACGGCGTCTGCGCGTCGGGCTTGGTGAGGACGGCGTTGCCGGCCACGATCGCGGGAAGGGCGTCGCTGATGCCCAGGGTGAGCGGATAGTTCCAGGGCGAGATGACGCCGACCAGTCCCTTGGGGTGGTGCAGCTCCCACACCTTGGTCAGCGCCAGTTGTGCACCCTGCCGGCGCTTGGGCCGCAGGTATTCCTCGGCGGTGTGCGCGTAGTAGCGGGCGTTCATCGTGACGTCGAGGATCTCCTCGAACGCGTGTCGCCGGGCCTTGCCGTTCTCGAGCTGGATCAGGTCGAGGACTTCGTCCTGGCGGTTGAGCACGAGGTCGTGGAAGCGGAGCAGGACCGCGGCCCGCTCCTCGACCGGTCGCGCGGCCCACGCCTTCTGCACGCCGCGGGCGCGCTTCGCCGTGGCCACGACGTCGTCGGGCGAGCAGTGCGGTACCTGGCCGAGCACGCCGCCGGTCATGGCATTGGTGACGTCCTGGCCGTCATCGGGGTCGGCGGCCCGGACCCGGGCTGCAAGCGCGGTGAGGCGGGCCGAATCGATGCGGGGAGTGATTCCAGCAGTGGCGGTGGGCATCGTCGGGTCAGCTTTCCGGGATCGAGACGGGCACAGGGATGTGGAGGGCGTTCTGCGCCTCGGTGGCGACGTCGAAGCGCAGGAGCTTGATCGGCTTGAGGGAGCGCACGTCGTCGCTCAGTCGGCCGGAGCCGAGCTCGAGCGAGATGCCACGGGGCATCAGGCTGCTGCCGGTGGCCAGGTTGTTCGTCTGGCTCAGCGTGGCGTTCCAGCCGCCCTTGAGCTCGGTATACGACGTCAGGGTCGAAACGCTCGTCCCGCTCGGGATCTGCTTCTGCTTCGGGGTGACCACGTCGAGGGCTACGTCCGTCTCGCCGTTGTCGTTGAACACGCGAGCCGACGTGCGGCTGGTGTCGACGTCGACGTCGATGCCGGTCACCCACTTCGGGAAGCCGTAGCCGTCGTGGCCCCGTACCTGCGCGATGTCGGTGTTCACCGGCAGCGACAGGACGTAGGCGTGGGTGGAGTCGTTGGCCAGCGTCGAGAGGAAGTCGGCGGTGCCCAGCCGGCCGTGGCGTGCCGGACGGACGGCGATGGCCACCGTCGCCTCGGTGTAGAAGTCGATGTCGCACACGTCATAGCGGAAGAAGACCACCGAGAACAGCCCAAGACCGGGCGCGACTTGGAGCGGGTCGAGCCCACGAGGAAGCCGGGAGCGCAGAGCGCCCGTCGGCGCCACGTAGGTCAATTGCGCCTTGGACATCGCGTAGTAGAAGTTCGGCGTACGGGTCGGACCGATCGCCGACTGGACCTCAGTCTTGGGCAGGGTTCGGAAGAAGTCGACGCTCTTGACGCGGGGGTCCTTCGCGACATGGTCGAGATCGGTGTCCATGCGGTAGCGGTCGTACAGCCCACCCTTGGGCACGCTGACCGTGCGGTCCCCCAGCCGGACCTCAACCGTGGCCAGCGTTGTTGCGTCCTCCTGCGACTTGGCCATCTGTGCCCCTTCCATCTTTGATGTGTGCATTGCTTACATCTACGATAGGCGGGCGATGTAAGCAGAGTCAACATCGCGGGATGCGACGGCGGTCACGCAGCCGAAAGGGTCCATGCGTCGGCGATTCACAACGACGAAGCCGCCTCCGGGACGGCATCCTGAAACCCACGCAACAGCGTCACGATCAGCACGAAGAGGTAGCCCCGATGTCCGAGGCCAAGAGCAGTTACCACCACGGGGACCTGCGCGCCACGCTCATCTCCACCGCGATGGGGATGCTCGAACGCGGCGAGCCGTTCTCCATCCGCGCCGTCGCCCGTGAGGCGGGCGTCTCGGCGACTGCGCCCTACCGACACTTCCCCGAGCGCGAGGCCCTGGAGTCGGCACTCGCCGCCGAGGGGCTGCGCAACCTCAAAGAGGATCTCATCCGAGATCGCGCGCTGCCGACCACGGCCGAGGAGTTGGCAGAGTTCGGTGCCGCCTACGTCGAGTTTGCGCTGCGCCGGCCAGCGCTGTTCCGGCTCATGTTCGGCAACGAGTGCAACACCGACGACGAGGAGCGCGTGCAGGCCGCCGCCGCAGTGCACGAGCTGCTCGCCGCCGCGATCACGTCCGTCTTTCCCGACGCCAACCCTCTCCACCTTGCACTGGGAGGCTGGGGGGTCGTTCACGGCCTGGCGTTCCTCTACCTCGACCGCAAGTTGACAGCGCACTCCATCGAGGAGGTCGCAGCCCAGGTGCGCGCATCTCTCCTGGCAGTGTTCGCCGCGCAACCGCGGCACTGAATCTCCACTCCCCGCCGTCGTTACGAGTCAACCTTTGACTGGCTTGGGTCGTCGCGCTACCGTCAATGTTAGCAGTGCACACATTCGGTGTGTGTTGCTTCTCGGAGCGCAATGCGCAGACAGGAGACCATCATGACTGAACTGCCTCCGCCCGTCACCCCCTACCTTGAGCCTGAGGCCAAGGAGCTGTGCGAGCAGACTGATCCGCACCCCCGCATCTACGAGGTGCCGCCGGAGAAGGGACGCGAGATCCTCGCCGATCTGCAGAGCGGCGAAGGGGTGGACCGGCCCGACATTGATGAGGAGTGGGTCGACGTCGATGCCGGGCAGTGGGGCACGGTGCGCGCGCGCATCATCCGCCCCAAGGACGCGACCGGGCTCCTGCCGGTGGTCTTCTACATCCACGGCGCCGGCTGGGTCTTCGGCGACGAGCACACCCACGACCGACTCTTCCGCGAACTCGCCGTGGGAGCTGGTGCCGCTGGCGTCTTCCCCGTCTACGACCGCGCACCCGAGGCCAAGTACCCCACCCAGGTCGAGCAGAACTACGCCGTCGGCCAGTGGATCCTCGAGCACGGCACCGAACACGGCCTCGACACCTCCCGGATCGCCGTCACCGGCGAATCAGTCGGCGGCTGCATGTCGACGGTCTTCGCGCTGATGAACAAGGACCGCGGGGGGATCGACCTCAAGGCGCAGGTCCTGCTCTACCCGGTGACCGACGCGGACTTCGACACCCCGTCCTACCAGCAGTTCGCGGAGGGCTACTACCTTACCCGCGACGGCATGAAGTGGTTCTGGGATGCCTACACGACCGACCCCGCACAGCGCGCGGAGAAGTACGCCGCTCCGCTGCAGGCCTCGCTCGACGATCTCAAGGGACTGCCGCCCACGTTGGTCATCACCGACGAGGCCGACGTACTGCGCGACGAGGGCGAGCTCTACGCCAACAAGCTGCGCGAAGCCGGCGTCGAGGTCACCTCGGTCCGCGTGCAGGGCATGGTCCACGACTTCCTGCTGCTCGACGGCCTGCGCGACACGAAGGCGGCGAACGTGGCTCGCCATCTCGCGATCGACGCCCTCAAGACGGCTCTGCAGTAAGCCAAGAGGCCGTCCCTGGACCGCCCGACGCGGCTAGGGACGGCCGCTTCACGGCGCCAATGGTGTCCATTCCACACGCCAACCAGTCCCCCATGATGAGAAAATTGAACTAGTACTAAACGGAGCAATCACATGACAGAGCAGCCCAACAAGACCAAGCGCATCTTGAACGTGGTCACCAATGTCGGTCACTACGACGACGCGTCGCACGCCACTGGGCTGTGGCTCTCCGAGCTCACCCACGCCTGGCACGTCTTTGACGAGGCTGGGTTCGAGCAGACCCTCGTCAGCCCATCCGGCGGCAAGGTGCCGCTGGAGCCGCGGGCACTGAAGTTCCCCAACTACGACAAGACCGCCAAGGCATGGCGCGCTGACCCTGAAAAGATGGCGCTGCTGGAGAACACCCTCAGCCCGGACCAGATCGACTCGGCCGACTACGACGCCATCTACTTCACTGGCGGTCACGCCGTCATGTACGACTTCCCAGACAGCGAAGGTCTCCAGCGCATCACCCGTGAGATCTACGAGCGCGGTAGCATCGTCTCCTCGGTCTGCCATGGCTACTGCGGGCTGCTCAACACGAAACTCTCTGACGGCTCCTACCTCATCGCCGGCAAGAAGATGACCGGCTTCGCCTGGACCGAAGAGGTGCTCGCCCGCGTCGACAAGCTCGTTCCCTACAACGCTGAGGAGAAGGCAAAGGAGCGGGGCGCGCTCTACGAGAAGGCAAAGTTCCCGTTCGTCTCCTACGCCGTCGTCGATGGCAACCTCGTGACCGGGCAGAATCCTGGATCGGCCAAGGAAACCGCCCAGAAGGTCGCAGCCGCTCTCACTGCTTGAGTCCCGGCGGCCAGAGGCCGTAAGTCGGACCAACCAACAACCGGTGACAAGGTGGGTTCGGCCCGGCTTCGAGTCCACTCAGCCTCGTTGACATAAGGACCATCGGAGGCCGCCATTTCAGGGCCGGAGAGGTCACATCAGCCCCAAAGGCCTCATAAGCGCACTGAAGCGGACCGTTTCCGGTCCGCTTCAGTGGGTTTCTACCAAGCAACCTCCGTGGAGCTGAGGGGACTCGAACCCCTGACCCTCTGCATGCCATGCAGATGCGCTACCAGCTGCGCCACAGCCCCAGGATGCCCTTGCGGACAACAGCGGAAATACTAGCGGCCCGGTGGGGCGGTTGCGAAATCGGGGGCGATGCCGACGTTGTACGACGCCAGTCGGAGGCGGCCGTCGTGCTCGATCAGCCGTGCCCAGGAGCAGTTCTCCATGCCCACGAGCCGGCCCCGGGAGGATCCGACGGGCCAGTCGAGGAGGGCGCCGATGCCCGACTTGATGCTGGCGCCGTGGGAGACGACGATCGCGGTGTCGCCGTCGGCGAGGGAGGTGAGGCACTCGCGCAGGACCTCGCCCATGCGGTGCTCGACCTCGTCCTCGCTCTCCTCCCCCGGCACGGGGATCGACTCGCCGGCCAGCCAGGCGGCGTACTCGCGGGGATGGCGCTCGCCGAACTCGGTCCAGGTCAGGCCCGAGCGGACGCCGATGTCGAACTCGCGCAGCCGCTTGTCGAGTACGGGGACCAGATCGCAGGCGGCGCCGATGATCTCCGCGCTCTCCCGCGCCCGGGCGAGGTCGCTGGACCAGAGGGCGGTCGCGCCGGCGTCGGCGAGCACAGCGGCCGCGCGCGATGCCTGGTCACGTCCGGTGTCGTCGAGTGGTACGTCAGCGTGCCCCTGGGCGCGGTCCTCGCGGTTCCATGCCGTCTGCCCGTGCCGCAGCAGTACCAGCGTCCGCCTCATCGGGGTGCGTGCACCTCGGCGGGCAGGTCGACCTCGGGGCAGTCGCGCCAGAGCCGTTCGAGCGCATAGAACTCGCGCTCCTCCTCATGCTGCACATGTACGACGATCTCCCCGTAGTCGAGCAGCACCCATCGACCTTCCTGGTGGCCCTCCCGGCGCAGCGTCTTGGCCCCGGCCTCGCGGAGCTTGTCCTCGATCTCGTCGACGATCGCGCGGACCTGGCGGTCATTCGATGCCGAGCAGATGACGAAGGCATCGGTGATCGCGAGTTGCTCGGAGACGTCGAAGGCGGTGATGCGCTCGGCCAGCTTGTCGGCCGCCGCGAGCGCGGCGATCTCGACGAGGCGGCGGGCGCTGTCGGCGAGGGGCATCAGGTGGCTCCTGCATAGAGATCGTGCTTGGCGATGTATTGGACGACGCCGTCGGGGACCAGGTACCAGACCGGCTCGCCCAGGCTGCGGCGCTGGCGGCACTCGGTCGAGCTGATCGCCAGCGCCGGGATCTCCAGCAGGGTCACCCGGTCACTCGGGATGTCGGTCAGAGACGAGGCGTCCATCGTGTAGCCGGGACGGGTACAGCCGACGAAGTGCGCCAGCCCGAAGAGCTCGTTGGCGTCTCGCCACGTGAAGATCTCAGCGAGCGCGTCGGCACCGGTGATGAAGAAGAGCTCGTCGCCGGCGTACACCTGGCTGAGGTCGCGCAGCGTGTCCCGGGTGTACGTCGGACCTCCGCGGTCGATGTCGACGCGCGAGACGGTGAAGCGCGGATTGGAGGCGGTCGCGATGACCGTCATGAGATAGCGGTGCTCAGCCGGCGAGACCTCGCGATCGGCCTTCTGCCAAGGCTCGCCCGTGGGAACGAAGACGACCTCGTCGAGGTCGAAGAAGGCCTGGACCTCGCTCGCCGCCACGAGGTGCCCGTGGTGGATCGGGTCGAAGGTCCCGCCCATGACCCCGATCCGGCGTCCACCGGGCCTGCCTGGCACGCTCAGCGCTCGATCAGGTGTGGTCGCGGCCCTTGCCGAAAGCGAGGAACGCGAACAGCAGGAACAGGAAGATCACGAGCACGACGCCACCGACGACCCACGGGGTGGCACCGGCGGACTCGGCCTCGAGCGGGATGGTCAGCAAGGTCATGGGCGTAGCCTATCGGCCAGAACGGGTCGAGTGCGGAAGTGGGGGCTATAGCGGCCCTTTGCGCACTCGACCCGGTCAGTGGATGAACAGGCCCAGCCCGGCGAGGATCGCCCAGAAGAACAGGATCCGCCCCAGGAAGCCGGCGAAGAAGAAGACGACCACGTTCATCCGCAACGAGCCCGCCACGGCGGCCATCACGAAGAAGGGCGGGATGCCGATCGCGGCGGAGACGAAGGTCAGGCAGCCGCTGAAGAAGGGCCGGCCCTCGACCTGGCTGCGCCACTTCTCATAGCTCGCCTGCCGCTTGGGGTCTTCGAGCTTCTTGTGCAGCCACGGGATGTTCAGGGCACCGCGCGCCGCGTAGAACCAGATCATCTTGCCGACGTTCTGGCCGAACGAGCCGATCACGGCGAGGAGAAAGGCCGAGGACGCCGGCGAGTGATGCGGCGCCTTCGCGTACACCACCACGATGTACGCCTCCATGTTGAAGATCGGGATGACCGCCGAGAGCGCCCCGAAGCCGAACGTGAGCAGCAGCAGCCTCATCCACGGCCCCCGGCGTCAGGGGCATGGCAGTGAGAGATCACCGGATGTGGCCGTCGCCGGTCACGACGTACTTCGTCGTGGTCATCTCCGGCAGCCCCATCGGGCCGCGGGCATGCAGCTTCTGGGTCGAGATGCCGATCTCGGCGCCGAAGCCGAACTCACCGCCGTCGGTGAAGCGAGTGCTGGCGTTGACCATCACCGCCGCGGAGTCGACCTCTGCGACGAAGCGGCGGGCGGCCGCCTGCGAGCCGGTGACGATGGCGTCGGTGTGGCCCGACGAGTGCCTGCGGATGTGCGCGATCGCCGCGTCGAGATCGGGTACGACGGCCGCGGACATGTCCAGCGAGAGATATTCGCGGCCGTAGTCGTCGTCCGTCGCCGGTACGACGCCCTCGAATCCGGCGAAAGCGTCGTCACCATGGACGGTCACCCCGGCCTCCTGCAGTGCGGCGACCACTCGGGGGAGGAATTCCTCGGCAATGTCAGCATGCACGAGCAGGGCCTCGGCGGAATTGCACACCGAGGGCCGGTGCGTCTTGGCGTTGAGCACGATCGAGAGCGCCATGTCGAGGTCGGCCTCGGCGTCGACGTACACGTGGCAGTTGCCGACCCCCGTCTCGATGACGGGGACCGTGGACTCCTCCACGACCGAGCGGATCAGGCCCGCTCCGCCGCGAGGGATGAGCACGTCGACGAGCCCACGGGCACGCATCAGCTCCTTGGCGGACTCGCGGCCCTCTCCCCCGATCAGCTGGATGGCGTCGGCGGGCAGGCCGGCCTTCTCCAGGCCGGCCCGGAGGGCGGCGACGATGGCCGCATTCGAGCGACCAGCACTGGAGGAGCCGCGCAGCAGGACCGCATTGCCCGACTTGAGGCAGATGCCGGCGGCATCGGCGGTGACATTGGGCCGGGCTTCGTAGATGATGCCGACGACACCGAAGGGAACCCGCACCTGACGCAGTTCGAGTCCGTTGGACAGGTTGCCGCCACGAACGACCTCACCGACTGGATCGGCCAGGCCGGCCACATCGCGAAGACCATGGGCCATGCCCTCCAGGCGGGCCTGGTCCAGGCGCAGCCGGTCGATCAGGTGCTCGGGGGTGTCGGCGTCGCGTGCCGCGGCGATGTCTTCGGCATTGGCGGCGAGGATGCCCTCCGCGTCCGCGAGCAGCGCAGTCGCCAGGGCCTCGAGCGCGGCGTCCTTGCGAGTGCGAGTCGCCTGCGCGAGCTCGACCGCGGCAACGCGGGCACGGGCGCAGGCCTCAGTGACGGACGCAACGCCTGCCTGGGACGTGTTCGACATGCCCGCAGATTACCCGTGCGGACGTGTCTACACGGGGATGAGGGTTGGGGAGACGACGGAGCCGGGGCGGCCGCCGTCGTACAGGAAGCGCTCCAGCACCTCCAGCCCGACGACCTCCCATGCCGGCAGGTTCGCCGAGACGCGATGCTCCGACCACAACCGCAGCGCCAGCGAGGCGACGTCGAGCATCGACTCGCCCTCGTCCCAGAAGGACACCTCGGCCCGGTCGGCGGCGTACCGCATCGAGCTCATGAAGGGACGCTCCTCCGAGAGCCGCACAAGGGCGGCTCGTATGAGGGCCGGCTCCATGGCGGCCCCGGACACTGTCACGGTGATGTGCCAGTGACGCATCGCGCTCTGCGTCACGGTGCAGCCCTCTCCACTCTGGTGCCTCGGCACGAGCAGTCAATGGGCCAAGTGTTCCGGATCCGGGAGCCATTCGGAGGCAAAAGCCTGGAACTGCTCACGGGAGTGTCGTCAACGGACGACGAGGTCGTCGCGGTGGATGACCTCGCGCTCGTACTCCGGCCCGTACTCGGCGGCCAGCTCCCGGGTGTCCCGGCCGAGCAGGTCGGGCAGCTCGGCGGCGTCGTAGTTGACGATTCCGCGAGCGACCACACGGCCCTCCGGGTCCAGCAGGTCGACCGGATCGCCCGCGTTGAAGCTGCCCGAGACCGCGGTGATGCCGGCCGGCAACAGCGACGCCTGCCGCTGTACGACGGCCCGGACGGCGCCGGCGTCCAAGCTCAGCCGCCCCTTGGGATCGGTTGCGTGTGCCAGCCACAGCAGTCGGGTGGGCCGGCGTTTGCCGGTCGGGCGGAAGAGGGTGCCGGTGTCGGCCCCGGTCAGGGCGGCATCGGCGTGCTTCGCGTCGGTGAGGACGACAGGTATGCCCGCACCGGTGGCGATCCTGGCGGCGTCGAGCTTGGTGTGCATGCCGCCGGTGCCGACGCGGGAGCCGACACCGCCTATCTCGACGTGCGCCAGCTCCGCGGGATCGACGACCTCGCCGATCAGCTTCGCGCCGGGGCGGGAGGGCGGGCCGTCGTACAGGCCGTCGACATCGGAGAGCAGCACCAGCAGGTCGGCGTGCACGAGGTGCGCGACGAGCGCGGCCAGGCGGTCGTTGTCGCCGAAGCGGATCTCCGAGGTGGCCACCGTGTCGTTCTCGTTGACCACCGGGACGACGCCGAGTTCGAGAAGCCTGGCGAAGGTGCTGTGCGCGTTGCGGTAGTGCGCGCGCCTGGTCACGTCGTCGACGGTGAGCAGCACCTGGCCGGTGGTCAGGCCGTGATGCGCGAAGCGCTCGGTGTAGCGGCGTACCAGCAGGCCCTGGCCGACCGATGCCGCAGCCTGCTGCGTGGCAAGGTCGCGCGGGCGCTTCGTGAGGCCCAGCGGCACCAGTCCGGCGGCGATCGCGCCCGAGGAGACCAGAACGAGCTCGCTGCCGCGCTCGCGTACGGCGGCCAGGCTCTCGACGAGGGAGTCGAGCCTCTCCGGATCGAGCGCCCCGCCCTCGTGGGTGAGTGAGGACGAGCCGACCTTGACCACGATCCGACGGGCCGAGGTGACCATTTCCCTGCTCACGACTCGTCCTCCTCAGCGCTCCAGTCGGGTTCGCGGTCCAGCCGGCGGGCCACGTCGGCCCGGGTCTCGAACTCTCCGCGCTCCGGCATCGCCTCATCGATCGCGCGACGTCGGCGTGCGGCCGGCCGCTGCTCGTCGAAGCGGGCGTCCTCGCCGCGGCGGCTGAGGTTCTCCGCGCCGGCGTCGACACCGGGCTTGAAGTCGAAGACGACGGCATTGTCGGGGTGGCCGATGAGCACGGTGTCGCCCTCGACGGCACCCATGCCGATCAGCCGGTCCTCGACGCCGAGGCGGTTGAGCCGGTCGGCCAGGAAGCCGACAGCCTCGTCGTTGGAGAAGTCGGTCTGGCGCACCCAGCGCTCCGGCTTCTCGCCGCGGACCCGCCAGGCCGGCGCACCGTCGGCCTCGGTGATCGCGGTGACGACGAAGTCCTCGCCCTTCGCGTCCGATCCTGGGCGCAGCACGATCCGGGTCGCGGCCGCCTTCGCCGGCTCTATCGCGCGGCGCTCGGCGACCATCCGGGCCATCGCGAAGGTCAGCTCGCGCAGGCCCTCGCGCGAGGCGGCACTGATCGGGAAGTACAGCCAGCCACGCGCCTCGATCTCGTCGGTGACCATGTCGACGAGCTCGCGACCGTCGGGGACGTCGATCTTGTTGAGTGCCACGATGCGCGGGCGATCCTCGAGGCCGCCGTACCGCTCGAGCTCGGCCTCGATCACGTCGAGGTCGTCGATCGGCGTACGACCGGGCTCCATCGTGGCCATGTCGACCACGTGCACCAGCGCGGCGCAGCGCTCGATGTGGCGCAGGAAGTCATGGCCCAGGCCGCGGCCCTCGCTGGCGCCCTCGATCAGGCCGGGTACGTCGGCGACGGTGAAGGTGGTCTCGCCCGCCTGGACGACACCGAGGTTGGGCACCAGCGTGGTGAACGGATAGTCGGCGATCTTGGGACGGGCCCGCGAGATCGCCGCGATCAGGCTCGACTTTCCGGCACTCGGGAAGCCGACCAGACCGACATCGGCGACCACCTTCAGTTCCAGGGTGATC
>Ga0164242_10004443_pt1 | contig 15753 bp, 11 predicted proteins | sample OricomgcompostMG_FD_108783 | JGI IMG/M metagenome (GOLD analysis project Ga0164242, IMG submission 108783) | Miracle-Growth compost microbial communities from Emeryville, California, USA - Original compost - Miracle growth compost (MG) ... | reverse complement strand
TGCTTGTCAGTTTAATCCGCTTTGCGGTGCCCTTGTGGGTCTTCAGTTTTGGCATTACTTACTCCTTATTACTACGCTCAGATTGCGGCCAGCCATCTGAGGCTGTTGCTCTGTCACCGCGTCATCTTCCAGCTGCTCGATGATCCGATTGATCATGTCGTAGCCAAGCTCTTTGTGGGCCATCTCGCGGCCCCTGTAGAAAATCTGGATACGGACCTTGTGGCCTTCAGAGAGGAAACCACGTATCTTGCGCAGTTTGATCTCGAGGTCACCCGAACCGATTTTCAACCCAAAGCGCATCTGTTTCAGCTCGCTTTGCTTGCTGCTTTTGCGGTTCTTCTGTTGCTCCTTCATCTTTTGGTACTGGTATTTACCCCAGTCGATGATTTTTGCAACAGGTGGATCAGCATTCGGAGAAATCTCGACCAAGTCGACACCCGCTTCTTCGGCTAGTTTGAGGGCTTCTTGGCGTGACATGATGCCAAGCTGCTCGCCGCTGCCTCCGATCACACGAAGCTGATCTGCTCGAATAGCCTCGTTGATGCGAATAGTGGTATTGATCGTTTCTCTCCTTATTCTCACTGATGAACCGCGATGCGGTGAACGGTGTTGAGCGTTTACTCGAACACCAGTGTATCAGATACGATGATTATTTTCAAGAGGTCTGACCCCGATATTGCAAGGCTTCGCTCACATGCTGTTTTTCGACGGCTTCCGATGATTCGAGGTCGGCAATTGTTCGAGCGACCTTGATCACTCTGAAATAGCTGCGCGCGCTGAGTCCTAGCTTGTCACTGGCAAGCGATAAGAGCGAACGTGCTTCAGCTGAGAGCTTGATTTGCCTTTGGACTTGGCTACTCGATAGTGAAGAGTTGTATTTTACGCTACTTTTATATCTGTTATTCTGTAGAAAAGAAGCGTTTTGAATAAGCTCAAGCGCTGTTTTATGTTGTGAATAATTCACCGATTTTTGCTGTAAAAGCGTTTGATTCGGCACGCGTGAAACGGTTACGATAAGATCGATGCGATCAAGCAGGGGACCGGAAAGACGCTTTTGGTAAGATAAAATTTGCGTCATGGTGCAGCTGCATTCCTTGGTGCTGTCACCAAGGTAACCACAGGGGCAAGGGTTCATGGTTGCAACTAACATAAAATCTGCTGGGTACACGGTGCGCGCGGCTGCCCGCGTGATGGCAATCTTTTTGTCTTCAAGGGGTTGGCGAAGCGTTTCCAGGACAGAGCGCGGATACTCGGGCATTTCATCCATGAAGAGCACGCCAAGATGGGCGAGGCTGATTTCACCGGGTCGTGCCTTGGGCCCGCCGCCAATCAGCGCAACAGGGCTGGTAGTATGATGCGGTGAGCGAAACGGTCTGTCGGTGATGACTGCACCGTCGATTTCACCGGCCAGGCTATGGAGCTTGGTGACGGCGATACGTTCATCAGGGGTGAGCGGTGGCATTAGCGACAGCATGACGCGTGCAAGCATGGTTTTGCCGGCGCCAGGTGGTCCTGTCAGTAAGATGTTGTGCCGTCCTGCGACTGCTATGGTAATCGCCCGTTTTGCCTGGTCTTGGCCATAGACGTCGTCGAGCGTTTCATGGGCGCGCTGCACGCTTTTGGGGGCTGTAGGAGCGGTTGCTACCGGAGTAATGCGTACTTCACCCTTGAGGTGAAGAAAGAGCTCTTTGAGCGAGGTAACGCCAATGACCTCGATACCCTCGACCAGCATCGCTTGGCTGACGTTGGCCGTTGGTACGAAAAGCCGCTCGATTTTATGTGATTTGGCTGTCTGAGCGATGCTAATAGCGCCCTTAATGGGGCGGACCGAGCCATCGAGTGCGAGTTCACCAGCAAACATCGCCCCTGTGACATCTGCCTGGCGCAGTTGGCCGCTGCTCATGAGTATGGCAAGCGCAATCGGTAGGTCAAAGTGAGTGCCATCCTTGGTCAGATCGGCAGGGGCAAGGTTAATCGTGATTTTTCGCGTGGGAAACTCAAGCAGGGAGTTCGTAATCGCGCTCCGAACGCGTTCTTTGGCCTCATCGACCGACTTTGTCCCCATACCGACAATCTGGATGGCGGGCAGGCCTTTTTTCTGATCACATTCTACTTCGACAACTGCACCTTCGAAGCCAACTGGGGTGACGGTAAATATACGAGCAACCATGTTAATCATATTATAAGGTAAATGGCAGCTTTAACACAAGCGTGTATGGTATAATGAAAAGCAGGTCGGGGCTGATTTAGCTTTCGACGAGAGGACTTTAACAGATTATTTTGCAAGTCGACCATACGCGTAACGTATATTTTTAATTGCAAAATCTATTGCAACCATCAAGGGTAGCCTTGCAGCCTTCGCTGACGCGTTTACTGTAAAGACTCCTGCGATGGAATTCGCAGCCTAGCTTGCGACGTCGTACGTCTGCAGGTGACATAGCGATGTACGGTGTCATATTCATGTCACTTACCGAGTCTGCGCGCAGTGGCACAGGCAAGGGAAACTTTTCCACGCGACAATCGGTTATTTCTGTTTATCTCTGAGATCGTGAGTCGTAAAAATCCAAGACAAACTATGCTTGTAGACGAATAATCAGTTACCTTTCGGACCGGGGGGCAGTTCCCCGCAGCTCCACCAATGAAAATACCCGATACGTATCGGGTATTTTCATTGGTAAGTGAAAAACGGGGGCAAAAAAAGACAACCACCTGCGAGTAGTGGTTGTCTATACGTGGAGTGTTTTTGTCTTTGTTTATTTTTGGCCTCTAAATATGTTTGTATAATTTTTTTATTCAGAGACTACCCCTATAATATGCTCTCAAACCGCTTGTGTCAACAACTTTTTACCATTTATTTTTAGTAAAAAATACTACGTGATTTCTGGTAAAAACCTAGATAAAACGAAATGCTTATGCTAGTACGCATGCGGTATCTATGTCACGGAGCCCGTATACGGTATAATAGAAAGAACTAAAGCAAGGGAAGTTGGTATGGACGATAGAGAAGGCAGGAACGTGCAGAGGTCCTCTCAGACGCTTGGCCCCCATTTGCCTCGAAGCTATAACTTGCTGATCCAACTTAGCAAAAAGATGGGAACGATTGCGACGAATTCATCCATCGTGCACGACGTACGTTCGTTTATGAACCAAGAAATCGGTATTTCACCGTCGGAGAAGCTGCTTGGGACCATTCCAAAGCTTACCGTCGCAAGGACAGGTGAGGCAGATACTCAACCGACAGATGTGAAAAATCAGGATAGCGACAACGGCAATAGGAGTGGCCCAGACAAAAGCCTTCGTGCAATCGCAAGCCGGTCGCACGAAGTGCTGATGACAGCGAACACGGTATTTCCCATGACGTTGTTTCCCGACACGGTGACTGTCGACAGGACAAAGGTAACGATTACGCGGCGTGACTTTTTTTGGTCGTCCGATGTGTTGAGTATTCGCATTGAAGACGTCCTGAATGTTGAAGTGTCGGTCGGGCCGCTTTTTGGGTCACTCACGGTCGCGAGCCGTGTTATGAGTACGACGGATCATTTCCAAATCAAGCATTTGTGGCGAAGCGACGCTATGCGACTCAAGCGGATCATCCAAGGCTATGTCATTGCACAGCACAATAATATCGACACGTCGCATTTGGATAAAAAAGAGCTCATCGAGACCTTGATGGAGCTTGGCCATGATGCAAATTAGTACATTATTACAACGTTGTAAAAAAGTATACATAACATAGTTAACACTTTAAAAACCATTCACTTACAAATACATAGACAAAAATAACAACAAATATGCTTGACCAAATAAAAAGCCTATGCTATATTGAATCCAGGCTTTAATAAACACAAAAACGCCTAACAAAAACTTCTTCTCAACAAAAAAACAACAATTTGGCAAGCCCCTCGATAGCGGCAAAATCGCTTTAAACAATTCCTCCATCTTGGAGAAAAAAGTTATAAAGCTCGCACCTTCAAACAAACATGGCGCTATCGAAAAAGCTTAGCCAAATACTAAGGCTTTAAGCGCCCATTGGAGTACCGATGGATCTAGCATATAACCTGACTATCCGTGAGCAGATTGTCATGCGAATGCTAGGTCCATTGTGGAAACAACGGAAGGACGATGCTCCCGTAAGGGAGCGGTCAGAAAGTCACGAGTGACAAGCTGGTCATTGGAGCACGCGCCCTATATACTTTAAGCGGCGGATGTCGCAACCAGACCATTATGGCTTGTCACTGTGGCTCCACGAGGATTGGATACATACATATAATGTTAGCTCGGATACTCTCGATCGTAGGTCTCGTTTCAGCGGGACTTCTTTTGATTCTTATGACAACAACCACGCCATCACAGGTCGGGGCGCCAGGTATCTTGGCTGTTTTTATGTTGATTTATGCGACCATCCTCTGTCTCCTGACATTTTTGCTATGGATTGGGCAGAGGATTATGTATCGGATCGGCAGACCACTACATATGTTTCGCCGTTCATCAACACTTTCTCTCAAGCGGTCGTATTACTATGCGTCAGTGTTGGCGCTCGGGCCGGTTATTATTATTAGTTTACAGGCGGTCGGTGGTATTGGGCTCTATGAAATAGGGCTGGTGTGCCTGTTCTTGTTCCTTGGCTGTGTCTATGTATCACGCCGAATCGCTTAGGCGCTTTTTATAAGCTGGTTATGCTATAATCACAGATATGAATCCGGAGCTTCCGTCACCACAAATGCAGCCAGAGCGTCAACCTGTCGCACCTGACTATGGCGAGCACTTATCATCTCCAGAGCAGGCAGGCGAACGATCACCGGAACGCGAACAGAATATGCAGCAGGTGGATCGGCAGTCAGCGCCGCCACCTCCACCGATGGTCGTGCCATTGCCGCCTGCACCAGTACCGGTACCAGCGCATGTGCAGCAATCTAAGGACGACCCGATTGGGCCGACATTGGCAAACGATGATGATCTGATTGAAAAAGAGTGGGTCGACAAGGCGAAGACGATTATTGCTGAAACGCAAAATGATCCCTATCGTAGAGAGCAAGAAGTCACAAGATTGCAGGCCGACTACCTTCGCAAACGATATGGCAAAGAACTGGGTACCGCAGACTAAGTGCTTGCGCTAAAATAGACCTATGGCTGGCATACTTATAGCAGGATTTGTCACTATTTTTATAGGTACTGCTCTCGTTCTGATTGTTTTTAATCAGTATAAGAAAACGCTGCGCGAAGCAAAGAACTACGAACGCGGCCTCAAGATGGTGCCAATGTTTATCCACCTACCGCCAGCGAGCGAGGATATTGATAAGGGTAGCCGTGACGAACGTGACCTGACGGAAGAGGTGCTGTCTGAGGCGCAGGTGATGTATAACATTATCGCTAGCACTGCGACCAAGGGTTTTAAGAGTAAGATTTATGGTCAGCGGCATTTTACGTTTGAAATTGTCGCGAAGGGTGGCTTGGTGCACTATTATACTGTCGTACCAATGGTCCTTGTAGAGGTTATCAAGCAGGCCGTTGCTGCTGCCTACCCGTCGGCACGACTTGAAGAAGTAGCTGAACACAATATCTTTAGCGAGGCGGGCAAAATGAGCGGAGTGATCGGTGGTGAATTTACGCTCAAAAAGAGCTTTGTCTATCCGATTGCGACGTTTCAGGAGACAAAGCGCGATGCGGCCAGGGCTCTTCTGAACGCACTATCGGCGGCATCACGCGAAGACGGTGTGGCGTTGCAGTTTTTGATTCGTCCGGCGAGTGAGGGCTGGGTGCGAAAATCAGTCGATGCGGCCAAAAAAATAAAGGATGATAAGGCAAAAGGCGGCGGCGGGCTTGGTTTGGGTGTGGGAAGCGCCAAAGGTATGGCCGAGCTGCTTTGGAAACCACCGGAAGCAGGTGATGAAAAGAAACCGGAAAGTAAGCAGCTGACATCACTCGAAGAGGAAACGGTTAAGGCGATCGAGGAAAAGACGCGCTATCCTGGCTATGAGGTCTTGATTCGGGTCGTCGTTTCTTCGAATACGACGGAACATTCGCAAGCATTGTTAAAGAATATCGTCGCTTCATTCGCGCTGTTTGATTCACCAAGTCATAATGGTTTCAAATTTAGCCCTGCTCGCGACATTGAAGAGTTGGTGACAGCCTTTATCTTTCGCTTTTTCCCGCAGACAGTACAGTCGAACATTTTGAATAGCGTCGAGATGGCGACGATTTTTCACTTGCCAGATCAAAACAGCATTCCGACGTCGAAAGTGAAGCGCCAGATGAGCAAGCAGGTCGACGGGCCGACGGAGCTGATGGACGAGGGACTCCTTATAGGTGTGAATGAATATCGAGGAGTGAAGAAAGAGATTCGGTTGAGTGTTAATGATAGACGCCGTCATACGTATATTATTGGTCAGACCGGTGTTGGTAAATCAGGCTTCCTGGAAAATCTTGCCTATCAAGATATGCATAGCGGTCGTGGCTTTGCATTTATTGACCCGCACGGTGATTCAGCCGAGAAACTCTTGGCTAACGTGCCGAAAGAGCGTGTCGAAGATGTGATTTATTTTAATCCTGGTGATCTGGACAACCCGATTGGCCTCAATTTGTTTGAGTGGGAGACAGAGGACCAGAAAGACTTTCTGGTCCAGGAATCGATTAACATGCTTTACAGCCTCTACGACCCAGGACATACAGGTATTGTCGGTCCGCGGCTGGAGCATATATTCCGTAACTGTGCCTTGCTTCTGATGGCAGACCCAGCGGGTGGAACGTTCATTGATATTCCGAAGCTGCTGGTCGATGACGCATTTATGAAGTCGAAGCTCAAGTATGTGACGGATCGGAATGTGTTGGACTTCTGGACCAAAGAATACCCTGCATCGCAACGCTCGAATGAATCTGGTGAGGTAACGAGTTGGGTCGTGAGCAAATTCGGACCGTTCCTGAGCAATACGATGATGCGTAATATCATGGGGCAGACCAAGAGCGGTTTTAATATACGCGAGATTATGGATGGTGAGAAAATCCTGCTCGTGAACCTTTCAAAGGGTAAGATGGGTGAGCTCAACTCGAAACTCATCGGTATGATTTTTGTGATGAAGTTTCAGGCCGCAGCGATGGCACGTGCTGATATAGCCGAGGCTGACCGCAAGGATTTCTGTCTGTTCGTGGATGAGTTCCAGAACTTTGCGACAGAGAGTTTTGAGTCGATCCTATCTGAAGCCCGTAAATACCGTCTAAACTTGGTACTTGGTAACCAGTTTATGACACAGCTGACCGACAAAATTCGTGAAGCGATTATCGGTAACGTCGGTACAGTAATCAGCGGTCGTATTGGCGTGACCGACGCCGAGCTGATGGTGAAGAAGTTTCAGCCCGTTTTTGATGCCGAGGATCTGACGAAGCTGCCGAATTACCAGGCAATTGCAAGCGTCATGATTAATAACGTCCCATCCGCACCTTTCAGTATGGCGCTATTGCCACCTATGGCACAAGATAATACGCAATTAGGCGACGCAATGAAGCGACTTTCGGCGACCAAATATGGCTTTAGCCGTGCCGTCGTTGAGAAAGAGATCTTTGCTCGGCTTGAGCCACCGCAAGCAACTGCAGCGCTACCATCGGGTAGTGGCGCTGCTCGGCCAATGGGAACACCCGGTGCACCGGCTTCGTCTCAGGCGGCCGCTCCATCTGTTGGTGGTGGTTCGTTCCTGGACGAATGGCTGGCGAAACGCCAAAAACTTGCCTCGCAGCCGAAATCAACTTTGCCATCACCGAGTCCTATTGGGCGGCCAGCGGCGGCGGCTCCTGTACAGGTACCCTCAGCGCCGCTATCGTCTGTTGCTCAGCCACAATTCCAGCCACAGCCCACCCCTCCTGTATCTTCACCAGTGACGCCTGTAGCCTCTGTGGCGGAGCAGCCGTTACCGTCGCAAACTTCGGTACCGTCCGCACCGGTACCAGCTACTGAAGACAAGTCGGTAGCAAATGAGCCGGTTGCGCCACCGGCACCTGTAACAGCTGAGCCTGGTGAGGTTCATATTAAACTCCGTTAGAACGAGCTGCTACTTTTTGTGACCGCGAATCATGACGGCAAAATAGTCGTAGAGAAGGCCGATAATCCAGCCGATGACGAATGTCACGATGGTTTCTGAACCAGACAATTGAAAACCATAGTATTTTGCAATGAAATAAAGCGCGGTGACACCGACGAAGGCAGCGATACTACCACTGAGCATCGCATTGGGTCGGGCAACGGTCGATCCAAGTGCGTCAGCAGATTTTTCCACGGGTTTGCTATGAAGAAAGCGGCTCAAGATGCGTTCGCTCGTGTTCATCTCTGACTCGGCGTATTTCATCTGTGATTTGAAGCTTTCGGCAAGTTGTTTTTTATGAATAGGCCCGGTTCGGCGCCGTTCTGCGGGAGCGGGTTGCCTATCATGAGCGGCTTCCTCGGCCTGATCGGCGAGGTCTTTGGCTTTTGCCAGTATCTCCCGCTCCGAAGAATGGTGCTCTTTATGCTGGCGCTCGGCATTCTCGAGCGCATTTTTTATTGCTTCGTGACGCTCGTGGGCAAGTTCACCGAATTGCTCGGCATCTGCCGTTTTTTCGGAAAGATCCAGCGATGCCGGTTGTTTTTCTACCATAGTGCCACCCTCATACTTGTCTTAGATTATACCAGTATTGAAGTTGTGGCGGATAATTCTTATTTCTTTTTTGAGCTGGCGGGATCGGAGTGCGAAGAAAATGACGACCAGCAGGATAACCGAGATAAAGATAAGGTTGCCAGTGATGCCGACGTGAGGCATTTGCGTCATAATCGATTCGATACCTTTTGCTGCAGGGCAATCGACCGGTATGGTCAGGACGTTACCGAATGACGTTGTGAGTTTGCAATCATACGATTCTGGATTGCTTGTACCAGTGCCTGTGGCGGGGATTTGGTCCATCACCTGGACGACGAAAGTACGCTCTTGGACCTCTCCTGGAGCCAATTGGACGGTTGGCCAAGTTAAGGTTGATGAGTCCTGGCTATAGGTGCCACCACCGCCATCGATGAGGTTCGTATATTCTAAGATATCGCCTACTCGTAGGCTAAAGTTGCCTGTAACAGTCACATGACGAGTGTTCGAAAGCCGGAGTGTGTAGCTCAGTTTGTCGCCCGGCTGGACGGCAGCTGTTTCGGCCGGTGCGTTACGAGTTAAGTTCTCAGCACTCACGATCTGCGTGGCACTAGAGGCGTTACTGGCGTTTGGGTCGAATGTATTCGGGATGCCATGCGTTGCGAGACTACCATTTGATTGGATGATTGCGAACCAACCAACAGCGGCGGACTGGCCAATCCAGCCTGGGAAGGCCTGGCTCGTGTCGCTGATATCAGCAAGCGGACTAAAGTAGCGGATACCAGTGCCACCAGCGCTACGCTGATAAGTCATGCTAATTTCGTCTTGCGATGCGGCAAGCTGACCGTAGCGGCTCATAATATAGGTATTGTGCGCAGCGGTAATCGTACCAGGGTGCGCAGCGGCAATCTCTGAACGGCTGATACCGACAGTGCTGTAGATGTCTTTGATGTCGCTTTCGTCGTGATCGTAGCGTACGAGAAAGTCATTCAGGCTGCTGACACCGCCCTGAATGATATCTTGCTGGCTTGAAGCGTTGGCTGATTCTGGTGCCGAGAACAGTGTCAGAGACTGCATAACAAGCGCGAGCACGGTAAATAGTACAGTAACGCGCCTGGTGACGTTTTCGTTACGTAGTCGCTTGGCATAAAATCCTATCTCTGTAATAAGAGCAGGACTATATGGCAAATTCGACACAAGTTTCCGGAACATATTGTTTGTTTTTATTACCTCTTAAGTAGTAGATTAGCATAAGAATTGTGTTCAATACAAGAGCCTTGAGTGAGTAATAGCTTTGCGGTATAATGAAGGAAATGTAAATGGCTGAAAAGTCCGATATAGTGAGGGAACGATGGCAAAAAATCAAAATGCCGATAGCTATGACTCGTCGCAGATTCAGGTGCTCGAAGGTCTCGAGCCGGTTCGCAAGCGTCCGGGTATGTATATTGGGAGCACCGGTTACGACGGTGTTCACCATCTCATCAAAGAAATTGCTGACAACTCGATTGACGAAGCAATTGCAGGATTCGCAAGTAAGGTTGAGGTAACGATACTAGAAGATGGTGGTCTGAAGGTGACGGATGATGGTCGTGGTATTCCTGTTGATAAACACCCAAAAACTGGCTTAAGTACGCTTGAGACAGTGCTGACAGTTCTGCATGCGGGCGGTAAATTCGGTGGTGGTGGCTACAAAGTGTCTTCGGGTCTGCACGGCGTCGGTTCAAGCGTTGTGAATGCGCTATCGACCAAGCTGATCGCCGAAGTCGTCCAGAAAGGCGAGTTGTATCACATCGAATTCGAACAAGGTGCGACAACCATGCCGCTCAAGAAGCTTGGCAAAACGGACCGACCGACTGGCACGACGGTTATCTTTTATCCTGATCCGACGATTTTTAAAGAAACAGTTGATTTTGATTATAAATGGGTCGTTGACTACCTACGCCATCAGGCATATCTGACAAAAGGCGTCTATGTATCAGTACGGGATGAACGGACCAAAGAGCGTGCGGCTTTTTACTTTGAAGGTGGTATCCAGAGCTACGTGAAGCACCTGAATATCGGTAAGGACGTCGTTTCGGACAGTGTATTTTACGTTGAAAAACAGATTGAAGACTCGATGGTCGAAGTTGCCGTCCAGTACAACGAGACCTTCGTTGAATTGGTGAAACCGTTTGCCAATAACGTCCTGACACCAGACGGTGGTACGCATCTGGTTGGCTTCCGCACGGCACTAACCCGCGTGATTAATGATTACGCACGTAAATCGGGCCTACTCAAGGAAAAAGAGGATAATCTGACCGGTGATGATATCCGTGAAGGCTTGACGGCAATTATCTTAGTTAAGTTGCCGGATCCGCAATTTGAAGGCCAGACGAAGAATAAGCTCGGTAATCCGGAAGTTCGACGCTATGTCGAACAGGTGATGAACGAGTACTTTGCTTACTATTTAGATGAAAACCCAGCGGTTGCCAAAAAAATCGTCGGTAAGGCACTGCTGGCGGCTCGGGCTCGCAAAGCGGCTCGTGCGGCTCGTGACAATATTATCCGTAAAGGTGCGCTCGATGGTCTGAGCCTGCCGGGTAAGCTAGCCGACTGTAGCAGCAAGGACCCAACGAATTCCGAAATCTACATCGTGGAGGGTGACTCGGCTGGCGGTTCGGCAAAGTCCGGCCGCGACAGCAAAACGCAAGCGATTCTGCCACTGCGTGGCAAGGTGCTAAACGTTGAACGGGCACGGCTTGATCGTATGTTGAATAACAATGAAATCGTGAGCCTCATTAAGGCACTTGGCGTGGGAATCGGTGATCAGTTCGACATGAACGGCCTGCGTTACCACCGGATTATCATCATGACCGATGCCGATGTTGATGGTAGTCACATTGCGACGCTGCTGATGACGTTTTTCTTCCGTTATATGAAAGAAGTTGTCGACGGTGGGCATGTCTACTTGGCAAAGCCGCCACTTTTCTTGTTGAAGGGGCCGAGCAACAAGCGCTATTATGCCTATAGCGATGAAGAGCGCGACGATATCATGCGTGAATTGATTGACGCCCGCCAGAAAAATGGCGCAACGATTAATGCGGATGATGCTATGTATAAGCAGGCTGGCCTGAGCGATATCCAACGCTACAAGGGCTTGGGTGAGATGGATGCTGACCAGTTGTGGGATACGACCATGAACCCGGAAAATCGTGTGCTCGTACAGGTAAAGGTGGAAGACGCCGAAAAAGCCGATGCGATTTTTACCAAACTGATGGGCGATGAAGTGCAGCTACGCAAGACCTTCATTCAGTCCCGATCAAAAGATGTCAACCTAGAAGAGCTGGATGTTTAATATGGAAAATGAAGACAACACCACACCACTTGAAGGCGAAGTGATTATGCCTGAACAGACACACTCAAAGACACTCGAGGAGCGAACCGTTGAAGACGTCATGGAAGACAGCTTCTTCAAATATTCGATGAGCGTCATCATCGATCGTGCGCTGCCAGACGTGCGCGATGGTTTGAAGCCGGTCCATCGCCGTATTTTGTATACGATGGGCGAGCAGGGCTTGCGGCCAGGCGGCAAGTTTAATAAAAGTGCTCGTATCGCTGGTGATGTCATGGGTAAATATCATCCGCACGGTGATAGTGCGATTTATGATTCAATGGTACGTTTGGCGCAGGATTGGGTCATGCGCTACCCGTTGGTCAACGGTCAGGGCAACTTTGGCTCAATGGACGGCGACCCGGCAGCGGCCAGCCGATACACCGAGGCACGCTTGGGTCGTGCGGGTAACGAGCTGCTGGTTGACCTCGACAAGGATACGGTTGATTTTCGTGACAACTACGACGGTTCCGAGCAAGAACCTGTCGTATTGCCAGCAAAACTACCAAACCTGCTCCTCAACGGTCAGATCGGTATCGCCGTTGGTATGGCGACAAGTATTCCACCGCATAATTTGGGTGAATTGGTCGATGCGACAATCGAGTTGATAGATAACGATGATGCGACGATTGATGATCTGCTGAAACATGTCAAAGGTCCAGATTTCCCGACAGGTGCCGTGGTCTATGGTGGCGCGCCAATGAAGCAGGCGTACCAAACTGGTCGTGGTAGCGTGACAATTCGAGCGGTGGCCGAAATCGAAGAAACCAAGAAGGGTCGCCACCAAATCGTGGTGACGGAAATGCCATATGCTGTAAATAAAGCAACACTTATCGAAAAGATCGCAGAACTTGTCAAAGACAAGAAGCTGCAGACGATTAGCGATATCCGTGACGAAACGGCTCGCGGCAAAGTCCGCTTGGTAATCGAGCTCAAAAAAGATGCCTATCCAAAGAAAGTACTGAACCAGTTGTACAAGATGACAGCGTTGCAGACGAGCTTCCATTACAACATGATGGCGCTGGTGGATGGTATTCAGCCACGCGTGCTGGGGCTACAGGAAATTTTGCAGGAATTCGTGAAGCATCGTCAGCATGTGGTTCGTCGCCGTACGGAATTTGAGCTGCGCAAGGCCAAAGAGCGGGCGCATATCTTGGAAGGCTACAAGATCGCACTCGACAATATCGATGAGGTCATCCGGATTATCCGGGCTAGCAAGACGAGCGAAATTGCCGAAGCAGAGCTGATCAAGGCTTTCAAGCTTAGCGAGATTCAGGCCAAAGCCATCCTGGCGATGCAACTGCGTCGTCTGACTGGACTTGAGCGCGAGGCGATCGAGAGCGAACTGGCCGAACTGCATACACTGATTGCGAAACTAGAAGCAATTTTAGCCGACGAAAAGGAAATCCTGAAGATTATCAAGCAAGAACTGCTTGAGATGAAGGAAAAGTACGACGACGGCCGCAAGAGCAAGATGATTAACCACGAGCTTGGCAAATTCAGCGACGAGGAGTTGATTCCGGAAGAAGATAGCGTGATACTTTTGACAACAGAGAATTACATCAAGCGAACACTGCTCAGCGAATATCGTCGCCAGCATCGTGGCGGCAAGGGTAAGCGCGGCATGACGACCAAGGAAGAGGACATTATTGACCACCTGGTTCCGGCAAGCACGCATGATTACCTGCTGTTCTTTACGAACAGAGGCCGTATCTTCCGCTTGAAGGCCTACGAAGTGCCGGCAGCCAGCCTGGCGGCCAAGGGTGTTGCGGCGGTCAACCTGCTCCAGCTTCAGCCAGAAGAAAAGATAACGTCGATTATTCGTCACGAAAAGGATGCCAAAGACGAAGGCTATCTGTTTATGGCGACGACTAAGGGTACGATTAAGAAGACGCCGCTGAAGGACTACGCGAACATCCGGACAAACGGCCTGATCGCAATCAAGCTGGATGATGGTGATGAATTAAAATGGATTCAGAAAACGACTGGCGAAAATGATGTTATAATTTCAACATCTGCCGGACAAGCAATCCGCTTCAGTGAAAAAGATGCTCGGCCGATGGGTCGTGCGGCCCGAGGCGTGCGCGGCGTACGTCTGCGCCCGAATGACAATGTGGTCGGTATGGATATTGTATCCGACGATGGCCGTAGCCTGCTGGTCGTAAGCCAGAATGGCTACGGTAAGGCGACCAAGGTCGTGAATTTCCCATCACATAAACGCGGCGGTATCGGTATTAAAGCGGCTGTCGTGACGACAAAAACTGGTCCGATTATTGATGTCCGGACACTTGAAGAAGACGCGAGTGAGGTCTTGATTATTTCTAAGAAGGGCCAGACAATCCGTGTTGGCCTCAAGGATATTCCGACCCTTGGCCGTACGACGCAGGGAGTTCGCATTATGCGGCTCGGTGATGGTGATGCCGTTGCATCGCTTGGGCTGATGCCCGAACAGGCGGCCGACGAGGAAGTAGGCGAGGAGTAAGCAGCTATGTCACGCCTCTCGCCCTACCTGGTTGCTATCGTTATTGCCTGGGTAGTGGCGCAGGGGTGTAAATTCTTGATTGCCGCAGTCCAAAAAAGTGGCACGATTGATTACCGTCAGCTCTATACGTCGGGCAATATGCCGAGCAGTCATAGCGCGACGGTAATCGCACTGCTGACAGTCGTCGGCATGAAAACTGGTGTCGATAGTGCGCTGTTTGGCATGGCAACGTTGTTTGCCGCGATTGTCATGTATGACGCGATTATGGTCCGCCGTTCAACAGGGGAGCAGGGTGCGGCAATCCAGGCGCTCATCAAGGAGCAAAAGAGCAAGGTCAGCTTGCCAAGAGCGGCCAAAGGCCATGAGCCGCTCGAAGTAGCGGTCGGTGCGCTTATCGGACTTATTGTCGGCCTGGTAATCTTTTTCCTCACTCGCTAAGAGAGGTAGAATCCTATAAAAGCAATCGCCACCGAAGGTAACGATGCGTCGTGTCGGCTTCAGGGTGGGGAAGGTATAAAACGAATTCATTTCGGTTTATACCTGGGGAGGTAAACCACCCCTCAAAATTTTGTATAAATTACCTCTTGACGTAGTCCCTGTTTGGCGATATGATGGTTAACAGTCTGGTCGCCAGTCGAACAAGTGTGAGACGAAGGCGATACCCAACAGTTGCGAGAAAATTTGCGAGTTGAACAGATGGTTATGTACATTGACAATTTAGTTGTGCAATAATCATCGTCAGTTTATTTGAGCTTGATACGCTATAAGTATCAATTTTATGGAGAGTTTGATCCTGGCTCAGGATGAATGCTGGCGGCGTGCCTAATACATGCAAGTCGAGCGGCAGCGCGTCTAGTTTACTAGATGGCGGCGAGCGGCGGACGGCTGAGTAACGCGTGGGAACATGCCCCAAAGTGAGGGATAACGCACCGAAAGGTGTGCTAATACCGCATATGGTCTTCGGATTAAAGGATTTATCCGCTTTGGGAGTGGCCCGCGTACGATTAGATAGTTGGTGAGGTAATGGCTCACCAAGTCGACGATCGTTAACTGGTCTGAGAGGATGATCAGTCAGACTGGAACTGAGACACGGTCCAGACTCCTACGGGAGGCAGCAGTAAGGAATCTTCCACAATGGGCGAAAGCCTGATGGAGCAACGCCGCGTGCAGGATGAAGGCCCTCGGGTCGTAAACTGCTTTTATGAGTGAAGAATATGACGGTAACTCATGAATAAGCACCGGCTAACTACGTGCCAGCAGCCGCGGTCATACGTAGGGTGCAAGCATTATCCGGAGTGACTGGG
>Ga0164242_10004442_pt1 | contig 15757 bp, 9 predicted proteins | sample OricomgcompostMG_FD_108783 | JGI IMG/M metagenome (GOLD analysis project Ga0164242, IMG submission 108783) | Miracle-Growth compost microbial communities from Emeryville, California, USA - Original compost - Miracle growth compost (MG) ... | reverse complement strand
CTCGGCGCCCGTCGGGACCAGCAACCGGTCGCCGGTGGGCAGCTGCACATTGGTGGTCTCCACCGGGCTGCGCCGCCGAAACCGCGGCCGGTCGGCCCCGCTGTCCGGGTCCGTCTGCAGCGCGTCCAGCGCCACCGACAGCCGTCCCCGCCACAGCGTCACCGGGTGCACGGGCCGGTCGGCCCCGGCGATGGCCTTGGCGATGCCGTTGCGCCCATTGCGCGCGGCCGGCTTCTTGGCCCCCGCCGAACCGTTGGTGTGACCGTTGCTGCCGGTCTTTTCGCCCGGGCCCGCCGCGACGCCGACCTTCTCCTCGCGCAGCGCCACCTGGTGCGGGATCTGCCCGGGCCCCAGGCCCCGGGCCGGGTCCGCGCCGGCCGCCGTGGTGCGGCCGCAGCCGGTGAACGCCAGCGGATCGGTGACGCAGATGGCGTCCGGCGCCAGGTGCTTGAGCTTGGCGGCGGACTTGAGCACCATCCGCAGGTCGGCGCTGGGCGCGGTGAGCGCCGAGATGTCGTCGGGGATCACCACGACGTCGCCCAGGTCGACCTCCGGCAGCGGCCGGTCGAAGTCCACCGACGGCAGGACCCGCGACAGCCACGGCGGCAGCCACCAGTTCCACTGGGCGAACATCGCCATCAACGCCGGCACCATCACCAGGCGCACCACGGTGGCGTCCACCGCGATGGCCACCGCGCAGGCCACCCCGATCTCGGCCACCAGCGGCATGCCCGCGAACGCGAAGCCGACGAACACCGCGATCATGATCAGCGCCGCGCTGGTGATGGTGCGGGCGCTGGTGCTGACGCCGTAGGCCACCGCGTCGCGGGTGTTGCCGGAATGCAGGAAGCGCTCCCGGATGCGGGTCAGCAGGAAGATCTCGTAGTCCATCGACAGCCCGAAGGTCATCGCGAGCACCAGCGGGGGAACGGTGCTGTCGATCGAGCTGATCTGGGCGAACCCGAGATCGCGCAGCCACCCCCACTGGAACACCATCACCAGGCTGCCGTAGGCGGCGGCGACCGACAGCAACGTCATCAGCACGCCCTTGAGCGCCAGGAACACCGAGTGGATGGAGACCAGCAGCATCACGAACGCGATCAGCGCGACGAAGCCGAGCACCAGCGGTTCGGTCGCCGAGACCCGGTCGTCGAAGTCCTTGATCAGCGCGGTCGGGCCGCCGACGTCGACCCGCGCGGTGCCCGCCTCGGGCACCTTGGGCAGCTCGGCGCGCATCCAGCCCACGGTTTCGCGCGCCTTCATGTCCTCGGGGTCCACCGACAGCACGGCCGACAGCAATGCGCTGCCGTTGTCCTCGGCGAACTGCGGCGGCGACACCGAGACGATGTTGGGCGCCTGGGCCATCCGCTGGCGGACCGCCCCGACGGTGTGGCTGTGTTCCGGGGACGCGGCCCCGCCGTCGGGGAAGTTGATCAGCACCCGGATCGGGCCCAGCGCACCGGGGCCCAGCGCCTGGGCCGCCGCGCCCACCCCGGCCCGGATCTCGTGCGACGAGTCGAACTGGCGCAGCAGGCTGTTGCCCAGCACCATCGACGCGGCCGGCGCGGCCATCACCAGCAGCACCAGCGACGCCGCCAGCGCCGACATCCATGGCCGCCGCATCACCCAGCCGATCCACCGGTTCCAGAACTTCGACTGGGTGCTTTCCGGGCGCCGCGACCAGTGCAGCAGGGCCGACCGCTTGGCGGCGGCCCGCCCGAACGTGGCCAGCGCGGCCGGGGTCAACGTGGTCGACGTCAGCATCGCGACCGCGACGGCCAGGATCGCGCCGGTGGCCATCGACTTCAGCGCCGGGGTGTTGATCACGTAGATCCCGGTCAGCGAGGCGATGACGGTCATCCCGGACAACACCACGGCCAGCCCGGAGGTGGCCATCGCGGCGTCGACGGCCTCGCGGGGCTGACGGCCGCTGCGCAGTTCCTCGCGGAAGCGCATCAGGATGAACAGCGAGTAGTCGACGGCCAGCGCGATCCCGAACATCGACACCGTCGAGGTGACGAACACCGACATGGTGGTGTACGCGGACAGCAGATAGACCAGCCCCATGGTCACCACCACCGTGCAGATGCCCAGGGCCAGCGGGATGGCCGCCGCGGCCAGCGACCCGAACACGGCGAGCAGCACGATGAGGATGACCGGCAGGTTCCACTTTTCGGCGGCGGCGATGTCGTGCTTGGTGTTGGCCGCCGCGGCCGCGCTCAGCGCGCCCTGCCCGATGACGTAGAGCCGCACCCGCCCGTTGGCGGTCTGGCCGGGCTGGTCGCCCTTGATGCCCACCTTGGTGCGCAGCTGCTTGGCCACGTCGCTGGTGTTGCGGGAATCCAGCCGCACCGACAGCACGTACGGCCGGTCCGGCTGCGGGGGCCGCTGGGTGGGGTTGGGGATCTCGGTGGTGCCCGGGACTTCGGCGGCGATCCGGCGCAGCTGCGCGACGGCGTCGTTCATGTCCTGGTAGCTGGCGTCGGCGCGGGGGGCGGCGACCAGCGCCAGGGACGACCCGCCCTGGTCGTGGTAGAGATCCTCGAGCTGGTCGTGCACCGCCAGCGACTGCGAACCGGCGACGTCGAAACCGCCGCCGGTGAGGTTGCCGGACTGGGTCAGGGCCAAATAGACCGCGGGAACCAACGCCAACAACCAGCCTGCGAAGACCAACCAGCGGTACTTACGCAGGCTGCGGCTCAGGCGCATCATTAACTGCTGGATTTCGTCGCTCCCCGGTTCTCGCGTAACGTGCTCGCGACGATACCGCAGCACGCTGTGGATTATCTTGGCTTATCTGGTTCCTGAGCTGCGGCGACAGCCTTGTTGCCAAGACGCTGCGAAGACGTTGTGAACCGGTGATCGGGCGGGATTTCGGTCACATCCGCAGTTCCGGCTGGCAGCGGTGATCTCGGCGATGGCACGATGTCGGTTGGCCCGGCGAGCCCCGGGGAATGCGGGGAAGCCGGCGATCAGATCCGGCGATCAGCGGGGCCGTTCATCGCAGCCGTTTGCGGGGCGCCGATCTTCGGCGGCCGCCGCAAACCGTAAGGAGTTAGCCATGACGTCAGCCTCCGCTGGACGGCGCCGCAGAATTTTCGCCGGGCTGATCGCCGCCGCCCTGCCCGGCGCCGCCGTCGCGGTGCTGGCCGGGCCGCCCGCGACCGGCGCCAACGACCCGTGCGCGGCCAGCGAGGTGGCCCGCACGATCGGCTCGGTGTCCAAGTCGATGGGCGACTACCTGGACGCGCATCCCGAGACCAACCAGGCCATGACCAGCATGCTGCAGCAGCAGGCCGGGCCGCAGTCGGTGAACGGGCTGAAGTCCTACTTCGATGCCAACCCCAAGGTCGCCGGCGACATGACGTCGATCGCGCAGCCGCTGACCAGCCTGTCGCTGCAGTGCAAGCTGCCGATCTCGATCCCGCAGGCGCTGGGCATGGTGCAGCAGGCGCAGGGCGCCGCCGGCGGGCTGCCGGCGCTGCCGGGCAACCCGGCGGGCGCCTCCCCGCTGGGCGGCGCGGCAGGTCCGGCGGGCACCCCGCCCGCCGTCCCGCAGCCGGCCGGCCCGCTGTCGGGGCCGCCGCGCGGCAACACCGTCGGGTGACGGCCGTCGACCGTGGGCCTTACGTCGGGCTTCCGGTCGTTTTTGCTGCGTAGGCCACACGCTCGGCGAGCGGCCACGCGCGGCGCTAGACGTCTTTGTCCGGATTCGGATCGGCCGGACTCCGGTCCGGCGGCAGCGGCCCCTGCAGGGCGGTGTCGGTCGGGTCCGGCGGGCCGCCCGGTGTAGGCAGCACGGGCAGCGGGCCGGTGATCGGCTCGTCGTCGGAGTCGGCGATGTTCTCGGTGCGGAATACGAAGAAGAACACCACCCAGCCGACCGCGGCGATGAGCAGCCAGCTGATCAGCCGGTAGATCAGCATGGCCGAGATCGCGCTGGGCAGCGACATCCCGCTGGACACCAGCCCCGGCACCAGCACCGCCTCGACCACCAGCAGCCCGCCCGGCATCAACGGTATGGTGCCGACCGCGCGGGCGGCCGCGTAGGCCACGGTCAGCCCGGCCACCGAGGCGTGGTCCCCGGCGGCGTAGGCGGCGAAGCCCAGGCAGGCCACGTCGGCGATCCAGTTGAACATCGACCAGCCGAACGCCACCGAGAGATCGCGCCGGCCCAGGCTCACCGATTCCAGCTGCATCAGCGTCTCGCGCCACTTGTCCAAACCGGTCTCGGCCGGCCGGCCGCGCACCGAGTTGACCCACGCCAGCACCCGGCTGCCGATGCCCTCGATCAGCTCCGGCCGGGACGCGACGGCCTGCGCCAGCAGCAGCAGCGCGACGAAGCCGCCCAGGGTGAACAGCAGCGAGAACGGGTTGTTCTTGGCGCCCAGCAGGAAGGCGCCGCCCAGGCCCAGCAAAGCCAACCCGACCGCCTGCAGCACACCGGACATCACCAGCTGCCAGGACGCCACCACGGTCGAGGCGCCCCACAGCCGTTGCTGACGGAACAGGAAGGTGGCCGACAACACCGGCCCCCCGGGCAGCGTGGTGCTCAGCGAGTTGGCGGCGTAGAAGGCGGCCTCCGAGCGCAGCTGCTTGACGTGCACCCCCGCCGATTTGAGCAGCGTGCGCTGGATCTGAGCAAAGCTGTGCATCGACGCGGCCGCGGCCACCACCGAGGCCAGCAACCACCACCAGTTCGCCTCGTACATGCTCATCCACGCCTTGGCCAGCTGGTCCCAGCCCAGCGAGACCTCGACGGCAAGCACGATGGCCACCACGCCGAGGATCACCCAGCGAACCCACCAGTACCTGCCGCGCGAGGTCTGCTCGCGCGGCAGGTCGAGATTGTGGGCGGGTGCGTCGTGCGGCACGTGACTTAGGGTAACGGTGCAGGTGGCGCGGGGATCGCTGCACGTCGCCGAGTGTGTCAGGGACGTTTTGGGGTCGTGACCGGATCGTGCCGGCGGCGACGGCCCCGAGCGACGCGCAGACGCCCGCGGTCAGGTTTGACGCGGCGTCGCTGCGGATAGGCTGGCGAAATGTCAGCAAACGTCGACGACGCGTCGGTTGAACCCATAGTCCGCAAGACCGCCGCCTGGGCGTGGCGTTTGCTCGTCATCCTGGCCGCCGCGCTGGCGCTGTTCTGGGTGCTGGCCAAGCTGGAGGTGATCGTCGTCCCGGTGCTGGTCGCGCTGCTGTTGAGCGCGCTGCTGGTGCCGGTGGTGGACTGGCTGGACCGGCACGGCCTGCCCCGTGGTGGCGCGGTGGCACTGGTGTTGTTGGGCGGCTTCGCGATCCTCGGCGGCATCCTGGCCTTCGTCGTGCTGCAGTTCATCGACGGGCTGCCCGGCCTGACCGAGCAGGTGACCCAGAGCATCGAGTCGACGCGCCGCTGGCTGATCAACGGGCCGGCGCATCTGCGCAGCGAGCAGATCGACAGCGCGGGCAACGCCGCCATCGAGGCGCTGCACAACAACCAGGCCAAGCTGACCAGCGGCGCACTGTCCACCGCGGCCACCGTCACCGAGCTGGTCACCGCGGCGGTGCTGGTGCTGTTCACGCTGATCTTCTTCCTCTACGGCGGGCGCAATATCTGGCGGTACGTGGTGCAGATCGTTCCGGCGCACGCCCGCGAGCGGGTGCACGAGGCCGGCAGCGCCGGCTACGGGTCGCTGATCGGCTACGTGCGGGCCACCTTTCTGGTGGCGCTGACCGACGCGGCGGGGGTCGGCGCCGGACTGGCGATCATGGGTATCCCGCTGGCGCTGCCGCTGGCGTCGCTGGTTTTCCTGGGTGCCTTCATCCCGCTGGTCGGTGCGGTCGTCGCCGGCTTCCTGGCCGTGGTGGTGGCGCTACTGGCCAAGGGCATCGTGTACGCGCTCATCACGTTGGGCCTGCTGGTGGCGGTGAACCAGATCGAGGCGCATCTGCTGCAGCCGCTGGTGATGGGCCGCGCGGTGTCGATTCACCCGCTCGCGGTGGTGCTGGCCATCTCCACCGGCGGCGTGCTCGCCGGGATCGTCGGCGCCCTGCTGGCCGTCCCGACGGTCGCGTTCCTCAACAACGCCTTCCAGGTGCTGCTGGCGCCCAACCCGTCCGCGGAGGCCGTCAAGCAGGAAGAAGAGTCCGACGAGCAGAACACCATCCTGCAGGCAGAGCCGGACAAACCCGAAAACGGTTCCGGCTGAGGGTTTTTCAGGCCTTCACAGCCGGCCCTCGCGGCGCAGCAGGTCCTGGGCCGACAGCCCGCCGCCGGCGCGGCGGCGTTGCCGCGCCGGGTCGCCGTTCTCGCCCTGACCGCGCGCGTTCGCCTGGTCGCCGGCCGCATCGGACTCGCTGCCGCCCGAACCTTCCGCGCGCATCTTCGGCAGGGCGGTGGTGGGTTCGGCGGCGTCCGCGTCGCTGTCGCCGTCGTCGGGCCGGTTGCCGGGCACCGGGATGGCGCGGGTCTGATCCCCGGACGGCGGCGCCGCCTGGGTGGGCGGGCGCTGCGGGGGGGCCGGGCGCGGTTCGGCCGGCCGCTGGCGGCCGGGCGCTCCCGGCGCGGCGAAGCGGGTCGTCTGGGCCTCGGTCGGCTGGTTGGGCCGGGCCGGGATGCGGGTGGTGCTCGCGGCCGGTTCCTGCGCGGGCCGCGGCTCCGCGGGAGCGGGGCGCGCCGGCCGCGACGGCTCCGGCGCCGCGGGGTGGGTGGGGTCGTGCGGCGGGCGCGGCGCCGTGGCGACCAGGCTGGCCGCCACCGGCGGACGGGCGGGCCGGCCGTTGAGGGTGGGCCGCTTGCGCTCGTCGGGCAGGTCGATCTCGCCCAGCCCGATCTTGTTCTGCAGCCGGCGGGCCCAGCGCGGGGCCCACCAGCAGTCGTCGCCGAGCAGCTTCATCACCGAGGGCACCAGGAACATCCGCACCACGGTCGCGTCCAGCAGCAGCGCCGCCATCAGACCGAAGGCCAGGTACTTCATCAGCACCAGATCGGAGAACACGAACGAACTGGCGACCACGGCCAGCACCATGGCGGCGGCCGTGATCAGCCGCCCGGTGGTCGCGGTGCCGATCCGGATGGCCTCGGCCGTCGACATGCCGCGCTCGCGCGCCTCGACCATCCGCGAGACCAGGAACACCTCGTAGTCGGTGGCCAGGCCGAAACCGACGGCGACGACCAGCGCGATCACCACCACCATCAGCGGCGTCGGGGTGAAATTCAGCACCCCCGACAGGTGACCGTCGACGAAGATCCACGTCAGGATGCCCATGGTCGATCCCAGCGTGAGCGCGCTCATCAACACCGCCTTGATCGGCAGCACCACCGACCCGAACGCCAGGAACATCAGCAGCAGCGTGGCGCCCAGCAGCAGCACCAGCATCAACGGAGCCTTGTCGAACAGGCTGTGAATGCTGTCCTGCTCGAGTGCCGGCGTGCCGCCGACATACAGGTTCAGGCCTTTCGGCGGGTTCACCGCCCGCAGTTCGGCGATCTTCTTGGCGGCATCATTGCGGTTGGCCAGGCCGTTCTGGATCACCCGCACCGAGCCGTCCTTGGGCACCGTGGTGCCGTTCGGGCCGGGGATGCAGGGGTTCCCGGCGATGGTCGGGCAGGGCCGCTCCTGCCAGGTCTTGTCGGTGAAGCCGCCGATCCCCGAGATCCGGTTGCGGATGTCGGCCACCTGCTGGTCGGTGACCTTGCTGTGGTTGTCGCTCTGGATCACCACGGTCAGCTGCTCGGTGCGGTAGCCGGGGAACTGCTTGTCGAAGTGTTCCTGGGCCAGGCGCACCGGATTGTTGGGGGGCAGGTACTTCTCGCTCATGCCGCCGAACGAGAGGTTGCCCAGCGGGATGACCAGCAGGATCATCCCCACGGCGATCGGGATGGCGAACGCCAGCGGCTTGCGCATCACCCAGTTGACCAGCTTGCCCCAGAAGCCGGCCTCGACCTCTTCGCGGGTTTTGGTCTTCTGCAGCCGGTCGGCCAGCCAGTTGAGGTAGGCCCGCGAATACTTCCAGTTCCGCAGGAACGGCACCCGGAACGCGGTCCGCACCCCCAGCGCGTCGACGTGGCGGCCCAGGATGCCCAGGCAGGCCGGCAGGAACGTGATCGACAGCAGCGCGGCCAGGCCCACCGCGGCGAAGATGGCGTAGGTCAGTGAGTGCACGAAGCCCTGCGGCAACACCAGCAGGCTGGCGCTCGACGCGATGATCAGCACGGCCGAGAACGTCACCGTGCGCCCGGCCGTCATCACGGTTCTTCGCACCGCGGCCTCGGTGTCGTAGCCCTCGGCGATCTCCTCCCGGAACCGGCTCACCACGAAAAGCCCGTAGTCGATCGCGATGCCCAGGCCGATCAGCGACACCACCGGCTGGGCGAAGTAGTGCACCGGCCCGAACACGGCGACCAGCCGCAGGATGCCCAGCGAGCCGGCGATGCTCAGACCGCCCACGATGGCCGGTAGGCCGGCGGCGACCGCCCCGCCGAACACCAGGAACAGCACCACCGCCACCATCGGCACCGCGAGGACCTCCATGCGGCGCTGGTCGGTGGCGATGGTCCCGGTCAGCGCGTTGGCGATCGGCTCCAGCCCGGCGAGCTGCACGGCGCCGCCGTTGAGCTTCTGCATATCCGGGGCGATGGCCTTGTAGTTGTTCAGGATGGTGTCGTCGTCGTCGCCCTTGAGCGGGATGGACACGAAGGTGTGCTTCTTGTCCTCGCTGACCATGCCCTTGATCACCGGGTTGGTGCTGTCCGGCGCCGCCAGCCAGCCGGCCCACCCGACGACCTGGTCGGGATGGTCGGCCTTGAACTTGTTCAGCTCGGCGACCACCTTGTCCCGCCAGCCCGCGTCGTCGACGGTTTTCCCGTCGGGCGTCGTGAAGGTGGCCACCACGTGGCTGGTCCGGTCGCGGCCGTAGGTCTGGTCGCCGAGCACCGACGCCTTGACGGACTGGCTGGCGTCGTCGTAGAAGCCGCTCTGGGTGACGTGCTTGCCCAGGCTGATGCCGAAAACGCCGCCGAGCAGGCACAGAGCTACCGTGACCCCGATCACGATGTACCGATACCGGTACACAGTTCGACCCCACCAGGCGAACACGCAAGCTCCTTACTGGATCGACTTAGTCTGCAGCGACCCACGCATCGGTTTTCCAGTGTCACACACGCGCGGTCAACAGCGCGGACAGCGGCCGGAACGGCTGCAACCACGCACCCTGGTCAGGCAGCGAATCTAGGCCGATCCGCGGCAACGGCTCCCGGAAGACACCGGAGATGTCCTCCAGATCAACGAAGTCCAAGGTATCCGACGCTAGCGCCCAACTCGCATGTTCGCGAAATCCGATCACCGCGACGCTGACCCCGCTGCGGGCGATCTCCTCCAGCGGTTGACGGAACGCCTGACCGTCGGCCGACGCCACCACCAGCGCGGCCAGCCCCTCGGTGCGCCGCAGCTCGATGTGGGCCAGCATGTCGCGGTCGACGTCGCTGTCCTCGTCGATCTTGGGCTTGGCGAACACCGCGAACCCGACGTTGCGCAGCGCATCCACCCAGGGCCGGACGACCTCGGCGCTGCCCGGCGCGATGTTGGTGAAGACGGTGGCCTCCGGTTCCACGACGACGCCCGGGCGTTCGGCGCTGACCTCGGCGGTGCGGGCCAGCAGCCAGCGCCCCAGGGCGTCGAACCGCGGGCGCTCCAGCGCGGTGGGGCGCCGGCCCAGGATCGAGCCCAGCCCCATGTCGAGGTTGGGGGCGTCCCACACCAGCAGCACCCGTCCGCCCGAGGGCGGGAAGCCGCCCAGCGCGTCACCGGACAGCACCGCCGGCGGCGCGACGGGTTCGGCGCCCGCGGCGGTCGCTTCAGTCAGGCTCATACCTCATCGCCTACTCATCTCGTCGAAGCCGTTCACCGTCTAAGCCAAATGAATTCGGTGACCGCACTTCCCGCGTCCTGAGCCTTCGTCTCGTACTTGGTGGTCGGGCGGGCGACCGAGATCGGCAGCGGGCTGTCCGGGTCGGCCGGGCGCAGCCGGGGCTCGCCCGCGCCGACGTCGGCGATGTGCTCGGCGTAGCCGGCGTGGTCCGTCGCGACGTGCAGGACACCACCAGGGAGTAGCCGGTCGGCGATCAGGCCAACCGTGCCCGGCTGCAGGAACCTTCGTTTGTGGTGCCGCGCCTTGGGCCACGGATCGGGGAAGAACACCCGCACCCCGGTCAGCGACGCCGGCGCGATGAGCCGCTGGAGCACGTCGAGGGCGTTGCCGCGGATCAGCCGGATGTTGGTCACGTTGTCGCGGTCGATCGCGCACAGCAGCTGCGCCAGGCCGCGCCGGTAGACCTCCACCGCGATCACATCCACGCCGGGCTCCTGCTTCGCCATCGCGAGCGTGGAAGTGCCGTTGCCACAACCGATTTCGAGCACCACCGGGGCCTTGCGGCCGAACCAGGCGTCGGTGTCCAGCGGCGGCCCGGGGCGGTCGGGATCCTCGGCCGGGCCCACCGACAGGCCCAGTTCGGGCCAGCGGCGGTCCCAGGTCTGGCGCTGGGCATCGGACAGGGTGGATCGCCGGGTGCGGAACGCCGTGGCCGGGAAATAACGCTGCTCGGAGCGGTCCGGTTGCCCGGTCGGTGAGTCGGCAGGCATCGTCACCCCGTGCTGCGCATGCATTTGTCCATGGTGGCCCATAAACCCCGGATGTAGCCGCCCCTGGTCCGGATTGATACCCAACAGTTGCCTTGAGCTGGTAACTCATAGACGGTGGCTCGCATCTTGACGACGTGAGTGCCACCATTCGGTGGGGCCGCCCGGCCCCGGCGCTGCACCCGGTAGCGGCCGATCGATCGGGCGATCGGGTCATTTTCGACCGGACAGGCGGGATATGAGGGGACAAGGACACCAGATTTTCGTCGACGAACTGGCACGGTTTGCCGCCGCCGAGGCCGACCCGCGGGTGACGGCGATCGCGCAGCGCGCCGCCGCGCCGCTGCGGGTGGTGGTTCGCGGCCGCCGGGGGGTCGGCCGCCGCACGCTGGCCCGCGCCCTGGACCGGGCCGGACGCGCGACCGGCATCGCGGTGACCACCGACGCGGCCGACGTCGTGGTGCACGTGACCGCCGAGGTGGCCAAGCCCGAAGACACCCAGGCCATCTCGACCGCGCGCGCCGCCGGTCACCCGGTGCTGGCCGTGCTGAGTAAGGCCGATCTGGTGGGCTCGCTGTCCGGCCGGGGCGGCGACGGGCCGATCGCGGCGGCGCGGGCCCGGTGCGCCGATCTGTCCGCGCTGATCGGCGTTCCCATCCGGCCGGCGATCGGCCTGCTCGCGGTGGCCGCGCTGGACGACCTGGGCGACGACCTGTGGGCGGCGCTGCGCACGCTGGCCGCCGACCCTGCGGCCTGCCTCGACGGCTCGATCACCGGATTCCTGGACGCCGGGGTCGACGTGCCGGCCGCGGCGCGCGAGCGGCTGCTGGACACCCTCGACCTGTTCGGCACCGCGCTGGCGATCGCCGCGATCCGCCGCGGCGCCGGGCCGGCACAGCTGCGCACCATGCTGCGCCGGATCAGCGGCGTCGACGCGGTGCTGGCCGAGATCGGCGCGCTGGGCGCCGAGGTGCGCTACCGGCGGGTGCTGGGCGCCGTCGCGGAACTGGAGGCGCTGGCGGTCGGCGGGGCCGCGCTCGGCGAGCGGATCAGCGGCTTCTTGTCCCGGGACGACGCCGTGGTCGCCCGAATGGCGGCGGCTCTCGACATGGCCGGCGACATGGCCGGGGAAGTGGCCGGGGAGGCGGCGCCGGGCGATCCGTCCGGTCATCTGGCGCGAGCCGTGCGCTGGCAGCGCTACAGCCGGGCGTCGGGCAGCGACCTGCACCGCGCGTGCGGCGCCGACATCGCACGGGGATCGCTGCGGCTGTGGTCGCAGGCCTGCGCCACGCTGCCCGGCGAACGGCCCGTCGAACTGCCCGTCGAACGGGAGGACCCGGCGTGAGCGGCGACAATCCGGCCGCCGCGGTCGACGCGCTGGTGGCAGCCGTCAGCCCGGGGCTGGATCCGCCGGCGGTGCACCGCAGCGACGCGGTGCTGGTGACCGGGCCGTGGATGGCCGGGGTCACCGCGGTGGCCGCCGCGCTGCAGGAGCGGCTGCCGCAGCACAAGTTCGTCGAGTCGACGGACCTCGGGCCCGGCGAGGTGCCGACCGCGGTGGTGTTCGTGGTGTCGGCGGCCGCGCACCTGACACCCTCGGACTGCGCGCTGCTGGACGCCGCGACCGAACACACCGACGCGGTGGTGGGGGTGGTGTCCAAGATCGACGTGCACCGCGGCTGGCGTGAGGTGCTCGCCGCCAATCGCGACACCCTGGCCGCGCACGCGCCGCGCTACGCCCGGGTGCCCTGGGTGGGTGCGGCGGCGCTGCCCGACGTCGGCGAACCCGACGTCGACGACCTGGCCAAGACCGTCGCGGCGCAACTCGACGACGCCGATCTGGCCCGGCGAAACAGGTTGCGGGCGTGGGAATCCCGCTTACGGACGGTGGCGCGGCGGTTCGACCGCGAGGTCGAGGCCCCCGGCCGGCGGGCCCGGGTCGAGGCGCTGCGCGAAGAGCGCAGCACCGCGCTGCAGCAGCGGCGCCAGGCCAAAACCGAGCGCAGCATCACGCTGCGCGGTCAGATCCAGCAGGCCCGGGTGGCGCTGTCGCACTCCGCGCGCAACCGGTGCGCGTCGGTGCGCACCGAGCTGCAGGAGCACGCGGCGGGCCTGTCCCGGGGCAAGTTGTCCGGCTTCGAGGCGCACACCCGCGACCGGCTGGCCGAGGTGGTCGCCGAGGTCAGCGACGGCACCGACACGCAGCTCGCCGACACCGCGCAGGCGGTGGGGGTGGCGGTGGACCTGCCGGCCCTCGAGCAGCTGCCGGCGGTGGAGGTCTCGCCGCCGCCGCTGAAATCACGCCGGCAGGAAACCTGGCTGATGATCCTGCTCGGCGTCGGGTTCGGGCTCGGGGTGGCGCTGACGCTGAGCCGGCTGATGAGCGGGCTGGCGTCCCGGCTCAGCCCGGCACTGGCGGTGGCGGCCGCCGTGGTGTGCGTGCTGATCTCGGTGGCGCTCACCTTCCTGGTGATCAACATCCGCGGCCTGCTGCGGGACCGGGCGCTGCTGGACCGCTGGGCGGGTGACGCGACGGCGTCGCTGCGCTCGGTGGTCGAGGAGCTGGTGGCCACCCGGGTGCTGGTGGCCGAGTCGGTGCTGAGCAAGGCGCTGCTGGCCCAGGACGAGGCCGAGAACGCGGCGGTGTCGGCGTCGGTCAGCGCCATCGACACCGAGCTGCGCGAGCACGCCCTGGCCGCCGCCCGGGCAGCGGCCGCGCGGGATCGGGAGATGCCGGCGGTCACGGCCGCGCTCGAAGCCGTGCGTGCAGAACTCGGCGAACCGGGTATACAACCGGGCGGAAGTCCCGCCGAAGATGCCGGCGGTGAGAAAACCGAAAAACCCGCTTCGAGGAGCGAAGATGGCGACCGGCCGTGAGCTTCTGAATCGTTGTTGTGAGAAGGCTTATACCTGCCCGAGACTTCCCCGACAAGTTCCTCACGATAACCTGTAGTTAACGCCACCAAGTCCTTAATTTTGTGGGCGAAGGCATACCGAGCATCAGCCCGATACGCAACGAAGCAGGAGAGTTCGATGACCTCAGCGACCATTCCCGGTTTGGACACAGCACCCACGAACCATCAGGGCCTGCTGTCATGGGTGCAGGAGGTCGCTGAGCTGACCCAGCCCGACCGGGTGGTTTTCGCTGACGGCTCCGACGAGGAGTTCAACCGGCTGGCCGCCGAGCTGGTCGAGGCGGGCACGCTGAAGAAGCTGAACGAGAAGAAGCACCCCAACTCCTACCTGGCGCTGTCCGACCCGTCCGACGTGGCGCGGGTGGAGTCGCGGACCTACATCTGCACCGAAGAGGAAAGCGGCGCCGGGCCGACCAACAACTGGATGGACCCCACGGAAATGCGGTCCATCATGACCGACCTGTACCGCGGCTGCATGCGCGGGCGCACCATGTGGGTGGTGCCGTTCTGCATGGGCCCGTTGGGCGCCGAGGATCCGAAGCTGGGTGTGGAGATCACCGACTCCGAGTACGTCGTCATCTCAATGAAGGTGATGACCCGGATGGGCAAGGCCGCGCTGGAGAAGATGGGCGACGACGGGTTCTTCGTCAAGGCGCTGCACTCGGTGGGGGCGCCGCTGGAGCCGGGCCAGAAGGACGTGCCGTGGCCGTGCAACGACACCAAATACATCACCCACTTCCCGGAGACCCGCGAGATCTGGAGTTACGGCTCGGGCTACGGCGGCAACGCCCTGCTGGGCAAGAAGTGCTACTCGCTGCGCATCGCCTCGGCGATGGCCCACGACGAGGGCTGGCTGGCCGAGCACATGCTGATCCTCAAGCTCATCTCCCCGGAGAACAAGGCGTACTACTTCGCGGCGGCGTTCCCGTCGGCGTGCGGCAAGACCAACCTCGCGATGCTGCAGCCCACCATCCCGGGCTGGCGGGCCGAGACGCTCGGTGACGACATCGCCTGGATGCGGTTCGGCAAGGACGGCCGGCTGTACGCGGTCAACCCCGAGTTCGGTTTCTTCGGCGTCGCGCCGGGCACCAACTGGAAGTCCAACCCCAACGCCATGCGGACCATCGAGGCCGGCAACACCGTCTTCACCAACGTGGCGCTCACCGACGACAACGACGTGTGGTGGGAGGGCCTGGAGGGCCAGCCCGAGCACCTGATCGACTGGAAGGGCAACGACTGGTACGCCGGGAAGACGGACACGCCTGCGGCACACCCGAATTCGCGTTACTGCACGCCGATGTCGCAGTGCCCGATCCTGGCGCCGGAGTGGGACGACCCGCAGGGTGTGCCGATCTCGGGCATCCTGTTCGGCGCCCGCCGCAAGACCACGGTGCCGCTGGTGACCCAGGCCCGCGACTGGCAGCACGGCGTGTTCATGGGCGCCACCATGGGCAGCGAGCAGACCGCCGCCGCCGAGGGCAAGGTCGGCACGGTGCGCCGTGACCCGATGGCCATGCTGCCGTTCCTGGGCTACCACGTCGGCGACTACTTCCAGCACTGGATCGACCTGGGCAAGAACTCCGACGAGTCCAAGTTGCCGAAGGTGTTCTTCGTCAACTGGTTCCGCCGCGGCGACGACGGCGGCTTCCTGTGGCCCGGCTTCGGCGAGAACAGCCGGGTGCTCAAGTGGATCGTCGACCGCATCGAGCACAAGGCGGGCGGCCAGGACACCCCGATCGGCATCGTGCCCAAGGCCGAGGACCTCGACCTGGACGGCCTGGACGTCAGCGTCGACGACGTCGCCAAGGCGCTGGCGGTCAACCCCGACGAGTGGCGCGAGGAGCTGCCGCAGATCGAGGAGTGGTTCGAGTTCGTCGGCGAGAAGCTGCCGACCGGCGTCCGCGACGAGTTCGAGGCGCTCAAGCAGCGGCTGTCCGAAGCCGGCTGACCCGGCTCAGCCCGATTCAGCCGGCGGTTCGGCGGGCCTTCTTCTCGACGTACATCAGCTCGTCGGCGCGGGCCAGCAGTTCGTCCACGCTGGCGGTGTCGAAGACCGGTGCGCGCACCAGGCCGACGCTGGCCGAGAGCCGGTAGGGCCGGTCACCGGTCGCGTTGAAAGCCGCGAACGCTTCGGCGAGCCGCTCCCGCAGCGGGGCGCTGTCCTGGTCGCTTTCGGTGACCATCACGCAGAACTCGTCGCCACCGATGCGGGCCAGGATGTCG
>Ga0164242_10004441_pt1 | contig 15758 bp, 10 predicted proteins | sample OricomgcompostMG_FD_108783 | JGI IMG/M metagenome (GOLD analysis project Ga0164242, IMG submission 108783) | Miracle-Growth compost microbial communities from Emeryville, California, USA - Original compost - Miracle growth compost (MG) ... | reverse complement strand
TGATGGCCGGCATCGCCATCAAGCTGAAGCTCTTCGGACCGACGCCTTAACCCATCCGCCCGACCCATCAGACCACCGCCCGCCCTCGTCGAGGAGCGGGCTTTTTTGTGCCTGGAGACCTGCCATGACGACAATGACCTACAAACACTGGCGCGATGTGCCCGAGCGCTCGTGGCGCTGGAAGAATTTCTCCCCCGCCGAGATCGCCTGCCGAGGCAGCGGCTCCCTGCGGATCAACGAGGAAGCGCTCGACAAGCTCCAGGCGCTGCGCGATCGGCTTGGCAAGCCCCTCATCGTCCGTTCGGCCTACCGCAGTCCGGCGCATAACCGGGCCGTCGGCGGCGCGCCGCGCTCGAAGCACATGGACGGCACGGCCTTCGACATCGCCATGTCGAACCACGATCCGGTCGCCTTCGAGGCCGCTGCCCGAGCCGTCGGCTTTCTCGGCTTCGGCTACTATCCCCGTTCGGGCTTCATGCACATCGACCTCGGTCCTGCTCGGCAATGGGGCGAGCGGTTCCCGTTGCAGGCGACGGCGTTCGCCGCTGAAACGGCGCCCGCGCGGGAGGTTTTGGCCGACAGCCGCACGATGAAGGGCAGCGGCGCGGCAGGCGCGGCGACGCTCGGCGCCGCAGGCGTCGAGGTGGCGCAGAGCGTCCTGACGGAGACCCAGTCCACGATCCTGCCGCTCGTACCCTATCTCGACACCCTGCGCTGGGTGTTGATCGCCGTGGCGCTCGTGGGCGTTGCCGTGACGATCTACGCCCGCATCGACGACTGGAAGCGGGGGCGTCGATGATCGCCGCTCTGTTCACCGGGATCGTCGCCAGCCCGTGGATGCGGGCGGCCTTGCGCTACGGCGCCATCGCACTCGCCGTGCTTCTGTTCTTGCTGGCACTCCGGCGCTCCGGCGAGCGTGCTGGCCGCCTCGCCGAACGCCTCGAAACCTCGGAGAAGACCAATGACGTCCAACGCCGGATGCTCGATGCGGCGGCTCGCTGCCCTCGCGATCGCAATGATCTCGCTGACCGGCTGCGCAACGGTCGCTTCTAAGCCCCGCGTCACGACCGTCTGCCCACCGGTGGTCGAGTATAGCCGCGAGTTCCAGGCGCGCGCAGCCGACGAGCTCGATCTGCTGCCAGAGGGGTCGGCTATCGCCGAAATGCTCGCCGACTACAGCGTCATGCGGGATCAGGCGCGGGCGTGCCGGTGATTCTGAAGACAGGTCAAATGCGCTGCCTGACGAGAAAGAACTTTAGGGGAACACGGGGTCGTGCTATACGAGTTTTATCGACTTTTGCCGAGTCAAGCCGATATACACGGGCCAACGAGGATGGCGGCGGGATGACTGAACCATGGGTTTCCGTTGATCAAGTGGCCGCCCACCTGGGGGTCGCGAAGGACACGGTGTACCGCTGGATCGAGACTAAGAGCTTGCCCGCTCAGCGTGTTGGGCGGCTATGGAAGTTTAAGTTGAGCGATGTTGATCGTTGGGTCATGGATGGGATGGCAGCGGAAGATGCGGCCGCTCTCTCCAAGAAATCGACGAGCAAAGACGAATGATGTGAAAATGGCTGCCTGACAATGCCGATACCTGACCAGCCGAAAATCTACCATATAGTCCATGTCGACAACCTCGCGTCGATTTGTGGCGACGGCTGCCTTTGGTCCGATTCTGTGATGGTTCAGCGCCAGGGCGGTACGGTAATCGGTATGGGAAGCATAAAGCAGCGGCGCTTGACTTTGCCTGTCTCTTGCCATCCACAAACTTTCGTGGGCGAGTATGTCCCTTTCTATTTTTGCCCACGCTCAATCATGTTGTTCGTTATTCATTGCGCGAACCATCCTGAGCTTGCCTACAGGGGCGGGCAACAGCCGATTATCCATCTCCAAGCCGATCTCAGCCAAGTAGTTCAGTGGGCCGAAGCGAACGGTAGGCGGTGGGCGTTCTCGTTGTCGAATGCAGGTGCAGTCTACACTCAATTTCGCAGCGAACTGGCGCAGTTGGATGAGATCAACTGGGACGCGGTGGCTGCGCGGGATTTCCGCCCGGCAGATGTCAAGGAGGCAAAACAGGCTGAGTTTCTTGTTCAGCAGTCGTTTCCTTGGCACCTGGTCGAGAGGATCGGCGTTCACTCACAGGGGATCGCTCAGCGGGTCTACGCTGCCATGAACGGGGCCGGCCACCGGCCGAGCGTCGAAATCCGAAGAGAATGGTATTACTGAGGGGAGGATGACCATGATCAGATATACGACAGGAGACATCTTGAGGGCGGACGCAGAAGCGATCGTCAACACGGTGAACTGTGTCGGCATCATGGGCCGTGGCATCGCCCTCCAGTTCAAGAATGCATTCCCGGTCAACTTCAAGGCATACGAAGCGGCCTGCAAGCGCGACGAAGTTCAGCCGGGGAAGATGTTCGTCTTCGAGACGGGCACCTTCACGAATCCTAAGTACATCATCAATTTCCCGACGAAGCGGCATTGGCGCGGGAAAAGTCGGATGGAAGACATCGATTCCGGGCTTGTCGCCCTTGCCGAAGAGATTCGGCAGCGTGGCATTCGATCGATCGCCATCCCGCCGCTTGGGAGCGGTCTTGGTGGCCTAAACTGGGGGGATGTACGTCCCAGGATCGAAGCAGCGCTACGCGACCTACCGGACTTGGACGTCATTGTCTTTGAGCCCAACAATGCGCCGGTCTCGACCAAGTCGCGGGAAGTTCCGACTATGAGCCCCGGACGAGCCGCACTGGTGGTTCTGATGAACCGCTATCTTGGCGGCTTGATGGACCCGTTCGTAACGCTACTTGAAGTGCATAAGCTCATGTACTTCATGCAGGAGGCAGGCGAACCACTCCGCCTCAAGTATGCGAAGGCGCCGTATGGTCCCTATGCCGAGAACCTGCGACACGTCCTTCGCGCGGTCGAAGGACACCTTGTGTCGGGATACGCGGATGGTGGTGATGCGCCCGACAAGCAGCTCGAACTCGTCCCGGGCGCAGTGAAGGACGCCGAGTCCTTCTTGTCGGATAAGCAAGATACAGCCGCGCGCTTTGATCGTGTGGCGGAGCTTGTAGAGGGGTTCGAGACACCGTTCGGCCTGGAACTTCTCGCAACTGTGCACTGGGTGACGACGCGCGAGAAGGCTGTCAGCGCGGAGGATGCGATGGCCAAGGTTTATGCCTGGAACGAGCGGAAAAAGCGGTTTTCGCCGCGCCAGATCGGAATCGCCCTTCAGACTTTGCAGAACAAAGGGTGGCTCGCGAGCGCCTGAACCGCTTTCCTAATCGCCTTCTTGGCTTGTCGAAGAGATCGGCGCGATGCCAGGTTAGGCGTTTCCGATGTTTGTCAGTCAACGGGATCGGATCCTGCCAGCGCAATTCGGCGCGAGCGCTGTCGCTCAACGAAGGTGAGAATAGCGGCTGGCCTTCGCTAGAACCTTGATCGGGATTAGCATAGGCTTTCAGAGCTTGGCCACTTTCCGCCTTAAACGAGTGGCTGCTTCTTCCCGATACATCTCCTCCCCCTGACGCCGCATCTCCTTGATCACCCCGTCAATCTTGATCTCCGCCCCTTTCAGCTGCGGGGGGGAAATGTGGACGTTCGCCTCCTCCCCCGGGATGCCACGGAAGGAGGTCTCCGACAGCATCGGGGTCCGGTGCGCGAGACGGGTCGGCCGCATGCGGACCAAGAGCCCGTGGGGCTTGTTCGGGATCAACTCATCCCGGAGACGCCGGTGCAGGTCATCCGCGTCATTTGCGCCGGTCGCGGTCTCCATGTATGCCGCGGCGATCTCATAGGACAAGACCAGTTGCTCTGCGGAGGCCCGTCTGTTCGCGTCGACGTCCTCAACCCCCTTCTCGACGGTGCGGATCTCAGTTGCGAGTGCCGAAGCGAGCCCGGCCTCAACCCGACGCGCCTCCGCGTCCCCGATAATAGTGTCTGGGTCGATCTCGATTCCGCGCAGGTCCGACACAGCCATTACGCTCGCCGGACCGGTGCAGGTGGCGACAGAGAAGCCGACCCGCTCAATCCGGTTGTCTCCGATCATGCTCGTTACGCTGACGCGACGCATCCAGGAGGCGTCCCGTTCCGGGATCAGCTCCAGAAGTCGGTCGAACGCGGGGGCCCCATAGGAGGCGAACTCCAGACCGGTCCGCACCTCAAGGGGCGGCCGGTCAAAGATATCCCGTGACGCGGTAAGATAAGAGACACGGCCGTCCTCGTGGCGGAGGGCGAATACGCCCGGATGCTCAGTCAGGGACAGGAGGTCCGGGGCTACGTTCGCGAGGGAAGCCAGCGCGGCGTCGATGTCGTCTAGCGTGACCGGGGCGGCGAAATCTCCGGACCGCTCCCACGCCCGGTAGAACTCCTGCAACTCCTTAGGCGGGATCTCGAGCGCCTCAGCGGCCGCCTTGGACCGGCGGAGCCGTTCGGCCGCCTCCGCCTCTATCCGCCGGAGTTCCTCCGCCGACACCTTCGGGTTCTCGAGCGCCCGGAAATCTGCCTCTGTAACCGGAAGGAGCGCAATCTGTTGGGGACCGACGATGAGACCCGCCTCAGCGAGCCGAGAGAGGAGACGCCCGTAGACCCGCTCTTCCGCCGAGCCCGCATACGCGTAGTTGGCGACGAAGATCTCCTGATACTTCTGGCCAATCCGGTCGATACGCCCGATCCGCTGCTCCACCTTCGCCGGGTTCCAGGGAAGGTCAAAATTGATCAGCAGGTCTGCGGTCTGGAGGTTCAGCCCCTCTGCCGCGGCGTCCGTGCAGAGCAGGACGTCGATGTCACCGCGTACGAAGCTCTGGGTGATCTCGAGGCGTGTAGTGCTGATCATCTTGCCCGCGGCAGGGTCGTAACGGCTACCGCCCGCCCCTGAGAAGGTGCCAACCAGCGCGCTCGGCATCCGGGACCGGAGCTCGTCGACCAGGTGATCGAGCGTGTCTTTGAACCGGGTGAATACCACCGCCTGGCGGATTCGGCTCCCTTGGCGCCGCGCGTTCAGCTCGGACAGGAGCCGGTCGAGCTTTGACGGTACGCCGACCAACTCGTCGAGGCGGTCCAATAAGCCCCGGAGCGCCTCCTGCTCCCATAGGAGGTCAGCTTCGGTGCGCCCGTCCAGCAGAGCCTCGACAGCGACCTCGTCCCCCTCATCATCCCCCTCGAAAACGGCCTCTGCCAGCTCTTCGTCGGTCGGGTTGAACCCGGCGTGCTGATGCGCCCGGAGGGTGGCTTTCACCTTCTCTGTGCGTCGCTCCAGTGTCTTGCGGATCGCGTGAAGGCTGGAAGCGAACCGGAGCCGAAGGAAGCTCAGATAGAAGCCGACAGAGGCGACGCGGCGCTGGTCTTCCTGGCGGGAAGAGGCCCGAACGCGGGCGTCTAAATCCCGACAGTACGCCTCGAGCGCGTCATAGACCCGCCGCTCGGTGGGGGAGAAGTTGATCGGGTCCAGGGGCCGCACATGGCGTTGGGCAAGGTTCGCGTTCAGCTTGCCGCTGTCCCGGTAGAGGCGGAGAAGGTCCCTGGTGTGACGCAGCATGACGCGCGAGAGCGGGGCGGCCGCGCGCAGCACCCGGGCGATAAGTCGCCAATCCCCGGCCGGGAACGGGCGCGCTTCCTCTACCCAACGGGCCACGGTCCGCTGATCCGCTGGCGAACGGTAGGCGCTCATAATGAACGTCCAGTACTCCGGGTCGAGCAGCTTGATCTCGAGAATGGCGCGGCGCAGGAACTCCAGCGTCGCGTCGGAGATCCGGCCCCGGCTCTGGACGAACTCCTGAACCGCCTCGTAATACTGCCGCGAGATGTCGTCATCGAGCCCGAAGCTGCCGACCCGTCCGGTGAGCCGCATCAGGTCGAACGCCTCCTGCATCGAGAGCTGCATTGGGGTCGCCGTCGCGAGTAGAAGGGCGCGGGCTTTCGGCCGGATCACCTCATCAATGAGTGAGTAGAGCTGGTTCTGCCGGTTGACCGCACGCGCATAGTGGGCCTCGTCTACGAGCGCGATATCCCACCCCTTGGCGCCCCGGACCTCGCCACGCCTGGTCCGGTGCGTCAGTAGGCCGGTCGAGGCGATCACCAGATCCGGGGCGAGAAGGCCCCCTTCGGAAACCTCGAACGGGGTCGAGTCCTCGTTCAGGCGCTCATGGCTCATCCGCCCCCTCGGGGCCGTCCTGGCGAAATCGAGCAAGAACTTCGACTTCATTTCGCGCTGCCACTGACGCGTCAGCGAGGCCGGGGAGGCGATCAACACCCTCGAGGCGATACCGGAAAGGGTCAGAGACCGTATCGCGAGACCTGCCTCGATCGTCTTCCCGAGCCCCACCTCGTCGCACATCAGAAAGCTGTGGGGCCAGGAGGTCACGAGGCGTCGGGCGACGAAAGCCTGATGCGGCCAAGGGACTACTGGGGCGGTCTCGATCCCGACGAACCGCCCACCGGGCAATCGCGGCCCGTCCTTTATGAGGCGCCACCGAAGATAATCGACCGGGGCGAGCGCGGCGAATGGGCTTTCCGGAGCCTTGGGCGGGGCGGGCGCCTCCGTCCCGTCGATCTCCTTCGGCTCGATCACGTCCCGTCCCATCCGGATCAGACGCGCCTGGACCGCCTCCGGCAGGGCCATCACCCGGATCCCGTCGCTCCCATGACGCCAAAGGTGTTCGAAATCCTTCAGGGCCTTACCGGTCTGACGACGACTTCGCTCATCCCACCAGGAGCAGTGCAGCAGGACGTTCTCGGCGTTGATCGACAGGGCCGTCTTAGACTCGTTCAGGGACCCGTCGATCCGGATCACGTTTCCCTCTCCGTCCACGAACACGGCCCATTTCTCGTGAACGTACCCGTCGGCCGTGGATTCGACTGAGAGCGGATCGCCGGTTCCCTTGTGAACCCGAAAGGCTACCTTCACCTCGAGGATCCCCTTGGAGACCAAATAGGCGAACAGGTCGACGCCCCGGATCGTCTCCGCGCTCCAGGACCCGTCATTTTCGAGGGCGGCCGTCAGGTGCGCAACGAGCGCCTCGTCAGCGCCCCTTAGCGCCGCTTTCACGTCCTCCGCGTCCAGATCGCAGCCGACAAGGAAGCGGGCCTTCGCCCCGTTCCGAGCGAAGGCCGTGAACCCTTGGGAGGCGGCCGCGAGGGACGAGGACCGGAAATACCCGGCGACCCGGTCATAGCGGACCGACCGCTCCAGGGCCGGGATATAGAACTCCTTCAGGATGTCGGTCGCGGGCTCGCCGGGCCGGATCTCCGAGGTCCGGTACTCGTCCCGCCACTCGACGTCCCGGAAGGACGCTGGCGTCCCTTTAACGCCGGCTGTTTCTGTCACTGCGCGCCCCCGAAGCTCTCAAGGGCAAAGCGCACCCAGTCGACCTCCTTCTGGAGTCGCTCATCCCCGATTTCGGCCCGGTAAACCTCCAGCAGGTCTCGCAGAAGTTGCGCCTGCGGCAGACAGTGCTTCTCGAAGTAGGCGCGAACTAGGACGTCCTCCCCCTGCCGGTAGGCGGCGATCAGACCGTGGAGCCGGTCCCAAGCAGTCTGCGGTTTCTCAAGGCGCGCCGGGGCTCGCTCTTCGGGGGCCGCAAGGCGTACCTTCGAGCCGGACTTCACGAGGGGGGCGGCATAGGTCGCCCCGGGCTGCAGCGTCGCAAGGCCCACCCGGCGATCGGCGACGGTATAGTTACCGCTCTTCCCCTCGATCGCGACGTTCAGAGCGTTAGCGAGGTTCCGGGCGTCATCGAAGGCGAACTCACCTGTGCCGAAGGCCCCCAGAATGGTGAGCGCGACACCGGTTTCTGTGTCCAGCTCCTCGACCGAGAGACGTCCCTCGGTGATCCGAGTGATCTGGTGGGCGGCCACAACGGCGCTGGCGGCGGTCATCGCCTGAACCGGCGAGACCACCTCGTCCCCGTCATACACTGGCCAGCGCTCGGACAGGACCTGAAGCGCCCGCCCGAAGCTGGCGATCATCTCGTCGACTGGGCTGAGGTTCAGACGGTCGAACTCGGCCAAGCCGTCCCGGACCGCCTTGCGGATCCGCGCCGCGACCCCGGTTCCGCCGATGCCCTGCCAAGCGGCAGCTTCGGTGTCCTCATCGACCCGCTTGCGGCAGGTGATGAAGATGGTCGACGCAGCGGAGGCCATGTTCATCTGGTGGGTCGAGTATCCAGACTCGGACTCCACGGGCATGCAGGCGGTGATGACCCAGCCGGACTCGATCAGCGACCGGGTCAGCGTCTCCCATGCCTCCTGCTTCTTGTGGGTGAACATCAGGGTCATGACGCCGTCATCGCTGAGAACCCGACGGCACTCGGCAAAGATCTCGCCCATCATCCGCTCATAGGCGGCCTTGGCATTCGCCGCCGATCCGTCACGGGCCGGGTTGGCGACCGCCTCATCCTTCTTGTTCACGTGGCGCCGGGAGAACAGGCCAGGGAAGACGTCGCGCAGCCCGCGCTTCTGCCAGACGTAGTAGAAGTCGGACAGCTCCCCATACTGGACGTTGTCGTAGTAGGGCGGGTCGAAGCAAACCAGGTCAACAGATCCGGTTGCGACCTGGGACATGTTCCCCGCGGACCCGTTGATGATCTTCAGCGGCAGGTTCTTACCCTGGGCTTGGTGAACGGACAGGGCAAGCTCCGATATCCCCTGGTAGGCGTCCAAAACCTGAGAGAGAGCCCATCGAAGTCCGCTCGAGGGACCGGCGTAGGGCATTTCTCCATAGGTCCATTTCAATGAGTAGTCGTGCCGTCCAAATGTCCCTTTAACAACGCCACGGGTGAACTCCCAACGGGTCTGTCTGCTGTTGTAGTCGACGAACTTGTCCACCATGAACTGGAGGTAGGTGATGACAGCATTGCCACGCACCTCACCGAGGGTCGCTCGTATCTCGGGCTGCAAGGCGCGGAGCCGCTCTACCAGCGTCAGGTGCCCGAGTAGCTGGCGAGGAGCGAACATGTCACACCACCTCGGCATGCCGTAGTTCACGGGGCGCATGTCATTTCCTTCCGGAAAAGCTTCCGTCGGGATCAAGTCATCACGCTCCCAGCGGGCCCAGTTCTCATCGAGCCGCCGTTTCGCTTCAGCTAGGGCAGTTTCATCCTGATCAGTTGGAGCGCGGAAGAACTTCACCTTACCAGTCTTGATCTCTCCCGCTCGCTCGCCGGTAGCGTAACGCTGTGGACGCCCGCGGGCATCCATCTTGGGCTCTAGGCGAGCGGCGTGAACCGCGTATACGCGATCCCACCAGGTCCCATGTCGACTTTCTCCGCGTGCCTGCGCCTTGATCTCGTCCCCAGAGATCGCCTGACGACAATGCACACATTGGCCTATGCCGCGAGTCACGGTCGAATCTTCTGGGTTTTCTCCGTTCGGACCCCTCCCACCCGAAATCTCGTACACACCGAAATCGACGGTCTTGTCCCTGTTAGGAATAATCCGAACGCCCCACTGATCCCCTGGCACCTTGAGAAGCCAGAAGCTGTTCAGGAGAGGCGCATCTCCCCCGCAGGAGGGGCACTTGACCATCCGGCAATAGAGGATCCCGTTCTGGTCATGCTCGGTCTGACCATAGAGGCGCATCAGTTCCGGATCACCGCGCACGACCCGTTCCAGCTTCTGTCGCTCGGCCTCAGGCAACGGCGAGCGGGGGGTGACGTCGAGCATTTCCGCTTCGACTTCGGAAACGAGCCGCTCGCCCCATTTCTGAATGTCATTCAGGAGGTCCGGCCCGAACCGGGCCGGGAAGTCTAGGGTCGCGTGAAGGATCGTCGTCGCCACCGGGTTCAGCTCGTTGACGATCACAGTATGCCCGAGGCGCAGCGCCTCGAACGGGATGCTGCCGCCTCCGGCAGTCGCGTCCAGAACCGTCAACCCGGTCGGTCGATACTCTGGTGAGTTCGCATAGGCTCGATCGTACGCGTAAAGATCCTCCGGGTCCCATCGGATGGTCTCTCCGAGCGCCTGCTTCACCCGGTCGAGCTTGGCGAAGGTGACGCGGTCGTTCACATGGGCCGGGTCTGCCGCGCGCTCCTCGACGCGGAGCCGGGTGCCTTCCGCCGGGAGCGGCAACCGAAATGCGAGAGAGTCCTGCGCCCAGCGTGTCACGACGGGGTCACGAGAGAAGGACGGATCAAAGGAGGTCAGCCGGTCGATGATCTCCCGGTTGCGCTCGCGCCGTTCAACCTCCGCCTCGAGGAACTTCATCCCCTTCTCGTCGAGGAGGAACACCTCGCCGGACGCGTCCCGCCGCACATGCGCCAGCGGCTTCCCGACGAGGGTCCATTCCTGGTCGCCGACGATCGCGACCTTCTTCATGATTCCGAGGTCCCGGACGAAGGCGTCCGGATCGGCATCGGACCCGAGGAGAGACGCCTGGATGGCGGCCCGGGACGGGATCAGGGGACGGCGCGCCCACCAGACATGGAGGAAGTAGAGGGGTGGAAGGGCCGAGCTGGACCCACGCTCCCGTTGCGTTTCCGCGCCCACCTGGTGGCACGGGAAGCCGCTCTCCATGAGCCGCAGATCGATCGACAAATCCTTCATACCATTCCCTCTTTTCCCGTTATTGGCGCGCGCGCAGCTTGGTGAGCATGGATTCGACCTCAGCGTCCGGGCCCTTTCCCTGCCCACACAGCATCACCCGCAGTCCGGACACGGCCCACCGGTTGGCGACCGGCCCATAATGTGTGATGCGGGAGAACCAGTAGACGGCCTCCTCCCGCGAAAAGGTCGCGACTCGCCGTGACAGGAGTTCCCCCCGGTCAAGGTCCATTAGTCGCTCCTGCAGCTTGAAAATGATCCCGAGCTTCGCCCCGGCCTCTTCATCGAGAACGAGGGTCCGCTGCGTCTTCATTCCCTCCTCGGACAGGAAGGCGTCCACCTCCAGAGGGACGTCATGTTGGTTCCGGGCCCGGGATGCGATCGCCCGGACGACCGGCAGGAGGCGGCGGAGGCTGTCCCCATGCAGGCGCCCCCGATCCTGAAGATGTCCCGTCCGCGCATCCCCCTCGTCCCCATCACGAGCCCGCCGCTCCTTGATCACAAGGACCGGGGGCGGCACGTCGTTGTGCCGAGTGATCCGTAACGCGAAGGGCGCCGCGGAGAGCGCCCCTTCGTGGAGCGTCTTGTAGAGTTCCGCATGCCGGTGCGGACGCCCCTTCTTGGTTGTCATTCAGCACCTTTCTTGAGCTCTGCCACCAAGGAGCACTCCTCGTCCGGGTGTTCGATTTCGATCGACGCAAATGTGTCGGCATCGACCCGGCCGACCGTCATAAGAGTTTCGAACAACTCATCCAGTGCCTTCAGGCTTTCTGGTGTTGCACCTGAAATCTTGAGGTCGATCGATGCTCCTCCGGGTACCTTGAGGGCTTGGATCCTGAGGTCATCCACGGTCGATTTGGTCCCATTGGCACCAACGCGCCCCAAACGCTTAACCAAGGGCAGGAGAACCTTCGGAGCGTCCCCTTCTTCTTCGATCAGGAGGGTCTGCGGTGCGCTCGCGAGCCAGCCGCGCTTGGCAGCTTCAGCCCGGACAATCAGGAAGTCATCGGGACGAGGGGGACGAATAGTCGCCTCGATACCTTCTCGAAAGCCATTCGGCTTCTCTTGCTGCTCCGGTTCGCCGTCGTGAACAAGGTATCGGTCCTGCGCGATCACCTTCGGGATAACGTTTAGAACATCCGCGTCCGTCACGGCCTCGGATTTCTCTTTGACCTTCTCTATGATCTCCGAGACGCGGGTTTCAGCGGATTGCCGCGCCACCTCTGCGGCCCATTCCCTGATCTTATCCTCGGACGGCTTCTCCCCCTTGATCCAGCCGCGGGCCCGCGCCTTCGTCACCTGAATGATAGACCACCCGTCGGCAGAGAGATCTGCGTTCAGAGGGACTTGGTTTTGCGCGTCATAAATCTCGTCAGGCCGATCGCTCTTGGCGTCGGCAAAGCGGAACAAGCACCAGACCCCTCGCTCCACGCCTGCGGAGATGACCCGATTCAAGACGCTCGGGTTCTCTAGGATCGGCCAGCGCCGTTGCTGCGCGAACGCGTCACGGATCCCGTTTACGGTCGGCGTGTCCCCGCCGAGGCTGAAAAAAAGCTGGGCAAGGCCACGAACGATTTCCATGGTCGCTGCCCGATCAGCCTCGATCACCTCTCCATCCTTGCGCAAGATCTCCTTGACCTGCTCGGCGACTGGGGCGCCACCTTCACCGCCAGCGACCCGGATCTCTCGGATCGCGATTCCGTCGGCTCCCGGATAGACGAGCCGGGTGTAGCTCTTGCTGACCGCTACGTTTAGGTCGTTCCGGGCCCGCGCTCGGCGGCCCTGGAAATCGTCATCAAGTTGCCGGAGCGTGAGCCCATAGGCGCCGGGGTCCGCCGCCAGCTTCTCCATTGCCCGGACATCGCGCGCCAACTCGAGGAGCCGGTCCAGGCTCTGTTGCGCCCGCTGATCACCGAACATTCCGTCACTATCCCGGTCCGTCGCAACTGTGTTCGGGATCAGGAGCGCCACGTGGTTCTGAGATATGCGGGGCTGCCCGTTACCCACCGTCTGGATGAATTCGTCGACCACAATACGCGGGGCATCGACCCGGACGATCCCGATCGAGGGGCGACGCGGGGACTCCGCCATGTCCTGAGGGGCGGTCACGTCTTCCCGGACCTCGAAGATCCCGTTCTGGTTCGTGATTACCTTCCGGGACGCCTCGAGGATAAGCCGCAACGCGTCATCCCGCTTCACCCCCTCACGGATGTCGCTGAGGGCCCGGTTGATGGTTGGGTCGGTGTTCGCGAAGAACTTTCCCCCATCCTCGCGCAGGTAGTAGGCGTGCTTCTGGATCGCCTCGAGGGCGGTCTTCACAGCGGTCGCAGGGAGCCCCGGCATAAGGACCGACAGGAGAGCGTCGGCCTCGTTGATCCCGAACAGATTGCTGGACACCCCGCCGGCTCGGCCAACTAGGCTGTTCACCAGCACGACGCGCCAAGTCATCTCGTGGTATGGGATCCCGGACGGGAGCGGGTTCGCGGCGTCGCGCATCTGAGCCCGGCTCCGGTTCGACGCGAGAGCATCCGACTGCGGCCCCCCGACGTCGGTGTTGAGGACGATCTGCATGTCGCCCGCTTTCAGACGGCTGCCCACGATCTCGTCCGCCATTAGCCGATCCGAGAAGTCGAGATGCCCCACATGGATCATGGGCGCGTTCGGGCGTTTCTCCCAGAGGAGCCGGATCGCGAGGGTCATCACCCGGAGAACCCCGCGGGTCCCCTGGAACGTTTCGATCGAGGCTAGCTTCTCGTTCAGGAACCGCAGGAAAGTCGGGTGGAACGGGTAACTGGCCCGGATCCGGTCCGCGTAGTCGGTCTGTTTCGCCTCCGAAGGGAGGTCGGCCGGGGAACTGGCGTAAAGGGCTGCATAGGCCTCTGCGGCCCTTTGTGCTGCCTCGGAATTGATCTGCGAGAAAAGGCGGCGGGCGAGAACCCGGGCAAGCTCGCTCTGTGGGACCGGCTTGATAGGAAGCGCGTCACGCGCCACGACACTCTCGGTCTCACCGACGGCGCGCGCAGCCCGCTGCACGGCCTCCTCTGGGGCGACCTCGGATCCTGTGATCCGGGTGAGTTCGGAGCCAAGGCTCTCGCTCTGGCGGGCAAAAGCGTCCGATGAGCTGGCGAGGGAGATCACGACCGCGATGCCGGTTGCGGACCGGGCAAAGGTCGACAAAGACATGAGGAAGGCGGCGACCTGTGTCGCTCCCTTTCCCGGATGCGCGGCCTCGAATCGGGCGACGTACTGCGCAAGCTCGTCGATCAGGATGATCACTTTGCGCCCTTCGAGTACCCGCTTGAAAAAGTCCTTACCGGGCGCGGCAACCGAGGTGACGTCCCCTTCCAAATCCCTGTAGAGCGCCTCGCCTCCCACCTGCATTGCAAGCTCGCCCCAGAGAGTGTGGGGGATTAGAGCGGCACCAGACGGCTTGTTCACGGAAAGGACGTCCCCGGCGATCGCTACGACGTCCACGGTGCCCGGCGCAGGCAGCGGCAGGCCTGGGAAGAGGGGGTCAACAAGGTCGCGGATCTCCGTTCCGCGCTTGGCGCAGTGGACCAGCCCGATTAGGGAGTGGGTCTTCCCGCCGCCAAACCCGGTCTCAAGGCGCGTGATCGCGCTCGCCGTTGTGTCTCCAGAGACCCTTAGAAGGACGGTAGACAATAGGTCGCGCATCCCACTCGTGGGGTATGTCGCCTCTCCGAAGAAAACGGTGGCATCAGTGTAGGGAGTCTCCGCAACCTTCTGGCCTGCGTAGCTATCCATCACCTGGCTCAGGCTCGCGGTAAAAAGCTCTGGATTGAAAGTTCCCTTTATAATGTCAGCACGAGGCGTGCAGCTGTCATAGAGGGACAACAGTCCCTTGGCTTGTTTCTCCGAGTTCATCATCCGCCGAAGCCCTCTATTCTCACAGGTCACATTTTTCAGCAGCAAGAAGTCATTCCGTTACTGGATGTCTGCCGCTTTTTTAATCGCCGGATGTGACTGCCATTACATCGCTGCGATTTATCAGAATAATCTGTTGGTCTTGAGGTGTACGTGCGCCCGGGTCGGTGTCGAGACCCAACCGCTTCAGCGCGTAGTAGAGAAGCGCCTTGCGCACGGGGATCTTCGCCCGGCCGCTACGCATCCCGTAATCGAGGGCAATGACTTTCTGCTGCGTGTCGGACAGCTCCGGGTGCGGTCCGATCTCCAATGTCACCTGCTCGTTCCAGTCGGCGTCGCGATCGGCACCGACCTCACTCAGCTTGGTGCCGCGGGTGTCGATGATCCGCGAGAGCAGGAAGTCCTTAAAGCTCTGATCGGTGAGACAGAAGGCCCGTGTGTGCCAGCGGAAACCGTCGAACCCGATCGCGTGTGGCGCAATCCAGCGCCAGCGCGGCTCCGGCCGGGACAGCGACTGATACTTGACCTCGATCGCCTCTGATCGCCGGATTGCGGCGACCACCGAACGCAGGGTCTTGGCATTCACTCCCCGCACAGGGGTCGGTGCGGCGGCGTAGGAAGGGAACTGGCCAATCCAGGCGTCAGCGCGGTCAAGGATGCCGTCGGCGACGGATCGCAGCTGAGAGAGGTAGCGGCTGGCGTCCGGCTTCAGAAACAGGGGATCGAAGTTGCTGCCTCGGATGTAGGTTCGAGCGCTCTTGTCGTAGACCATATTGTCCGGAGCCATGCCGATGTAGCGGTTCAGGTCGGTGGACGCCTGATTCACCGACACGCCGAACGCATCCATCAAATCGCCCCGATTCACATGCCCCTCCCAAAACAGGCGGAACTCGATGAATTCGAGCCGTCGCTCGACGCCCCACCGAAGATCAGCCCTCTCTGTTCCCACCATGCACTCCCAGTGAGATTATCCGTCCCATAACTATGCGCGCACAGTTACTGAGCCCTTCTCGGAATAGACGAGTAGGAGAGCGCAATCAATCGAAAGTGCATGATGAGAGCACCTTCCAAACATAGAGTAGTGTATTTTCGCAAGCAGGTATGGACGTGCCGGGAACGCGCTGCCGCTCAACCGGCACGTCCAGGTGCATCATGGTCAGCCAACGCCAACCATGCGGTCGGCGAAACCTCAGCCGACCTGGTGGGCTCCGAGCGGGTTCGCCGCCATTCCCACCGCCGCGCTCGATCCGCCCCACAGTGCGGCGTCTCCCGCGGTCCCCGCGCTTATCGGGTCCGGGTCCCCATCAAGCCGTGTCGGCCTATTCGGTTTCGGA
>Ga0164242_10004440_pt1 | contig 15758 bp, 13 predicted proteins | sample OricomgcompostMG_FD_108783 | JGI IMG/M metagenome (GOLD analysis project Ga0164242, IMG submission 108783) | Miracle-Growth compost microbial communities from Emeryville, California, USA - Original compost - Miracle growth compost (MG) ... | reverse complement strand
TCCTCGAGCAGATCTCGGACGAGTTCTCGGGGCCCCTGGTCGTGAAGCCCGCGCAGGGCGGCTCATCCCAGGGCGTCACGATCGTCGAGGACCGCGAGCGCCTGCCGCGCGCGATGGTCGACGCCTACACGTACTGGGACGTGGCGCTCATCGAGCAGCGGATCACCGGCACCGAGATCGCCGTGTCGGTGCTCGACACCGGCGACGGACCCGTCGCACTGCCGGCGGTCGAGATCGAGCCGCGCGGCGGCGTCTACTCGTACGAGGCCCGCTACACGGCGGGCGAGACGCGCTTCACCACCCCGGCCCGGCTCGAGCCGGGCGTCTACGCGCGCGCGCAGGAGGCGGCGGTCGCCGCGCATTCGATCCTCGGCCTCCGCCACCTGTCCCGCATCGACTTCATCGTCGACGGCGCGGGGACCCCCTGGTTCCTCGAGGCGAACGTCATGCCGGGCCTCACCGAGACCTCGGTCTACCCGCTCGCCCTCGAGGCCGCCGGCTACGACGCGGGGCTCGCCTATCAGGCGCTCGCGGAGGCGGCGGCCCGGGGCTGATCGCACTCGACCCGTATCCGTCGTCGGCGGCCTCAGACCCCTGCAGGCTCCAGCCCCGGGAACGCCTTCGGCTCCGTACGCTCGCCCTCGTCCCAGACCCGGTACGCGGCGACGCGGATCCGGTGGAACCGGCCGCCCCTGAGGTCGTAATGGACCATATTCGTGCAGCGGAATACATCTCCGGGCTTCAGGTCGCCGAAGAACGGGCTGGTCCGGGCGGCGAACGCCCGGAATTCCGTGTACAGCTCGATCGCGATGCGCTCATCGCTCACCATGCAGAAATCGAGCGCGAGGAGCTCCCGCACCGCCGAGTGCAGCCCGTCATAGTGCGCGCGGATCGCATCCTTGCCGGCGAGCCGGCGACCGGGCGGCAGCTCGAGCACGACGTCGGGGTCGAAGTAGGAGTGGACGGTCTCGTAGTCCCGGGTGTTGAACGCGGCCAGATACCGGCGCAGGTCGTCCTCGGTGAAGCGGCCCATCGCATTCACCGCATCAGAGCGTCAGCGCCGCGGTGAGCCGGCGCACCTCGTCGACCTCCTCGAGGCCGATGAGGGCGTCGATCGCGGCATCCGTCTTCGTCCTGGTGAGGCTGCGCGCCGCGTTGCCGCGGAACTTTTCGACGAGCTCGTCGCGTCGCATGGGCGCCGTGTCACCGGCGAGTTCCGCATGGTACTCCTCACCCCGTGCCGTCACGGTGACCCCGCTGATCCCGTCGGTGCCGAAATCCGGGTTCGGCAGCAGCGTCACCTTGTCGGCGAAGCGCTGCACCTTCGGGTCGGTCAGCTTGTGCCAGTCCTGCCAGTCGGGCCCGGTCTTCTCGCCGAGGGCGACCATCGCGAGCACGTTGTGCATGCCGAACTGGAGATCGACGATGTTGTTCATCGACCGGTCGGTGAAGAGGACCGACTCGACGGTGGGAGAGGCCGTCGCCACGACGCTCTCGATCTCGTCAGGATGCAGCCGGTGCTCGGCGAGGATCGACTCGAACGCCTGAACGCCGCGGTGGAGCATGGTGCAGCAGGCATAGGGCTTGAAGCGGACGGCGCCGGCGAAGCTCCACTGCTCCCCGATGCCGGCGGCGATGCGGCTCGGGTCCCAGGCGTCGTAGCCACTGAACTCCCCATAGCCGTGCTCGTCGTCGTCGAGGAGCTCGGCATCGCCCATGAGCCCCATCTCGGCATAGAAGACGGAGAGGATCGCCCCGGTGTTCTGCCAGCCGGGGAAGCCGTACTTCGAGAGGTTGCGCGGCATCGCGTAGTTGCCGCGGCCCCACGTGTTGAGCTGGCTCATGTGGCCCGCGAGGGCCATCGCGTTGACGAGCTGCTCGTGATCGAGGCCGGCGAGACGTCCGGCGCCGGCCGCGGCGCCGAAGTTCAGCCGCGCATAGCCTTCGCGAACCGCGTAGCGGAACTCCTTCTTCTCGCCGACGAACTGCATCGCCCGCGGCACGGCCCCCGCCATGCGGGCCCCGATCTCGAGCGCGATCGCCGTCGACAGGACGAGATCGCGCCCGCTCGCGCCCACCCGCTCGGCCATCGCGAGCTGCGTCGGGACGACGTACGGGGGCGTGTGGCCGCCCGGCATGACGGTGTCGTAGTCGAGGGCGTTGATGAGCTGGCCGTTCGCGAGCACCGCATTCGTGATCGCGACCTTCTCGCCCGTGCCGAGGATCGAGCATTCAGCCGGTCCGCCGAGCGACTTCGCGACCGACACGGCGATCTTGCCGGGATCGGTGGTGATCCCGCCGAGGCCGCAGCCGATCGAGTCGAGCAGGAAGTCCTTCGTCGTGTCGACGACGTCCTGCGGCAGCTCCTCGTACGTCGTCGTCCGCGCGAAATCCGCGAGCGCATCGATGATCTGGGTCCCCATGGGATTCGTCCTTTCTGCCGTCCGCTCAGGCGACGGCCAGCGCGGTGATCTCGCCGATGTCCTCGATCTCGTCGAGCCGGAGCACTCGCTCGATGAGCTCCTCGACCCGGTCCTCGCGCAGCGTCCCGTTGAAGGCGACTTGGCGGCGGAACTTGTCGATGATGAACTCGTCGGTCGCCATATCCGTGAGCGGGTCGCCCGGCATCGCGCCGAGGAACTCGCGCTCGACCCGACCGTCCTTCAGCCGGACCGTGACCTCCGAGCCGTAGCGATGCTCCGACTGCATGGGGACGACCTTCGACCGTGCTATGAGGTCGAGGACCGGCTGCGAGGTGATGACCTCCTCGCGCATGTCCTCGATGAAGAAGTCGCCGCGGAGCAGCGCCGTGCAGGTCGTGTACTGGTAGCTGAAGGCGGCGTCGCCATGCGGCCACTCCCGGAGCCGGAAGGGCTTCGCGTAGTAGTTCGTCATCGACTGCTCCGTGACGGCGATCTCGACGGACTCGATGTCCTCCGGCCGCACGCCGTGCTCCTGATAGAGCTTCAGCGCGCAGGCGATCGGCGTGTGCGTCGGGAGTCCGCTCGGGAAGTGCTTGAACACGGCCTCGCCGAAGTACGCCTCGCCGAGGCCCTTCGTGAGGATGCCCGGGTCCTTCGCGCCTTCCGCATAGAGCTTGAAGTACCCGTAGTCGGCGAAGAGCGGATCGTAGTTGCCGGTCCAGCCGCGCTTCGCGAGCTCGGCGGCGAGGATCCCCTGCTGGGCGGGCGTGCCCTGGACGAGCTTGAATGCGTGGACGCCGTCCCAGTAGTCCTGGACGGTGCCGCCCATCATGTTGATCATGAGGCCGAATGCGTGGATCTGCTGTCGCTCGGTGAGGCCGAGGAGGCGTCCGGCGATGGCGGTCGTGCCCCACGGGATGAGGCTCCCGATCCCGTCGAAGCCCTGGCTGAAGCTCCAGTTGCTCGCGAGCGAGACCCGCGCGACGAGATCGTCGCCGAGCACGAGCGCCGTGAGCAGATCGCGCCCGCTCAGCCTGTTCGCCTCGGCGAGCGCGAGCGCGGTGACGACCGTGCTGCCGGCGTTGTGCGCGGGGACGCGCACGCCCTCGTGGATGAAGGTCATCACCTCGAGGTCGTTCGACCGGGCCATGATCGCGTTGAGGAACGCGGCCTGATGCGCCGGCATCCTCCCGCCGTGCCCGAGCACCGTCGCCTGCGGGGCGCCGCCCCACGTGCGGAGCAGCTCGAGGAGCTCCAGGTTGCCGTCGATGTTCGCGCCGCCGAACGCGCAGCCGACCACGTCGAGGACGCGGCGCTTCGCGAGCTCGATGGTCGGCCGGTCGATGTCCTCGAATCGGACGCGCGCCAGATGGGCGGCGATGGTGTCGATCGGTCGGGGTTCGGCTGGCGCGTTCATTCGCGGCGACTCCTTCGTCGGTGCGGAAGCGGGAATGGCGTGGTCAGGGCCGGCGGATCTGCCGGAGCACGCGGGTGCGGGCTTCGGCGAATGCCGGCAGCGCCTTCGTCGACAGCTGGTCGCGCTCCCGGCCGAGGTCGACCTCGACGACATCCACGACGCTCGCCGGCTTCCCGGAGAGGACGATGACGCGGTCGGCGAGGTAGACCGCCTCGTCGATGTCGTGCGTGACGAGCACGATGGAGACGCCGAGGCGACGTCGCACGTCGAGCGCGAGGTCCTCGAGATCGAAGCGCGTCTGCGCATCGACGGAGGCGAAGGGCTCGTCCATGAGGAGGATGTCGGCCTGATAGGCGATTGCGCGCGCGATGGCGACTCGCTGCTGCATCCCGCCCGACATCTGCCAGGGATACTTGTGTCCCGCGCCCTCGAGCCCGACGGCCGCGAGCGACTCCTCGGCGAGCCGATTCCGCTCGGCGCGCGCGATGCCTTTGCTCTCGAGCGGCAGGGCGACGTTGGCGCGAGAGCGCATCCACGGCAGCAGCGAGCGGCTGTAGTCCTGGAACACGAGGCCCATCTCGGGTACGGGCCCGGCGAGTCGTCGGTCCCCGATCCAGATCTCCCCGGTCGTCGCCTCGAGCAGGCCGGCGAGGCAGCGCAGGAGCGTGGTCTTCCCCACGCCGCTCGGCCCGACGATGGAGACGATCTCGCCCGGCTCGACCGTCAGCTCCACGTTCCGGAAGATCTCGTGCGACTCCTTGCCGGTGACGTACGTCTTGCCGAGCTGCGTCACGGTCAGCTTGGTGTCGGGTCTCGTCGCCTGCACGGGCTCCGCCTCAGCGATCGTCATCTCGTGCTCCTCTTCTGACATGGGGGTCTTCATTTCGCCGACTCGTGGTACCAGCGCAGCGTGAACTTCTCGACGACGAGGAAGGCGAGGCTCAGGCCGTAGCCGATGAGCCCGACGAGGACCGTCGCCATCCAGGTCTCGGGCCCTCGATAGAGGCCCTTCTCGTAGTTGATGAAGTAGCCGAGGCCCTCGGTCGAGCCGTAGATCTCGCTCACCACCATCACGACGACGGCGACGCCGAGCGAGACGCGGATGCCGGCCATGATCTGCGGCAGCGCGGCGGGCAGGACGACGCGGAAGAGCTCGTGCCCACTCGTCAGCCGGTACGCCTTCGTCATGTCGCGCACCGCGGGATCGATCGCCCGGATGCCGTCGACGGTGTTGAGCAGGATGGGCCAGATGCAGGCGATCGCGATCGCCCAGATCTTCGGGACCCAGGTGATGCCGAAGGCGCCGATGATGATCGGGACGAGCGCGACTTGCGGCACCGACCGGGCGAACTGCAGGTAGGGGTTCAGGATCGCCCGCGCGGCGCGCGATCGGCCCACGACCGTGCCGATCGCGATGCCGACGACGACGCCGACGAGGAGACCGAGAGCGATGTTGCGCATCGAGGCGACGAAGTTGACGCCGAGGTCGCCCGATTGGGCCTCCTCGATGAATGCATCCCAGATCCGGGAGAGCGGGGGGAGGAACGCCTTCTTCGAGTCGGTCGTCGTCGACCACCACCAGTCGGACGCGAACCACCACACGATCACGAGCACGATGGGCAGCCAGGCCTGCTCCGCCAACGACTTCAGTCCGCGAGCGGCCCCGTTCATCGCGCCATCCCTCCCTGGTCGCCCCGTGCATTCCAGATCAGCGCGCGGTCCTCGATGAACTGGAAGAGGTAGTTGATCCCGATGCCGAGGAAACCCGCCCAGAAGAGATAGGCGAGGGCGTAGTCCGGGCGCTCGTCGATCTGGGCATGTCCAAGGTCGGAGCCGAGGCCCGGCGTCCACGCGAGGAGCTCGACCGCCATCGCGACGAGGATCGACACGGAGCCGGCGACTCGGATGCCCGTCATCGTGAACGGCGCCGCGGCCGGCAGCAGCACCTTCGCGAACCGGATCCAGAGCGTGAACCGGTAGGCGCGGGTGGTGTCGCGCACGACCGGGTCGAGACGCCGGGATCCGTAGATCGTCTGCAGCAGCACCGGCCACAGCACGCCGAGGAAGACGACGACGATCTCCATCTGCCCGTTCGCTCCGAGCAGCAGGATCATGACCGGCAGCAGAGCGATGACGGGGAATGAGCGGCCGAGGTCGAGCAGGAAGCGCGTCGCCCGCTCGACAGGCGGCAGCAGCCCGAGGACGAGTCCGAGCGGGATGCCGACCACGATCGCGAGACCGAGCGCCGCCATCCCGTTCCCGAGCGTCCGAAGGAACGAGAGCCAGAACGCTCCCTCGCCGATGAGCGCGACGAAGGCGAGGAGGACCGCGAGAGGGGAGGGCAGGAGCGTGTCGGGCAGCCAGTCGAGTGCGGCGGCCAGCCACCACACGAGCACGATGGCTACGCCGACGACGAGCCTCCCGACGAGTAGCCCCAGGCGCCTGCGGTACCAGGGCGTGTCGGGTCCGGGGACCGGTACCGCCCTCGTCGCCGGCGGTGCCGAAAGGATCGCCATCGCTCTGCCCACCCCTCTCTCAGTCAATCGATGCCCGTCAGGGCTGCATCGGCGCGAGCGACGAGACGGCCTCGTCGATCGTGATGGCGTGGTCGATCATCTTGAACTCGACCATGCCGTCGATCGTCTTCTGCCAGCCGGAGGTGTACATGTCCGTCTGGTAGCCGGCGAGCGTCTGCGAGTCGATGACCTTCGGATCGGTCTTCGAGTACTCGTGCTGGATCTTCCGGATCTCGGCGAAGTTGTCCTTGCGACCCAGATCGGCTGCCTTCGCGACCGCCTCCTGGAAGCGCTTCACGACGTCCTCGTGCCCGGCGATCCAGTCCTTCGTCGCGGCGTAGGTGACACTCGGGCCAAGGGCGACGACGTCGTTGGACGGCTCGCCGACGGGCTTGAGGCCCTTCGAGAGACCATCGGCGTACGCATTGCCGATGGGGTACGAGATGTCGCACGTGCCGTCGAGGGTCTTGGGCACGAGGTCGGGCAGCGGGAGCTGGACGAACGTCGCCGCGTTGGCCGGGTCGGCGATGCCCGCCTGCTTCATGAGCAGCAGGGTGCCGAGGTGGGTCGTCTCGTTGAGGCCCTGGAGGCAGATCGTCTTGCCCGCATAGTCCTTCGGCCCCGTGATCGTGCTGTCCGGCTTCACGAGCAGGCCGGAGGTCACGACCTTCGGGTCGGAGCTCGTGGCCCCGAGGATGGCCTGGAGCGGAATGCCCTGCGAGACCGCGGGGATCTGTGCCGCGGCGCTCGACATCGCGATGTCGGCCTGGCCGGAGATCAGCTGGGCCGTGTTCTCGGCGGCGGTGCCGCCCTGGACGATGTTGACGGTGAGGTTCTCGTCCTCGAAGTAGCCCTGTTCCTGCGCGATGTAGACCGGCTCATAGAAGACCGGGGCGAGGATGAGGTTGACGGTGGCCGGCGACATGTCGACGCCGGCATCCGTGGAATCGCCCGAGGACGAGGCACTCGGCGTGCCTCCGCCCGAGCAGGCCGTCAGCGCGACGGCCGCGAGGCCCGCCGCTGTGGCGAAGGCGGCTCGCTTGAACCTTGTAATCTCCATTGATCGTTCGCAATCTGGGCTTCATCGCCCGATCGGCAGCCCGTCCGGGCTGCAGGTTCGCTGGGTGTCATTCTGGCCGGAGGCCAGCGGAACGGGATTCGGTCACCTCCTGCGGTTCACTCCTTGGTGGTCATTTCAGGATCGAGATCGTCTTCGGCTCGCTGAAGGCCTCGAACGACCTGGGCCCCCCTTCGCGCCCGACGCCGCTGAGCTTCACGCCGCCGAACGGGACATCGGCGCCGACGTGGGGGTGCCGATTGATCCAGGTCGAGCCGGACTGGAACCGACGGGCGATCCGCATCGCCTCGGCGACGTCCTTCGACCACACCGAGCCTCCGAGCCCGTACTGCGTGCCGTTCACCCGGTCGAGCACCTCGTCGACGTCGCGGTAGGTCATCACCGGCAGGACGGGACCGAACTGCTCGACGTCGACGACCCGCACGCCGTGGTCGACGCCGGTGAGGATCGTCGGCTCGATGAAGTAGCCGGGCCGGTCGAGCACATGCCCGCCCGTGACGACGTGCGCGCCGTGCTCGACCGCGTCCTCGATGAGCCCCCGCACGAGCTCGAACTGCGGCTTCGTCGTCGAGGGGCCCATCGTCGTCTCGGGGTCCCAGGGCGAGCCGGGACGGTGGGTCCGGGCGATCTCGGCGAGTGCCGCGACGAGATCGTCCGCGATCGACTCGTGCACATAGAGCCGCTTGATGGCGGCGCAGATCTGGCCCGAGAGCGCGAAGGCGCCGCGATAGATGCGAGGCGCGATCTCCGCGACGTCGACGTCGGGGAGCACGAGGGCCGCATCGTTGCCGCCGAGCTCGAGCTGGAGACGTCGCAGGCCCTTGGCGGACTGCTCCATGATCGCCTGCCCGGCGCGGATCGAGCCCGTGAACGAGACCATGCTGACATCGGGGTGCTGCGTCATCATGATGCCGAGCTCGTCGCCGCCGGCGAGCACGTTGATGACCCCCGCGGGCACGAGGTCACGGACGACCTCGCCGAAGAGGAGCGCGGAGAAGGGAGTGAACGGCGACGGCTTCGCGACGATCGTGTTGCCGGGGCGGAGCGCTGCGGCGATCTTGTTCGCAAGCATGAGCAGCGGGCCGTTCCACGGCGTGATCGCGGCGACGACGCCGATCGGCTCGTGGACGACGAGGACCGTCTCCGTGTCGTCGTCGCGTAGCGTCTCGACCGGGATCTCCTCGTCGGCGTGGTAGCGGATGTGCGCGGCCGCGCCGACGACCTCGCCCGTCGCGATGGCGATGGGCTTGCCGGTCTCGGCCGCGATGACCTCGCCGATCCGCTCCTTCTGCCCCTCCAGGGCGTCGGCGATCGCGTGGAGCACCCGCTGCCGCTCGGCCTCGTCGGCGGCCCAGGTCGGCTGGGCGCGCTTCGCCGCGGCGACCGCGCGGTCGAGTTCCGGCCGCCCCGCCGAGGGGCACTCCGCCAACGGCCGGTCGGCCCACGGCGCGATGACGGTGAACGTCTCCGCCGACGGGACGATCTCGCCGTCGATGAGGTGTCCGATGCCGATGAGGCCCTCGCGGAGCTCCGCGAGGCGCGCCTCGTCGCTGATCACGGCCGTCCCGGCGCTCATGCCACCGCCTCCTTCACCCGCGGGATCTCGGTCGTGGCCTTCGGCAGCGCGCGCCCGGTCATGCGCGAGGCGAGCAGCTCGGCGGCGGCGACGACAGTGAGGAAGAGGTTCGCGCTGACGATGCTCGGCATGATTGAGGCGTCGATGACGCGCAGCCCGGAGACGCCGATGACGCGGCAGTCGGGATCGACGACCGCCTCGGGGTCTCCGGCCTGGCCCATCCGGACCGTCGAGCAGACATGCATGACGTCCTTGACGTGGCTGAGCAGGCCCTCGCGGTCGTTCGACGGGAACTCGGCCGGACCGGTCTGGATCGCCTTCATCGAGGGGTGCTCGATGATCGCGCGGACCCGCTCGAGGCCGTCGACCATGCGGGCGAAGTCGCGCTCGTCGCCGAGGATGTTCATCTCGAGATGGGGGTCGGCCATCGGGTCGAGACTCGGCAGACGGAAGGTGCCGCGGCTGAACGCCTGGTTCAGCTGGACCGCGATGCCGGCGCTCGGCAGCCCGAACCAGTAGTTGTGGTTCGACGCCATGAGCATCATGTCGTTGGCGTGGGCGCCCCCGAGCCCGGAGGAGTACCGGACGACGACGTTCGTCGGCCGGTTGCCGACGCAGTCCTGCGATTCGGGCGTCACCGGGATCGTGATGAAGATGACAGCGTGATCCTGGTGGCCCTCGCCGACCGGAAGCACCGCATTCACGTCGGCGCCGAGCCGCTTGAGCTCAGCCTCGGGGCCGATGCCGCTGCGCAGCAGGATCGCCGGCGAGTGGATGGCGCCACCGCACAGGAGGACCTCGCCGCCCTTCGCGACGCGGTGCTCGGCGCCGCCGACGAGTCGCACGCCGACGGCCGTGTCGCCCTCGAGGACGACGCGGTCGACGTGGGCGCCGCCGATGATCGTGAGGTTCGCGCGATCGCGGACGGGATCGAGGTAGGCGTCGTTCGTCGACACCCGCTTGCCGTCGTGGATGTTCATCGCGAACGTCGTCGCACCGGTCCCGTCGGGCGCATTGTGATCGGGATGCCAGTCGTACCCCTCGGCGAGCGCTCCGTCGCGGAGCGCGATGTCGGTCCCGCCCCAGCCCGACTCGGGCTCGCGGTACACGGGGACGGGGCCCGAAGCACCGTGCCAGGGACTGTCCGGGAACTGCGCGTCGGTCTCGCTTCGCTTGAATGCGGGCAGGAGATCCTCGTACCCCCACCCGGTCGCACCCATCCGCTTCCAGGTCGCGAAGTCCTCGGGCACGCCGCGGATCGCGCAGAGCCCGTTCACCGTCGACGAGCCCCCGAGCCCGCGGCCGCGACGGTAGGGGAAGACGTCCTGCACGGATGTGCGCCGCGCGGTGATGCCCGTGAAGAAGAAGTCCGGGTCGCGGTTCTCGCGGTTCGGCTCGAGCGAGAGGCCCCAGCCGAGGTTGCGGTCGTGGAACTGGACGGGCGTATCCGCGGATCGGTAATCCGGCCCGGTCTCGAGCACGAGGACGTCGACGTCCGGATTCTCGGTGAGCCGCGCCGCCATGATGGCTCCGGCGGTGCCGCCGCCGACGATGATGTAGTCCCAGTCGGTCATCCGACTTCCCCGTCCTGTTCTGCGCCCATGGGTCTGATGCCGGTCAGCGGCCGGCCTGGATGTTCTCGCGAAGGGTGCCGCCCGCGTATTCCGCGTGGAAGTAGCCGCGCTCCTGCAGCTCCGGGACGAGCAGTTCGCACATCCGCCGGTAGCCCTCGGGCAGCGACGGAGCGTTGAGGTTGAACCCGTCGCAGGCGCGGTGCTCGAACCAGTCGACCATGAGGTCGGCGACGCGGGAGGCGGACCCGACGATCCACTGATGACCAGAGGCCTTCGCCGAGGCCCGGATCATGTCCCGGACCGTGTCGCCGCGCTCGGCGGCCGCGCGGAAGATGTTCCCTCGGCTCGTCGGCGTGTTGTACTGCGCAGTGTCGAAGCGCTCGACCGGCACCTTGTCGTCGTAGTCGAGGTCCTCGATGCTCACGCCGAGCGACTTCTGGAGCTGGCGCTTCGCATGCGCGTAGTCGATCAGGGACTCGAGCTCCTCCGCCCATTCCTGCGCCTCGGCCTCGGTGCGGCCGATGATCGGCAGGATGCCCGGGATGATGTTCACCTCGTCGGCTTCGCGCCCCTTGCTCTTGACGATCTCCTTGTAGTTCGCGTAGAAGTCGATGCTCTTCTCACGGATCGGCTGCGCGGTGTAGATGAGCTCGGCATAGGTGGCGCCGAGCTCGATGCCCGGACCCGACGAGCCGGCCTGCACGAGGACCGGGCCGGTCTGAGGGGAGCGCGGCATGTTGATCGGGCCCCTGACCTTGAAGTAGTCGCCATCGTGGTCGATCGCGTGCAGCTTCTTCGGGTCGACCCACCAGCCGGCCTCGCGGTCCGCGATGACGGCGTCCGGCTCCCAGCTCGACCAGAGCCGACGGCACACATCGACGAACTCGTTCGCCCGCCGGTAGCGCTCCGGGCCCTCGGGCATCTCGTCGATGCCGAAGTTCTCGTTGCCGATGAACGAGGTCACGATGTTCCAGCCCGCGCGCCCCTTGGTCAGGGTGTCGAGACCCTGGAACTGCCGCGCGACGTTGTAGGGGAGATTGAACGTGGTCGATGCGGTCCCGATCAGCCCGATGTCCTTCGTCAGACCCGCGAGCGCGCTCATCGACGTGATCGGCTCGTAGACGCCGAGCACCTTCGTGTCGCCCCCGAGGATGGGATCGGCGGAGGTCGTGTCGGCGAAGAACACGGCATCGAGCTTCGCGGCCTCCGCGAGCCTCGCGAGGTCGACGATGAGCTCGAGCGATCCCCACTCCTCGGCACGGCTGTCCGGTCCGCGCCAGCTGTAGTTGTGGTAGCCCGCCGGGTGCATGAACATCGTCAGGATCATGTGGCGGCGTCGCGCATCAGACACGGTCGTGCTCCTCCAGTAGCGCTCGGGCCCGGTTCGCCGCGCTTGCGCCCACGCGCTGCAGCGAGAGGGCGCTCCCGCCCCCGGCGAAGTGCGGCGAGACGAGGACGTTCTTCGCGTCCCACAGGGGGTGGTCGGCAGGCAGCGGCTCGGGGTCGGTCACGTCGACGCCGGCGCCGGCGAGCCGCCCCTCGTCGATCGCGGCCGCGAGCGCGAGCGCGTCGACGATGGGACCCCGTGCCGTGTTGATGAGGATCGCGCCCGGCTTCATCCGCGCGATCCGCTCGGCCCCGAAGAGACCCTGGGTGTCCGGGGTCAGCGCCGCGGTGATGACGACGATGTCCGCGTCGGCGAGCTCGGCGTCGAGGTCGGCCATCGTCGCGAGCCGGTCGACGCTGTCGTCGGGCCTGGTTCGGTGCTGCAGTCCGACGGTACGGCCCCCGAAGGCCCGCGCGCGCTTCGCATATTCGCGACCGATGTGCCCGAGGCCGACGATGAGGACGTTCGCGCCCTCGAGCGAGCGGAGCGCCGGTGCGAGCGCCTTGTTCCACTCGTGGGCGACCGTGGCGAGCGCGATGCCGCGGATCTGGCGCAGGATGGCGAGAGTGAGGCCCATGGCATGCTCGGCGACGGTCGCGGCGTTCGCGCCCACGGGGCCGCTGACCGCGATCGTCGCCGGGATGCCGGCGGCCTCGTAGCCGTCACGGCCCGCTGAGATGAAGTGGATGGCCCGCGTCGCGCTGCCGGGCGCCGTCGCCGCGGCGAGGACGCGGGCCGCCTCGGACTCGGGCGCGTCGCCCGTGACGAGCAGCTCGGCCTCGGCGACCTGCGCGAGGCAGTCCTCGAGCGACTCGGCGTAGACGAGCTCGAGCCCGTCCACGGCGGCGAGCGCTTCGCGGGTCTGCGCCCTCGCAAAGGGCACCCGGGACCAGTAGAGAGCCTTCATGGTCGTCGCGCTACCGCCATCCTCAGCATCGTTGCTGTCATCGCACGCCGTCGTGCTGGCGACCATTCTGGGCGGGGCGCCATCCCCGCGAAAATAGATTATTCTTCAGGGTTATCGCTAGAAAGTAGATGACGATGCCCGAACTCTCGCTCGTCCAGCTCCGGCACTTCTGCGCCGTCGCGGAGCTGGGATCGATCTCTGAGGCCGCTCGGCAGAAGCACGTCTCCGCCACGGCGATCGGCGCCGCGATCAACAGTCTGGAGCAGACGCTCGGCACCCGGCTCTGCGACCGCGAGCGCTCGCGGGGGGTCACCCTCACGCCGAACGGCCATCACTTCTATCGGGAGGCGCGCCGCGTCCTGCGCGACGCGGACGACCTGCTCCGCCTCCACCCCGAGGGCGCCGATATGCTCGCCGGTCCGCTCCACATCGGCGCATTCGGCACGATCGCCGCGGTCATCCTGCCGGAGCTCATCGAGGCCTTCGAGCGCGAGCATCCCGATACGCGCATCGACGTGACGACGGGGACGAACCTGGAGCTCGTCGAGCTCATGCTGAGCGGCGAGCTGCACTGCTTCTTCTCCTACGACGTCTTCACCCGCAGCCGGTCGCTCCCCTCGGGTCTGTCGCTCCACCCGCTGTACCACACAGAGCTCGAGGTGGTCATCAGTCCGTCCCATCCGCTGGCGAGCCGGTCCCACATCTCGATCGACGAGCTCATTCCCGAGCCGATGATCGTCTTCGAGTCGAACCCCTCGCGGCGCTTCTCCTCGGCGGCGCTTGGGCAGCTCCGGCCCGATATGAACGTCCGCTTCCGGACACGCGAGTACGAGCTCATGCGCGCAATGGTCGCGCGCGGCCTCGGCTACTCGCTCATCATGAACCCGATGCCGGCCGGGCTGAGTTTCGACGGCCGGCCCGTAAAGACAATCCCGCTCGACCCGCCGCTCGCCGGCTCGAGCGTCGCCGTCGTGCAGCCGGAGGGCCGCTGGCAGCACCCGGCGACGCAAGCGATCGTCGCGCTGGCCCACCGCCTCGCTGCGGCGGGCGGCCTCGGGGCATCGCAGTGACCCTGTTCGCTAAAAAATAGGGTTTGGCGCGCGCGCAAATCTATTTGTGCGGGAATCCGGCTCTCGCGATCATCGTTCACAGCACCTTGTTCAGGCCGGGCACCGGCGCCCGGCGGAGAGGACCCGCCGAATGAGCCGCATCAGCCACGTGCGAGTCGCACTGCACCGATCGGAGCGCCCGTTCACCGCGGGAGGTGCCGGCGGCGCATTCGGGGTGCTCACCATCGGGACCGACGACGGTCTCGAGGGCACCGTATTCGTCTCGGGGGCCCAGACGGCGCCGGAGACCGACGTCCGTCTGCTCGCCGACATCGTGCGACCGCAGCTCATCGGGCTCGAGGCGCTCGACATCGGCGCGATCTGGACGCGGCTCTGGCGACAGGAGCGCGCCCTCAACACCGTCGTGATCGGCGCAGTGGACACCGCACTCTGGGACATCGCGGGCAAGGCCGCGGGACTGCCGATCCACCGCCTCCTCGGTACCATTCGGCACGAGGTCCCGGCTTACATCTCATCCTGGAACCACGAGCGACCGGAGGACTACGCGGCCGAGGCGGTCCACTATCAGGGACTCGGATTCACCGCCTACAAGTACCATCCCCCGACGCAGGGGCGGATGCGCGGGAAGGGGGACGTCCCGCTCGCCGAGGACATCCGCACCGCACGACTCGTCCGCGAGGCGGTCGGCCCGGACATGAAGCTCATGCACGACTCCCCCCTCGTCTACACCTACGAGGAGGCGCTCACGATGGGCCGGGTCCTCGAGGAGCTCGACTACCACTGGTACGAGGACCCGCTCCCCCCGGACGACATCTACGGCTACCAGCGGCTCCGGCAGCAGCTGCGGATCCCGATCCTCGCGACCGAGATGACCGGCGGCGGACCGTACAACTACGCCCAATGGATTCTCGCCGGCGCGACCGACTACCTCCGCGGCGACGTCGCCTTCAAGGGCGGGATCACGGCCCTCATGAAGATCGCGCACGCGGCCGAGGTCTTCCGCCTCGGCTTCGAGCTCCACGACGGCTTCAACGCGACTGGGAACGTAGCCGGCGCCCACGTCATCATGGCCGTCCCGAACGCGCAGTTCTTCGAGATCCTCACCGTCCAGGACACCGGCGTCTACGGACTGGACCACTTCGGCTACGGCCTCGCCGAGCCGCTCGCCATCGAGCAGGGCGTCCTGAAAGCGCCGACCGGATCCGGCCTGGGGCACACGCTCGACTGGGAGCGGATCGAGGCCGGCATCGTCGCCGAGTATTGAAAGGAAGCCAGGATGGAAGCACCGATCCAGGACCAGGAGGCGTCGGAGCGGCTCGAAGCGGTTGCGCAGGAGCATCACGGCGTCGCCCCTGACGCGTTCAAGGACGCATTCCGTCGCCACCCCGGCGGGGTGGCCGTGATCACCGCCGATGACGGCAGCGGACCAGTGGCGCTGACGCTCACATCGCTCGCCTCAGTCAGCGCGGAGCCGCCGCTCCTGATCTTCTCGGTGTCCGACCTGTCATCGGCGACCGCGACGATCCTCGAGGCCGAGACGTTCGTCGCGCACCTCATCGGGGCTGATGAGGCGGACATCGCGAAGCTCGCCGCGACGCATGGCATCGACCGCTTCGGCCCAGACGTCGCGTGGGGGCGGATGCCGACCGGCGAGCCCTACTATCCCGGCGTCGCGAACCGGCTCCGGTGCCGCATCGTCGATCAGATCCGGGCGGGCGCCTCGACGATCGTAGTAGGGCTCGTGCTCGAGGCGAGCCTCCTCGCAGAGGACGTCGCCGCCCCGCTCGCCTACCACAACCGCACGTGGCAC
>Ga0164242_10004439_pt1 | contig 15762 bp, 10 predicted proteins | sample OricomgcompostMG_FD_108783 | JGI IMG/M metagenome (GOLD analysis project Ga0164242, IMG submission 108783) | Miracle-Growth compost microbial communities from Emeryville, California, USA - Original compost - Miracle growth compost (MG) ... | reverse complement strand
CTGCAGCGACAGGACCCGGAGACCACTGAACTATAATGGAACAATAATAATTATTGTAATAAGCTAACCGGCAGGTACTAAGCTGATAATTTAAATTTATTTCATTGCCAAGGGCTTAAAGCGAGAAAAATAGCGTAAAGCAGCCTGGATTGGTCCATAAAATAATACTATTAAAAAATGGTTAATATTATTCTGGCAAAAACTATAAGTTGTATAGTTATTATCTTGAAAGTCATAAAACTATTGATGGCTTACAATAATTTCCGAAAATGCTTATAAACTTTACCTTAAAACTCGTTTGTTAACCATGTTAAACTGCACGCTGTAGGAAATCTCATTACCTGATGCCTATTTATTTATATCTTTGGAAAATAAACAATGGAAAAAATAGTTCCAAACACCGCAGCCAAAGAAAATAAAGCACAAGAACTTTATATTTTATTAGTCGAAGACGATTTAATCGTACAAAAAGCGCATTATGCAATGCTAATCCGTTTGGGTTATAAAGTAGATATTGCAGCCGATGGTGTTAAAGCGCTGGAAATGTATCCCAATGGCTATAATATCATCTTATTAGATTGTGGTTTGCCTGATATCAGTGGCATAGACGTTTGCAAATGCATACGCCAAATTGAACAACAACAAGGTTTAGCGCCGATACCTATCGTTATGATCAGCGCTTTTTCTAAAGATGACCTGGCAGGCGAATGTGCAGTGGCCGGTATTAATGAATTAGCCACCAAACCCATTCACCCTAAGGATTTACAATCCATAATACAAAAATATACGTCTGATGATTAACTATACTAAAGCTTCCTGTTAAAGAGTGTTTCTACTGTATAATTTTTAGCAGGACCTTTAACGCTATAAATTAATTTAAACTGATCATCATTAAAAAAACTGTACTGAGCTTCGTATTTATCATACCTACAGTGATGTAACGCAGTCGCTAGCGGAATGGTTTCCAGACTTGCAGGGATAAAGTGTAAATCATGTAATAAATCAGTTGCTTGTTCAGCCTGTGCAAAGTGTACAGAAATTTTGTTGTTCGCTGTATCATAGCCATAAAAATATTCACGCTCTATCTGATATTTATTACCTTTAGCAAGCGCAGTGAAAACACCCGCTTCCTGATAATGCAGACCATTCATTGCAACTGCTTTAAAACAAGCTATGCCATCTACATGACCTGCACCACTTATCGTTCTGTGCAGAGTCCAGGTGCCTGCCAGTGTTTGAAAAATCTGCTGAATAGTCTTCATTTAATTATTTCTCTGGCAAAAAACCATCTGTCTGCATATTCCATAATTTAGCAAAATGGCCATCTGTTTTTAATAGTTCTTCTTTAGTGCCGTCTTCAATAATTTTGCCTTTATGAAACACTAAAATACGATCCATATCGGCCAGCGTAGAAAGCCGGTGCGCAATCACAATAGTAGTGCGGCCTTGCATTAATTGCTGCAGGCTATCCTGGATATATTTTTCTGTAATCGAATCTAATGATGAGGTTGCTTCATCTAGAATTAATACAGGTGCATTTTTTAAAATAGCGCGCGCAATGGCAATACGCTGACGTTGACCACCTGATAATTTAATGCCGCGTTCACCTACTAATGAATCATACTTTTCCGGCAGTTTCTCAATAAACTCATGGCAATGCGCCAGTTTAGAAGCAGCCTGCACTTCTTCATCGGTAGCATCCAGGCGGCCATAGCGGATGTTTTCCATTAAAGTACGATGAAATAAGGTAGGGTCCTGTGGAATCATGGCGATCTGATTGCGCAGCGAATCCTGAGTGATCGTCGTAATATTTTGTCCATCAATTAAAATTTTGCCACTTTTTAAATCATAAAAGCGTAAAATTAAATTTACAAAAGTTGATTTACCAGAGCCAGAATAGCCAACTAAACCAATTTTTTGACCGGCTTTAAGCGTAACATTAAATTGTTCAAACACAGAACTATTTTTTTGATAAGCAAAAGTTACATCGCTAAATTGAATGTCACCTTTACTAACAATTAATGGTTTAGCGTCAGGCGCATCAACAATATCATGACCTGCGCTAATTAAGCTGAGTGCCTCGTTAACGGTACCCATTTCCCGCACAAAGACAGTTAACTGATAACTCATATACCAGATCATGCCCACTATCCAGAACGACAGCATACCGATTAAAGTGAAATCACCTAGCGTCACCCAGCCGTTGATCCAGCCATGGATTAAGGTAAAAATAATAGTGAAGATTAGCGCTAGCCCGCATAGACCTTGACCAAAGCGCATCCATTCTGTGGTCCACATCGCTTGATGGGCTTTGGTAATTTCATCATGCTGGTATTTAACTAAATACTGACTTTCATATTTACCGCGCGCGAATAAACGCGCGTTGAGTATATTAGTTAAAATATCCACGATTTTACCGCTTAAAGTGGTAACCGCTTCAGAATGCGTGGCCCAGCGCGCATTGCCTAACTTTAAAAAATAGAAGGTGATACCCATGTGCAGGCAAAACCACACTAGCAAAATACCGGCAAACAAGGGTTTAGTCAGCCACATCAAAATCAGCGCAATGAAAAAAGCCATCATAATAGAGGTGAAATTAAATAACATAATTTCAATTAAAGACTGGCTGCTGGAGGGCAATTCTGCTAATTTTTTGGCGATACTGCCGGCAAAGTTATTAGAAAAATATTCGTGCGAATGTTGTTTGACATAATCAAACACCGTGGCGCGCATATTAGCTCGGAAACGCGGAAAGGTATAAATCAGCGTAATACCTTGAGTACGCATGGCGATTTCATTGATTAACCAACTGGTCACTAACGCTGTTAATGGCAACGCGAGTGCGGTGTAAATAGCGTGACGATCGCCTTTAAAATCGTGAATGGTATTCACAATCAATTTAATGAAATAAGGAAAGATAATTTCATTTACTGACCAAATCATGGCAGTAAAAATAATAAACGCAAACGCCAGTCGTTGCTGTTTAACAAAATGCCATAAAAATGGAAATAACGATTTGGGTAGTTGTTTCATAAAGCACCTGGTTGTTGATCAATATAATTAAAGCCAAAACTATTGATAAGGTTGTTTGTAGGGAAAAATGAGGACAACTCGAATATCAATAGCGCAGTGAAGCAATGAGATGTGAATCTCAAGTTCGAGTTGCTTTAATTATATAGCTTCATGTTGGTCACCAGGGTTTTCTAAAAATGAATGGTTATAATACGATAAAATACGGTCAAATTCAAGTGTAAAAGGGGTTAAAAGTTTATAGAAAAACGCATAGTTAAATGGTTTTTCTGGCAATCAACGCCTTTAAATAATTTGTCTCTGGAATGGCAGGATGCACAGGATGATCCGGCGCCTGCTGGCCTTGTTCTAATATTTGTAAATGCTGATGGTGCGTACAGCCAGTTGTGTGCAGGATATTGACTAAATCTTCTCTTTGCAAATGCATAGAACAGGATGCCGATATTAAAATGCCATTATTATTTAGTAGCCGCAGCGCCAAATCGTTTAAGCGTTTATAGGCAATCAAACCTTCTTTGATATCTTTACGCCGTTTCATAAAAGCGGGCGGGTCGATTATAACGACATCGAATTTTTCATTGGCTTCACGTAATTGTTGTAGAGCCTTAAAAGCATCATCCTGGATAGTTTTAATTTTTCCTGCGACTTTATTAAGCGCAGCATTATCCTGTAACCAGTTTAATGCAGTCGCTGAACTATCAATTGCATAAACCTGTTGTGCACCCCAGTGCGCAGCTTGAATGCTCCAGGCGCCAATATAACTGAACACATCCAACACGCGTTTATCTTTAACATAATTTTTTAAACGGGCACGATTATAGCGCTGATCATAAAACCAGCCGGTTTTCTGGCCTTCCCAAATGGGAATCATAAAACGATTATCATGTTCAATTAATTCAACCATTTTGGCAGGATTACCCGCTAATATTTCGACTACTTTAGGTAAGTGTTCCATGTCGCGTATATTGCTATCATTACGCAATAAAATAGCAGAAGGTTTAATCGCGTCCATTAGAGCATCATGCAATGCTGTTTTAGCTTGCTCCATACCAGCGGTAGTAATTTGTGCTACCAGCGTATCGTTATAACGATCAATAATCAGTCCTGGCAATAAATCACTTTCTGCAAAAACCAAACGGTAATAAGGTTGCTGAAATAATTGTTCACGCAATACCAGCGCTTGTTTTAAGCGCGTAGTCAATAATGCTTTATCAAGCACTTCCTGTGGATCGCGGCTGATTAGACGTGCGCAAATCAGAGAGTGAGGATTAATATAACCACTGCCTAAGGGTTTGCCATCATACGTTTCAATGACTACCGCCTGGCCTGCGGTAAAAGCGGTTAACGGGGTTTGTTTAGTATCAATTTCATTACTATAAATCCATAAATGGCCGTTACGAATACGGCGGTCCTCGTGTTTTTTTAAACGTAAAGTATTAATAGTCATGATAAAATCTTATAAAAAAATAGCTGTGACATACGGGGCAATTTAGCAAATCGCAGGTTAGCAGTCTATATTTAAATAAGTTGTTACCAGGAGAGCAGGCAATCACGGCGAGCTTTGCTAGAGCATCTATCTGGCAGTATAACCACCATCAATGACCAATTCACTACCGGTGATAAATTTTGATTCATCTGCAGCTAAATAAAGAATTCCATAGGCAATATCATTCGGTTCACCGACATGGCCTAGAGGATGTAAACTATCGAGCTGTTTTCTAAAATGCTCTATGCCATCAGGATGCTGCTTGCCTAAATTTTCGACCAGTGGTGTCCAAATATAACCTGGATGAATGGAGTTCACTCTAATTTTATCTTTCGCATAAAGCAGTGCATCGGTTTTAGTCATTAAACGAACGGCACCTTTAGAAGCATGATAAGGTGGAATATCGGTAGCACTAATAATTCCATATATAGAGGAAAGATTAATAATACTGCCGCTACCATTTTTTTGCATATAAGGGATAGCATGCTTGGTACAAAAGAAAACACCTTTTACATTAATAGCCATCACCTGATCCCACTCGATTTCAGTAATTTCATGAGTAGGCTTATTGACGCCAGCAATACCGGCATTATTAACCAGCACATCAATTTTTTTAAATTTATTAGAAATGTCAGCAAATACTTGTTTTACTTGATTTTCATTAGCAGTATCTAAATGCCAAAAATGAGCGATGCCGCCTTTAGCATTGATTTCTGCTACAACTTTTTCACCTGCTTTATCATTAATATCGGTGACAGCTATTTTTGCACCATGTTGAGCCAACAATAAACAAGCCGCTTCACCTATTCCCATAGCGCCACCGGTAATGATAATCACTTTGCCTGTTACTCTATGCATAAAATATCTACCCGTATTGTTTGTAAAATAATATTTTACCATAAAAGCAATTGCACTATTTTTGAGTTTTAATGGCGTATGACCGCGTTGGTATAAGATAAATTAAATAAAACTAAAAACGCGCAGGGAGAGTGGAAGGCCGTACAGCCATGCAAATTGAGTAACCTATACACAACAATTCTCTTCACTCTATTAAAATATTTTTTTTAAATAAAAGAATTTCATGGCATAATAAGCCAGCGTATGCATAACTTTTGCTGAGCTTGAAATGAATGAGTAAGAAGATGAATTGCAACCTCCGCTTATTAATTACGGTCTGGCTGGCTAGTCTATTGTTAATGGGGTGTAGCAATGCACAAAATAACAGCCAGGGTTATGTTGAAGGGGAATATCGTTATATTTCTGCTAGTTATGCTGGTGTTTTGCAACAATTATCGGTAACACGCGGTAACACGGTTAACGCAGGCCAGCTATTATTTACTTTGGATCCGCAACCTGAAATGGATGCACAAAAGCAGGCAGAGCAACAAGTAGAGCAATCTGCTGCTGCGCTGGAGTTAACCCAGATCGAATTAAAGCGGCAACAAACCCTTTATCGTAAAAATGCCACGGATAAAGACTCTGTTGATAAGGCGCGCAGTGATTATCTGCAAGCACAGGCAAATTATAAAAGCGCGCAAGCTGCCTTAGCGCAGGCGCAATGGACGCATCAGCAGAAAACGATGGTTGCACCCGTTACAGCCTTAGTATTTGATACGTATTATTTGCCAGGTGAGTTAGTGCCGGCGGGTAGCCCTGTATTAAGTTTATTAGCACCTCAAGATATTAAAATTATTTTTTATGTTACTGAACCGCAACTGAGTTCACTGCAACCAGGACAAACTGTGCAGGTAAATTGTGACCATTGTCAGCAGACAATAAATGCAAAAATCAGTTTTATTTCGCCGCAGGCGGAATATACGCCACCGGTTATTTACAGTAATGATACCCGTGCGAAATTAGTTTATCGTATTGAGGCATTACCCGCATTAAAGGATGCTCAGAAAATGCACCCTGGTCAGCCGGTGGATGTTACCTGGAATCCTATTCAATAAGCTATGAAAACTGAAGAAGATTACATCATTGATGTTACTGGTTTATGCAAAAACTTTGCTGGCAAGCCTGCGGTTATTGATGTGGCTTTGCAAGTCAAACGCGGCGAGATTTTTGGATTTTTAGGCCCTAATGGCAGTGGTAAAACTACCACCATACGTATGTTGTGCGGCCTGTTAGTGCCTGATGCAGGAAAAGGCCATTGTTTAGGTTATGATATTTTAAAAGAATCTTATCAAATTAAAAATAATGTGGGCTATATGACACAGCGCTTTAGCCTTTATGAAGATTTAACCATTTTTGAAAACTTAAATTTTATTGCGCGTATTTACGGAATTAATAATCGTCAGCAAAAAGTAGCGGCGAGTATAGCAGAACTGGGATTAACTGACAGACAACATCAGTTGGCAGGTACTTTATCCGGTGGCTGGAAACAGCGTTTGGCATTAGCGGCTGCTTTATTGCACGATCCTAAATTATTATTACTCGATGAGCCTACCGCCGGTGTTGACCCTAAAGCGCGGCGCGATTTCTGGGATCAAATTCATCAATTATCTACGCGCGGCATTACGACGTTAGTCAGTACGCATTACATGGATGAAGCAGAGCGTTGCCATCGCTTAGGTTTTATTGCCTATGGTCATTTATTAACGCAAGGCACTATGCAAAGTATTATTCAACATACACGATTAATCACCTGGACAGCAACGGGACAAAACTTGTCACAATTAAGTGATCAACTCAGTCATTTACCAGGTGTTGAACAAGTCACTGCTTTTGGCAATACCTTACATATCAGCGGCAGTGATTCAGCACAACTCAATCAAAGTCTGCAGCCTTTTTTAAAAGATAAAAATTACCAATGGCAACAAATCCAGCCAGGTTTGGAAGATGTATTTATCAGTTTAAGCAGCAGCGCAAAGGAAGCCCGCTATGGCGATTAAATTTTCCTGGTATCGTTTAATAGCGATGATTAGCAAAGAATTTATTCAAATGAAACGCGATCGCGCTACCTTTGCCATGATTATCGGTATTCCCTTGTTGCAAGTTATATTGTTTGGTTATGCAATTAATAGTGATCCTAGGCATTTAAATACCGCTTTACTGGTCAATGATAATAGCGCTTTTACGCGGACTTTTATCAAAGGTATGGAAAATAGCAGTTATTACCACTTTATAAAACAAGCAAGTTCTGAACAAGCAGCCGAACAAATGCTGGCAAAAGGTGATGTGCAATTTATATTAACTATTCCAACCAATTTTACCCATGATTTGATTCGCAACCAGCATCCGACGCTATTATTAGAAGCGGATGCAACGGATCCTTCCGCTACTAGTGGTGCGGTAGCGGCGATAATGCAGTTGGCACAAACAGTATTTACCAATGAATTTCAAGGTAGTTTAAGTTATCTTAAAACCATACCGCCTGCTGTTAATGTGGCTGTACACGCCAAATATAATCCTGCGGCTATTACCCAATATAATATCGTGCCTGGTTTAGTAGGTGTAGTGTTATCAATGACGATGACAATGATTACCGGTATTGCTATTACTCGCGAACGTGAGCGTGGCACGATGGAGGCTTTATTGGCAACACCGTTGCAACCCATCGAAGTGGTGCTAGGAAAAATTATTCCTTATATTTTAGTGGGCTATTTGCAAATTACCCTTATTTTATTGTTTGCTAAATTTTTATTTAATGTGCCTATTTTAGGTAATTTATTGTTATTGTATATCATGTCGTTGCCATTTGTGGCTGCTAATCTGTCGGTGGGAATTACCATTTCAACCATTGCGAAAAATCAGTTACAGGCAGTACAAATGACGATTTTTTATTTTTTACCTTCTATTTTATTATCAGGGTTTATGTTTCCTTTCGCTGGCATGCCAGGCTGGGCGCAAATGCTAGGCCAGGTCTTGCCACTGACGCATTTCCTTCATATTATCCGTGGCATTTTATTGAAGGGTAATGGTTTTATGATGATCTGGCCAAATGTATGGCCTTTATTGTTGTTTTTATTGATTATTATCTTTATTGCTGTTAAACGTTATAAACAAACTTTAGATTAATAATAAGTATCACATGGATATTCTCCTGGTTTGTCCTATCGGTTTTTTAGCAGGTTTTGTCGATTCTATCGCTGGCGGCGGTGGTTTGATTCAGGTGCCTGGTTTATTATTTTTATTTCCTAATATGCCAATTGTTACTTTATTCGGTACTAATAAAATAGCGGGCGCTAGCGGCACCGTTATTTCCAGTTTTCACTATATACGCGCTTTTAAAATTGATTTTAAAACCATTTTACCTACACTCATTATTAGTTTTATTTTTGCCATGGTGGGCGCAAAAGTGGTCTCTGTCATTAACAATGATGTTTTAAAGCCTATTGTATTGGTTTTGTTAATCCTGATGGGTATTTACACGATTATTAATAAGAATTTTGGTTTGCATTCTAATAAACGTTTTAGCGGCTGGCGTTTGCAGACGTGTTGTTTGTTAATAGGGGCGGCGCTTGGTTTTTATGATGGTTTTTTTGGGCCAGGTATGGGTAGTTTGTTGGTGTTTGCTTTTGTGAGTATTTTGGGGTTTAGTTTTTTGGAAGGTTCGGCTTTTGCTAAGTTAATTAATTTGGCTAGTAATCTGGCGGCATTGCTGTTTTTTATATTAAGTCATCATGTGGTTTATAAGGTTGGGGTGCCGCTGGCGATTTGTAATGTTTTAGGTAATTCTGTTGGGTCACGGTTGGCGATTAGGAAGGGGAGTGGGTTTGTGCGGTGGGTGTTTTTGTTGATTATTGCGGCGATGGTGGTTAAGTTTGTTCAGCAGATGATGTAGATTTTGATCGGGTTCCCGTTTGGGCTATGGTGGTCTCGGGGGCCTGTCGCTGCAGACCCTTTTTCTTCATGCTCGCACTGCTGCGCGTGAAGAAAAAGGGTCTTCCGCGCCACCCCTCGATGTGAGTTTCCGTCGGGAACTCTAGGTTTTGTTTAGGAGAGCTACTTTTATTTGGTGGATGTATGCAAAATAATTTAAAAATCATTCGATTTAAAGGACCGGCTGTTGAGAAGTATGTTTTACAGTTGGCGGAGTTGCGTAAGCAGATTTTTAGGGATTATCCGTATTTATATGAAGCGGATGATTCGGATTATGAGGTGAATTATTTGCGGACGTATATTGCTTGTCCGGAAACGGCTTTGGTGTTGGTGTTTGATGGGGAGCAGGTGGTGGGGGCTTCTACGGCTATTCCGTTGGAATTTGAGACGCCGGAATTTCAGAAGCCGTTTTTAGAAAATAAGATGAATGTTAAAGATATTTTTTATTTCGGCGAATCGGTGTTATTACCGCAATACCGTGGACTTGGAATTGGTAAGCGCTTTTTTGCCGAGCGCGAAGCGGCTGCTCGCGAATATGGTTGTAAAATAACGGCTTTCTGTGCGGTGGAACGCGCACTCACTGATCCACGCCGTCCTCCTGATTATCAACCGCTCGATAAATTTTGGCAAAAGCTGGGGTATCAAAAATATCCTACTTTACACACCGAATACGAATGGAAAGAAATCGGCGAAACCATAGCTACGCCTAAGCCGATGGTTTTCTGGTTGAAAAATTTATAAATAAATCTAAAAAAATTAACTATAGGAACACGTCCATTTAAACAATAGCACAAAAACCGGCAGTTTTGTCGGTTCTTCCTTAACCCCCTATTACTTGGGTGATGTATAAGATGTTCGATTTTTAACATGCCTATCTTCCACGGATTGTTTCTTTGTTTTTTCATCGTGAGGTTTAGGGGGAGAATATACTGGACTACCAGAACGGCTGCCAACTTTGCTAAGATTTGCCGATGACTTCTGTTTCATCTGTCTTTTTTCAGGTGGCGATACTGATGGCTGTTGATCCACAAGGACTTGATCAATCATTCGACAGTCACTACCAATTTGAGATGTGCTCTGTAAGCTCTGGATATATATACTCAAATTTTCTTGTAATCTCTTTGTAAATTCGACATTTGAATAGTTCGTTGGATGTTCACCAGGCATCACACCTATAGATTGACCCATATAATATAGTAATTCACTAACCATTTGTTGTGTTTTAGAAAGTTGCTCACGCAATTCCTGTTTCTCAGCTTGCTCCTTCGCCCATTCTTCACTACTTAATTGAAGGGTTGGTAGAGATTCTGTCCGCAGCGGCGGCTGAGCAGGTAATATAAGTGGCTCAGTCTGCCCCAATGATGTGATAGAATTATTAGCAGAAGAATGTCCCAAAAGTAGATGGGGAGGTCCTTTTCTCCTATCATCTTGAATAACAAATTGAGCAAATAAATATTTAAACTCATCTTCCGTCACTTCAATATACCCAAATTTTTCTGATTGCGGATTATCTTCATTTGAATAAAATAATTGCTCTTTTTGATTAGGGTTGCCTGTTATCTGCCAAAATCTAATACCTGGACAACGAAAAAATTCATTTTCTTCAATCTTAAATGAAACGATAGTGGATTTGGTCTTCAGTGATTTACTGGTAAATGGGATAGAAACAGAAAGAATTCGCCCCAATGAAATTAAGTCTTTGTTCTTAGATGAAACCTTCAACATACGCACCGCTTGTAAGGCTTGCCATTCAAAACGATGAGTAGGATGCCTAAAATATCCGTTTAATACGCCAATAGCAATGCGCAATACTGCTGCTTCTGCAGCTTGTTCTGCACCTTCCATATGAAGAAATCCAATAGTTTCTAAATAAACTTGAGTAATACGCCGGGCGATTTTATCTGCCATTTTTTGCAGGGTTTTCTGGGGGAAATCTTTGAGCATATTGATGGCGTTATTCACTTTGCTTCCATCATTCCACCCAGTAACAAGATCGGTGCCCGCTTCAAAACCGGAGATAACACCAGTAGCTATTCCTTTGGATATAGGATCGATCGGAAGAAATCCGATAACTCCCTTAATAGCCTGTCCGGCGATTTTCGCTTTTTGAGCTAAGTTAATTGCGCTATCTTTTAATCCATAAAGAAATCCTGTTATCTTTTTACGCACACTTGGATTTTCTGCGCCAGCAATAATAAATCCATAGCGATGATGAAGCGATTCGTTTGAAGTAATTTCAGTAAATTTACCAGGATTGGTTTTAAGAATATCAAACTTATTGCAGACTAATGATAGTATCAACAATAATCCAGACAACTCTCTGACGATAGTGGTATAAAAAACTTTCACTTCTGGACTATGGGTAAGCAATGCTTTTTGTTCATCTAAAATAAGCTGCTTCTCTTGATGATATTGCCACAATACAGTAATTTTTGCTTTGACATCCGTCAGTGCTTCTTGTAATGAGACAAGATTATTTTGAGTATCATAATGACCCATTTGTAGATGATTTATCATTTGATGCAAAACTAAATTGTTTTGCTTGGCATCATTGATAATTTTATTGACAGATTCTTCCATCTTTTTTTCTAAATTTTCTAGCGGGTGATCCTCCTGTGGACCTTGATTTACTCTCTGCATGTCTGCAGAATCGATCCAATCAACTGAACTCATTTGTGCAAAACAGTCAGCGATAGCTTCTGTCGGGAGAATATTACCAGCTGCTTGCAGACCTTGATAAAGCCAACCCGTTATTGTTGAAATGGCGCTTGGGGAAAATGTTGATTCTGCAGAATCCTCCTCTTCCGTCGTAGATTCAGGGCTAGGTGTGATTGCTGCATTATTATCTGGCGAAACAGGTTCATTGGGTGCGAAGGTATGATCCGAGTTTACCCATCGAACCCAATGTACATCTGGCGATAATTTTACGTATTCTTTTAGATTGATATCCAATTTTAATACTTGTCCTTTCTCCGATTTACCGAAAAAATGAATACTCAATTCACTGATATCACAACCTTCAATTCTTGCTTCATTTAAAGCAACCATAAAATCACGCGCAGAATGAAAATCTAACTCAACTTTACCTTTTAACCAGCCTTTTAGTATAACGCCAGTGAAATTACATTGAGTGAATTTGACATCATCATTTTCGCCAGTTTCTTGACTAAAGTGAAAATTCTTAAAACAGGCATTACTAAAATTAAATTTTTCAAAATGTAGGCATGAAAAATGACATTGAATATATCCAGATTCATTGTTGACATCACTGGTAAAATTCTGGTTATTCAATTTACACTCATTAATATGCTGAACTATCTGGGTAGGAATAACCTGGCTTACCTCACTTTGCTTAAAATCTCGAAACTTACTATTACAATTCATTCTTTTTTTATTCGCCTGTTCCTCGGTTATTTTTGCAAAAATCTTGGTAATTTCTTCAAACGCTAACAAGGAAGAGGGGTATACATATATATCTAAAATATAATTTAACAAAATATCCAGTTTTAATACCAGATTAATCACCTGCGAAAATAATTTAAGTGATTGTCTTCTATTTTGCCTGTTTAATAGGTTATTTAAACTCTCATAGCTATCTACGGTCTGCGATTTAATAAGATCCTGTGTCATTTGTTGTAATTGAAGAAGCGCCTCTAACATAGCTGCCACATTCTTTTCATCAAGGTCAGCAATCTTAAAGGATGAAATAAAATGGCAAATTTGATTGCTATAATTTTTATCTCTTAATACATTGCTCAATTTATCGCTTAATAAAAGCTGAAGTACTAACTGTTCATGGTCAAATAATTCTGATTTGAAAAATGATCGATAATATTCATAAAGCGTTTCCAGCAGATTCACTAACTTCACAAAATTGCCAAATATCTCTTTATCATGTAAATCAATTTCTTGGCCCAAAATCCAATTTTTAGCAAGTCTCCATACGCTTACTTTACCCTTGTCAAGCAGATCAGGTATGTTGGCAAAATTGGCGCACACAAATTTATAGAGCAAATTAGACTTTGCGTATTTTTTTACAAAAGTATCATGGATTACCGTGACTAACTTAGCTTCGCGTCCTTCTGCCATGGACTCAATTAAACTAGGTAAGTCATATTGCACAACTTCATCTAATAATTGTTTAAAAGTGTCTGCAGGAAATTGGCTAAAACTTTTTAATGGCCCTGTTGTTGCTTTACTGTCAGAATCAGCAATGCCTTCGTGTGTAACCTCTTCTTTTTTACTAATGTCAGGTGATACTGTTACTGCTTTTTCGACACTGCTGAAATTTGGCAAAGCCATAGTCATTTGAGCAAGAAAATCTAACCATAATTTAATATGTACAGATACTTCCGTGTAAAAAATGTGAGATAACTTTTGATAAAGGTTTAAATCACCATTTTGAAATTGGCTGAGTGTTTGTATGGTGTCTTTACTTAACCGATTCTGCTCATAACTTGACTTCATTGCATTTATTAAGCGATGTGGAAAATACATCTTCACAAACGTTTCTTCAGTATCTTCAGCAGGCATTTTGCGAGTCAGATCTTCTAAATCAGAAGAAGCATATAATGATAATCGAATAAAATTATATAAAGTTTTCTTTAAAGGAGTTTGATGTTTGGGAAAAAATAGATTTAGCGATTTTATGATATATTCAATAATAATATATTTACTAGGTTTAGAATACTGCCATACTATTAACAGGAGTTCGGGGTATGATTTAATTTCAGCCTTATCAAACAGAGTTTCCCAATTTATAGCAGCAGGATAATATTGGACTGCATTACCAAGTAGAATCTGCAAACATTCGCATTGCGTATTCTCCACGGCCGCAGTTATTAATCCTTTATACTGATCGCCACTTAAAATTCCATTCAGATTTTTGATACACTGACGGAGTATGACACTATCTCCTTCCTTAACGAGCTGGCAGATCCGCACATAAAGATGCTCCACTAATTTATTAAAGGTGATAGAGTCTGAAACAACATTCATTGCCACTGTTTCTAGCAGGCCCGCAAATTTGTTTAATTTATCGAGAGTTAAATCATTTTTATCGAAGATAATATTTTCAATTTTTAATCCTTCCTTTCGAAGTCTTCTTATACCCAAGAAAAATTCTTGGGCTGTTTCAAAGGATTCAAATGAGATATTTTCAAAGTGTAAAGTCTGTAACTGATAACAAAGGCTAAAATGTAATATGTTAACTACTTGCTTTTTCGCAATCACCAGATATCTTAAAGAAATAACCTTAGCAAACAACTCCGGCACAATTTTATAGAGTTGATCAATACTTTCAGGGTCATGATTTGAAATAACCTCTAATGGGAGAATTTTTTTGTCTTCATGAGAGCAATGTTTAAAATAGTCCTGTATTTGCGGAATATCAGCTAAATCTGCTATTTTTTTATAGAAAAGGAGCAGGAGAATACTGTACAAATGAAAATGTCTAGAGCGAATATTGGCTTCAGGTATAGATAAAATACTTTTTATGTTATTTGTGATCTGTTCTACCTTGCGATTAAGAAAATCCGCTTGTTTGCTCACAAGATGGGTGTGAAGAGCGAAGAACGCAATAAGAGATTGATATTTAGAAGCTTGCGCAAAGCCAGCAGCGGTTTTTCCTGCTGCATTTTGTAAGTTGGTGTCACTGCCGCTTATTAATAAATAATATATTATTCTCATGTTAAGCAAAGGTATTATCGAACTACTACCAGCATGGCCGGAAGCATCTTGAACTAGGGCGGGTAACATTTCTTTAGAAATTAAGCAAGTAAACGCTTCATGTAAGGGTGAGTTACCACGTTTATTCTTTGCATTAAAATTAGCCCCGTTTACTAGTAAATATCTTATAACTTTGTCCTCCTGATACTTTGCTGCCATATGTAATGGTCCTTCACCATATGTATCTTTTAAATTAATATCGCAGCCTTTATTCAATAGTAATTTTATAATCTCGACCTTTCCCGACCCTGCCGCAATATGAATTGGGGTATGACCCCGTTTATTTACTGCATAAATATCAGCACCATGTTTTATTAATAATTGTGCTATCTCTGCATCTTCTTCCTTCTTCTTTCTTCCAACGGTTTCCTCCCATGCCAAAGCATGCAACGGCGTATTATCTTGATCGGTTTTTGTATTCACCTGTGCGCCTTTATCAAGTAGTAGCTTCACCGCTTCACAAGCACCTGTTGCGGCAGCAAAGTACAAGGGAGTTGCGCCTCGTACATTTTGTGCCTGAACATCAGCGCCGAGTTTTATAAACAATTTTACAATTTCTGCTGCTTTACTCCCTGCTGCATAGTGCAAAGGGGTATTGTTATACTCATCTTTCCAATGAATATCAGCCCCATTGTTAATGAATATTTGCACTATCTCATAATAGCCAAACATTGCAGCTCTAAATATGGGGGTTT
>Ga0164242_10004438_pt1 | contig 15763 bp, 12 predicted proteins | sample OricomgcompostMG_FD_108783 | JGI IMG/M metagenome (GOLD analysis project Ga0164242, IMG submission 108783) | Miracle-Growth compost microbial communities from Emeryville, California, USA - Original compost - Miracle growth compost (MG) ... | reverse complement strand
GTCGAGATCTGCACCTCGGTCGGATCGAAATGCTGGCGGTGCACCATGGCCGCCTGGAAGATCAACTCGGGAAACGGCAGCGCGAACAGCGCCCGCACTTCCTTCCGCGTCCAGTCGTGGCGTGGCAGTGCGTTGATGCGTACCTCGTGCGGCAAGGCCCCAAGCAAAGACACATCAACCTCCTGAAAAATAAGCCACGTGGCGAACGTGCTATCAGCGGATAAAGGCTTTCGACCCGCAGTTATGGCGATCCGCTCGGATGAGGAGTCGGCCGGACAAATGGCCAAACAAAGACGCAAACGGCGAGAATAAAGCACACGGCCGCGAGCGGTGACGACAAGAACACCATCGGATCACCGGTCGCGGAAAGCAACGATCGACGAAAATTGGTTTCGATCAAGGTGCCGAGCACGAGAGCAAGAACGATCGGCGCAGGCTGGATATCGATCTTCTTCAGGATATACCCGACGATGCCGAAGAAGACGGTTGTCCATATTGCGAATACGTCGTTCTGAGCTGCATAGCTGCCAAGAAGGCACAACGCGGTCACAAGCGCAGCCATGATGGGTCGTGGGATTTGGGTGACCTTCACCCACAGGCGGGCTCCACCGAGACCAAGCACGACCATGAACGGCATCGTCAGAAGCAGCGCCAGGAAAATAGAGTACGGCACTTCCGGCGTCCTAACAAAAATGAGCGGCCCCGGCTGAACCCCGTGCAAAGTGAGGGCTCCTATCAGCACCGCGGTGCTTGCCGAACCGGGAATTCCGAGGGCCAGCATCGGCGCGAGGGCCGCGGGAACGCTGGCGTTCGCGCCTGCCTCGGACGCGACGACGCCCTCGGGATTACCGCTGCCAAACGTTTCCGGGTTTCGCGACCAACGCTTCTGCACGGCGTACGACACGACGGCCGAGATCGTGGCACCGTGGCCAGGAACGATGCTGACCAGATAGCCGACCAGGGTGCTGCGCACCAGGTTCCAGAAATGCGGCTTAATCAGACCGAACTGTCCTTTGACGCTCGGCAGCTCCTTCAGCGGCTCGATTGCCAGATCGGATTCCTCGATCATGACGAAGACGCCGGACAGCGCAAACAGGCCGATCAAAGCGGGAATGAATTCGACGCCGCTGAGCAGGCTGTCCGTGAAGACGTAGCGGTTTACACCGTCGATCGGGTCGGTGCCGATGACGCCGACCGCCAGGCCGAACAAAAGTCCGACCATGCTGGCGAGCATGGACCTGCCGGAAAGGGACGAGACGAGACTGAGACCGAGAACCGCGATCGCGAAATATTCCACGGGCCCGAACGTCAGCGCGACCGTCGCCATCCAGGTTGCGGTGAAGATGAGAAGGATCGTGCTCGTCGTCGAGGCGAACGCCGCGCTGAGGATGGACAGCGTCAACGCCGTTCCCGCCTCGCCGCGCAGGCGCATCGGATAGCCGTCGATGGCGGTCACCGCCGCCGCCGGAATGCCCGGCGTGTTGACCAATATGGCCGGGATGGCGCCGGCGTACTCGCTCGCCATGTAGAGCGTGACGAGCATGACCACCGAGGCGACCGGCGACATGCTGAACGTGAACGGCAGCGCCAGTGCGATACCGATGCTCGACGATTTTCCCGGCGTCGCTCCCACGAAATAGCCGGCCAGGATTCCGAACAGCATGGCGCGCGCCACGGACCACGAGGCCATTTCGGAAAACGCTTGGACGAAGCCGTGCCACATCAGGTCACTCACGGAAGCGGAATACCCATGGCCATCTGGAAGACGAGTTTGACGACGACCAGGAAGACCAGCACGGTCACCAGCGCCCACAGGATGTTTCGCTGCCCGGCGCACCACAGCAGCGCCAGCAGCCACACACCTGTCGTCGGGTAGAAGCCGAAGCGCGGCAGCAGCAGCGGATAGAGAACGATGAGAACCGCGGCCAGCAGCACGGCGCTGGGGCGGCGGACCGTCACCGGGTCGGTGCCCGGACCCACCATCTGACGCACGCCCTTCGCCCCCAGCACCAGCGACGACAGGCCGAGAAGCACTGCGACGCCACGCGGAAAGGCCGCGGCTCCCATCAGACCGCGGCCGCCTTCATCGAAGCTGTAGCAGCCGAACCACAGCCACGCCGCCACCGCGATCAGCGATACGGCGACGACTGTTTCGACGACGCCGGCGCGAACGACGAAGCCCGCATGTCCCGGGCCGTTCACGCCATCCTCTTCGGCAGGCCGATGCTGCGGCACGAGGCGTTGATTCTCGCTTATTTGATGAAGCCGAGCCGTTTCAGCCAATCGACTGTAATCTTATCCTGGTCCGTCACGAACTTCGTGAAATCGGCCGGACCCTCGACGTCGGCAACAAGCGAATCGTTGTGGACGAACGTCTTCATTTCGTCGTCGTTCATCGCCTTCTCGATCGCGGCTGCCAGCTTGCTCTTGACGGCGTCCGGCATGTTCTTCGGGCCGACCACGCCGCGCCATTGCGTCCAGCCGGTCGGCACGTCGATGCCCTGCTCCTTGAGTGTCTTGACGTCCGGCAGCTGGGCGAGGCGCTTGTCGGCCATGACGCCGATGACGCGCAGGTTGCCGGCCGCGACTTGATCCTTGACAAGGCCGACATAAGCGACCGTTGCAATGCCGTGCCCGCCGAGCACAGCGATCACGCCGTCGCGCACGCTATTGTAGGGCACCCAATTGAAGCTGCTGTCCGGAATTTTCGCAGCCTGCATCAGCATTTCCCAAGCAATATGGCTGCCCGAGCCCCGCGTGAAGCCCGCGATGACGGCCTTGCCGGACTGCGCCCTTATGGCGTTGATGAGCCCCTGCATGTCGGTGATGCCGCTGTCCTTGCGAACGACAAAGACGTACGGCTCGTAGACCAGTTTGGCGATCCAGGTCAGGCTGCCGACGTTGTATTGCTTCAGCGTGGTATCAAACGCCGCCAGATGCGAGCTGGTGACGGCGCCGATCGTGTACCCGTCCGGCGCCGAGCGTGTGAGCTCCGCCATCTGCGCGGCGCTGCGACCGCCCGGCCTGTTCTCGATCACAAAAGGCTGCCCGAGCACCTTTTGCAATTCGGCGCCGAGCTTGCGCGCCATGACGTCGGTGGCTCCGCCGGGCGAGACGTGCAACACGTAGCGGATCGGATGATCGGGGTATTCGGCGCGCGCCGCCAACGGGGCAACGGCAAACGCTGTGGCCATCAACGCGACAATTATCGCTCGGACGTTCATCGACTCCTCCCTCGTGCCCTCTCTCACGGAGAGGTTTCTTTCGTTTTGCAGGCCTTCGGCCGCGTCGCGCCCAAGTCCGTTGCACAGCCTAGAACGACGTAGTAGTTATCGCAACCACTAACCGGCGTCCCATCCCATCCTTTGTCTGGGAAAGGTCCGAGAGGTATCAGGCATGCCGAGGCTGACGACCATATCGCTGCGCCGCCTATTGCTGCCGCTGATCCGGCCCTACCGCCTCTCCTACCGGACCTTCGATGAATTCGAGCCGTACTTGGTGGAGGTCGCCGACGACAGCGGCCGCACTGGATTCGCGGACGGTCACATTTCGCCCGGCTCCAGCGCCGAAACCCGCGACGGCGGCTGGGCCTTCATGCGCAAGCACATCCCGCAAATGCTCGGCCGCGAACCGGCGGTAGCAAAAGCTGAGCTGCTCGCGCATTTCGAGGAGAGCAAGGTGGCTACGACCGCACTCGCCTGCGCGCTCGAAGTGCTCGAAAGCCACCCGCTCCTCTGCGTCGACACCGATACGACGCTGCCGCTTCTGACACCGGTCAACGCGACCGATCTCGATGCCATCCCTGCGGAAATCGCAGACTGGCTCGCGCAAGGCTTCCGCACCTTCAAGGTCAAGGTCGGCAAGGACATCGACGCCGATCTCGCACGCGTCAGGGTCATCCAGAAGGCCGTCGGAACGCGCGCGACTTTGCGCCTCGACGCCAACCGCGCCTACGACCGCGAGCAAGGCATGAGCTTTGCCGCCGCGCTCGATCCGGCTCAAATCGAACTGTTCGAACAGCCTTGCGATTCCGACGATTGGGACGCCAACGCCGCCGTCGCTGCCGCATCGACGGTTCCGTTGATGTTGGACGAGCCAATCTGCACCTTGGACGATATCGACCGCGCCGCCGGCATCGAGAACGTCCGCTTCTGCAAGCTCAAGCTGAAACGCTTCGGCAGCCTCGACCGCTTGCGCGACGGGCTGATGCGCGTGCGCGAGCGCGGCATGGAGCCCGTGCTCGGCGACGGCCTCGGCAGTGACGTGCAGAGCTGGCTCGAAGGCTGCGTTGCGCGTTCGACGATCCGCAACGCCGGCGAATTCAATGGCTTCCTCAAGCCGAAGGACCGCCTGCTCGATCCGCACCTGACCTTCGCCGATGGCAGCCTGAAGATGCCGGCGGGTTACCGGCCGAAACTCGATCGCGCGGCCGTCGAGCGCTTCACCACGGCGCGGCTCGATTTCCATTTCGAAGGTGGACGCGTGAAGGAGATTTCGTATGCCGCATGACGCGCTGATGGCGGAGTTGGACAAGCGCAAGGAGGCGGCGCGGGGCATGGGTGGCCCCGATAAGCTGGCCAAACGCAAGAAGCGCAATCAGCTCAACGCTCAGGAGCGCCTCGATGCGCTGATCGATCAAGGTTCGTTCATCGAGCTCGGCGTGCTCGGCGCGTCGACGATCGACAGTGACGCGGCCGAAACGCCGCGCGACGGCAAGATCACCGGCTTCGCCAAGATCGGCGGCCGTGACGCCGGCGTGGTGGTGAACGATTTCACGACCAAGGGCGCGTCGACCAGCGCCACGAACTCGCGGAAGATGGGCTACATCCGCAAGGTCTGCACCGAACGCGGCATGCCCTTCGTTCATATCGGCGAGTCCACCGGCGCACGCCTTCCCGACGCCATGGGCTCCAAGGGCATGGGCAACCTGCTCGGCAACGACATCACCCAGTTCCGCCGCATGCGTGACACGCCGTGGGCGGCCGCCGCACTCGACACCTCGTTCGGCTCCTCGGCATGGCTGTGCTGCTGCTCCGACTTCTCGGTGATGAAAAAAGGCTCGATCATGTCGGTGTCGAGCCCGCGCTTGGTCTCGATGGCTATCGGCGAGAAGGTCGATCTCGAAGAGCTCGGCGGCTGGCGCCTGCATGCCGAGCAGACCGGCCTGATCGACCAGTTTGTCGACACCGACGAAGAGGCCATGGCGGCGCTGCGGCGCTTCCTGTCATACCTGCCGAGCCACAACGGCGAACTGCCGCCCGCCGCGCCGGTGACGGAAGGCTCGGGCGACGGCCAGGAGGGCATCCTCGAAATCCTGCCTGAGAAGCGCACCCAGGTTTACAACATGAAGAAGATCATCGAGATCATCTTCGATCGCGGCAGCTTCTTCGAGCTCAAGTCCCGGTTCGGCAAGCCGGTGGTCGTCGGGCTGGCGCGCCTCAACGGACAATCGGTCGGCGTCATCGCCAACAACCCGGCGGTCGGCGGCGGCGCGCTCTCGGCGGACGCCTGCCGCAAATGTGTCGACTTCACCGTGCTGTGCGACAGCTTCAACATCCCGCTGGTACGCATCATGGACACGCCTGGCTTCGTCGTCGGCCTTGAGGCCGAACGGCGCGGCGCGCCCGGCCACATCATGAATTTCATGAACGCGACCTGCCTCACCACCGTGCCGCAAATCACGCTGATTGCGCGTAAGGCCTACGGCCGCGCTTACGTCGCCATGGGCGGCGGCGCGCACAACGACACGCTTGTCGCCTGGCCGATGGCGGAAGTCAGCTTCATGGATCCGGTGTTCGCAACCAATATCGTGCACAACCTGTCCGCGGGCCAGGAAGGGTTCGAGGACGCCCTCGCCCACATCCAGAAGGATCTCGAGATCTGGGACATGGCCCGCATCTTCTCCGCGCACGACGTCATCAAGCCGCAGGAGACGCGCTCCTTCATGATCCGGATGTTCGAGGTCCACCGCCGTCGCCGCTCCGGCGGGCTGGGACAACATCTGATGCGCACCTGGCCCACCAGCTACTGAGACCCTTCAATGACTGACGACATCATTGCCCCGGCGCGGGCCGCGGGCCGTAACGCGCTCGATGAAGCGTCCGGCAAGACCTTGCTTGAATCGTTCGGCATCCGCGTGCCGCGATCGGCGGTCGTCGCCGATGCGAACGCGGCCGCGACTGGCCTCGGCGGCTTGCGGCCGCCCTTCGCCGTCAAGGTCGTTTCACGCGAGATCCTGCACAAGTCGGACGCTGGCGGCGTGACACTGAACGTCGCGGATGCGGCCGGCGTGGCCGCGGCCATTGCGCAGATGGCGAAGAAGCCGGGCATCGCCGGCAAGCCCGTCGACGGTTGGCTGGTCGAAGAGATGATTCCGGCGGGCCGCGAAATCGTCATCGGCGGGATCGTTGATCCAAAATTCGGCCCTATGGTCATGGTCGGCCTCGGCGGCATCTTCATCGAGGTGCTCAAGGACGTCGCCTTCCGCATCTGTCCGATCACGCGCACCGAAGCGCAGGAGATGCTGGCGGAGCTCAAGAGCGCCGCTCTTCTCGACGGCGTGCGCGGTCAGGCCGCCGTCGACAAGCAGGCGCTGATCGACATCGTCATGAAGGTCGCCGGTCCGGACGGCATGATGATGCAGATCATGGATCGCGTCGCCGAGATCGATCTCAATCCCATCATCGTGTCTGAAGCCGGCGCGGTGGCCGCCGATGCGCGTTTCGTGCTCGCGGATGCGCCGGTGGAAACCGCCGCAAAGGCTCCGCCCTCAGGGATGTCGGCTCTGGAGACGTTCAAGCCCCTGTTCGAGCCGAAAACCGTCGCCGTCCTCGGCGCGTCGGCCAAGGACGTCGCCATCGCGAACACTTTCATCCGGCGCATGAAGAGCTTCGGATATAAGGGCGATATCTATCCGATTCATCCGAGCGCGCCCGAGATCGAGGGGCTGAAGGCCTATCCCAGCCTTGGCGAAACACCGCAGCCTGTGGACTATGCCTATGTCGCCATCGGCGCAGAGCGCATCCCCGACGCCGTCGGCGCCGCCAACGGGCGTTGCCGCATCGCGCAGGTGATCTCGTCCGGCTTTGCCGAGGTCGCCGGCGGCGAGGCGCTCGAGCGCAAGCTGATCGAGAAGGCGCGTGCCGCATCGGTGCGCGTGCTCGGGCCGAACACACTTGGCGCCTATTCACCGCGCGGTGGCCTCACCTTTCCGCAGAACGCCCCGAAAGAAGTGGGCACTGTCGGGATCATCGCGCAATCCGGCGGTCTTTCCACGGATATCATCAAGCGGGGCGAATGGCGCGGCCTGCGCTACAGCGGCCTCGTGACCATCGGCAACAGCGCCGACGTCGCGCCGCATGAGCTCGTCGAATATTACCTCGAAGATCCGCAGACGAAGGTGATCGGTCTTTACCTCGAGGACATCAAGAGCGGCCGCGCCTTCTTCGATCTGCTGCGCTCGCCGAAGGCCACCAAGCCAATCGTCATCCTCAAAGGCGGCCGCTCCAGCCAGGGGCGGCTCGCGGCTGCCTCGCATACCGGCGCGCTGGCCGGCGACGAGCGCGCCTGGGAGGCTCTGCCGCACCAGCTCCCGGTCGCGACCGTGCCGACCGTCGACGAGTTTCTCGATGCGCTGCTGGCGCTGCAGTATCTGACGCCGCGCCCCGACAAGCCGACGCATGCGGTCACGCTCTTCGGCAACGGCGGGGGCTCGAGCGTGCTCGGCAGCGACGCCTTCGCCGATGCCGGACTCAGCGTAATGCCGTTTGACGCGGTCACGCGTGAGCGCCTGGACGCGCTGAAGCTGCCGCCCGGCAGCAGCGCGGTCAATCCGATCGATACTCCGGTTCGGACGCTGCAGGAGAAAGACGGCTGGATCGCCGGTGAAATCCTCGACATCGTCTACGAGTCCGCCAAGCCCGATGCGGTGGCCATGCATCTCAACCTTGCGGCCTTCATCGGGCGCGGCGCGGTCGACCCACTCGACAACCTGCTTGCCGTGATCGAGCAGACCCAGAAGAAATGGGGCGGTGTCGGGCACTTTGTGCTCGCGCTGCGCAGCGACGGATCGCCGGAGCTCGACGAGAAGAAGCGCGGCTACCGCGCCAAGGCGTCGGCGGTCGGCGTACCCGTGTTCGACGAAGTCCCGCAGATGGCCAAGGCGCTGGCGGTCGTCGGGCACATCGAGAGGCGCTTCGCGGCGCAGGCGAAGTGAGCGGCTTTACTTCAGGCCTGTCCGCGTCTTGAACGAAGCGACTTGCTCCGGCGTGAAGCACGACATGCGGATGTCGCGCAGATAAGGGCCGAAGGCATCGTCGATCTCTTTGCCGAACTTGGCGAAGATTTCCGCGATGTAGAGGTCGTGGCGGATGAGCGACTGCGCCATCGTCACCACTGGCGGGCAGCTCGTATGCGCGGCGAGAACCTCGCCTTCCATGTTGGCGGTCAGCATCTTCTCGTGGTCGACCGCGATGGTGAATAGATTGTCCGCCGTGCCCATGCGTGTCCCGTCGCTTTCGTGCACGTAGATGCGGCATTGATCGTTGAAGCGGAACTCGTCGGCGTCCTTGCCGAACAAGACCACGATCAATGCCACGCCGCGTTCGGCCGCCTTTCGCAGAGACGCCCTGTGCCGGCGGATGACGTCATCGGCCGCCTTGATCCAGATAGCGTGGCTGCTCTCGGCGATCATCGACTCGATCTTGTCCTGCACCGCCATGTCGCCATGCGTCATCCAGACATGATAATCCGGCTCGGTCGGCGTCAGCGCCGCCAGCCTTCCCGACAGATCGTTGCAAAGCGAACTGGTTTGCCGCGAAATCGCCTCGAACAGGGCCTTCGGCGGGGCGGCAACGTAGCGCAGCGGCTCCTCATTGACGGGTAGCACGGCGCCGCGCTGCGCTAACGCCTCCAGCGCCGCATACGTATTCGCACGAGGAACGCCGGCGGCCTTCGCCACCTCGTAGGCAGTCGCCGGGCTCGACTTCAGAAGCTGCACGTAAATGCGGGCCTCGTAATCGGTGAAGCCGAGCTCGCGCAGTCCGGCGAGGATCTCCTTGTTCGCCGTCTGGATATGGCCGACTCTGGTAACGACCATCACCCCTCCTCTATCGTCACGCAGCCGACGCTAACAGACCATCGAGACGCTGATCAATGAACCCGGTCGAGACATCGCCGGCAGCGAAGACCTCATCCTGCAGGCAGGCGACCAGGAAATCGCGGTTGTTGCGAATGCCCTCGATCTCGAAGGCCCGCAGCGCCTGCGCGAGCTTGTCGCGCGCCTGATCGCGGGTCGGCGCCTGTGCGATCACCTTGGCGATCATCGGATCGTAGAACGGCGTGACCGTGTCGCCTTCGCGATACCCGGCATCGACGCGTAGTCCTTCTGCGCTCGGCAACCGGAAGCGTTCGAGCTTGCCGGGGGACGGCATGAATTTCTTCGCCGGATTTTCCGCGTAGATGCGCGCCTCGATGGCGTGCCCGGTCGGCTCGATCGCCGCCTGCGCAATCGGGCTTAAGCTGCCGCGCGCGAGCTCAATTTGCATCGCCACGAGATCGCGGCCGGTCAACATTTCCGTGACCGGGTGTTCGACCTGAATACGCGTGTTCATTTCCAGGAAGTAGTACTCGAAAGTGCCGGCATCGACCACGAATTCCACGGTGCCCGCACCGCGGTAACGCGTCGCCTGGCAGAGCGAGACCGCGTCGGCCGCCATGCGGTCGCGCACCCTGGCCGGCAGCCGCGGCGCCGGGCTTTCCTCAATGACTTTCTGATAGCGCCGCTGCAACGAACAATCGCGCTCGTAAAGATGGATGGCGGTGCCGTCGCCGAAGCCGAACACCTGCATCTCGACGTGGCGCGCCTTGGCGATGAATCGTTCGAGGAAGACGGCGCCGTCGCCGAAGGCCTTCGCCGCCATCGACTGGGTCGCGACGGCGAGTTCGCGCAGTTGCTCCGGACGATCGACCCGGCGCATGCCGATGCCGCCGCCGCCGGCCGAGGCCTTCACCAGCAGCGGATAACCGACCGTCTCCGCCGCCTGCTCCAGTCCGTCGAGCTCATCGAGCTCGAAACGACGGCTGCCCGGTACTACGGGAACGCCGGCGCGGCTGGCGATGTCGCGCGCGCGCTGCTTGTCGCCCATGTCGCGGATGGTCTGCGGGTCCGGCCCGATGAAAACAAGTCCGGCGGCGCCGACCGCTTCGGCGAAAGCGGCATTTTCCGAGAGGAAGCCGTAGCCGGGGTGCACGGCGCCGGCACCACTCTCAGCGGCCACCGAGAGCAAACGGTCGACACGCAAATAGCTGTCCTGGGCCCGCGGGCCGCCGACCGGGTAAGCTTGGTCGGCTTCGCCGACATGGGCAAGGGTCGCGTCCGCCTCGGAATAGATCGACACCGATTTCAGGCTGAGACGGCGGCAAGAGGCGATGACGCGGCGGGCGATTTCGCCGCGATTGGCAATCAGGACTTTATCGAACGCCGGCATCAGACTTCGAGCCGCACGACCACGGTCCCTTCCGAGACCACGGCGCCCTCGGCCACCAGGATTTCCTTGACGGTACCTGCTTCCGGCGCCGACACCGGAATCTCCATCTTCATTGATTCGAGGATGAGGAGCGTGGCGTCCTCCTCCACCACGTCGCCAAGCTTGGCGACAATCTTCCAGACATTGCCGGTAATCTCGGTTTTCACGTCAACGACGGCCATGGCTCGACCTTTTCCAGACTGCGGGCGGCCCACCATAGCCCGACCAACTTAGTTGTTGCAATCGCTACTACTAATCTGGTTTTGTGCCGACCTGACGCAGAGGTTCGCCGATGTCGGAGATTGGCCGTCTATTTACAACCGCGGAGGCCGGGGCCTACCGGGGCTTGCCGCGCACGTTGCGGATCCTGGCCGAGAATACGCTGCGCAACGGGTATCGGGACGACACGCTCGCCATTCTCGAACGCAAGCCGGCACCGCTGAGGCTGCGGCCGACGCGGCTCGTGATGCAGGACTTGCTCGCCGTTCCTCTGCTCGCCGACCTTGCCTCTCTCCGCGACGAGCTTGCCAAGCGACAGGTCGATCCGGAACGGGTCAATCCGCAACTTCCGACCGACCTCGTCGTCGATCACTCTATGACGGTCGAGCATTTTGGCAGTCCGGATGCCCGCCGTCTCAATGAAGAACGGGAAATCCTGATCAACCGCGAACGGTTCGCGTTCCTCCGCTGGTGCGGACGCGGTTTCGAGAATCTCCGTATCATTCCGCCAGGCAACGGCATCGTTCACCAGATCAATCTCGAACAGCTCGCGACCGGTGTCGTCGCAGAATCGAATGACGGTCCCGAGCGTCTGTATCCGGAATTCGTGATCGGCAACGACAGCCACACGCCGATGATCAACGGGCTGGGCGTCCTTGGCTGGGGTGTCGGCGGTCTTGAAGCCGAAATCGTGCTGCTCGGACGACCACTCGAAATCATCGCGCCGAAGGTCGTCGGCGTGCGGCTCGAGGGGCGACTGCGTGGTACGGCGACCGCGACTGACTTAGCGCTTTATCTGACGGAGCGCCTTCGCAAGGCGGATGTCGTCGATCAGTTTGTCGAATTTTTCGGCCCCGGTCTCGCTGAGCTCTCGGTGTCCGACCGCGCTACCGCATCCAACATGGCGCCCGAATACGGTGCCACCTGCGCGTACTTCCCGATCGACCAACGCTCGCTCGATTATCTGGACCGATACGGGCGACCGCGAGACCTGATTGAACGAGTCGAACGGATGGCGCGTGGCCTCGAACTCTGGAACGACGGCAGCGAAGGCATGGCCTTCGACCGCGTCATCGAGGTTGACCTCGACACGTTGCGCCCATCCGTCGCCGGGCCCGCGCGCCCTCACGATCGCGTCCTGCTCGAAGACGTGCCGGCCGCGTTCCATAAATCATGCGCGCATCGGCGACGCATCGACGTCCCTGCATTCGACCGCAGCTACGGCGACGGCGATATCGTTCTGGCGGCGATCACAAGTTGCACCAACACGGCAAACCCTCGCGCCGTCCTGCAGGCTGGCTTGCTCGCGCGCAATGCGGTCCGGCGGGGACTCAAGGTCGCGCAGGGCATCAAGACCTCCTTCGCGCCGGGCTCGCTCGATGTCGCCAACTATCTCACGCGGTTCGGCCTGCAGGACTCTCTCGACGCGCTCGGCTTCAATGTCGTCGGCTTCGCCTGTACCACTTGCAACGGCATGTCCGGTCCGGTGGACCCGGCAATCGCATCGGTCGTCGACGGGAATGAACTGCACTGCGCGGCGGTGCTATCGGGCAATCGCAACTTCCCGGGGCGCATTCATCCGCAGGCGCAAGCCAACTTCATCATGTCACCCGCATTGGTCGTTGCTTACGCCATTGCCGGCACGGTGCTGACGGACCTTACGAGCGAACCCGTCGGCGCGGACGGCGAAGGCCGGGCCGTTCTGCTTGGCGATATCTGGCCAGCGGAAGAGGAAATCGACGTACTCGTCGCCGCAGCCGCCCACAAAAGCGCAGAAAAGCACGAGATCGTCGCAAGCGAAGAAAGCCGCAAGGCCTGGAATGCGCTGCCTGAGAATCCCGGTGCGCTGTACACATGGGATCAGAACAGTACGTATCTGAAGCCGTCGCCCTATTTTTCCAGGAGCGGCCGCGGGGGTAACGACTTTGACGGCCTTCGTCCGATTGCCATGTTCGGCGACTCTATCAACACCGATCACATCGCGCCGGTCGGCTTTATCAAGACCGACAGCGCAGCCGGGCAATTCCTTTCTGCACGCGGCGTAGCTCCAAAAGATTTCAACTCCTACGGAACGCGCCGAGCGAGCCCGGAAATCGTCGCGCGCTCGTTTCTCGCTAACCACACACTTCAGAACAGAATGGTGGACGGCACAATCGGTAGCGTAACGCGACTGCTGCCCGGCGGCGAGATTGTCCGGATTTTCGATGCGGTCGAAGCCTATGCGGAGCAGGGAGTCGGACTGGTTGTGCTGGCTGGTCGGAACTACGGCGGCGGCTCATCGCGTGACACCGCCGCCAAGGCGCCCTACCTCGCGGGCGTGCGAGTCGTCATCGCGCAGTCGTTTGAACGCATTCATCGCTCGAACCTCGTCAACATGGGAATCGTACCGCTTGAATTCGCCGATGGACAAACGATCGATTCTCTCGGTCTGCTGAACGCAGTCAGCTTCAACATTTCGCCCATACCATCGCATTTTTCGCCCAACATGACGGCGCAGGCGTCTGCGCTCCTGTCCGACGGCAGCTCGGTCACATTCGAAACGGCAATCAGAATTGCGACGGCAACAGAATTGAAGACAGTTTCGAGCGGAGGAATTCTGGCGGAAATGGTTGCCGAGTGGGCGCCTCGAACCCATTAAGTGCCGGCGTCCTGCCGTTGTCCGAACCATCGCCCCACCGGCGCCTCACGCACTGGCGCTTGCCGACAACGCCGCCTCAATCCGCCGCGTCCGCGTCGGACCGGGATTTAATACTGCCGACCGCCGACACATGGTGCGCCGCGGCGAGTCCTGCAAGGCGGCCGAGTACGGTCGCGGCAAGCAGACCGTTGCCGGACAGATAGCCGGACGCCGTTTCGCCCGAGACGCCAGCCGCCGCGCCGCCCGCGGCGCACAGGTTCGGGAACACGCCGCCGTCGCGGCGCTTGACGCGCGCGGACGCGTCCACGGCAAGCCCGCCCTGCGTATGGAACAGCGCGCCGGTGACTTTCACCGCGTGCCATGGCGGCACGACGTCATGCGCAGCACCGAAGCTGCGGCCGAAGCGATCGGTCGCTCCGCTCGTTCCGCAACGCTCGGCCTCGCGCCACTCTTCGGTGACCGCCGCCGCCGGCACATGCATGCGCCCAGCGAGGTCGTCGAGCGATGCGGCCGTCAACACCGCGCCGCCCTTTTCGGCATTGCGGAAGTCCTCGAACTGGCGCGCGACGTCGGCGATGCGGTCATCGAACACGTTCCAGGCGATGCCGCCGGGCTGTTGCAGCACCTCGGCCGCCTGCTCGGAATAGCCGCGCGATTCATCGCAGAAGCGCCGGCCTTGCGCATTGACCTGGATGCCGCCCTCCATGATCACGGCCCAGGTGATCAGGATGTTGTGCGGCGTCGCCACCGAGCCATGGCCTTGGTAGGCGCCAAGATGGACGAGCTCCGCGCCGAGCGCGCGGCCCCACAGGACTGCTTCGCCCTGATTGCCGGCATGGCCGAAATAGAGCGCATCGGCCATCGCTGGAATGACCTCCCGCACGAGCGTCGGATTGCCACCATAGCCATTGCAGGCGAGCACCAGCACGTCGCAGCCGATGCGTTCGTGCCCGCCGTCGCCGCGCACAAGTTCGACGCCGCGGATGCGGCCGTCCGTACCGGCAAAGAGCGTCTCGACGCGCGAGCCGGTCAAGACGGTGACGCCGCTCGCCTCCGCCGCCGCGCGCAGGCGGTCGATCAGCTCGGCGCCCGTGCGCGTCGGCAGCCCGTGCATGCGAAACGCGGAATGGCCCGGATAGTTGAAGTTGTCGATGACATCGAAAGGAAAACCGTAACGGTCGGCCAGCCACTCGATCGTCGGGCCGGCATTCGTCGCGATCAATTCGACCATCGCCGCATCGTTCTCGCCGTGCGCCTTGCGCTGGATGTCGCCGGCGAACAGCGAGGGTGTGTCGTCGATGCCCTTGGCGCGCTGGAAGCGCGTGCCGGCTGCCGGAATGAGCCCGGCCGACAGCCCGGTCGAACCGGACGGCACGGCGTCGCGCTCGATCACCACCGGATCGGCGCCCGCCTCCTTCGCGGCGAGCGCGGCACATAAACCGGCCGCACCGGCGCCGACGATGACGAGCGGCACTTGCGTGTCGAATGCCGCGTCCGAAGCGACGACCCTGCTCATCAGGATCCGATTGTCTTGAGATAATCGCCAGTCGTGGTGATGTCGGCGACCGGCCGCAGCCCCTCGATCGCCGCATCGTGCATCCGGCGCGAGAAGGTGGCGCAGCCGTCCTCCAGCACCGTACAATGGAATTCGCGCACATGCGCGTCGCGCACGGTCGAGGCGACGCCGCCATTGGTGACGATGCCGGCGCACACGACATGCTCGATACCACATTTGCGCAGCACCCATTCGAGCCGCGTCATGTAGAACGCCGAAAAGGCGATCTTCTCGACGCTGGCGTCCGCGGGGCCGAGTTCCTCGACGAGCCGCTGACCCCAGGAGCCCGGCACGAAGTCGCCCTTGCGCAGGAACGGCCGCAACGCCTTCAGGTGTGGCGAGATGATCGGCTCCCCGCCGCGGCCCGGTACCAGCGTGAACAGGGTCGCGACGACGAGCCCGCCCTCCTTGCGGAAGGCGTCGGCGAGCGGCTTCAGCCGCGCCGGAACCGCGGCAATGTCGGCGCTCATGGCGCCGCCGCGCGCATAGGCGCCGTCCGGATGGATGAAGTCGTTCTGCAGGTCGAGCAGCAGAAGAGCGGTGGATGCGAGGTTCATGCACGCTCCACGATGACGTTGCCGAGAGGATCGACGCAGGCCTTGAGGCCGGGATCGATGAAGATCGTGGCGTCCGGCTGTTCCAGCACGGCCGGTCCCTGGATCACCGCGCCGACCGGCAGATCAAGCCGCGACCACATTTTAGTGTCGTGCCATGCGCCGCCGTGAAAGACCTTGCGCACGCCCTTTGCCGCCTTCTCGAGCGACGCCTCGGGCCTTGGCGCGAAGGCCGACAGATCGAATGTCGGGCGGCGGCCGATCGCGGCGG
>Ga0164242_10004437_pt1 | contig 15763 bp, 16 predicted proteins | sample OricomgcompostMG_FD_108783 | JGI IMG/M metagenome (GOLD analysis project Ga0164242, IMG submission 108783) | Miracle-Growth compost microbial communities from Emeryville, California, USA - Original compost - Miracle growth compost (MG) ... | reverse complement strand
CGCGCTCATCAACGCGTCGCTCGCCGGCAAGCCCGACGACATGGTGGTCACGACGCACGTGTGCCGCGGCAACTTCCGCTCGACCTGGATCTCGTCGGGCGGCTACGAGCCGGTCGCCGAGCAACTGCTCGGCAACACCGCCTTCGACGGGTACTTCCTCGAGTACGACAGCGAGCGCGCCGGGGGCTTCGAGCCCCTGCGCTTCCTGCCGCGCGGCGACAAGACGGTCGTGCTCGGCCTCATCACCTCGAAGAGCGGCGAGCTCGAGGACCGCGCCGCCATCGCCCGGCGCATCGAGGAGGCGACGGCGTTCGCGCCGCTCGAGCAGCTGGCGCTCAGCCCCCAGTGCGGCTTCGCCTCGACCGAAGAGGGCAATGTGCTCACCGAGGAGCAGCAGTGGGCCAAGGTGCGCGAGGTCGTCGCCATCGCCGACGAGGTCTGGAAGTAGCGGCGCTCGGGGAATCCCGTGATCGACGTGGAGGTCGGGCGCTGGCTCGACCCTGAGGCGGCGTTCCTCGCGCTGGACGACGGTCGGAGCGAGGTCGTCTGGTTCGATTCCGGCGTTCATGCCGATTCCGGCATGAGTCTGCTCGGGTGGGCGGGGGATGCCCCGCGCCGGCTCGCGGCGCACGATGCCGCCGACGCCGAGGCGATGCTGGCCGCGCTGCGTGGCGAGCTCTCGGCGCCGGGCGATGCGCTGCTGCCGCTCTGGGCCGGGTGGTTCTCGCACGAGTTCGGCTCGGCGCTGCTCGGCGTGCCGCCCGTGCACGCCCCCGGGGCCGGAGTGCACGGCGCTGCGCCGCGCGCCGCGCTCGCCGCGGCGATGCTCGTGGAGCGCGCGGTGATGTTCGACCACGCGGAACGGACCGTGCGCGTCATCGCAACCGCCGCCGACGAGGGCTGGCTCGACGCGACTGCCGCCGCGCTCGCGGCGGCGCCGGCCGCGGCATCCGCCCCGCCTACCATCGCCCGCGCCGGCGAGATCGCGCGCACGCATGACGACGCCGCATATCTCGAGCTCATTCGCGCATGCCAGGCGCGGATCGCGGCGGGCGATGCCTACCAGCTGTGCCTCACCGAGCAGTGGTCGACGCGGCGGCCGGCGGACCCGGTGGCGGTGTACCGGCGGCTGCGGCGGCTCGCTCCGAGTCACCACGGCGGGTTCCTTCGCCTGGGCGGGCGCGAGCTTCTGAGCGCGTCGCCCGAGCGCTTCGTCGAGGTGGGCCCGGGCGGCCGCGCCGTGACCCGGCCGATGAAGGGCACACGGCCGCGGGCGGCAGAGCCGGCGGTCGACGCCGCGCTCGCCGCGGAGCTGCTCGCGAGCGAGAAGGAGCGGGCAGAGAACCTCATGATCGTCGACCTCGTGCGCAACGATCTGTCGAAGGTGAGCGAGCTGGGCTCGGTCGCGGTCGAGAGCCTCTTCGCGGTCGAGTCGTATCGCACGGTGCACCAGCTCGTCAGCACCGTGTCCGGTCGGCTCGCACCCGGGGCCGGCGCGGTCGGCGCCTTCGCGGCGCTCTTCCCCGCCGGGTCGATGACGGGGGCGCCGAAGCGCCGCGCGGTCGAGCTGCTGCAGGGGCTCGAGGGCGTGCCTCGTGGGGCATACGCCGGGGCATTCGGCTACTTCGCGGCCGACGGCTCCGCCGACTTCGCGACGACGATCCGCACCATCGTGATCGAGGGCGACCGCGCGACGTTCGGCACGGGCGGCGGCATCACCTCGTCATCGGACCCGGCCGCAGAGCTCGCCGAGATGAAGCTCAAGGCGGCGGCGCTGATCGCGGCGCTCGGGGCGGGCGACCGCTAGGGCCTGTTGCTAAAGGCGAGTCCATGGGCGGAAACGGAGGGGACGGCTTACCGCCCCCTCCATCACCGTGTCAGCGAATCGCCTTTAGTTCCAGAAGTATCCTCCGCAGACGGTGCTGGTTGCGCACCAGCCCTCGAAGCCCTCGTTGTCGGCGATCAAGCCCCAGGGAACGAGCTGTGACGTCCCCGTGCTGTCGGCGCTTCCGAGGTTGTAGTACTTGGTCCAGACGCCGAACTCCGAGCCGTTGTACCCGCGGTAGTGGCCTTTTCCGAGACCGGCTGCGACCTGGTTGAAGCCGTCCAGGCTGTCGAAGGTGTAGTTCGCCTGAGCGCTCCAGTCGATCCCGATCACTGAGCCTCCGGTGTAGCTGCGGGAGTAGCCGGCGCTGGTAGATGCCCATGCGTACTCGTGACCGCGGCCGCGTCGGGTGAGGCAGCGTTGCTCGAAGGGCTGGGCGTGGAGGCCGCAGCGGCGTCGGGCGTGATGACGTCGGTGCCGTGCGAGCTCGTCGACTTGGCTGTCGTCGTCGCTTTCTCTTCGGTGCGGATCTGAGCCACAGCGGACTTGATGCCTGACGTGGTCAGCCCGTTCGGCAGGTTCCCTGCCGAATCCGGGATGACAATCAGCGTGTCGTCGCTGACGGGCCCTGTCGGGTAGAAGGTCCCGTCGTCGGTCTGAACGGCCGACGACGGATTGACGATGACATAACCATCGCCAACGGTGACACCGGGCGGTGCCGCGCTCGGTGCGGCCGGCTGCGCGTTAGCCGGAGCCGTTCCGAGCAGGAGAGCAGCCACCGCGAGTGGTGTGGCTGCGATGAGAGTGATTTTCGTGCGCCTTTGCAACGTACGCTCCTTCTACTTTTGGTTGGAGCGCGAGGCGAGTGACCCCCCCCGCCTCGCTCACGGCCACGGTATGACGCATATAGGCGTGCGTCTAGAAGAAACTTCGGATTTGCTAAATTGTTGCCAAGCCAATCCCCAAGTAGGGGGCACCTGTTGCGCCCGGTATGGTCGTGAGAACTCAACGTGGAGTCTCAGAGAGGAGTCTGCAGATGCGCGACTCGATCCACCGACACACCTGGCTGACGAGCGTGCTCGGTGGCAGCGGCCTGCTGATAGCCGGGCTGATCTGGCTTCTCGGCGCCGTTCATGCGGGCACGCACAACGCGTTCCTGGCACCGATTCCGAGCTTTATCGGAGACGTGGTTCTGTTGGCGGCCTGCGTCCTGCTCGCCTGGGCCGTTCCCGGCGAGACGGGCATCGTCGGCGCCAGCGCACTGGGCCGAGCTGCGCTTGTCGTCTTCGGCGTGCGAAACCTCGTTCTCGGCATCGTCCAGGGGCTCCCATACACCCCAGGCGCGTGGCCCATCCTCACCCTCAATTCGGTCCTGATAGCGATATTCGCCGCGGCGCTGCTCGTCGCAGCGTTGATCGCCAGGCGTGTGCGCGCGGCCCCGTACATGGCCCGGGCAGTGCTGCTTATCGTCGCGCTGCTTTTCGCGGTCATCACAGTGCTTGCGCTGATCCCGGCGGCCGACGTCGGCCTGTTCCTCGCGGAGATCCGAGCCGACGTGATCCTTGCTGCTGCGCTGACTGCTCTCGGACTCTCGTTCGTTCTGAGCAGCCTCTCGCGTCGCGGATGAGGTCAGCTTAGGCGTCTTGCTCAACTCGGTGTTGAGCCAGTGGAGGGTGGCGGCGAGGCAGAGGGCGGCGTGGTAGTTGCGGGCGGTCTTGTCTGAGCGCATCGCGATGCCGCGCCAGTGCTTGAGCTTGTTGAAGCACCGCTCGACGACGTTGCGGCCGCGGTAGATCTCCTTCTGCTGCGGCCCGAAGTCGATGGGCCGTCCAGGCTGTTTGCGACGATGGGCGATCTGATCGTCCCGCTCGGGGATTGTCGCAGCGATGCCCCGCTCGCGCAGCCAAGCCCGATTGGATCTCGACGGGTAGCCTTTGTCGGCCAGCACCCTCTCCGGCCGCTGTCGCGGCCGCCCTGATGTCGGCACCCGGATCTGCTCGAGCGTGGCCTGAAGCATGGTCGTGTCGTTCACGTTCCCGGCGGTCAGCACGAACGCCAGCGCCCTGCCTTTCCCGTCGCAGACCAGGTGGTTCTTGGTTGTCAGGCCTACGCGGGAGCGGCCGATCGCGTGATCCTCAGGCTCGATGCCGAACTTCTTGTAGTTCGCCTCAGCCCTTTTTTAGCCGCGGCAGCGTGGCGCCGTGCTGGTGCACGCGCACGATGGTCGAGTCGATCGAGGCGACCCAATCCAGCTCCCCGGAGGCATGCGCGAGCGACTGCACCCGCTCGAGCCCCCGGGCCCACACGCCGGCCTTGGCCCAGCGGTCGAAGTTCTTGTAAACCGTGTTCCAGTTCCCGAACCGCTCCGGCAGATCCCGCCATGGTGCGCCGGTGCGGTACCTCCAGGCCGTCGCCTCGACCACCACCCGGCGATCCACCGGCGGGCGTCCCGTCGCCTTCGCGGGCGGGAACAACGGCCCGATCACCGCCCACGCCTCATCCGAGATCACATCGCGCGACACAAGACCCAGACTCGCCGAACGCAACCCGATCAGGGTTTAGCAACACGCCCTAGAGCGGTCGTGCACGCGCCCCTGCCAGAGCGACACCCCGACCGCGGCGGCCACGAGCAGGCCGCCCGCGCCGGCGAACCACGATGCGAGGTCGACGTTCTGCTTCACGAGGTTGAACCGGCTCGGCAGCGCGTCGAGCGCGTTCTTCAGCTGGTCGGCGTTCTGCGCCCGGTGATAGGTGCCGCCCGTGGTCTTCGCGATCTGCTGCAGGGCCTGCTCGTCGATCTGCAGCAGGCTGCTGCCGCCTCGCCCGTCGAAGCCGCCCGCGCCCGGCCCGAAACCGCCCCCGCCGAAGCCGCCGGGGCCGTCGTTCAGCTGACTGCCCGGGCACACGAGCGGCGCAGGATTCCTCGTGCCGAAGCCGATCGTGAAGACCCGCACATCGCGGGCGGCGGCGAGGCGCGCCGCGAGCTGGGGGTCGGCGCCCTGCGTGTTGGCGCCGTCGGTCAGCAGCACGATCGCGTCGGGCGCGAAGCCGCCGCCGTCGGGCGAGGGCGGCTCGGCGGGCGGCGCGAGGTTCACGCCGGTCGGGGCCACCGCGGGGTCGACCTTCGCGATCTCGTCGAGCGAGGTGATGATCGCCTGGCCGATGGCGGTGCCCCGCGAGGTCGTGAGACCCGTGAGCGCGTCGCCCAGCGCGCGGGTGTCGTCGGTGGGCGGCACGAGCACGCCGGCTGTCCCCGCGAACGTCACGAGCCCGATCTTCGGGCCGCCGCGCAGCGAGTCGACGAACGAGCCCGCCTGCTGCGCGGCCGCGGTGATGCGGTTCGGGTCGACGTCCGTCGAGCACATCGAGCCCGACACGTCGAGGGCGAGCACGATCGTCGACGACTTCGAGGGGACGTGAACGGATGCCTGCGGCCGCGCGGCGCCGACCGCGAGCACCGCCACGCCCGTGAGCAGCAGGGCGGCGGGAATCCGCCTCGCCCAGCTGCCGCGCCGCGGCAGAGCCTGCCGCACCAGCGCGATCGACGCGACGCGGATCGCCGCCCGGCGCCTGCGCCGACGCAGCCCCCACGCGAGCAGCAGCACCAGCGGAACGAGCAGCAGCGCGAGCAGCGCCCAGGGCCACGTGAACGACACCTCACACCACCCGCCCCGTGCCGACGACGGTGAGCAGCGCGCCCGCGAGCAGCAGGGCGAGCGCGACGGCGATGAACGCGGCGCCGAGCGGCAGCGGCTCGTGCACGATCGTGAGCCGCAGGTCGATCGAGTCGGCGACGCTGCCGAGCTGCTTCGCGTCGGATGCGGGGTGATAGCTGCCGCCCGTGATCTGCGAGATCTGCGTGAGGGCGTCGGCGTCGAGGGCCGATTCCATGCGGAATCCATCGGCCTCGACGATCGTGCCGGCCGGGGTCCCGACCCCGACCGTGTCGATGTGCACGCCGGATTGCGCGGCGAGCTGCGCGGCCGATTCGGTGTCGACCCCGCCCGCACCCATGTTCTGCCCGTCGCTGAACAGCACGATCGTCGCATTGGCCCACCAGCCGAGCTGCGGCAGGTTGCCGTCCTTCCCGATCGTGACCGTCTTGCCCGTGATGGTCGAGAGCGACCCGATGATCGCGGCGCCGAGCGAGGTGCCGCCCGAGACCGTCAGCCGATCGATCGCGTTCACGGCCCGGGCGTGGTCCGGGCTCGGACGTGAGGTGACGAGTGCGCCCTGCTCGAACGCGACGACGCCGATGTCGACCGAGTCGGGCTGGGCGGCGATGAACTGCCGGGCCGCCTTCTGCGCCGCGGCGATGCGGGTCGGCTGCACGTCGTCGGCGATCATCGACTGCGAGACGTCCATGGCGAGGATCACGGTGCCAGAGGCGCGCGGCGTGGGCACGGATGCCGCGGGCCCCGCCGCACCGACGGCGAGGACCGCCACGCCCGCGATCGTGAGCCAGAGCCCCACCGCACGGGCGAGCGAGCTGCGGCGAGCGCGCCCCGACGTCGCCCCGCCGAGCCGCGCGAGCGCCGCGGCCCGGCGGCGGCCGAACACCGCGGCCACGACGGCGAGCGCCGCGACCACGACGGCGCCGAGCGCGAGGAGCGGGGGCGCAGCGACGGTCATGGGTGCCCCGTTGCGGTGACGAGGTCGACGAGCACCCGGTCGAGCTCACGGGCCGTGTCGACGCGGCGCAGGGGGACGCCGGCACGGCGCATGCCCGTCGCGAGCTCGCTCTCGTGCCGCTCGACGCCCACGCGATAGCCGGCGCGGGACACCGGGTCGCCCGTGTCGACGATGAGCTGCTCACCCGTCTCGGCGTCTTCGACGACGACGAGCCCCGCTTCCGGAAGCGCGCCGTCCGCGGCATCCGCGACGCGCAGCGCGACAACCTCGTGGCGCTGCGTGAGGCGCAGCAGGGCGCGCGGCCAGTCGCCGGTTCCGATGAAGTCCGAGACGACGACGATCAGGCTGCGCCGCCGGGCGAGGCCTGCCACCCGGTCGAGCATCGCGCCGAGATCGGTCGTCGCAGAGCGACGGGCGAAGCGGCGTCGGCCGCCGGCATCCGCCCCGGCCCTCGCCCCACCGCGACGGGCGCTCGCCTCGCGGTCGAGTTCGGCCCCGAGACGCAGCGCATGCCTGCGGCCCGTGCCGGGCGGCACCACGCGCGCCGCGCCCTCGTCGTAGAGCAGGGCGCCGACGCAGTTCCCGCTGCGGCCGAACAGCCGCGCGAGGGCCAGTGCGAGCTCGGCGAGGATCTCATCCTTGCCGCGTCCGCCGGCTGCGGAGATCGCGCCCATCGAGGCGGAGCGGTCGAGCACGAGCCACACGGTGAGCTCGCGGTCTTCCGTGAAGACGCGCACGTGCGGTTCGCCGAGTCGCGCCGTGACGTTCCAGTCGAGGTGCCGTGCGTCGTCGCCGGGCACGTAGGCACGCAGGCCGGCGAAGTCGATGCCCGTTCCCCGGTGCACGGTGCGATAAGCGCCCTGCATGCGCCCCTCGAGGCGGCGCAGCACCCGCCATTCGAGTCGCAGCAGCAGCTTCTCGAGCGACGCATCGGGCGCCGCGCGCGGCGCGTTCGGCTCAGACATCCGCTCTCACCAGCCCGTCATCGGCTCTGCAGGACGACGTCGGGCGCGGGCACCGAGCCGAGCACGCGCGTGACGATCGCGTCGGCATCGAGATCGTCGGCGAGCGCCTCGTAGCTGAGGACGACGCGGTGCCGCAGCACGTCGGGCGCGAGTTCGGCGACGTCCTGGGGAAGCACGTAGGCGCGACCGCGCAGGAACGCGAGCGCGCGCCCGCCGTGCACGAGGGCGATGGATGCCCGGGGGCTCGCGCCGTAGGAGATGTAGTGCTCCAGCTCGCCGAGCCCGACGATGCCGGGCGACCGGGTCGCCGAGACGAGCCGCACGGCGTAGTCGGTGATGGCAGGGTCGACATAGACGCCCTCGACCCGCGTGCGCAGCTCGATCAGGCTCTCGGGCGTGAGCATCGCCTGGGTGAGCGGCGCGGACTGCAGCGAGCGCGCGACGATGGCGTGCTCCTCGGGCGGGGTCGGGTAGCCCACGACGACCTTCATCATGAAGCGGTCGACCTGAGCCTCGGGCAGCGGGTAGGTGCCCTCGGACTCGATCGGATTCTCGGTCGCCATGACGAGGAACGGCTCGGGCACGGCGAACGTCTCGCGCCCGATCGTCACCTGGTGCTCCTGCATGACCTCGAGCAGCGCCGACTGCACCTTCGCGGGAGCGCGGTTGATCTCGTCGGCGAGCAGAAGGTTGGCGAAGACCGGGCCGAGCACGGTCTCGAACTCGCCGGTGTGCTGGTGGTACACGCGGGTGCCGACGAGGTCGGCCGGCACCAGGTCGGGCGTGAACTGCACCCGCTGGAACTGGCCGCCGATCGCCGCGGCGAGCGACTTCACCGCGAGCGTCTTCGCAAGACCGGGCACGCCCTCGACGAGCAGGTGGCCGCCCGCGAGCAGAGCGACGGCCATGCGCTCGAGCAGCACGTCCTGGCCGACGATCGTGCGCTTGACCTCGAACAGCACGTGCTCGAGGGGGTGGGGCTGATTCATCCGGGCTCCTTCGGCTCAGGCATCCGCATCTCTAGATTTCGGGTCCTTGCAGCGCGCCGCCGTCGCGGCCGCCGCCGAGCGCCGTGCCGATCGGCACCGCGAAGCCGACGCCCGCCCACGCTCCGTCGTGGCCGGGGTCGGCGATCGACACGACGATCCCGACGACTGCGCCGCGCTGGTCGAGCAGCGGGCCGCCGGAGCTGCCGGGGTTCACGCTCGCATCGAACTGGATCAGCCCGCCGAACGAGCCATGATCGGTGTCGGCCTCGCGGCCCGTGCCCGAGACGACGCCCGACGAGACGCTGTACGAGAGGCCGAGCGGGTTCCCGATGGCGACGACGGGTGCGCCGACGGGCGCGTCGCCGCCCAGCGTGGCGGGCACGAGCGGCTGGGGCAGGTCGCTCGGGCTGAGCGTGGCGATGTCGTTGCCCGGGTCGCGCGTGGCGACGGATGCCGGAGTCCTGGTGCCGTCCGAGAAGGTGACGGTGATCGTGCCGCCGCCCGAGACGACGTGGTTCGCGGTCAGGATGATGCCGCCTGCCGTGGCCACCACGCCGGTGCCGAGCTCGCCGGCGCTCGTCTCGACGACCACGACCGAGGGGCTGACGAGGCGATACAGCTGCGCGACGGTCGGGGCGGTGGCCGACGGGGTCGCGGTCGGCGCGCGCGCGGGGCTCGCGGCGCTCGTCGCGCTGCCGAGGCGGAACGCGAGCACTCCGACGGCGAGCACGAGCGCGGCGACGACCACCCCGGCGACGGTCAGCGTCGTGCGGGGGCTGGGAATCCGACCACGCAGAGCGCGCAGGCCCGCCATGAGCACACGGTAGGCGCGCGCGGCTAGGAATGGGGTGAATCGGCCCGAATCCGCGGCCTGGCGGCGCGGCCGCGCCCGTCACAGTTGCACACGGGGGCGGTGGCGCGGTGTGCTTGCACACAGTGGGTGTGCCGCGCCGCGCGCGGGGCGCCGCGAGAGCGGAGAGGGTGACGGATGCCGGGACGAGACGGGTGGGACGTGAGGCGACTGCCGAATCAGACCGGCAAGGTCTTCCTCGTCACAGGCGGCAACCGCGGCATCGGCTACTTCGCGGCCGAGCAGCTCGCGGCGGCCGGCGCGCGCGTCGTGCTGGCCGCTCGCGACGCGGAGCGCGCTGAGCGGGCGCTGGCGGCGATCCGTGCGCGCATCGACGGCGCCGACGTCGACTTCCTGGCGCTCGACCTCGCCGCGCCGGCCTCCGTTCGCGCCGCGGGCGAGCAGGTCGCGCGCTGGGAGCGGCTCGACGGCGTCGCGGCCAACGGGGCGATCACCATGGGCTCCGCCCGGCGCCGCACGACGCCGGAGGGGCTCGAGCTCACCTTCGCGACGAACCACCTGGGCCACTTCCTGCTGGCCGCCACGCTGTGGCCTGCGCTCGCACGGACCCCCGGTGCTCGCTGGGTCGGGCTGACGAGCCTGTCCACCGTGCTCGTGAAGCCCGAGATCGATGACCTCGACAGCGAGCGCCGCTATGACGGGTTCCGCGCCTATGCGCTCTCGAAGCACGCGGTGCAGGGCTTCGCCGCCGAGCTCGACCGACGGCTGCGCCTCGCCGGTTCGTCGGCGATCGCGCTGGCGGCGCACCCCGGCTGGGCCGTCGACGGGCTGACCGCGGCTCGCGCCGGAGTGACGCCGCGGCCGGCCGCGTGGGAGCGCGGCCTCGCCGTGGTCGCGCAGGGGAAGAACCGGGGAGCGACGCCGCTCGTGCGGGCGCTCACCGACCCGGCGGCGCAGGGCGGCGAGGTGTTCGCGCCCTCAGCAGGGGTGCGCGGGGCACCGGTGCCGCGCCGGCTCACGGCGCCGAGCTCCCGGCCGGAGTTCGGCCGGGAGCTGTGGCGCCTCTCGGAGCGGTGGACCGGCGTCGAGTTCCGGCCCTGAGCGCGCCCCCGCCGCCGGGGCGCTCCGCCTCAGACCGCGGCCGGCTCGGGGGAGGAGACCGCGGCCGCCGCTGCGAGGATCGCGTCGATGGTCACCTGCGGGTGGCTGAGCATCGACACGTGCGAGCCGCCGACCTCGGTGACGGTCGCCCCCGCGTTCTCGGCCATGCTGCGCTGCACGGCTGGCGGAATCACCCTGTCCTCGGTGCCGATGACGGCCCAGCTCGGAATCGACCTCCAGGCGGGCGGCCCGGACGGCGTGGTGTTCGCCTGCAGGGTGATCGGGCGCTGGCCGGCGACGATCAGCCAGCGATCGGCCTCGGGCAGGTCCTGCGCGAAGGCCGTGTGCACGGTGTCGGGCTTGAGGTGCGCCTCGGCGTCGCCCTCGGGTGCGCCGGGGTAGCCCAGGATGTCGAACACGGTCGTCGGGTCGGGCACGTCGAACGCCGAGCCCGAGCCGCCCAGCAGCTGGAAGACGAACTGCCCCTCGTCGGGAATGAAGGCGTCGACGTAGACCAGCGCCTTGACGTCGCCGCCCCTCGCCCCGGCGTTGGTGATCACGAAGCCGCCGTAGGAGTGGCCGACGAGCACGACGGGCCCCTGCGTGTGCTGGGCCAGATAGGAGGCGACGTAGTCGGAGTCCTGCTGCACGCCGCGCAGCAGGTTGGTGGGAGCGAGGACGGTGAAGCCCTGCGATTGGAGCGCGGTGGCGACGGGGTTCCAGCTGGAGGCGTCGGCCCAAGCGCCGTGGACGAGCACGATGGTGGGTTTCGTCATGGCGCGGAAGTTACACGCGCCCTCACTTTCCCGCTAGAAGAACGCACAGTCGGTTCATTGCACCCCCTTAAGCAGATCGAGCGGTGCGCAAGCCTCGATGTGCGCAGGCCGATGCTGTTGCGCGAGGCCGGGTCGGGTGCACACTGTTCGCATGTCCGACTCGGGCGCCGGCGGCTGCACCGAGGTCGAGGACTACCTGGCCTCGATCGATGAGGGGCGCGCGAAGGTGCTGCGCCCGTACTTCGAGCGCGCCCGCGAGATCGTCGAAGGCCTCGAAGAGGGGCGCAGCTACGGGATGCCTGCGCTGACCTATCGCGGCAAGGCGCTCGTCTCGCTGCAGCCCACCAAGGCCGGCTACTCGGTGTACCCGTTCAGCGGCGCGGCGGTCTCGGCCGTCGCGGCGGCCCACCCGGAGCTCGAGACCACGACCGGGTCCGTGCACTTCACGACCAGGAACCCGCTGCCCCTCGACGTGTTCGACGAGCTGGTGCGCGCCCGGCGCACGCAGATCGACGCGGCAGCGGCCCGCGCCGAGTGACACGCCACGCCGGATTGCATGGCTGATCGGCGGCCTCGGCGCTTAATGTGAGACATGGCCGTATCGAGCGGAACCGTTGTCACACTGGTCGGATCTGGGTCGTCCGAGCTGATCACAGAGCTCGGCACGCTGCACAACGTCGATGCCTTCAGCATCGCGGGCGACGAGGACGAGGCGGCGCGCCGCATCAGCCGGTCGCCGGCGTCGTTCGTGGTCAGCGACGCGGACCCGCTCGCGCACGTCGCCGCGGCGTGGGTCGAGTTCTTCGACGACCGGATCTCGCTCGAGACGCTGCTCATGGAGGCCGAGGTCGCGGCCGATGCGCTGCGCGCCGGCCGCGCCCAGCTGCCCGACTACTACCTGGTGCTCGACCCCGAGGCCGTCGAGGGCACGTGGCGGCACTGGTGGTTCGGCGCGCTCTCGAGCAAGGCGCCGACGCGCGTGCTGCCCGTGCCGGGGTCGTCGGGCGATGTGCGGCGCCAGCTGCGGCGCCTGCCGACCGGGCGCCCCTGGCCCGAGGCCTTTCCCGAGTGGCTCACCCGCCTGCAGTTCGAGGTGCCCGACCGGCTCCTGACGGGCGAGTGACGACGCTCGCGCGACGCGATCGCAGGAGCCGCTAGTCGGCCCGAGCGCCGACGGGTGGCACGAGCAGGCCGCGATCCTCACGGATCCAGACGAGGCCCGTCTCGCGGTGCTCGGCACGTGTCGCGAAGCGGTAGCGGTACACGCGGGCCCGCACGAACGCCGGTGCCCGCCCGCCGAACGGGTCGACCCGCAGCAGTCGCAGCGTGGGCCGATCGGCCTGCAGTAGCCGCACGAGCAGCATGTCGAACCAGCCGCCGCCTTCGGCGCCCAGCGCGAGGAACCACATCAGCCAGTCGAGCCGCAGGTGGTACGGCGCGAACCAGCGCGGCACACGGCCCGGGTCCCCGGGCTTGCCGTGGAACTCGTACGCTCTCCACCCGGATCGCCCGGCCGGGTCATCCGTGCCCTCGATCACGATCTCGTCGCGTCGCTTCGTGACGCTTCCGAACGCGCCGTACGCATTCACGAGGTGCCAGCGGTTGAAGCTCGCGTTCATCAGCTGCCGGCGCGCGAGCAGATTGCGCGCCGGCCACCACGACAGATAGATGAGCAGGGCGGATGCCGCGAGCACGACCACGCCGTACCAGGCGGGCAGCGCGCCCAGCCCGCGCGCCTCACTCGACACGGGCCACGCCCACGCCGGGATCACGGCGTGCACCACGTCGTCGCTGATGCCCGAGAACAGCAGCACGACCGTCAGCCAGTTGAGCCAGGCGAAGTTCCCGGTGACGATCAGCCACAGCTGCGTCACGATCATGATCGCGGCCGCGACCGACGCGACCGGCTGCGGCGCGAACAGGAAGAACGGGCAGACCAGCTGCGCGAAGTGATTGCCGAGCACCTCGCCGCGGTGCACCCCCTTCGGCAGCAGATGCGCCTGCCTGCTGAACGGGCCCGGCATGGGCTGCGTCTCGTGGTGGTAGTACAGCGCCGTCAGATCGCGCCACTCGGGCCCGCCGCGCAGCTTGATCATGCCGGCGCCGAACTCGAGACGGAACACCAGCCAGCGGACGAGGAACAGCGTCGTCACGGGTGTGGCGGCCGGAGCGACGACGGATGCTGCGCCGAGCCACGCCACCGTGAAGCCCGCCTCGCACAGCAGGGACTCCCAGCCGAAACCGTAGAAGGTCTGCCCGACATTGACGATCGAGAGATACGCGCCCCACAGCAGCAGGAACAGCACCGAGGTGAGCACAGCGGCCGCGCCAGGGGCGGCGAGCTGCGGAAGCCCGGCGACGAGCACCGCCGAGGCGACGACCCCGCCCCACGCGACGAGGCGAAGCATCCGATCGCTGTAGTGCCAGCGGAAGATCGTCGGCTGTCGGCGCGCGTAGGCACGGTCGAGGAACCGCGGCACCGGCAGCAGCCCGTGCTCGCCGAGCAGCGCCGGGAACTGGTCGGCGGCCGAGAGGAACGCGATCAGGAACACGGCTGCCACCCCGCGCTGCACCACCTCGCGTGCCACGTCGTAGTCGCCGGTTCCGAGCCAGCCCAGCCAGTCCATCAGCGCAGATCCTCCATGACAGGCGCGACCGTAGCGCGCTCGCGCCCGAGATGACACCCCTACAGCGCACGCGGCCCGAACCCTAGGGTGGGGGCATGTCCACCGGTCGCGCGATCGTCGTCGGCTCGGGCCCCAATGGGCTTGCGGGCGCTGTCACCCTCGCCCGCGCGGGTCTCTCGGTCACCGTGTTCGAGCGCTCGGACCACCTCGGCGGCGGCGCCGCGACCCGCGAGCTCACCCTGCCCGGCTTCCACCACGACGTCGGCTCGGCCGTGCACCCGATGGCCGTGCACTCCGAGTTCTTCCGCCGCTTCGGGCTGACCCGGCGCCTCGAGCTGCTCACGCCCGAACTGTCCTACGGCCACGCGCTCGCCGCCGCGTCCGCGCCCGGCGGGGCGACTGCGGCCCTCGCCTGGCGCGACCTCGAGCGCACCGCGAAGGGGCTCGGCGCGGATGCCTCCACGTGGCGTCGCCTGCTGTGGCCGCTCGCGGCCGACGCCGACCGGGTCGCCGAGGTCATCGGGGGCTCGTTCCTGCCGCCGCCGCATCTCGCGGTCGCGCTGCGCCTGGGGCTGCGCGGACTCGAGCAGGGCAGCCCGCTGTGGGATTCCGCGTTCGCGACGGATGCCGCACCCGCGCTGCTCACGGGCGTGATCGCCCACACCAACAAGCGACTGCCCGCCCTCGGCGCGGCGGCGCCCGGCCTCGTGCTCGCGGCGTTCGCGCACGCGCGCGGCTGGCCGATCCCGCGCGGCGGCAGCGGCGCGATCACGCGCGCTCTCGCCGACGACCTCGAGGCGCACGGGGGGCGCATCGAGACCGGCGTCGAGATCGAGAGCATCGCCGAGGTGGCGGATGCCGACGCCGTGCTGCTCGACGTGACCCCGCGCGCCTTCGCGAAACTCGCGAGGGAGCGCCTGCCGAGGCCGTACCTCGCCGCGATGGAGGCGTTCCGCTACGGCGACGGCATCGCCAAGGTCGACTTCGCCTTGAGCGACCCCGTGCCGTGGGCCGCGCCCGAGCTGCGCGACGCCGTGACGGTGCACGTGGGCGGCACCCGCGCCGAGATCGCGCGCGCCGAGGGAGAGGTGGCGAGCGGGCGCCTGCCGGAGCATCCGTATCTTCTGCTCAGCCAGCCGAGCGTGCTCGACGACACGCGCGCGCCGGCGGGGCGGCACGTGCTCTGGGCGTACACCCACGTGCCGGCCGGCTCCGACGCCGACCGCACCGAGGCGATCACCGCCGAGATCGAGCGCTTCGCGCCCGGATTCCGCGACACGGTGCTCGCCAGCGCGGGAACGACCGCGCGCGAGATCGAGCGGATGGACCCCAACATGATCGGCGGCGACATCGCCGCAGGGGCGACGTCGGCCCTGCAGCTCGTGGCCCGCCCGCTGCCGCGCCGGTCCCCGTGGCGCACGCCGCTTCCTGGCGTCTATCTGTGCGGCGGGTCGACCGCGCCCGGCCCGGGGGTGCACGGCCAGTCGGGGTGGCAAGCGGCGAAGCTCGCGCTCAAAGAGTTGCATCTCGCATCACCCGAACTCGGCCCGGACGCTCAGTGATTTAGCCCCCGATCAGCCTGAATAATCGGCCGCCGATTCGCGGCAATTCGTTTACGCCTGTAAACTTGTTGGTTCATGCGCGCGCCACAGCCCCCGTACGGGGGTCGCGCTAAGCCCCTGAGTGGCGGACGACGACGGCATGTTCCGAGCCGTCGTGTCAGTCGCTCAATCAGGAAGGAACCATGAGTTCTCACGCACACCCGACCACAGCCCGAGCCACCCGCCAGGCGGCCCGTCCCCGGCCCCGCAGGCTCCGCCTCGACGACGTGCAGATCGTCGACACCACCATGCTGAAGCGCGCCCTGCGCGGCACCGTCGTGGGCAACACCATGGAGTGGTACGACGTCGGCGTCTACGGCTATCTGGCCGTCACGATGGGCGCCGTGTTCCTGCCGACGGCGGCCGCGAGCGTGCAGGTGCTGTTCTCGCTCGGCGTCTTCGCCGCGACCTACGTCGCCCGCCCGCTCGGCGGCAT
>Ga0164242_10004436_pt1 | contig 15768 bp, 18 predicted proteins | sample OricomgcompostMG_FD_108783 | JGI IMG/M metagenome (GOLD analysis project Ga0164242, IMG submission 108783) | Miracle-Growth compost microbial communities from Emeryville, California, USA - Original compost - Miracle growth compost (MG) ... | reverse complement strand
TTTTCCATCCAGAGAGCTCCGTTTGAACTTGAAGCATCACTTCAACACACTGCCGCGGCCAAGAGTTATACGGTTCGCTCAGGCATTGGCTCTACCCTGCTTGGTTACTATGGAAAGGACTGGCTTTGTATGCCAGCCTTGCCTTTCACGACTTCGACGCACATCACGAGAACCCCTCAGGTCCCAGCGCGCCTTTCTAGCGACGCGCGCAACAGCACCCCGATGGCCAGCTCGAGAGAGTGCTCAAGATATAGCTCGTAATCCTACAACGCCAACATTCCTGCCGAACCCGACGACCCCGCGATCCTTCACCAGCGCCGCGACCTTGGCCACAGACTCCCAAGCAGAGGCTAGCTTCAAGAAATACGTCCCTTTTGCTATTAGGAAGATTCCACATACTCAGGGGGCCGAGAAGAGCAGGAAGCATCGTCCCGATGTTATACAGTCCGCTGCAAGCGGTCCTTCCGGAAAAGATGATCGGTTTGCCCCACTATCCAAGTCGACAAGACGGGGCAACGACAATAATGACCTATATCTCGAGCAACTGGAGGGCCAGGTCGATCCCGCCAAGCCATCAGGGTTAGACTCATTCCGCGACTGGGAGTTGGCAATGGCAGAAGTCTACCAGGAGCGCGCTTTCGACCGGGCAAACTATCCTCTAGGGGACCAAGCATTCTGGTCAAAATTCGACCAGCTATGGACTAATCCCGCGGAGGAGCCGAGCCACCCCCAGAGCTTGCCTGATTCTACACCTATGAAGGTGAACAAGGAGAAGGGAAAGAGGCGGAAAATCCCGATCGCACAATCGAAACGAATGCAGGAGGAACGGCGCCGGGAACTACAGGAAGTGGTCCACCTGACTCAAAATTGTGACCCCAACGACAGGGCCAAAGTGAAGGCTCACTTCAAGGCCTGGAGAAGGAGGTTCACTAGAAGTCTTGACCACATGTTGAAGGGGAAAGCCTTCCATGCTAAACATAAGCTGCTCGGAGAGGACGAGCTCGCCAGGTTGCTCGCGCTCGGCGATGTGGAGGAGATGCGGCAGGCGTGGCAGAGTGAACCCCAAGAAACACGACTGGCTCTATGGCCAGACGTCATGCTATCAGCGCTCCGCACCAAACCGAGCGAAGCGCATGTAGTGCTCCAAGCTACCTTCGACGAATCCGCCACACCCTCCTATGCCGTCAAGGACGTCGTGCGTTACCTAGTCCGGCGGTCAATGTTTTTCGACGTCGAGGAACGACGGCTTGCCAACAAGGCGTTCTTGGACTTGATTCTCTTTCTCCTAAAGAAGAGCCCCAACCGATATCTACAGCTTCCACAGTGGGTGTTGTACACCTTGGCTAAAGGGCTACAAACTGACGAGCTGGCCAATCTTTACGGGGAACTCGTGAGACATGAACACCTCCTCCACACCAATACGCTTCTTCACTTCGCCAGCCGGCTCGCGAAAGACGCCAAACACAAATCAACCTCACTGCAGATCCTCGAATCCATAATGCAGTCAGGTAACTTGGATATCAATACGCCGCGTGGTGCGGCTCTCTGCACATCCATCTTATCCATGAACAAGGACAACATGAAAAGGAATATGCCAGTCACTCCAGCGGAGCTTTTCGAGCGCCTCTTAGACCTCGGGCTGAGCCCAAACCTCCTCACATACACCGTCATCATACGCAATCTTTGCCTTAACAGGGAACTCGATACAGCTTGGCAAGTGTTCGATACCATGATCGAGCACAACATTAAACCGGACGCGCGCCTATACTCTATTCTATTAAACGGCGCAAAGCTCTGTCAGGATTTCAAATCCATCTATCGCGTTGTACAAGCCGCGCAGTCCGATAACGTTCGAGACCCCATTGTGTGGAACGACCTCCTCCACGCATTGTACCTTCCGTGGCTGGTAGAGGCTCGGCGAAAAGGAATCCGCCCGCCGAGGGTCCTCCCTGGTTTCCGCCCCATGCTAAAGGCATACGCCAAGTTTTTCAAACTCGATCCCCTTAGGAGTCTCACCTTTTCAGACATCGATGAGTATCTTCAAGACGACCCAGCTCCTAGCGGCCAATGGCAGGCGGAATCCAAAGTCCTACCTCTTGTTGCCTGGCTGCCGACCTCAGAGCCGCAAGATCTCCTCGAGCCCGGGAGCGACACCCTCGCTATCATGCTGATAGGTTACGTTCGCGGGTTCTCGAAGGCCTACAACATCATTTCGTTTTACTCCCAATTCCGCAGCCTCCTACAACGTGGTGACCCATCGGCGGTGCGCCTCGTCAAGGAGCGAGGGACCCTGGTGTACGACGTTGTGATCAAGGCGGTTTTGGAGTGGGACGGCCTGCTACACGTTGCCCTCGAGGTGGCCAGCGACATGCTGAAGGGCGCGCAGCTCGCGTCTATTGACCCATCCTCCCTACCAGCCCACGCCAACCCGCTCCCTCGCCACCCCGCTCCGAGCGTATATACTTGGTCTATCCTGCTCAACGGCTTCATGTTCCACCGCAAAACGGGCGAGGCCGAGCGCATCCTACGCATGATGCGCGAATACGGCGTCGAGCCTAGCATCGTCACCTGGAACACGTTGCTCGCGGGCTACACTCGCGACCAGCATATCGAGAAGACGGCCAAGACGTTCCAGCGCATCGAGACCGCGGGCCTCGTAGCCGACGACTTTACCTTCAGGGCCTTCTCCTATCTCAAAGATAAGGACAGGGCGCTGGAGCTGATGGAGGAGATGGTGGCCAGGCGGAAACGATGGCTGGAGAAGGAACGGGAACTGGACGATGCTGCTGGGAAGCAAGGCCCGGAGAGCGATGGGATAGTGGGACAGCTACGCGAGCTGGAGAGCGAGGCTGAGAGGTTTGATGGCATGACGGATGATGAGCATGAGCACGAACGTGTTCTTGGGGACTATGACGACGAGGGGACTACAGCAGGGGGAGCTCCCAGATACTAGTATGGCTAACAAACAGATACCCACCCCATCCCACCTCCTTCTACACGCAAATGGTTGAACTAGGCGCAGCGACTGTACTTTATGTGCTCTTTTATACACCTAACTATCATACCCGTTAGAGGGCTTCGCATCCCTAGGGTATTCAATCATCAAAACATGAAATATCGTAACTGTACGCCAACCAGCCCACAGGGAGATAACAATCCCAAGCTTCCGTCCCCGAACCAACCAAGAGGACCGGCCCAACCCCGCCATCGCAGTTCCAAATCGGTCGACGGCAAAGATAATATTTCCGCGCGTTAGTTTTTTTCTTCTTTCTTTTATTAGTTGATGACGAACTCCATCCTCTTCCGCCACCGCTTCTCCTGCTTCGCCTTCCGGCGCTTCTTCCGGCAGCACCATCCTACCACCCCTCCGGCCACAAGAGTCGGGAGCCCGATGCTGATGCCGAGCGCGACGCCCAGCTTGCTGTTCGCGCCAGGGGTCGTCGAAGTGCCTGGTGCTCCGGACTGTTTCGTATGAAAGGGGGTCCTGGTTAGCAAAGCGTATTGTTTTCCTTAGTGGGGCATCGGGGGCGGGTATCAAATCTCTCCACCGGCCATCGAAGTAAGTGGCGTCAGGGTTATTGTATCATACCCTAGTGGGTATTGTTTTTGTGTTTGGCAGAGGAAAAGGGTGAGATCTGTGACTTACGCCACCGCCAGTCGACGGGTAAAATACCGTCTCTTGAGAGCTCTCTTGGATGGAGAAGTAGGGCGAGCGCGCTAGCACGGGCTGCTGCTCGCCTTCCCACGTTGACGGCCGGATCTCGATCTGGTACATCGCCGTGGGGATGAAGCGCGACGGATAAGGCACATCTTGCCAGATGAATGATTCGTCGGTTACGGATGCTGCAGTTCCCAACGGTTAGGGTGCTGTTCCTTATACAACCACTCACTCTCGCCGAACCGGCCCAAGTGTGCGGGTGATCGTATCCATCAGGCGAAGGAAGGGCGGGGCCATCTTACTAGATATGTCTGTCTTGAGCCCGTAGGCCAAGCTACCCCCCGTCCTGTTGATGAGCGACACGCCGATGATGAGCGGGTACGACCCGGCTTCGATGGGGTCCCACTCCAGGCTAAGCGGGCTCCCCTGCGTCACGTTGCCGAAATCCGTCGTGAAGGCGCCGCGGCACACCTGTCCGCACGACAGCATGAGAATGACCGCATGGCCCAGCAGATTCTTGGGCGCCATGGAACGAACGCGCACGACTAGGACAGCCGTCGGTTCACGCTTGAGGCATGACTGGGATGAAATAAGGTGCAGAACGAAAGAAGAATGAGTCCAGAGACTATCCTGTGCCCAGGTGCTATATAGATAGTATGGGCCCTCCACGGTTAGCCCGTGACCGGGAGGTTACACGGGTAAGGTTCGTATAGGAAGGTATGCCGGGGAACGTGCCGTAGCCTTATGTCACGGCTGTTTGTGCACTAAAGAGATCCTCGATGGGCGTTTTGCCCAGTGATCTAGGAACCAAACCGCCGGTGCAGAAATCTGATCGGCCAAGGTGTCATTATGTCACTTCAAGTGTAGGCCCTGGCCGGTGAGCTACCTCCCATCATTCGGCGTGGGCTCAGTGCAATGCGGAGAGGCGGCGCTGGAACAGAAACATGGGAACTCGCCCTATCGCCACCTACCCATTCACCGGGGCCCTCCAGAATCTAGACTGGGGGACAGCGAGGAGTTGGGGTGGATATTAGGGTAAATTGCACGATAAATTGCACGACCACTGAACGGGCAGGCGCTTAAATCTATTTTTCTATTTTTCTCCCGCGTCATATACCCTGCTAATTGACATCCCAAGGGATATTTCGGCCTGCACGTGTCTGTCGCCCTCGGTCGGGTCTCCTGTTGGGTGTACAGCAGATGACGGAAACCAGGGGCTTGGAAACATCGTCAGATGCGGCCCGTTCAACCCCGGCCGCAGCGACACTTTCCCCAGTTTTCCCGTCAGCTATTGCCCGCGTACAGCTAGCGCTATAGCTGTCATTCCATCCCGATTGACAGCACATCGTCAAATCTACTGCCCATACGGCTTTAATACCGGTGACAGACAGCCAACAACACTTCGCTTGACCGGCCTCAAGCACCGTGTCAATCACACCACACCTCAACTTCACGTCCAACTACATTCTAGGCCCGAAGCTCCTCGGAGAGTTTCCAAAGTGCCGCCGGCGCCAACGAACCGGGTTCCAGCCGAGGTGATTGTCGCCAAGTTGGCCAGTCGTCGTTCGTTCCTGCTCGTGATCTCAGGCTGGAGCTATGCCGTTGGCGTCAAGCGTGTGGGGGGTTACGCATGGGTCTGAGTAAGGACCCAAGAGGAGGCGCCAGAGGGGTTCAAGCCCGAGAGGATGGCCTGAGTATGCCCAGGGACTTGTCTATAAAGGGGGCCCATCTCCCCAAAGTAAATATGTTTGGTTCTCTGTTGGGGAACATCGTCGACAACGGAAGCGTCTTTGGTTAGCGCAGCGACAAATAGGAAAACTTCGTTCGGGGCATCATCATCATCATCACCATGGATGGCTGGACGGGAAAGTCGAAGAGGATAGGAGTCCAGGGGCCTTTGGGGGGAACGGAGTTACTCGATCCCAGTGTGTATGGAATCATGGTTCCCCCTATCGCTACTCGACTCGGTTTACGCCACGAACTCCGACCGCAGTGTCTCGCCGCCAACGAACCATCGCCGTAACCGAGAAGACCCCCAGCAGACAACCGTGCCATCGACGACTCTAGCTCGCACTGCCGAATGTTAGCGGTCTAACTTTTGTGCCTATACACCGCGGCGATGACCCGACAGGGTGGATATCCTGCCCACTCGGGTCTCCATGACTGGGCCTTTCAAGTACACTCTCCACGCCCTCGGCGACGTATAGCAGGCGCTTTTCCATTTGATAGGAGGTGGTTATCTTCCTAACGACTCAGTATTACGCTGTACCACTCCATCCACCGGTAGCCAAAAGCACGTCGGGCCAACAACTAACAAGCAGGGAAGCAATCTCAACTATTCGGTGCCCTTTTTTTACGTGGCTTCTAGCTCTGTAAAAGGAGAAAGCTTCCTCATATAGCAACGAGGAGGCTTGTGTAGCCCGAAGGCCGAGAAAACACCTTATTTCGTCGACTAGTTTGTTCTACGGGTCTCCAGCATCACACCGGAGTCTAACCTCAATCTTGCTGTTGATACAGGGGTTCCCTTAGGTAAATGGAGTGGAGATGCGTTGCTCCAAAAGCGGTACAACTCCAAATTTAGGGGCTGTAATCCTCAGAAGAGAAGGGGGTGACTGAACCTTACGACCTAGCTTCCCGGGGTAGCATCAGTCTGCATCAACGCGGGTTGGGCAGGCTTATGATGGCTGAAAAAGGGGCTAACTCCTCTAGGGTGAGTATTGCATGTCAACCGAGCAGGACAGATCTCGTTTCAAGATCACCTATGGGGTAAGGCAAGGCGTGTAATTGCATAAGTCACATTGCTTCGGTTGGTATAGTTTCACGACAGCAACACGAGAGCATAGTTTCACGGGAGGAACTCCTATTCAGACCATCACGGCCGGGCTTTCCCCTCTCAGTAGAGAAAAGTGTTCTAGTTATAGCCCACCACCCCATTCCTTTTTTCTAATTAGGTCTAGGTAGTCCAAACAGCGAACCCCCTCCCCCGATCTAGTTCCTCATCCCATTAACGTGAATAGCATCATTACAATCGATACAACGGGAGCCCGCTCAAGCTCCTTCCCCCAGTTACTCCAGGCCCTTCCATCCAGCGCCATGCTGGGTATCTCCTACTCCGGTTAATCTGCAACCTATCTTGACACAAAAACAAATAGACATGAAGGCGTAAAGCATAACCGCACCAGAGGCCTCACAGCTCATCATGATGCGTGCCATCCATTAGTGGAAATCAGCTGGCCCCCTGGTTCAGGAACAGGTAGAAAGCTTTCTCCCGCGTGATGGTAGCCAAACGAACCCATGGCCAGACTATCCTGACTAGACATAGGCATGGTCAGCCCGATGGGCGAGGACTGTGCTGCGGCGAGGACACGGCAGTTTGCCTCGGAGTTGGCCAGGCGGATCTTGAGCATGCCGTTCTCGCTCCGGAGACTGGCGTTCTCCTTGGCGGCGGTCTCCACGTCGTGTTTGAGGTCCTCTATTAGCTTGTCCTTGCGCTGGCGGTAGTGCTGCTGGGCTGTGCGATTTTGATCTCTCCGGCGCTGTTTTGGTGAGTTTGTTAGTATAAATCCTTTCCTTATCCGGTTTACTTTTCGGTCCCCCCTCCTTTCCCAATCTCGAACTTGTGGGTTTAGTTGCCACTCGTCCCAGAAGGGCAGGACAGGGAAGACGGTGAGTAAGCGTACCTCGACTGTTTCCGGTGATGCGTTCTTATACCGGTTTACACGCTTCCTCTTTGGAGCAGGCTTTGGTTTTTGCGCAGAGGCTGACGGCTCGGCCGCCTGCTCAGGGCTCGGGCTCACCGAAGGAAATTGCCCATGTTGCCCCTGGTAAACATCGTCATACTTTTCGAGCACGCGGTTAGCAACCACCTCGGCAACCTTAATACTTTGCGGGCTGGTGGGAAAGCTCACCACTGATCCGGAAGGACTCTGAGATTCCGATGTTAATGTGTCCAGATATGTCATGCCATGGTATTGTTGGCCTGGGTATGGCGTGCCTGGGAGTGATGGGTCTAGAGGTGTCTGGTCTGATAAGGCTGTGAATAGATACCCCTCGACGCTCTCGAAAGGGTAGTCATAGTTGAGGTAGTTTGGTTCTGAAGACAGCGTAGGAGCTGCTTGTTGTTGTCGACTTGACGCGCCGGCGGCGGGACTCATTGTTGGCTAGGTGGAACGAAGCCGGTGAGTGTCTGGGGAGGGATGAAGATGGAAAGCCGTTGAAGTCAGGGTATGCCGAAGCAGGTTGAGTCTGGGGAGGAGACGACGAGGATGGGGAGGCGGGGGAGCTATTATATACCAGCCTGGTTTATGACATCAGGCAGGTCTCAGTAGGGATGCTGTTACTGTACGTCACAACCTCCTTCACGCAAGATGACTATTTACATGCAGACCAAAAGTAAAGGCAGCGGGGACGAGAGTATATATCACAACCGAATAGGGTTTAGTAGAGACACTCGCATGGGTACCTTGCCGATCAAGGTCGATTGTTCGGGATGGTAGGTTGGTCTGACAAGTCAGTCACACGTAGCCGCCACCCCTTGGGGTAGGTAGGCAGGAGGGGGGTGGCTTTTTGTCAACGGGATATTGGAGGTACGTATCCCTACCGCTCTTTTCGACATGGCCCGTGTCTAGAATATTCGAACCTTGGGATCACATCTCGGGTAGCAATCACGCAAAGTAGGGACCATGTCAAGTAGCGGCAACGGAGATCCGAAGTACCTGGGTACCTGTATGTACCTATGTAACTCATGGTTGGCATGGCATGTATGCAGCAAGGTGGACGACGCGATCGTAAACCGTCCCAGCTAACGAAGAGTAGATCGCAACAAAGAGCAATCCAAGCTGGTGAGCTGTATGCACAATTCGAGGCTTAGCCCCGGGTGTGGTCCCCTCGGCCCTTTCTCCTTGCGCAAAGCGAAGCTAAGGAGAGTGAGGCCCCAAAATTGGATCGGGGGCCAAAGTCTGTCAGGGTGTAAGGCGGGTTCATAGGGCGAGGGCGAAGGGCTTAGCCTTTTGTCGCGACTCGTATTACCCCTCGGTGAAACCACAGAGAGAGGGCACCCCGGCTTTCTGGTAAGGCTCCTGCCCCTTCAGTCTTAGGCGTCCGGCTGCCGGAGGCATCGGAGTTTATGACCGCGCGATGGTCGAGAAGGGTGAGGTATGTGCGGTTGGTAAAAACATGCGCTTCTCTCGCGACTGTGGCCAACGGAGAAAACGGCTGGGGGTTTAGACTATTGGGGGCCCTTGCAGGGATCTGCAGGCATGTAGAATGCGGTTTAGCGGCTCTGAGCTTGTCAGTGCCAAAGGCCGCTCTAGCGTTGACGCGGGGCTATGTCGATGACGATGGCCCGTGCGTTCTGGTTGACTTTTCCCTGCATGGAACTTGTGTTCAGTGTGGGTTTTGCTTTGAGCCACCCCCTAAAACGTCCAATAGGCTTTTTCACCTGTGCGTCCCAATACATAGTACATGGTGTGCATTGGATATTTGTCTTGCTCAGCTTGGCCCTGCGTCCCGCCAATCCTTGCCGCACCGCCGTTCCCGCTACTAGGGGCGGAAGAATGGGCGGGGGAGAGCCGACAACGGACGGAAGCGGAACACACGACGGACAGGCTGGTTGGGCAATGCTACGCCACAGGGCTGGGGGTTTTGAGCAGCTTTGCCAAGGACCGCCATTTGGTGTATCCTGGCCAATCGCGAGCCCCTGTTTATCCCATCTCTGATATTCGAGTCCGCCACTTGCCATGAGCCACCACCATGCCCTAGCCTATGCAGGAAATACCACCCTGCACGCCCCGGCATCTTGATTGCCTCTCTGCCTCTGCCACCGCCAACCTGAACGCGATTATGGCCGAGCGTAAATAAGAGTGCATCCAAAGTGGGTCAGTTGGTATGGTTACACAAAGCCCTTCCCGGCTTATGGCCGACCACCAACCACCGGCCAGACAACCCGATCCACTGCCACCCTTCCCCCCGCGCAGACAAGCTTTCGAGAGCATCAGAAAAATGAGGGACTGAGCCGTACTGTAGGAAATAGCTATTATTAGTGTTGGAGATAGGGTTAGCCCGCAGCAGAATCTAACCTTTGGGCTCTAACCACGTCAAGGCTACGAGGACGCAGGGAAAAGTCGTTAGCACGTGGTATCGAGGTGAGATCGAGGCGAAGACTCGCATCGGATTGCTTGCAATACGAATCTACTTAATTGCCAAGTGTCGGCGCAGACGTCCAGTCGACTTCGTCACATTGGGCCATGCCTTGAGTTCGCCCACTTGGTAGACTGCTGATTACCTGCCTATGCTTCAAACAGGATGTACCCAAGTTTGTATGGTTGTTTGACCGGATTCTCCCTGCCTCGAGGAAGCCATGTGCCATCTTGGTATCTTTGGTAAAAATGTACAATATCTCTTGACCGACGGTACCGGGCTCCTAGTAAACACGTCATCGAACGGTCGCGCCGGAATTCCAAATCAATTGAGACCCCCCGGAAAGTTCGCCGCGTTCGCGAAAGCACGTGGGGGGCATGGAGAACGGGCTTCGTTTCCCCGTGGCACGCGAGACTCCACATCCAAGGACTCGGGAAGGCCGACGATTGGCTCTTCTGGATGCCTGGGTCCGTCCACATCCCTGCAATAGCCTATTCCCATGTTCCCGTTTCCCAGACGCCAGATCGCTCCCCCGACTCCCCCGGCCGCGCTAGGGCGGTGAGGTTAACAGAAGCTCGTAACGGGCCAACGGGCCCAGACGCTGGCTATAGGAGATAGAGTTCGGTCGCGTCGCTGTCGGAGATAATTCCACGCTGCAAGGGTTTGTCATCCGCAAGTTTTGCCACTCGGCACGAAATGCCCCGTGTGGCATCATTGGACCCCATCCCGCGATATCAAATTATCAAGCTCGCCCCGGGGTTTGGTTTTGTAGTTTCAAATCCCGGGGCTCCACATGCCCGGGACCAAGGCAGCCTGTGACTGCGCCCTTCCCTTGATCACCGTAGCGCCGCCGTCCGCCTAGCTGCCCCTTTCCGGTGACCGAGCCGGCCCCTCACGTCTTTTGTCGTGTGACGCAACTTCGTCGAATTTGAGCCCCGGGCACGCTACCGGGAGGCAAAAAAAATGCAACGCCGCAATTCGAGGACGCGGCCACTGCTAGATTTGTAATCCCTTCACCCCGACGTAGCTGTGGTGTTTAGTTTCTTGAGATTTCTCAGGCCTTCCTCGGCCTGCCCGATGCCTGGTGTGAATCCGAGTTTCTTGCTCATCGCAATGCACTGCTCAAACATCCGCCGAGCTTCGGCCGCGTCGCCAGACATTGATGCAATGTCGCCTAGATTGCAGAGTGAGACCGCACATGCTTCGTCACATTCAGGCGTTCGCTGCTCGCCCTGTGTCTCTGTCGCGTGGACGTTGGCGTTAGTCGCCCATCGCCGGGCTGCCTCGAGGTGAGCTCTGCGGGCGTCAGCGGGTGAGGCAAGTTCCTTTGAGGATGGCGTTTGCTCCGCCGGCTCTAAAGCCTGGTACGGGATATGAACAGGGTGTTGTGCAAATGAAACTGCAAGGTTGTTCACTGAAGTAGGTAGGTGAGATTCGAGGTTAGTCGGGCTACCGAAAACGAAAGCTCATACTGGGGGAAACACGTGGAATATACTGACTTAATACCGCGCTATGACACGGGTCCTGGCAGAGCCTTAGAGCTTGCAGGAAGAGAGGGACAGCAAGGTGGAATTGAGATCGCGACTCATAGCTATGACCAAGGGCTGGAAAATCAAGTTAGCAAGTAGAACTACTAAACACCAAGCAGAAAGGGTTCGGAGGGGTATATGATCGTGCTCACACTCAAGGGATCCTCCAATGGCCTCTGACGACATCCAATCGCCTTCACCCTCCTTGAGTCCTTCGGTTGACCGCCTGCGTAGTTCGCCCAGCGCAGTCTCAACAGCCCAGATCAACCGCTCGTGGGCTTTTTCATTTTCTAGCACGTGCTCATCCGCATACAATTCGCCGAGCTTGATGCCGATGCCGATGGCTTTACCCAATACCCTCGTCCGCTTGCCCCAGATGGTTTCAGGGGCTGGCGTCTGCTCGTCCGATTGTGCCAGGGCCTGCGGCGATACGTCGTGGGGGGGCGGTGGGGAAACTATCCTCGGCGCTGTGCCATCCTTGACACTCTTCTCCATCACTTCCACCCAGCGCTTGCAGTCTGCCAGCAACGCCTCGAGTACCTTGGTGGCGTTTTCATAATTGCCAATCTTCTCCAGCCACGCGGCGAGCTGAATCTTGATGCCCATCACGTCGTCGGAGAAGGGGTCGAGCCGGCACTCTTCGCATTGCTCCAGCGCCATCCTGTAGTACTTCAACGCCCGCTGGGGGTCCGGGCTGTAGTTGCTATAGTAGAGGGCGCGTCTTAATGACTTGGCGATCGGCGCGGGGTATCGCGTGAATTGCTCGTGGTAGAAGTATGTGTAATAGAGCCGAACGGCATAAACTGTAGCACCTGCAGCCACAGCCAGACTTGGGGTAGGTCAGCACACCATCCGCCTCAGATACGGGGGCCAACCGCCGGTGCACAACATCGTCACATACCATACTAGAGCCAGGATAAGTTCCTCCGGATTCTGCCGAAAGAGGGTCCGAAGGCTCTGGCCGTGGAGGGAATTGCGCAAGTTCCTTAAACTTCCCCCGAGGACTGCGACGAGGATCTGGCGAAATGTTGGCTTCGGGGGAGGAGGTGGCCGTTGCCGTTGCCCGTCGGGTTCCTGCTTCCGGCTCGAAGTCGACTGGGGCCGGGTCTGAGGGCTCCTAAGTTTGAGTACTACGGCCGCCCTCTGCCATTGAAGTCTATGGTATTGCGCGACTTGTGTATTCAACTGGGCGTGCGGTCCCAAATACCTGGTAGAGTGTAGGAGTGTCGAGGTGCGACATGAGCTCGAAGCCCGTCGCGTGGCGAGTTGATAGGCCAACATGTTGAGGTCCTGCCTGATGGGCACAACCCACGAAGCTTCAATAATGAATTTAATAACAAAATAGTCCCCAGTTCATCGCCGAGGGAGGGTATTGGAGTTGATGAAGGCTTGAAATATACGATTTAGGTACCAAAATTCCAGTTTGCCTTGGATATGACGTCCGAAGAAGCTCGAGCTTTAGAAGCTTGGGCCAGGTACCGACTTCGGCTTGACGCCTCAGGCAGAAAAGGGTCCCTTCACATGTGCCGGCAATGCCCTTGACTTGCCTCCATAACATTTTGTAGAAGAGCAAATCATCGGAGAGATATCTCCCTTCCGCAAAACATTAGGCAGATTAGGGCTATTTGTCCCCTGAACTTACTGTTTAAACATATTTCCTACCCCCACCAGCACCCCGAGTCCTCCAACATGGCGTCCAAGTTCGAGCCCAAGGTGCCTGTCACTCTTGCCCCGCCAAAGGATGATCCGATTTCTTTAGAGGAGCTGTCAAAATGCGACGGTGAGTAGCTATATATGTTTGGGTTTAGTTGTCCCCTAAGCCTCAGCCTCGGGGTAACTCCGTCGAACCGTTGGTTTCCCGGGACTGTCAGCCTAGTCTCGGGTACACATGACATGTTCCTCGGCTAACTGTGTTAATAGGCAAGGACGGAGGGAAATGCTACGTTGCTATCAAGGTATTTATTTGTCCATCTGGTCCAAGGTGTCTATCCTAGGGAACGTGTCACTTAGTGGAACTGCGTCACCAGGGCATTGTGTATGATGTGACGGGAAACAAAGCCTACCAGCCAGGCGGCTCTTATAGCGGTATGGTAACCTTTTCTCCTGTTCCAACCCCTTGGCACGCAGTTTTGCGACACATACCTGTTACTTTACATCTCCACCTGCCACTCATATATCAGCAAACTATGAGCTAGCTCAACTGCGCATTGCCCCTATTTCCCTCCAAAAACCGGTGTCCTAATCTGTGGTCACAGTATTTTCTGGCAAGGATGCCTCCCGAGCACTTGCAAAGACTTCCACCAAGGCAGAGGATGTGAGCTCAGAATGGCAAGACTTGAGTGACACAGAGAAATCAACGCTGAACGACTGGGTGACATACTTCTCAAAGCGTTACAATGTTGTCGGTAAAGTCGAGGGTGCGACAAACACAGAGTGATAGATTGTTTCCCTTCTCTAGGCATTGAATATGACCTGGTAATATTTCACACGTTCTTACCTTGGTCGTTCTTGTTCATTCCTTCATGTCTGTCGAGTTAATGCTGCTTGGGGTGTTCCATTTCAACCCTCAACACATCCCTTATGCCATGTAATGATCAAGGCTGTTGACTTGATGTGTTCTTGGAATAGGGGTTGGGTGGCAGACAATATCACAGATTCCTTGGAGTGTCTGCTTCGGATGTGTTGGGATAGGTTGGAAAGGTCATTGTTGCCTCGAATCTCAGACCACTCTCAGGGGCACTCGCCCGAGCTCAAACCGACCGCTTTCCTCCACCATACCTACCACTTCACACAACCTTTCCATACGTCTCGAGTGCTCCTACACCACCGACAACAGTTGTTCAAATTTGCCAGCAACCGCCTTCCATCACATAACCATCACATCACGTCGACTTCCATCACCGCTCATCTCCCATCTCCCATCTCCTCCCAGAGGCACTCCACCGCACTAACCAGACCAACCCCGGAATTGGGCCAGTTTCGATGTTTCGCAGGCTTCGTAAGAAATTTTTCAATTCTCAACATGGCGAATCTGTCCCCACGGAGGACACCAAACCCCATGATCCTAGCCTTCCTCCTGGCCGAATACTCGACCGTAAGATTGAGCCGAGAGGACCTTCCGAGAGCTTTTCCGCCAATGGCAGCCGAAAATGCACTCCGGGTAAGGTCCGATCGGGGCCGGCAGTGAGCGCCTTTGTTGGCCCGCTTGAGAAATCGGAAGCGGATGGCTCACTTGAGCTGGGGAGTAAGCTCCCCTGCGCGTCGAACAAAAGCCCCAGTCCAAGCGATACTGGCGACAAGAAGTGTGAATCACAAAAGGAGGCTCCAAAGCGACTCACAGACCCTTCAGCTCCACCCCAGTCCTTTGGCGAGGCATCTTCACTCACCCTGATGGAATATAAATCGTACTTCAACAACCGTCCTCTGGGTAGATGCCTGGATGGTTTCGAGGAGGCCCAAACCATGAAAATTTCGAATCCCAAAATACCCTCAGAACCGACCGAATCGATGGAGAAATCGCCGCAAGAGCTAAATGGGGGTAAGACGGATCCGCCATTTATTCGTGATCCAGCTGAGGTCGCGGCGTTCTAGAAGAACGTCCGGGCCCAACTTTGGATCGATGACGACGAGATTGATGGCGCAAAGCAGGAGGTTCCCGATCCAGAGCCTCGGCTCCTGGCCCCCAACGACCCGCATCCGTTGAAGCCTCTTCCATCCCCGACATCTGCTGAGGCGCGGACACAGCTCCTCCTGGGGCCGGCGCTGCACTCGCGAATCCCGCCGCAGCCGCCTTTTGGCGTGGACTTTGACCTCAAGTCTGAGCCTCTCGCGGAAACCAAGTTTGGCGAGATGACCCCGGAGATGTACCCCGAGCCTGAACTACCTCCTGACCAGCTGAAGCATCTCCGCGAGCAGATTCGTGCCAAGAATGCGCGTTGTGCTACCGGGACTGTTGAGCACTTTAGCTATCCGATTTCGAGTGCTGGTTTGTCCGCTCCCCCCAAACCGCCAACCCTGGAGCCGCTGCCACATCAGCCTCCCACCCAGCCACAGAGGCAGCAGCTACCGCAACAAGAGCATATCCGCAACAACCACCTAGGCAGTGGCACCGAACCTGCTAAACAGCCCGGCTTGGGAGCACAGTGGCCGCCCTTGCCGCCGCCCCCAAGACAGCAGTTCTCCCTGGCACACCAGAACCAGCGCGCCCACGCCAGTAACAAACAGTACTCGGCTGACGTTGACAAGGAGCTAAGTTACCTCAGCCCACGGTCTCCGACTCCAACTCCGCCGACACCAACTCGGCAGTTCTTCCGGGCGCAACTGCAGCAGCAACCTACCCGGGAACAGCGGAAGCGGCCTACCCGGGTCATCACCCCGGCGAGCATTCCTGAGGTTGATGAGCAGGCAGACAACCTGGTCGCCGAACTTCCCCCTCCCCCTCCG
>Ga0164242_10004435_pt1 | contig 15769 bp, 13 predicted proteins | sample OricomgcompostMG_FD_108783 | JGI IMG/M metagenome (GOLD analysis project Ga0164242, IMG submission 108783) | Miracle-Growth compost microbial communities from Emeryville, California, USA - Original compost - Miracle growth compost (MG) ... | reverse complement strand
CTCGTCCGCGTTGCGTGCGACCCAGGGCTCGGCATCCAATGCTTCGAGCGCGCCGTCGACGCCGAGTTCCCTTGCGTTCAAGACCAACGTGTCGACGCGCGCCTCCTGCAGCGCAGCGACGACAGCGTCGATGCCGCGAGCGCCGCTCACACCGCTGTCCTCGGCCGCGCGCGCGAGGGCGTCGTCCACCTCGCGCCGCAGGTGTTCGTGCACAGCCGCCGCGATGGCGTCGTCGAGCGCCTCGTCGTCAGACCCGTCCGCTTTCGTGTGCGCATCCACGTCGACGAGAAGCGCACGAGTTGAGGCGCCGAGCTGCTCTTCGAGCAGCTGCCTGGCACGAACATCCCCCGCAATGACGACGAACCTCGGCCGATGCTCGAGAACGATCTGCTCGAGCGCATCGTCCACTTCCGACTGCGTCTGCTTCCAGATCTCCTCGGAGTGCATCTGGTACCGGCGATGAGACCAGCCGCCTGCCTGCACCCTGGGCAGGCTGTCGGTTCGGCCCTGCACCTCTGCCGCCTCATCCGTGCCGGCGCGACCCCACGTCTCTACCCACAGGTGAGCGCCCTCCCTGCCTGCCTCGACGACGACGTAGCGGATGTCCGCGGCCGCGTGCCTGAGGAGCGGCAGCACCGGAGGCACCCGCTGGTATCCGATCTGCTCGGGTCCGAGCCTCTCGCCGACGAACCGTTCAGCGAGTTCGACGGCGCCGTCGCGCACCAGCAGATAGAGGACCGACGGGCTCGGGATGCCGGCATCCGTCGCCACCGTCTCGTCGACCGCCTGCACATCGGGTTCGGGTGCCCCGCGTTTGCGTAACTCGTCGAGCAGGGCGTGGCGCCTGCTGTGCTCGGCCGGCGTCGGCTCGTCGCCGTGTCCGTCGACGTACGCGAACGTGTAGCTGCCGTTGCCGGACAGGATTCGTACGAGATCGTTCTGGTCGATCATGTTCCTCCCTCGGAATCCCCTGAGGATGGACGCCTCAGAGGATGGGCCGGCCACCGGTGACCGCGACGCGCGCGCCCGAGATGTATGAAGCCTCGTCGCTGGCCAGGAGCACGTACACGGGTGCGAGCTCCGCGGGCTGAGCCGGGCGTCCGAGCGGGGTGTTGCCGCCGAACTTCTCCACGTGCTCCGCAGGCATCGTGGACGGGATCAGCGGGGTCCAGACCGGCCCGGGCGCGACGCTGTTCGCACGGATGCCGCGCTCCCCCAGGAGCTGGGCCAGCGACGCGGTCATGTTCGCGATGGCCGCCTTCGTCGCCGCGTACGGCATGAGCGTGGGCGACGGGGCATCCGAGTTGACGGACGACGTTCCGATGATGGATGCGCCGGACGACATGTGCGGAAGCGCCGCCTTCACGAGGTGGAAGTAGGCGCTCAGGTTCGTAGCGATCGTCTTGTCCCACTCGTCGTCGGGGATGTCCTCGACCTTCGTGTACGTGCGCTGCATCGCCGCGTTCGAGACGACCACGTCGACCTTGCCGAACTCCTTCACCGCGGCATCCACGAGACGACGGCACTCCGCCGGATCGGAGATGTCTCCCCTGAGCGCCACGCACCGCCTGCCCGCTTCGGTGATCCAGTGCTCGGTGTCGCGGGCATCCTCGTCTTCCTCGAGGTAGCCGAAGGCCACGTCGGCGCCTTCGCGCGCGAACGCGATCGCGACCGCTTTGCCGATGCCGCTGTCTGCGCCGGTGATCACGGCGGCTTTGCCTTCGAGGCGCCCGCTGCCCCGGTACGACTGCTCGCTGTGGTCGGCCTTGGGCTGCAACTCCTCCTCTGTGCCCGGCGGGTTCTGTTGCTGCTGCGGCTGGCTCATGCGTATCCGTCCTTCCCACTCTTCGGGTTCGCTCCTGCGATGATCGCCGGATGCCCGCGAGGTGCGGAGGGGTTGACAGGATCTGGGCCGCCCCGAGAATCGGATGCCTCAGCCTTCGTGCCCGGTGGGCGGTTGCGCCTCCTCTTCCGGCTCGAGCAGAAGGAAGAGGCCTGCGTACGGCTCGAGGCTCACGGAGAAGCTGTTGAGGTCGTCCACCCGCCCGATCTCGTCCCCGGTGTTCACGTCGAGCACGGCGCGGCGCGGGGTCAGCACGTCGGAGCGCACGGTGCCCTCGATGGCCTCACCGCTGAAGTTCAGCACGGTCACCTGCTCCCTGGCATCCGACCGAGCCGGATCGCCGTCGTCGAGCCGGTGAACCATCACGAGCATTCCCGGATGCGCGACATCCGGGATGTCGATCTGGCTTGCCACGTCGATTCCGTAGTCGGCGCGAAGCCGAAGGATGCGCTTCAACCGTGAGGCGAACGAGTTCGGTTCACCCAGCTGCTTCGCCAGAGAGCCGAACAGAGACCGGCCACGAGGCATGCCGGATGCCGACCGCGTCGCGTTGGGATCGGCATCCGTGAGATCGTGTGCGCCGCGGTGAATCCAGCGGGTGTCTCCGCTGGCGATGAGGTCGTGCACCGCCTCCGGCGGCAGCGGCAGCACCCCGAGAAGGTCCCACGCCGAGAGTGCGAAGACCCCGGGCTGCCACGCGTTGAACATGGCGAGAAGCAGCTGCGCACGCCGGATGCCCTCGATGTCGTCTTCGCCGATGTCGTCCAGCGTGCGGAATCCCTGCACCGCGGCGATGACGGATGCCGTCGTGCAGGCGATGCCGTTGGTGGTGAACACGAGGTTGTACGGGGCCGCCGGACCGGTGAGCCTCTCCAGCAGATCAGTGCGGATCGTGTCGGCCAGTTCAGCGCCGGTGAGCTCCGCCCCGCGGAACTCATACACGTCGGCGGGATGCCGTGCCGCCCAGTGCACGAGCTCGTACGTGAGCTCGTCGTGGTTCTGCATGGCGTGCACGAGGCCGGCGGGGTCGACGCCCGCGGCGAGCGCCGTGCGCAGCGTGAGCCGCAGGAACTCGGTGTCACCGGTCGCGAACGCGTGGTGGTACGCGGGCCGGTTGACGAAGTCGTACGAAAGATCGGCGCCGACTCGTCCGGTGTCGCGGATGTCTTCGATGCCGAGGTTCAGCTCCTGGAAGGTGAACCCTCCGACCTTGCGCACCATGCTCGCGATCAGATGGTTCGCCGCCTCCGAGAGCGGATGCCCCTCCGACCAGCCCGGCTGCCCCTCGACGCTCTTCTCGACGCCCAGAAACCCGTTGGCATCCAGTCGCAGCCCGCTCGAGCCGAGGTCGCCGAGCGAGTGCAGCGCGTCGCCGATGACGAGGCGCATGCCGGAGAACGTCGGGTCGAGCCAGTTGATCGACGGCTGGCCCTGCTTGAAGTAGTGCAGGTACACCCAGCGCCTGGTGCGGCCGTCGACGCCCACCGTGGGCGCGGTGGCACTCCAGTTCGTCTCCTTGACGCCCGGCGAATAGAAGATGACGCGCTGCAACTGGCCGATGATGTAACCGCTGTCGGCAAGTCGCGCCTCGGTCTCGGGGTCGAGGTTCACGGCGTCGCGCCCCTCGGGAACGTCCGGCAGAAGCGACCAGTCCTCCTCCGGGATCTCGACCATGTGGTAGATGCCCGGGTAGTCCTTGTACGCCATCTCGGCCAGCCGGAAGTCCGCACCCTTGCCCGTGTGTCCGGGAACGATGTCGTCGATCACGCTGCCGCCGTGCCGGTCCGCCACATCGGACAGCTGCCGGAACTCGTCTTCGTGGCCGAAGATGGGGTCGATCTGCGTGCTGATCCGGTCGAAGTGCCCGTCGATGCTCGCTGTCTGCACCCAGCCGGTGATACCTCCCGCCTGCTTGACGGGGCCGGTGTGCACGGCGTTGATGCCGATCGACTCGAACGCCCGCCACAGCTCCTCGCCGGCCAGAGCACCGAGGTACGACTGCCCGGGGCGGGTGATCAGCGAGATCGGATACGCCGTGAACCAGACCGAGGCGGAACGGATGGCGCGCCTGGCGTCTGGTCTCGCATAGGGATTGCGCCACATGCTGGGCTGCCCCGACAAGCCGCGCGAGAGGATGTCCGCGTCACCCAGCATCGACTGCCGCTTCAGCCATTCCACATAGGACGGGTTCGACGCATCGGCCGACCGTGGATCCGAGAACGACCTGCGAATGTTGCTCGCGCGTAGCTGCGCGCGCGGGCGCAGCCTGTGCGGCCTGGCCGGGTAGCGCTCCTCGTCGTAGCTGATCTCCGCCGACTCGCTCGCGGCATCCGCGTGGCGTGCCACATCGTCGGGCACCGTCATTCCGCCCTCCTCGCTCCCGTTTCGTCCCCTCGCACGTCCAGCACGACGAGCGAGTGCCCGTCGAGGCGTATGCCGTCGGGCGCCCCACCATGCGTACCGTACGAGAGCAGCACAGAGGCGCCATCGGCTCCCGGCACGATCGCGGCATCCGTCGAGAAGTTGACGGCGACCACGGTGCCGCACCTGCGCAGCACCAGCCATCCGGCATCCGCGTCCACCTCGACGTGGATCGTGGCGAAACGCGGGTCGGTCAGTTCCGGCCGGGCCCGTCGAAGGCGGACGAGTTCGCGGTAGAACGCGAGAAGCCGGGCATGCCTGCCGCCCGTCGCCTCCGCCCAGTCGAGCTTTGACCGTTCGAAGGTCTCGGGATCCTGCGGGTCGGGAACGGATGCCTCGTCCCAGCCCATCCGGGCGAACTCGGCCTTGCGCCCGTCTGCGGTCGCCTTCGCGAGTTCCGGTTCCGGGTGGGAGGTGAAGAACTGCCAGGGCGTGGATGCCGCCCACTCCTCGCCCATGAACAGCATCGGCGTGAAGGGCCCGAGCAGCGTGAGCGCCGCCGCGATGGCCAACTGACCGTCGTCGAGCGTCGCGGTCAGGCGGTCGCCCGCCGCCCGATTTCCGATCTGGTCGTGGTCCTGGCTGAACACGACGAGTCGCGCGGTAGGCGTGGTGAGGGTGTCGATGGGCCGGCCGTGGTGCCGCTCCCGGAACGACGAGTAGGTGCCGTCGTGGAAGAACCCGCGCGTCAGCGCCTTCGCCAACGCGTTCAGGGACTCGAAGTCGGCGTAGTAGCCCGTGGTCTCCCCGGTCAGCGCGACGTGAAGCGCGTGGTGGAAGTCGTCGCTCCACTGTGCGTCGAGACCGTAGCCATGCGCTTCACGGGAGGTGATCAGTCGCGGATCGTTCAGGTCGGACTCCGCGATGAGCACGAACGGGCGGCCCACCTGCGACGACAGCCCGTCGACCTCGATGGCGAGCTCTTCCAGGATGTTCATCGCCCTGGTGTCCACCAGCGCGTGCACGGCATCCAGCCGCAGGCCGTCGACGTGGTAGTCGCGTAGCCACATCAGCGCGTTGTCGACGATGTAGTTGCGTACCTCGTCGGAGTCGGGGCCGTCGAGGTTCAGCGAGCTGCCCCAGGTGTTCGCCTTGTCGTCGCGCAGGTACGGCCCGAACTTCGGCAGATAGTTGCCGCTCGGCCCGAGGTGGTTGTAGACGACGTCCTGGATGACGCCGATGCCCGCCCGGTGACACGCATCGACGAACCGCTGGTACGCGGGCGGGCCCCCGTAGGGCTCGTGCACCGCGTACCAGAGCACGCCGTCGTATCCCCAGTTGTGAGTGCCGTTGAACGCGCCCACGGGCAGCAGCTCCACGAAATCGACGCCGAGCTCCCGCAGGTGGTCGAGCCTGCCGGTGGCGGCATCCAGGGTGCCCTCGGGCGTGAACGTGCCGAGGTGCAGCTCGTAGATCACGGAGCCGGCCAGCGGACGGGAGCGCCAGCCGGTGTCCGTCCAATCGAAGGCGGAGGTGTCGAACGTCTGGGAGAGTGCGTGCACTCCGGATGGCTGCCTGCGCGACCGCGGATCGGGGTACGGCCCCTCGCCGTCGACCACGAATCCGTAGTCCTGAGGCCTCTGTTCCGCGAGGTCGCCCGCGGGAGTCCACCATCCGTCGCGTCGTGGGTCGCGCCCGAGCGGATGCCGTTGGTCGCCGAGCATGAGATCGACGGTGGTCGCCTGCGGAGCCCACACGTCGAAGGTCATGACGCCTCCTGTCCATCGGGCGCCGTCAGCAGCGCAACGGGATACGTGTCGAGCAGTTCGGCCAGGCGGATGCCTCCGCCTCCGAACCCGCGCCCCGTCAGCACGTCGACCAGCTCGCGACCGGCGGCCTCGATCGTGGTGTCGTACCAGCCGCCTGCTGCCTCCAGGCCATACGGCAGCCGGGTGGCGACGGCGACCGCTCCGCCCCTGTCGAACGCGACGGCGTGGTCGCGCATGCGGCCGAAGGCCTCGACGGGCACATACCGGACGAACCGCTCCGGATGCGCTTGGCGAAGCCGCAGTGCGCGAGACACAATGAGCAGCTTCGCCGCGCCCTCTTCGTCGACGGGAGGCAGCCATCCGTCGTCCAGGCGCCGCAGCAGCTCGGAGCGGGGAGCGAAGTCGACCGGCCGGCGGTTGTCCGGATCCACGAGGGACAGCTCCCAGAGTTCGCTGCCCTGGTACACGTCCGGAATCCCGGGGGCCGCGAGCTGAAGCAGCTTCGCGCTGAGACCGTTCGAGAAGCCCGCGGGGACGATCGCAGCAACGGTCTCCTCGATCACCGCGGCCACCTCGGGAGCGTCGAAGGCCTTGTCGATGGCCGCGTGCATCCGGTCTTCGAATGCCGGGTTCGGCGAGATCCAGTTCGTCGAGTCGCCCGCCTCGCGTGCCGCTTTCTGCGCGTACGCCTGCAGCCGCTGCCGCGACGCAGGCCAGGCCCCGACCACCGCTTGCCAGATCAGATTCTCGAGGGCGGGGTCGCCGAAGCCGGCCTCCCTCCGCAGCCGGGCGAGCGCGTCAGACCAGAGCTCCGGGCGCTCGGCCAGTGCGGTGATCCGCGCCCGCACATCCTCGCCGCGTTTGGTGTCGTGCGTGGTCAGCGTCGTGAGCGAGTGCGGAAGCGCGGCCTGCCTTCTCGCCTGCCGCTGGTGGAAGGTGGCGACGTCGATGGCGAACTCGCTCGGGTCGGCGCCGACCTCGTTCAGCGAGGTCAGCGTGGTGAAGCGATAGAACGCGGAGTCCTCTACCCCCTTCGCCATCACCATGCCGGAGGTCTGCTGAAAGCGGATGGCCGCTGGATTCCCCGGGTCGGCGAGCACATCCGCGACCCGGTCGATGGTGCCGGCGAGGTCCGGACGCCTCGCAGCCGCCTCCGTTGCCGCAGCACGCAGGTGGCTCTCGCCGAGGGGCAGATAGGAACGGTAGACGGGCATGGCGGCGAGCAGCTCGATGAGCACGCTCGCGAGAGTTCCGGGCTCGGCGATGCCCCGCAGCTCTCGGACGAGGCGGTTGACCTCGGAGCGCAGGATGCCGTCGGCGACGGCTCGCTTGCTGGCGTAGACCATCTCGTGCCAACGGTCGGTGTGCGGGTTTCCATACGCCACCTGCGGAGGCTGCGTGGCCGGTGGTGGCGGTTCCGCTGCCGCTTCCAGACCTGCCTGCCCGCAAGCATCCACCAGCACGCGGTCGAAGTCCTTCAGCGCGTCGTAGCCCGTGGTGCCCTCGGCGGCCCAGTTGCCGGGCAGCTGCTCCTCGCCCTCGAGGATCTTCTCCACCCACACCGGCGCGCCCCCGGTCAGCGCGGCGAGATCGTCGAGGTAGCCGCGCGGGTCGGCCAGTCCGTCGGGATGATCCACGCGCAGCCCGTCGGCCAGGCCGTCCCGGAACCATCGCGCGATCTCCGCGTGCGACTCGGAGAAGACCTCGGGATCTTCGACCCGGATCGCCGCGAGGGAGTTGACGGCGAAGAAGCGCCGGTAGTTCAGCTCGTCGTCCGCCCGCCGCCAGTTGATCAGCTCGTAGTTCTGCCGCTCGTGCACCTCACGAGCCGAATCGCCCGGCTCCGCGGTACCCTCGGCGATCGGGTACCGGTTGTCGTAATACAGCAGGGTGTCACCGTCGATGCGCAGCCGATCGAGCTCGTCCTCGCCGTCGCCGAGCACGGGGATGCGAATCTTGCCGCCCGCCGCATCCCAGTCCACGTCGAACGCAGCCGCGAAACGCGACCGCGGGCCGTGGCGCAGCAGATCCCACCACCACGCGTTGAGCGGGGGCGTCGCCACACCCATGTGGTTCGGCACGATGTCGACGAGGATGCCCACGCCGGCTTCGCGCGCGGCGCGCGACATGCGCGTGAACGCCTCGGCTCCGCCGCGGTCCGGGTCGATGAGCGAGTGGTCGATCACGTCGTAACCGTGCATCGAGCCGGGCTCGGCGCGCAGCAGCGGCGAGAGATAGACCCATCCGACGCCGAGACGAGCCAGGTATCCGCACAGTTCGGCGGCATCGTCGAGTGTGAAGTCCGGGGTGATCTGCAGCCGGTACGTCGAGGTGGGCAGGTGTCCGCTCATGCGCTCACCGTCGAGCGCAGGAGTGCGAACGTGCGGCCGCCCATGATCAACGAGCCGTCGAGGTCGCCCTCTTCGTGCTCCGGATCGCTCGAGATGACCAGGCGCCATCGCTTGCCCCGGGCATCCGGCAGCGTGAACTCGACGCCGTTGTCGGCGGAGTTCAGAAGCAGGGCGAACGTGTCGGCGCCTTCGTGAGCGAGCACGAACGTGACCGAGCGCACATCCGGGTTCTCCCAGTCCTCCGGCTCGAACGTCTCGCCGTCTGAGCGGCGCATCACCACGGTGTCTTGCGCTTCGGTGCCAGGCGCCTGCCGGAACCATGCCGGCCGGAGTGCGGGGTTGTCGCGGCGCAGCCGCAGCAGTTCCGCGGTGAAGGCGAACATGTCGTCGTCGGCGTGCGCCCAGTCGAACCACGACATCTCGTTGTCTTGGCAGTAGGCGTTGTTGTTGCCGTTCTGTGTTCGGCCCAGCTCGTCGCCGCCGAGCAGCATCGGAACGCCGGCAGACAGCAGCAGCGTCGCCAGGAAGTTCTTCTGCTGCCTGCGGCGCCGGGCGAGCACCTCCGGGTCATCCGTCGGCCCCTCCACCCCGCAGTTCATCGACCTGTTGTCGTCTTCACCGTCGTTGTTGTCTTCGCCGTTCGCCTCGTTGTGCTTGTGGTCGTATGAGGTGAGGTCGACGAGCGTGAACCCGTCGTGCGCGGTGACGAAGTTCACGCTCGACAGCGGTGAGCGGCGGGATGCCTCGTACACGTCAGGGCTGCCCAGCACCCGCTGCGAGAGCGTGCCGAGCACGTCGTCGCCACTGTTCCAGAAGCTGCGGACGTCATCCCGGAACCGGCCGTTCCACTCCGACCACCTGGCGGGGAAACCGCCGAGCTGGTAGCCGTGGGTGTCCCAGGGTTCGGCGATCATCTTCACGCTCGCCAGAACCGGGTCCTGCTCGACAAGCGTGAGGAACGCGCTGTGCAGCTCCGCGGATCCGTCTTGCCTCGTCAGCGTCGTCGCGAGGTCGAAGCGGAAGCCGTCGACGTGCATCTCGGTCACCCAGTAGCGCAGGGAGTCCATGATGAGCCGCAACGCCGCCGGATGCCCGACGTTCAGGCTGTTCCCGGTGCCCGTTGTGTCGAAGTACGAAGCCTCGTCGCCCTCCACCAGCCGGTAATAGGCGGCGTTGTCGATGCCCTTGAACGACAGGGTGGGCCCGAGGTGATTCCCCTCGGCCGTGTGGTTGTAGACGACGTCGAGGATCACCTCGAGGCCGGCCCCATGCAGCGCCTTGACCATCCACTTGAACTCGTCGACCTGCGCCCCGCCGTCGCCTCCGGAGGAATACCCACCGTGCGGAGCGAGGTACCCGATCGAGTTGTAGCCCCAGTAGTTGCTGAGCCCCTTCTCGAGAAGGTGGCTGTCTTGCACGTACTGGTGCACGGGCAGCAACTCGACAGCGGTCACGCCGAGCTTCGTCAGATGCTCGATCGCGGCAGGATGCCCGAGCCCCGCATACGTGCCGCGCAGCTCCTCCGGCACCTCGGGATGCAGCTTCGTGAATCCCTTCACGTGCGTCTCGTAGATCACCGTCTCCGACAGGGGTGTGCGAGGCGACACGTCATCGGACCAGTCGAAGCGCGGATCGACGACGACGCACCGCGGAACGGAGGACGCGTCGTCCGTCTCATCCGGCAGCGACGGGTCGTCGAGCTTGTGCCCGAACACGCTCGGACCCCAGTCGTAGTGCCCCTCTATGGCGTTCGCGTATGGGTCGAGCAGCAGCTTGCTCGGATTGTGACGAAGTCCGCGAGCGGGATCCCACTCGCCGTGCACGCGCAGGCCGTAGCGGGTTCCGGCCTCCATGCCCTCGATCACGCCGTGGAAGACGTGGCCGGTATGGCCGTGCAGGGCGAAGCGCGTCTCCTCAGCGCCGTCGAAGACGCACACCTCGACGAGCGTCGCCGTTTCGGAGTACACAGCGACATTGGCGCCTCCCGGAACAAGGGAGACGCCGAGCGGATAGGGGCGGGAGCGAGCGGGCGGCACTCGCCCATTCTGCGGCGACACGGCACGGCGGGTCTATGGGTTGTTTCGCTCCCACGCAACCCCTAAGGCCCTTTGAGCCTCGCCGCGACGCGCCGGGCTATGGTCAGGATCATGGGGGCGGATGTCGAACTCGGCGAGGCGGTCTGCGACTGGATCATCCGGCAGCGCTGGTTCGGCGGCAAGGGCGCGGTGCCCCGCCTGCGACTGCTCGCGTCTCTGGAATGGTCGGCGAACGACGAGCGGCGCATCGTCACGCACCTCGTGCTGGACGAGGATGAGCAACGCGGCGCCCTCTACCAGGTCCCCGTTGTCTACCGCGCTGCGGCACACGGCTCTCCCGCCCCGGCCTACATCGGCGAGCTGATCTCATCCGACGGTCGAATCGTCTATGCGTACGACGCGACGCACGATCCCGCGTTCACCGAGATGCTCCTGCGACTGGTCGCAGACGAGAACCGGGTCGGCGACGAACGCGTTTCCGCGTACGGCGCGAGAGTGCGCAAGGCCGACGACGAGAACGACCGCCGACCGGCCGAGCTGCGCCTGTTGGGTTCCCGGGTACTGAGCGGCGAGCAGTCGAACACATCGATCGTCTTCACGGTCGACGACGGCGCCGGGCAACGGCAGCTCATCTGCAAGATCTTCCGGTCGATTCACCACGGCGAGAACCCGGATGTCGTCCTGCAATCGGCGCTGTTCGCCGCCGGTTCTCAGTCCGTTCCCCCGGTCTTCGGCAGCGTGATGGGCGAATGGCCCGACGCCGGACGCGCGTCCGGCCGTGCGCGCGGGCATCTGGCTTTCGCTCAGGAGTTCCTCGCCGGCGCCGGCGACGCCTGGCAGCTCGCTCTGGCTGCAGCGGAGGCGGGAGAAGACTTCACCTCGAACGCCCGCGGGATGGGATCGGCTGTCGCCGAGGTGCACTCGGTGCTCGCATCGGCGCTCCCCACCAAGGAAGCCGGCCACGACGATATCGCCGCGATCGTCGGGGCCTGGCAGGAAAGGCTCGATTCCGCGGTGCGCGAGTTGCCCGAGCTGGCCACTCTGCGTGATGCGATCGAGAGTCGGTACGCGAGAGCGCGCAGCGCATTGTGGCCGCGGCTGCAGCGCATCCATGGCGACCTGCACCTCGGCCAGATCCTCGCCACGCCGGGGGGCCGGTGGGCGATCATCGATTTCGAGGGTGAGCCGATGCGGCCGCTCTCCACGCGTTCGCTGCCCGACGTGCCCCTGCGCGACGTCGCGGGCATGCTGCGGAGCTTCGACTATGTCGCCGGCTCACGCGAGACCACGGACGGGGTTCGCGATTGGGCTAAGCGCTGCCGAGACGCCTTCCTCGAGGGATACAGCGAACGCTCCGGGCGCGAACCACGGCGCGACGGCGTGCTGCTCGACGCGTTCGAGCTCGACAAGGCGCTCTACGAGGCGGTCTACGAGGCGCGCAACCGCCCGTCGTGGCTGCCGATCCCGATCGCCGCCGTCCGGCGACTGGCCGCTCAGCCGGCTTCGGGCTGAGACGCGAATCGCCTCACCGTGGAATCGACCCGAACGGCTCGAACGGCGGACTCGGCCGGTCGCGCGAAAGTCAGCGGTTCCTCTCCTGCGCCTGGGGTTCTACTCGGATGATCGCGGCGTGGTCGGGCTGGAATCCGTGCGCGATGCCCCAGAGCACGGCCTGGGTGCGGCTTTCGACGCCGATCCGCCGGTAGCAGCTACGGATGTAGGTCTTGATCGAGTTGATCGACAGGTGCGCGCGGTCGGCGATCTCCACGTTCGTGAGCCCCTGCGCGATCAACGCCAGCACCTCTGCCTCTCGCTGTGTCAGACCCTCTTGGCGTCCGGGCCAGTCCCCTGCCGAATGCAGGCTTCGCCCCGGCGCGTCGTAAACCTGCTCCACACCTTGGTTGATTTCTTCGAGAGCGGCGACCAGTGCCCCTGCGGGCAGGCTCTTGGAGATGTAGCCCTGCGCCCCGTTCGCCAGCGCGGCGGTGACGAGCGCGGGGTCCATGTTCCAGGAGTAGACGACGGCCTTCCCGACCATCGGATTGGCGGCCAGGTCACGGAGTTTCTCCCGGTCACCCTGCGGCGCCGCGAAGGTGTCGTAAAGGGCGATGTCGACCGGTGAGTTGACTCGGTGCTCCATGTCGAGCTCCACAACGCGCACGCGCGACTCGTAGGCGCCGAGCATCGAGGCGAGTCCTCGGACCACGACCTCGTAGTCGTTGACGATCGCGAGCGTGACAGGCATGCATCCAGCGTAATGATCAGAAGTCCACCCCTAGGGGTGGTTTTTGCATCCCCTGCGATCCGTAGCGTGAATCGTGGCGTCCAGACCCGCGCCGAAGAGGAAACCATGATCGACGATGTCCCCGGCGACCCGAAGCGCCCCTTGAGAGACCTTTCGATCCGAGAACTCATTCTCGAACTCGCCGCTGTCGAAGAGCTGGCAGCCAGACATGCCGTCACCGCCGACGGTACGTACGCAGCGAGGTTCATCACGCAGAGAGAGCAACAGATCGTCGTCGAACTCCGCAACCGGGCTGCGTGTCTTCCTTCCTCCGAAGCACACGACGCGACGCCACACACCTGCGAGAAGGCCGGCGAGTGGGAGTCCTGATCTACGGGCCCCAGGAGGTCGAGTTCGACGACCGCCTCCTGACCCATCTCGAATTCGTCATCGTGACCAAGTTCCGGCGCCGGGAATCGTTCCTCATGTCCTGGCTCGAGAAGTCGCAGAACAGCACCAGCCGGGAGTCGATGTGGATGCATCCGAGCTCACCCGTCTACTTCAAGTACACCGGTTCCCGGGTGCCTTCGATGAACCGCGAGTGGATCGCTCTGATGCAGGCCGAGGCCAACGGACGACGAGGACTGATCGTGCGCAATGAAGACGGCACGCCGGCGTACACCGGCAAGGTGATGTAGCCCGTTCTGCGACTGGGCCGACACGAGCGCGCCCACCTGACCCAGTGCTCGACCCCTGTCATGTGCGCTCCTCAGCGATCAGACCGTGGCGTGACCCACATCGCGGCGGGTCAACGCCCGTGCGCTACGAAGGAATGACGCGGCAACCCGCTTCGGGTCATCGAGGTAGCCGGCAACCATCGCTCCATCGCGAATGAGCATGAGGTCGTCCGCGACTCCGTCGGCATCCTCGAGCTCGAGCGGTTCGACGATCGCGCGGAATGTCTCCTTGCACCAGGCTCGGTGTTCGTCGACCGCTCTGCGCACGGAGCTCTCCGGGTCCGGGTACTCGGCTGCTGCATTGATGAAAGGGCATCCGCGAAAACCCTGCAGACAGGCGAGCGTACCGAGCGCCTCGGAAATGAGCTGGAAGATGCGGTCGGGATCGCCCTTCCCGGCCGCGATCGCACCGCTGATGCCCTCGCGTTCCTGTCGCGCGCGAAGCTCGAGATGCGCCACGACCAGGTCGTCCTTGCTCTTGAACTGACGGTAGAAGGTGACTTTGGTCGTTCCAGCCCGCTCGATGACCTTGTCGACGCTCACGGCGCGGAGGCCCTCCGCGTAGAACAACTCGGTCGCGGCGCCGATGAGCAGGTCCCTCATCGACGTCTTCACGCTCTCGATCATAAGTACTTCCTTTCGAGCCGCTTGCGTCATGGGCGCCACTGTGGCTACGGTGGACCTATGTAGAGTGACTAGTCATTCTACATAGGCTCACCTACGAACGGAACGACATGACCACAACAACGCCAGAGGCGCCACCCACGTCGATCGCCTCGTCGCTGCGCACCCTGTACTTCGTCAGGTTCGGCTTCGCCATCGCCTGGGCGATCGTCATCGCCCTGACGGCGACTGCCATCACGCCACTGAGCGCCACGCTGCTCGTGGTCTATCCGGCGTTCGACGTCGCTGCCGCGATCGTCGATCGGCGGGCATCCCGCGGCACGCGGTCGTCCGGTCTCCTGTACTTGAACATGGCGCTCAGCATCCTCGCGGCCATCGGCCTGGCATTCGCAGCTGCATCCGGCCGGCCGGCGGTGCTTCTTGTCTGGGGACTATGGGCGATCGCGGCCGGAGCCGTGCAGCTCATCGTGGCAATCTCGCGACGCGCGCTCCGGGGCCAGTGGCCGATGATCCTGAGCGGCGGGATATCCGTCCTCGCCGGCACGGCGTTCGCCTTGCAGTCCGACGGAAGCTCCGCCTCGTTGCTGGGTCTCGCTGGCTACGCGACGCTGGGCGGCGTGTTCTTCCTGGTGTCGGCCATCCGCCTCCGCCGTTCCGCCAGGGTGAGCGACCGATGACCGCCTACCGATGCCACTAGACCCGCAGCAATCAGCTCGTCACGAGCAACCGACAATGAAGGAGCACCGCATGCCCACCAAGATCACCCTCATCATCGACAACCCGTCCGACGCCGCAGCGTTCGAGGACGCCTACAACGAGATCGAGTCATCCGCCCGTCGGCTCCCGGGTCTGCGCCGACTGGAGGCCGCCAGGGTCTGGCCGAAGGAAGACGGTACACCCACCCCGGCACACCGCACCCTCGATCTCTACTTCGACAGCTACGACGACGCGTCCGCGGCCGTTGCCGCCCCGGTCGCCGGCGAGTTCTTCCAGCGCCTGGCCGGCACAGGCACCTCGTTCACCGGATTGTTCTCAGACATCCAGTCCTGAACGAACCTGCGTCGGAGTGGCCGGAGCCGGTTCCCGTGAGGAGCCGCTCCGGTCACCTTCCCTACGCGGCCGAGGAACCAGCGCTACTCGCCCCACGGGCCGTTCACGATCACATCGACGAAGTCCCTCGAACGAACCAGGGTGACTGCTCGAGCACGTCCGCGTTCACGTGTCCGAACGCGCTCTCCGGGTCTTCCACGAGATCCCCGTACCGACCCCGTGCACGACGTCGTGTTCCGCGGGAGCGCGCGCACTGCTTGCCACGTACGTGTCAGTGTCTCGAACGGGTCGCTGTGGCCGCCTTCTGCATAAAGCCCGACACCGAACCTCGCGGTTGTCACGGGGGACTGCTGCACGGGTAGGTGACAGTTTCGGTTAGGCCCAGCGGGCCCAAGAATGAAGGCGTCGATCACGTCGAGGGGGCTGGCATCTGCCCCTCAATAACGTCTTCCTTGATCGGCGGCCGGACCTGGTGATACCTGTATTCGTCGCGGGACTCTGAGTAGAAAGCACTCCAGAGTTCCATCGCTTCAGCATCAGTAGCCACATTGGCACGGCTCGGCGGCCGATCACCCTCGGCTGCCGAGCCATAGAGTGGCAGCAGCCGATTCCAGACGGCTATGCGCGACCGCTTGTCGAGGTCGTCAATCCGGAGGTAGACGCGTGGGGTTTCAAGGCCGAGCAACTGCCGGAATCGGGACATCTCATTTCAGGCTCTCGCTGACAGGCGCCGCATTGGCCGACAACGAAACGATATGCGGCGCGTTGCGAACG
>Ga0164242_10004434_pt1 | contig 15769 bp, 16 predicted proteins | sample OricomgcompostMG_FD_108783 | JGI IMG/M metagenome (GOLD analysis project Ga0164242, IMG submission 108783) | Miracle-Growth compost microbial communities from Emeryville, California, USA - Original compost - Miracle growth compost (MG) ... | reverse complement strand
GGTCGGGCAGGTACGGGTGCTCGGCGTCGACGACCTCGACCCGGCCGGTGCCGCCGGCGAGGTCGACCAGCAGCTGGAAGTACTCGGCGTAGGTGAGGTTCTCGTCGCCGACGAGGTAGGCCGCGCCGGGCACGCCGCGCTCCAAGGCGCCGGCGATCGCCTCCGCCAGTGACCGGACGGTGAGGTAGTTCGTGCCGCCCGGCGGCGCCACCAACGGCGGCATCCGGTCGTCACGCTCGCCGCGCGCCCAGCGCACCAGATGGGCGAACCGGCGCTGCGACGGGCCGGGCACCATGCCGACGATCGGCGGCGGGTTGAGCGTCGTCACCGCGAAGTCGGGCGTCGCGAGCGCGCGGGCGCCCTCGTCGGCGTCACGCCGGGCGCGGACGTAGGGGTTGGTCTCGATCAGCTCCGGCAGCACCACGTGGTAGCAGCTGCCGATCTGCACGAACGTGCCGACACCGGCGTCACGGGCGGCGGCGGCCAGCGCCGGCACCGCCTGCGACTGGTGGCGCGCCCAGAACTCGTCGTCGGCGTCCTCGGGCCGCACGTGTCGCACGTCGTTGCCGGCGGTGAAGACCACCGCGTCGTAGCCCGCGAGGGCCGCGCGGTCGAAGTCGCCGCGGGAGTAGTCGCCCGCCACGAACGGCAGCCCGGCCACCGGCGACGGCTCCTCCGGCGCCGTGCGCCCCGCGACGACCACCTCGTGCCCGAGGTCGGTCAGATGCACCGCGGCATGGACGCCGACCAGGCCGGTGCCGCCGATGACCAGCACCTTCATCGGCCGGCCTCCGCGTACTCGGCGATGCCGCCGTCGATGGCGATGCCGCGCTCCGAGCGCACCCGGAAGGCGCCGTCGTCCCAGGCGTCGACGACGACCGTCTCGCCCGGGAACACCGGCGCGGCGAACCGGCCCTCGAGCCTGCTGAGGTCGGCCGGGTGGGCGCCGACCCGGTCGGCCAGCACGACCGCCGCCGCGGCGAGCGTGGCCAGGCCGTGCAGGATCGGCCGCGGCTGGTCGATGTGGGCCGCGGCCTCGGGGTCGATGTGGATGTGGTGCCGGTCGCCGAGCAGCCGGTAGAGCGCGGCGGCGTTGGCGGCCAGCGGCAGGTCGGTGCTCCACGACGGCTCGCCGCGGTCGGCCTTCTCGCGGGCCGGGCCGCGCTCGCCGCCGAAGCCGCCGGCGCCGGGGGCGAAGATCGACCAGGTGGCGGTGAAGCACTCGCTCGTCACCTCGACGTCGAAGACCGCGGCCGCCCCCTTGTCCCACACGCCCGAGACCCGTGCCGAGAGCTCCATCTCTCCGGCCGGGGGCAGCGGGGCGTGCACCTGCAGGCGCTGCGAGCCGTGCAGGGCACGCCCGACCTCGAAGGCGCCGGCGCTGCCCAGGGCGTCGGGCGCCCACTGGGCGAGCGTCAGCGCGAAGGTCGGCAGCACGCGCAGCCGCTCCTCGAAGACGAGGTCCAGCCGCTCCGGCGGCACGCCGACAGCCAGGGCGAACAGGATCGCGTCGCGGTCGGTCCACGAGACCCGGCGGCTGCCGAGGTCGTGGCCGATCCAGGCGCCGGTGCCGGAGGTCACGAGCGCGCGCCGTAGACCGGCTCGGGCGTGGCCGCCTGACCCAGCAGCGAGCGCAGCGCGGGGCCCACCTCGGCGGCCTCCCAGCGACGGCCCAGATCCTGCGCCGGGCCGTGGTTCCAGCCCTCTTCGACGCAGATCCTTCCGCCCTCGATCTCGATGGTGCGGCCGGTGACGTCGCCCGCCTCCTCGCTGACCAGCCAGGCGACGACGGGCGAGACGTTGCCCGGGTGCATCGCGTCGAAGCCGTCCTCCGGAGCGGCCATCGCCTCCGCGAACGGCCCCTCGGTCATGCGGGTGCGCGCCGACGGCGCGATGGAGTTGACGGTGACGCCGTACGCCGCGAGCTCGTGCGCGGCCACCAGCGTGAGGGCGGCGATGCCGGCCTTCGCGGTCGAGTACGTCGCCTGGCCCACCGAGCCCTGCAGGCCCGCGCCCGACGAGGTGTTGACGACGCGGGCGGCGCGGGGGCGCCCGGCCTTCGACTCGGCGCGCCAGTAGGCGCCGGCGTGGCGCAGCGGCGCGAAGTGGCCCTTGAGGTGCACGCGGATGACGGCGTCCCACTCCTCCTCGGAGGTGTTGACCAGCATCCGGTCGCGGACGAAGCCCGCGTTGTTGACCAGGATGTCGAGGCCGCCGAAGGTGTCGATGGCCTGTTGCACCATGGCCGCGGCGGCGTCGAAGTCGGCGACGTCGGCGCGGTTCACGACCGCCTGGCCGCCAGCCGCCACGATCTCGCCCACGACCTCGTCGGCCGGCGTCTCGCCGGTGCCGTCGCCGGAGAGTGACACCCCGTAGTCGTTGACCACCACGGCGGCGCCCTGACGGGCGAGCTCGAGTGCGTGCTCGCGGCCCAGACCTCGGCCGGCACCGGTGACGATGGCCACCCTTCCCTGCAGGATTCCGGTCATGCCCCTTCTCTCTCTTCCGTCGGCGTTCGGTAGCGTACCAAGCAAACGCTAGGTTAATGTGCGGTCATGGGCATCACCACCGCACTCCATGACGAGCGGGTCGCCATCGTCACGATGGACTACCCGCCGGTCAACGCGCTGCCGGTCTCGGCCTGGTTCGAGCTCGCCGACACCGTGCGCCGTGCGCCCGACGATCTCGGCGCCCGCGTCGTCGTGCTGCGAGCCGAGGGCCGCGGGTTCAACGCCGGCGTCGACATCAAGGAGATGCAGACCACCGAGGGCTTCGACGCCCTCCTCGGCGCCAACCGCGGCTGCTACGCCGCCTTCAAGGCCGTCTACGAGTGCGCGGTGCCCGTGATCGCCGCGGTCAACGGCTTCTGCCTCGGCGGCGGCGTCGGCCTCGTCGGCAACTGCGACACGGTGGTGGCCAGCGACGACGCCTACTTCGGCGTGCCCGAGGTCGACCGCGGCGCCCTGGGCGCGGCCACGCACCTCGCCCGCCTCGTGCCGCAGCACCTGATGCGCACCCTCTACTTCACCGGCCGCAAGATCCCGGCCGCCGATCTCGTGCAGTTCGGCAGCGTGCTCGAGGTCGTCCCGCGCGACCAGCTCGACGACGCCGCCCTCGCCGTCGCCGCCGAGATCGCCGCCAAGGACACCCGCGTCATCCGCGCGGCCAAGGAGGCGCTCAACGGCATCGACCCCGTCGACGTCAACAAGAGCTACCGCTTCGAGCAGGGCTTCACCTTCGAGCTCAACCTGGCGGGCGTCGCCGACGAGCACCGCGACGAGTTCGTCGCCACCAAGCGCCCCCTCAGCACCTGAGCCGCACGCTCGAGCACCGATCCATCACTTCACCGGAGGACACCGTGGTCACCCCACCGCAGCTGCGCACACCCCTGACCGAGCTCACCGGGGTGGCGCACCCGATCGTGCAGACGGGCATGGGATGGGTGGCCGGCCCCCGGCTGGTGTCCGCCAGCGCCAACGCCGGCGCGCTCGGGCTGCTGGCCTCCGCGACGATGAGCCTCGCCGAGCTCGAGAAGGCGATCGTCGAGGTCAAGGGCCGCACCGACAAGCCGTTCGGCGTCAACCTCCGCGCCGACGCCGGCGACGCCGCCCAGCGCGTCGAGCTGCTCATCGAGTACGGCGTGAAGGTGGCCTCGTTCGCCCTGGCTCCCAAGCCCGAGCTGATCGCGCGCCTGAAGGAGAACGACATCGTCGTCATGCCGTCGGTCGGCGCGGCGAAGCACGCCACCAAGGTCGCCTCGTGGGGCGCCGACATCGTGATGGTGCAGGGCGGCGAGGGCGGCGGCCACACCGGCCCCGTGCCGACGACGCTCCTGCTGCCCAGCGTCCTCGACGCCGTCGACATCCCGGTCGTCGCGGCCGGAGGCTTCTTCGACGGCCGCGGCCTCGCCGCCGCCCTCTCCTACGGCGCCGCCGGCATCGGCATGGGCACGCGCTTCCTGCTCACCAGCGACAGCGCCGTGCCGGAGGCGATCCGTCGCCGCTACCTCGAGTTCGGCCTCGACGGCACCGTCGTCACCACCAAGGCCGACGGCATGCCGCACCGCCTGCTGCGCACCGAGTTCGTCGAGGATCTCGAGCACACCAACCCGCTGAGCCGGCTCGGCTCGACGATCCAGCGCGCCCGCACGTTCAAGCGGCTCAGCGGCATGTCGTGGGGCGAGCTCATCGCCGACGGCCGCCGCATGAAGGCGGGCAGCGACCGCTCCTGGGGCCAGGTGCTGCAGGCGGCCAACACCCCGATGCTGCTCAAGGCGGGCCTCGTCGAGGGCGACACCCACGCCGGCATGCTCGCCTCCGGCCAGGTGGTCGGCATGATCGACGACCTGCCCTCCTGCGAGGAGCTCGTCGACCGCGTCGTCGCTCAGGCCGTGGAGCAGCTCACCCACACGGCCAGCCTGCTCAACCGCTGACCGGTCCGCCGTCACGCCGAGCGCGGCAAGGGCAAGGTCCCCGTCGCGGGCTCGGATCGAAACGTAGTGAAGTCGGCGGCCCTGCTACTGGTGTGACTGGGATCGACTCACGAGGCAACAACGGCCAGGCGCTGGGAGCTTCGCTCCGTTCGAATACGAAGCACTGCCAGGCCGGCCGCCTGCTCAGAGGCGCTCGATGATCGTCACGTTGGCCTGACCGCCGCCCTCGCACATCACCTGGAGGCCGTAGCGGCCGCCGGTGCGCTCGAGCTCGTTGAGCAGGGTGGTCATCAGGCGGGTGCCGGTGGCGCCGATCGGGTGGCCGAGGGCGATGCCGCCGCCGTTGACGTTCACCTTCTCGAGCGGGACGCCGACCTCGTCCGACCACGCGAGGACGACGGAGGCGAAGGCCTCGTTGCACTCGAAGAGGTCGATGTCGTCGACGGTCATGCCGGCCTTGGTCAGCGCGTGCTGCGTGGCACGAATGGGGCCGGTCAGCATCCACACCGGGTCGTCGCCGCGCACCGAGAGGTGGTGGATGCGCGCCCGCGGAGTGAGGTTGTGGGCGGCGACGGCCGCTTCGGAGGCGATGAGCATCGCCGAGGCGGCGTCGGAGATCTGGGAGGCGACCGCCGCGGTGATGCGCCCGCCCGGGGCGAGCGGCTCCAGCGCCGCCATCTTCTCCAGCGACGTCACGCGCGGGCACTCGTCGACCGCGAACGTCGAGCCGTCGGGCAGGACGACCGGCTCGATCTGCGACTCGAACCGGCCCTCGGCGATGGCCGTGCGCGCCCGCTCGTGCGACGACAGCGCGAACTCCTCCATCCGCTCGCGGCTGATGCCCCACTTCTCGGCGATCATCTCGGCCGAGCGGAACTGCGAGACCTCCTGGTCGCCGTACCGGGCGAGCCAGCCGGGCGACTCGGCGAACGGCGTCGAGAAGCCGTACTGCTGGCCGACGAGCATCGCGGCGGAGATCGGGATGGCCGACATGTTCTGCAGGCCTCCGGCGACGACGAGGTCCTGCGTGCCCGACATGACGCCCTGGGCGGCGAAGTGCACCGCCTGCTGCGACGAGCCGCACTGCCGGTCGATCGTGACGCCCGGCACCTCGTCCGGGAGCCCGGCGACCAGCCAGGCCGAGCGCGCGACGTCGCCGGCCTGAGAGCCGATGGTGTCGCAGCACCCCATGACGACGTCGTCGACGGCGACGGGGTCGATGCCCGTCCTCTTCATCAGCGACGAGAGGACGACGGCGCCGAGGTCGGCCGAGTGCACGGGCGCCAGCGAGCCGCCGCGCTTGCCGACCGGGGTCCGGACGGCGTCGATGATGTAGGCCTCGGGCATGGTGCTTCTCCTGTACTGGTGCGCGGTCAGGCGTGCTGGCTGCTGACGGACACGACCTCACCGGTCATGTAGGACGAGTAGTCGCTGGCGAGGAAGACCATCACGTTGGCCACCTCCCAGGGCTCGGCGGCGCGGCCGAAGGCCTCCCGCCCCTTGAGCTCGGCGAGCAGCTCGTCGCTGGTCACCTTGGCGAGGAACGGGTGCATCGCCAGGCTCGGAGACACCGCGTTGACCCGGATGCCGTGCTCGGCGAGGTCGATGGCGGCGCTGCGGGTCAGCGCCATCACGCCGGCCTTGGCGGCCGCGTAGTGCGCCTGCCCCTCCTGCGCGCGCCAGCCGATCACCGACGCGTTGTTGACCATGACGCCGCCCTTGCCGCGCTCGACCATGCGGCGGCCGGCGGCACGGATGCAGCGGAAGGTGCCGGTGAGCGTGATGTCGAGGACGCGCCCCCACTCCTCGTCTGTCATCTCCAGCACCGAGGCGGTGCCGCCCAGGCCGGCGTTGTTGATCATCACGTCGACGCCGCCGAACGGGTCGGCCGCGTCGAGCAGCGCGGCCACCTGCGCCTCGTCGGTGACGTCGCAGACGACGGCGTCGACCCGGTCGGCCCCGAACTCGGCGCCGAGCGCCTCCTTGGCCTCACCGAGACGCCGCTCGTGGGTGTCGCCGATGACGACGCCCCGGGCGCCCTCCTCCAGCACGCGGCGGACGACGGCCGAGCCGATGCCGGCCCCGGCCGCGGCGGTGACGACCACCGTCTTGTCGGCGAGCAGGTCGTGGGCCGGCACGTAGTCGGGCGTGGGCTGTTCGGTGCGGGTCATCCGCGTGGCTCCTTCGGCAGGCCGAGCACGCGCTCGGCGATGATGTTGCGCTGGATCTCGTCCGAGCCTCCATAGATGGTGTCAGCCCGGCTGAAGAGGAAGAGGGCCTGCAGGCGGTCGAGCTCGTACGGCGGCTGTTCGACGGTCAGGGCGGTGCCGCCCAGGACGTCCATGGCCAGCTCGCCGAGCTCGCGGTGCCAGCGCGCCCACAGCAGCTTCGACACCGACGCCTCGGGGCCCTGCGAGCCGGCGTCGTAGGCGCTGAGCGTGCGCAGCGCGTGCAGGCGCATCACCTCGAGGCCGGCGGCGGCACGGCCGAGCCGGTCGGCGATGTCGGGGTCGTCGATGCGGCCGTTGGCCCGGGCGCACTGCACCACGGTGTCGAGCTCGCGGGCGAAGCCCACCTGCTGGCCGATCGTCGAGACGCCACGCTCGAAGCCGAGCGTCGCCATCGCCACCCGCCAGCCGTCGCCGGGCGCGCCGACGACGAGGTCGGCGTCGGTGACGGCGCCGTCGAAGAAGACCTCGTTGAACTCCGAGGTGCCGGTCAGCTGGATGATCGGGCGCACCTCGACGCCGTCCTGGTGCATCGGCACCAGCAGGTACGAGAGCCCCGCGTGCCGCTGCGAGCCGGGCTCGCTGCGCACCACGAGGAAGCACCAGTCGGCGTGCTGGGCCAGCGACGTCCACACCTTCTGGCCGTCGATGATCCACCGGTCGCCCTCGAGGCGGGCTCGGGTGCGGACGCCGGCGAGGTCGGAGCCGGCGCCGGGCTCGGAGTAGCCCTGGCACCACAGCTCGGTGACCGAGACGATGCCGGGCAGGAACCGGCGGCGCTGCTCGTCGGTGCCGAGCGCGATGAGCGTCGGGCCGAGCAGCTCCTCGCCCAGATGGTTGACCCGCGCGGGCGCGTCGGCGCGGGCGTACTCCTCGTGGAAGATCACCTGGCGGAAGAGGCTCAGCCCCCGGCCGCCGTACTCCTCGGGCCAGCCGAGGCAGGTCCACCCGGAGGCCGCGAGGTGCTGGTTCCAGGCCACGCGGGCCTCGTACGCCTCGTGCTCGCGACCCGATCCGCCCAGCCCGCGCAGCTCCGCGAACTCGCCGACCAGGTTCTCCTCGAGCCAGGTGCGGACCTCGTCGCGGAACTCCTCGTCCTCGGCGGAGAACGTCAGGTCCATCGCACTCCTCGGTGGCAGGCTGGGGTGGTCTAGGGGTGGTCCCAGCCACGATAGACCACCAAGCACTTGTTTGGTAACGTGCCAAGGACCCCCGCCGCCGAACCGGCTTTGGAGAGCACATGAGCGAGCACGAGCAGCAGCCCGACGAAGCCCCCGTGGTCACCTACGAAGTGCGCGACTCGGTCGCGATCGTGACGCTGAACCGCCCCGAGTACACCAACGCGCAGAACTCGAAGATGACGTACGCGCTCGACGCCGCGTTCGTCCGCGCCGTCGACGACGACGCCGTCAAGGTGATCGTGCTGGCGGGCAACGGCAAGCACTTCAGTGGCGGCCACGACATCGGCACGCCCGGCCGTGACATCGACCAGTCGTTCGACCGCAAGGCCGTCATCTGGTGGGACCACGTCGGCGCCGAGGGCGTCGACTCGCGGTTCGCGCGCGAGTCCGAGGTCTACCTCGGCATGTGCCGTCGCTGGCGCGAGATCCCGAAGCCGATGATCGCGATGGTGCAGGGCGCCTGCATCGCCGGCGGGCTCATGCTCGCGTGGTGCTGCGACTTCATCGTCGCCTCCGACGACGCCTTCTTCTCCGACCCGGTGGTCCGCATGGGCATCCCGGGCGTCGAGTACTTCGCGCACCCGTGGGTGATGAACCCGCGCGCCGCCAAGGAGTTCCTCTTCACCGGCGACCGGTTCAGCGCCGAGCGCGCGCTGCAGCTCGGCATGGTCAACCACGTCGTCCCGCGGGCCGAGCTCGAGCAGACGGTGCTCGCGATGGCCGGGCGCATCGCCGCCATGCCGCGTCTCGGCCTCGCTCTCGCGAAGAAGGCGGTCAACCAGGCCGAGGACCTCATGGGCCAGCGCGCCGGCATGGACTCCGTCTTCGGGCTGCACCACGCCGCGCACGCCCACAACGCCGAGGTGGCCACCGACTCGCTGGGCGGGCTCGACGCGCGCTCGATGGCGTCGGCCAACAAGCAGGCGGCGGGCGAGTCGTGACGCTGGAGTTCACCGAGCGGGAGGAGGCGTTCCGCGCCGAGGCCCGCGCCTGGCTGGCCGAGCACAGCCCCGGACGGCTGCCCTCGATGGACACCGAGGAGGGCGCCCAGGCCCACCGCGCCTGGGAGCGCGAGCTCGCGAGCGGTCGCTGGTCGGTCGTCGCCTGGCCCGAGCAGTACGGCGGCCGCGACGCCACGCTCACCGAGTGGGTGATCTTCGAGGAGGAGTACTACCTGAGCGGGGCGCCGACGCGCATCGCCCAGAACGGCATCTCCCTGCTGGCGCCGATCATCTTCGAGCACGGCACCCCCGAGCAGCAGCAGCGCTACCTGGGCCCGATGGCCGACGGCACGGAGGTGTGGGCGCAGGCCTGGTCGGAGCCGGAGGCGGGCAGCGACCTCGCCAGTCTCCGCAGCCGGGCGACCCGCGACGACGCCCGTGGCGGCTGGCTGCTCTCGGGCCAGAAGATCTGGAGCTCGCGCGCGCCCTTCGCCGACCGCGGCTTCGGGCTGTTCCGCAGCGATCCGGAGGCCGAGCGTCACCGCGGGCTCACGTACTTCCTCTTCCCGCTCGACGCTCCCGGCATCACGGTGCGGCCGATCCCCCAGCTCGACGGTGACGCCGGCTTCGCCGAGATCTTCTTCGACGACGTCTTCGTGCCGGACGCCGACGTCCTCGGCGACGTCGGCAACGGCTGGCGGGTGGCGATGAGCACCGCCGGCAACGAGCGCGGCCTCTCGCTCCGCTCGCCCGGCCGCTTCTGTGCGGCCGCCGACCGGCTCGTCGACCTGTGGCGCGAGCGCGGCAGCCAGGCGCCGCAGGCGCGCGACGCGGTGGTCGACGCCTGGATCCGCGCCCAGGCGTACCGCCTCTACACCTGGGGCACCGTCGACCGGCTCGGCGCCGGCGGCGACATGGGCGCCCACGGCAGCGTCAACAAGCTCTTCTGGTCGCGGCTCGACCTCGAGCTGCACGAGACCGCCCTCGAGCTGCTCGGCGCCGACCAGGAGCTGCGCGGCCCGTGGATGGACGACTATCTCTTCTCGCTGGCCGGCCCGATCTACGCCGGCACCAACGAGATCCAGCGCAACATCGTGGCCGAGCGCATCCTCGGGCTGCCGCGCGGCGACAACGGGAGGGCCACGGCATGAGGTTCTCGCTGTCGCAGGAGCAGCGCTCCTTCGCCGACGCGATCGACGGGCTGCTGACGACGTCCGACGTCCCGCGCATCACGCGCGACTGGGCTGCGGGCGACCACGACGCCGGCCTGGCGCTGTGGCGCCGGCTCGCCGAGCTCGGCCTGACGGCGCTGCAGGTGCCCGAGGAGCTCGGCGGCATCGGCGGGACGCCGCTGGACGCCGCGGTCGCCTTCGAGCGGCTCGGCTTCCACGCCGTGCCCGGCCCGTGGATCGAGACCGTCGTGCTCGCCCCCGCGCTGCTGGCCGGCACCGACGCGCAGGAGCAGCTGGCCGCGGTGGCCGAGGGCGAGCTGCTGGTCACTGTCGCCGCCCCGCCGTCGACGCCCCGCGCGCTCGACGCCGACATCGCCGGCCTGGCCCTGGTGCTCGACGACACCACGCTGCACACCGCCACCGCCGGCACGCCGTACACCTCGGTCGACCCGGCCCGCCGGCTCTACGACCTGGCGGCCGGCGACGTCGTCGCCGGCCTCTCCGCCGAGCAGGCCGCGGCCGCGCTCGACGGTGCGACGCTCGCCTGCGCGGCGACGCTGCTCGGCGCCGGCGAGCGGATGCTGCGCGACACCGTCTCCTACGTCGGCGCCCGCAAGCAGTTCGGTCGTCCGGTCGGCGAGTACCAGGCGCTCAAGCACGCCCTGGCCGACGTCCGGGTCGCGCTCGACTTCGCGCGGCCGCTCGTCCACGGCGCCGCGCTGGAGCTGGGGGCGGCGACGCCCGTCGCATCGCGCGACGTCTCGGCAGCCCTCGTGGCCTGCGCCGACGCGGCGTACCTGTCCTCGCGCACCGCGCTGCAGCTGCACGGCGCCATCGGCTACACCCTCGAGTTCGACCTCAGCCTCTGGCTGCTGAAGGTGCGGGCGATGGTCACCGCGTGGGGCACCCCGGCCCACCACCGCGGCCGCGTGCTCGACGCGCTCGTCGCCTCGGCGGGGAGAGACTGAGCCATGCAGTTCGCCCTCACCGACGAGCAGCAGGAGCTCGCGCGCACCGTCCGGGCGCTGGTCGCCCGCCGGGCCGAGACGCTCGACCTGCGCGCCGCCATCCGCGACGAGCCCGGCTACGACACGGCACTCTGGACGGCGCTCTGCGAGCAGATCGGCGCGGCCGCGCTCGCGGTGCCCGAGGAGTACGGCGGCGCCGGCTTCTCCTACCTCGAGACCCACCTCGTCCTCGAGGCGCTGGGCGAGACCCTCACGCCCTCACCGTTGCTCGGCTCCGGCGTGCTCGCCACCCAGGCGCTCCTGCTCGCCGCCGACGCGGACGCCTGCGAGCGGCTGCTGCCGGCGCTCGCCGAGGGCGCCAGCACGGCTGCGCTCTGCTGGGCCGACGAGTCCGGCCGCTGGCGCCGTGACGGCTCCGGCGTCCACGTCACCGACGGCCGCCTCAGCGGCACCGCCACCCTCGTGCTCGACGCCGTGGGCGCCGACGTGCTCCTCGTGGTGGCCGGCTCGGCGCTCTACGAGGTGGCGCCGGACGCCGGCGGCGTCACCGTCACGGCGACGCCGGGGCTCGACCAGACGCTCCGCTTCGCGGACGTCACGTTCGCAGACACTCCCGCCACCCGGCTCGGCGATCTCACCTCCGTCATCGACCAGCTCCACGCGGTCTGCTCGATCGCCGTCACCGCGCTGCAGGTCGGCGCCGCCCAGCGCGCCCTCGACCTGACCGTCGCCTACCTCAAGGAGCGGGTGCAGTTCGGACGTCCGCTCGGCTCGTTCCAGGCGCTCAAGCACCGCTGCGCCGACCTGCTGGTGCTCGTCGAGACGGCACGCTCGGTGTCGTGGGCCGCGGCCTGGGCCGTGGGTGCCGCGCCCGACACGGTCGTCGAGCGGGCGGCGCTCGCGAAGTCGTGGTGCTCCGACGCCTTCGACCGCGTGGCCGCGGAGATGATCCAGCTGCACGGCGGCATCGCCATCACCTGGGAGCACGACGCGCACCTCTACTTCAAGCGTGCCCACGCCACCTCGCAGCTGTTCGGCCGGGCAGCCGAGCACCGCCGCGCGCTCGTGCCTGCCTGACGTCAGGCGGTCATGCCGCCGTCGACCACGAAGTCCTGCCCGGTGCAGTAGCTGCTCGCGTCGCTGAGCAGGAACGCGACCATCGCGCTGATCTCCTCGGGCTGGCCGGCCCGCGCGATCGGCAGCCCGCCGACCACCCCGCCGCCGGAGCGCGACTCCTCCGAGAGCATCGCCGTGTCGGCAGCGCCCGGGCACACGCAGTTGACCCGGATGCCGCGCTCGCCGAGGTCGAGGGCGGCCGCGTGGCTCAGCCCCCGCACGGCGAACTTCGACGCGCAGTAGGCACCCGAGCGACGCAGCCCGTGCAGCGCCGCCACCGAGGCGATGTTGACGATCGAGCCGCCGCGCGGCAGGTGCGGCGCCACCGCCTGCATGCCGTGGATGGTGCCGAAGAGGTTGACCCGCATCGCGGTCTCGAACAGCTCCATCGGCGTCTCGAGGAACGGCGCGTACTGGCAGACGCCGGCGTTGTTGACCAGCCCGTCGAGCCGGCCGAAGTGCGCGAGCGCGCGGTCGACGACACCGGCCCAGGCGTCGGCGTCCGTGACGTCGAGCGCGGTGCCGAGGTGGCCCGCGCCCAGGGACGCCGCGACCTCCTCGGCCGGCGCCGCGGTCACGTCCGTGACGAGCACGCGCGCGCCCTGCGCGGCCAGGGTGCGGGCGTGCGCGGCGCCCAGGCCGCGGCCGGCACCGGTGACGATGACGACCTTGCCCGTGAGATCGACCAGACCGGTCATGGCTCCTCCTAGAATCAAGCGCTTGCTAGGTTACGACAAAGCTCGACCCCGGGAGGCAGCCGTGCGCAGCGTTCATCACGTGGGCATCACCGTGAGCGACCTCGAGCGCTCCCTCGACTTCTACGCCGACCTGCTCGGCGGCGAGCGAGTCGGACCGTACGAGCGCAGCGGCCCGCGCATCGACGCCGTCACCGGCTACCCCGGCATCGTCGTGCGCCAGGCGTTCGTCGGCACGCCGGGCGGAGCCACCGTCGTGGAGCTGCTGCAGTACGTGAACGGCTCCGACGTCGTGATCGACCCCGACAACGGCCACGTCGGCGCGGTGCACGTCGCCGTGACGGTCGACGATCTCGACGCGACTCTCGACCGGCTGCGTGCCCGCGGCGTCGCCGCGATCTCGGAGCCGATCGTCGTCAGCGAGCCGCTCGCCGGGCACCGCGTGGTGTACGTGCTCGACCCCGACCGGGTGCGCGTCGAGCTCGTCGAGCCGCCCGCCTGACGGACACCCACGACGTGGCACAAGATGACAACCGGCTCCGGCGGGCGCTAGTCTCCCAAACAAGCGCTAGGTTCAGGAGGCCGTGTGGCGGACAAGACCATGTCGGCGGCGGAGGCCGTCGCCCAGATCGAGTCGGGCATGACCGTCGGCATCGGAGGGTGGGGCTCCCGGCGCAAGCCGATGGCCCTCGTCCGTGAGCTGCTGCGCACCGACGTCCGTGATCTCACCGTGGTCGCGTTCGGCGGCCCCGACGTCGGCCTGCTCTGCGCGGCCGGCAAGGTGCGCAAGCTCGTCTACGGCTTCGTCTCGCTCGACAGCATCCCGCTCGACCCGCACTTCACGGCCGCCCGCGAGGCCGGCCACATCGAGACCGCCGAGTACGACGAGGGCATGTTCGTCGCGGCGCTCCGGGCCGGCGCCAACCGGCTCTCCTTCGAGCCGACCCGCGCAGGGCTCGAGAGCGACGTGCTCACCATGAACCCGAACCTCAAGACCGTGAAGTCGCCCTACGACGACGAGGTCTACGTCGCCGTGCCGGGCGTGCGCATGGACGTCTCGCTCATCCACCTCAACCGCGGCGACGCCCGCGGCAACGGCCAGTACCTCGGCCCCGACCCCTACTTCGACGACCTCATCGCGATGGCGTCCGACCGCTGCATCATGAGCGTCGAGAAGATCGTGCCCACCGAGGAGCTGCTGCGCGACGCCGTGCCGCAGACGCTGCTGGTCAGCCGGATGTACGTCCACGGCGTCGTCGAGGCCCCGCGCGGCGCGCACTTCACGACCTGCGACCCCGACTACGGCCGGGACGAGACCTTCCAGCGCGCCTACGCCAAGGCTGCCCGCGACCCCGAGGCCTGGAGCGCGTTCCAGGAGCGCTTCCTCTCCGGGGACGAGGCGTCCTACCACCGGGCCGTGGCCGACTTCCATGCCGCCGAGGCCGCCGAGAGCGAGGAGAAGCAGTGACCGCCGACGTCACCCGCGCCGAGATCTGCGTCGCCGCCTGCAGCGACACCTATCGCGACGCCGGAGAGATCCTGGCCCACGCCGTGGGCATCGTGCCGTCGATCGGCGCCCGGCTGGCCCGCCTGACGCACGCCCCCGACCTCGTGCTCACCGACGGCGAGTGCTTCCTCATGAGCGAGCCGCCGCCGCTCGGCGCCAGCGCCGCGGCCGGCGGCGTGATCGAGGGCTGGGTGCCGTTCCGCCGCATCTTCGGCATCCTCAACAGCGGCCGCCGCCAGAGCATGATGGGCGCCAGCCAGATCGACCGGTGGGGCAACCAGAACATCTCGGCGATCGGCGACTGGCGTCAGCCCAAGAAGCAGCTCATCGGCGTCCGCGGCGCACCGGGCAACACGGTCAACCACCGGGTCGACTACTGGGTCTCCTCGCACACGCGCCGCGTCTTCGTCGAGAAGGTCGACATCGTCGCCGGCGTCGGCAACGACCGGGCCCGCGCCCGCACCGACCAGTCCCTGCGCTTCCACGACCTCGGCGTGGTGGTCACCAACCTCGCCGTGCTCGGCTACGACGCCGAGGGCCGCATGGAGGTGCGCTCGCTGCACCCCGGCGTGACGCCCGAGGAGCTCCAGGAGCAGACCGGCTTCGACATCGACGTCTCCCGCGCGACCACGACGCGCGTGCCCGACGACGAGGAGCTGCGCCTCATCCGCGAGGTGATCGACCCGAAGGGTCTGCGCAACCGCGAGGTCAGCGCTTGAGCAGGCCGTCGTGAAGCATCGCCAGGTACTGCTCGGCGACCTTCTCATAGCCCAGCCGGCCACCCGGGCGGTACCACTGCACCGACGACCAGACGGTGTCTCGGATGAAGCGATAGATCAGGTTGACGTCGAGGTCCTTGCGGAAGACGCCGGACATCCGGCCCGCGTCGAGGACGCCGATCCACACCTTCTCGATCTGCTGGCTCATCGTCGAGACGAACTTGAACTCCGGCAGCGTGGCGAGGAAGGCCGACTCGTTCTGGTAGAGCGCGACGTCCTCGGGCATCCGGTGAATGGTCTCGAAGGCGTGGCGGATCAGCGCGTCGAGGATGTCGCGCGGGCTGTCGCCGCTCTCGACGATGGCGACCGAGCGCTCCAGGAGGCCGTCCATGAAGCCGTGGAGGATCTCGGTCAGCATCGCCTCTTTGGAGGAGAAGTGGTGGTAGAGGCTGCCCGAGAGGATGCCGGCCTCGTCGGCGATGTCGCGGACGGTCGTCTGGGCGTATCCGCGCGCCGCGAACATGCCCGCCGCGATCGAGAGCAGTTGGGCGCGCCGCGCCGATCCGCCTGCCGTGCCGCGCTTGCGGCCCTTCCCGCTGTCAGCCGCCGCCGTCATCGTCTCTGTCCTCTTCTGACGCCCCGCACGCCGGTTCGCGGTGACGGCCCCTGCCGCCACCTGGCTGGCGGTAGTCTACCTAACAAGCATTTGCTCGCGTAGGAGTTCGCTTTATGTCGCTTCGCACCATCCCCGAGCTGGTCGCCCACGGACTGTCCCACTTCGCCGACCGCCCCGCCGTCGTCGACGGAGAG
>Ga0164242_10004433_pt1 | contig 15770 bp, 29 predicted proteins | sample OricomgcompostMG_FD_108783 | JGI IMG/M metagenome (GOLD analysis project Ga0164242, IMG submission 108783) | Miracle-Growth compost microbial communities from Emeryville, California, USA - Original compost - Miracle growth compost (MG) ... | reverse complement strand
GCGACGACGAGAATAGTCATTTGAACGGGCAGGAAATGAGCCTCGAACAACCTGTGGAAGAGATAGAAAATGCGCTGGTAGTTGGGGTCCTTGAGGGTATCCTGGGTGACGTCGGAGAAAATACCGCTCTCCGGGACCGCCTCGAGGTTATTAGCGTCCATCTGCGCTTGCGGAATGTACATGTCGGAGGCGTCGTTCCTATGAAATATCTTGTTAGTCACTGTTTGCAGGTTTTTTTTTGGTTCTTGGGGGAAGGGACTGAATCGACGTACAAGGAGCTGTGCAGAGGCCGGAAAGCCCTCGAGGTATGCTTCCTCTCTTGCCAGAGCTCGACGGTCTTCCTTAGAGCAAAACCGGTGTCCAGGGCACCCCACATGTGTCGGAGCGCCTGCTTGTACCGGGCGCGCATATCGGTAACGATTCCTGAAGCTCCCTTTCCGTGTCCGCCGCCAGTGACGTTACTCTGGCTGATGGGGCTGAAGACCGTCCTCACGGTCAGATTACCATTAAGGGCGAAGAAACACTTGAGATACATGTGTAGATCTTCGCCAATAGCCTCCCGGTCGCAGTCCCAACCACCGACACGGTCGACTAGTTCGAGGGGAAGAGAGTATACTGAAGTAGGGGGGGCGATGGTCGAGCTGCTGTAGAGACCGGACAAGCCAGCGGCGCACCACAGAATATCGGCAACCCGGACAATGGCGGGGACGTTGTGAGCATTCCGGTCAAAGATGATTGGGGCCGAATACATAGTGGTAGTGGCAGTTTCCGGGTTGGAAATGTGCATAGTGGTGACCAGGGCGAAGTAGTTGGAAGAGAGGTGGCTATCAGCTAGAGAGGGGAAAACGAATGTCAGTAAATTCTCTGGTCATAGGCTAGGCGCTAGGGAGAGAATGGGCATCAGTTCTTACCATCAATTCCGGTGATGATGACATTCTTGCGAGAGACCATGGAGTACTTTTCGCTGAGCTTCCGTGCAGCCCAGGCGACGTTGCTCCCCTTGCCAGCGGACTCGCCTGGGATATCGCAGGGGTGGATGGTGAAGTCAATTGACCGGAACTTCTTGACAAACTCGGAGATGAGTGACAGGGCCTTGAATTCGGCATTGCTTTCGCGCTGTTCCATAGCCAGATAGACCTGTATCGCCAGAATTGTTAGCCAGAGTTCTAGTTAGATGCAGAGAAGGTCTGTGAGGTGCAACTGCACGAGCATGACCCAATGGGCCCCCCCCCCGATCAATTTCGAGTAGAATCGAGACGGGTGCGCAGGAGGTTGGGGTGGACCGCGCGGCGCTGTCAGGGAACGGGGACTTGGTAATACTCACATCGTAGGTGTTGCGAGCCTGGGTGTGGGATGCCAAGACCTCTAGAGTCTCCCTCAGTGTGTCCATCTCCTCCTTGTAGTTCGGGATGATGATAGCATGGAGAACTTGGTCGCGGGCAGTATCGCTGTCGAGGTAGAACTCTGGGTCAGAGTCGCCAGCATCGCTGCTGGAGGCGGAGCAGCCATCTCGTGAGATGAGGGTCTCGGAGCTCGACAGAGAAGTGGACGATCCTCGGCGGCGGTGCGCGAACCTGAAGTCCCTGAGCATCTTGCTGCGCGCAGTCTTCCTGAGATTCGTTGTAAGGTCCCAAATTGCCCAACAGGCACGCAGTGGGAACATGGAGACGAGGAGGTGGATGAGGAGACAATAGTAGGCGAAGATGTTGGTCCAGATACCACCGCCAGCCGCGAGCGGGTTGGGCGCGCTCAGGCTGTCCTGTTGCTGGAGATAGTAGCCAATCCGCTGGGCCTCCGCTTCTCTCGTGATAACCCAGTAGGAGAGCGCGGCGGTAGCTATCATAGCCAGGCCGCCTGAGCGCCGAGAAGCCCAGGTGAAGATCCCCATCCTTGCGATTAGAGAGAGAGAGGGAGAGAGAGAGAAGGGGTCCTCGGGGCCGGGTGTGTTGCGGCGGGACGGAGAGGGTCTCGGGGGAGAGAGGATGGCAGGGAAGGGGGTTGACGGGTTATAGGGTGTGTGGGAGACGGGACGTAGCAGTAGATAATAAAAAATAAAAAAGAGAGGCGAGAGGAAGGACGAGGCGGGGGGCCGATACAATGGCAGGCGATAAGAAACCGACTGTATCGAACCTACCCTACCTGGCGAGTCGACCTGAGGTAACAATTGGGAAGGAGGGACTGTGAAGTGAAAGAAAAAGAATAAAAATGGGAGGAAAAGGAGTACACAAGGAGAGAGTGCGATCTGGTAGGCGGGAGGTGAGCCTGAAAACGAGGAACAGGTAGCGAGCAGGAGAGAGTGAGGGAGGTATCAGGTATCGAATCGAGGTCGAGCCGCCGCAAAGCCACACAGGCACTAGAACGGGAAAAAGGGGCAGGTTCCCTAGAGGCTAGCCCAGGTTGCTGTGCTCTCCACCAGTGGCCAGTGCTGGTCGGGGATGGTGGCGGATCGTGCAGCCAGGATTGGAGGGGGGAGGTGTTGCGCGTCGAGTTTTTTTTTTCTTGGGTGGGTACAACGACACACTGCCTTGTAACGGGGATACACTACCACACTAGGACTGGCGGGCTCTGGGCCTGCCCTGGGCTGGGGGGGGACGTGCTAAATCTAATATGTACACTACCAGGTGCTGTACAGCTGGATAGCCCCCAGGGGTACCTCCAGAATTGCATCGTAAAACCTGTGCCTCACATAATACTATATACTACTAAGCCTTGTTGCTCGCCACGATTCAACAGCCTCTTTTCCCACACTGCCTCGCTATCTGCCTTTTCTTCCCCCTTCCTCTTCTCCGGGCCAAGGTTCGAATCGCAAAAGTCCCCGGCCCGTTATTGGTACTTAAATTTTGGGTGGTAGGTGGAGAAAAACTGGGGTCAACGGAATTAAGAGAGGGAGACAAAAGGCTTGTTCCTCCTCGTCGCGAGTCGCCCAGGCGGGGGGATGAGAAACTACTAGGGAATCTCGTACTGTACTTTTTCCTTGCCAGTCATCAATTAGACTTGCCGCTTTTAGGCAACAAATTGGGACCAACTGCGCCCTGGTTCTTGATTTATCGATTTCTGCCGCGCACCGTGCTGACTGTGGGAACGGGACAATGCTATGGTACTGTCGCTGATGAGCCACGAGAGAGCATGGACCCTTTTTTTTTCTTTTCCTTCCCGCGGAATTATTTTCGACGCAATTTTATTTCTTACTTTTTTTTTTTTTTTGGCTTACGGCGGCCGAAAGGGCCAAATAAGTCGACCGGCTCTTGGGTCGCAGTGGGCGCCGGCCATCTGCGCATCTGCGACGCCAACCTGTTGGAACGACCTCTTCGGAAACATAATGTTCTCGCGGGCTCTTCTGCAGCATATCAGGCGGGGTGGGTGTGTGGGATGATCGTTCCGTTCGAACAAATCTTGAAACCCCATCCACCAGCGATTGCTCACTAGATTGCTCACCACGCATCAGCACGCACGGTACAGCAGAGCCAATGATGTGCCGAGTTGAGATGGCTGTCCGTATACGCAGTAAAGACGTGCATCATCATCCTGCAAATCTCACACCAACGCCCCATGCAAGGGACCGCCACCGCCGTACGAATTAATTTACAACACTGCCTCGCTGACAGTTTTTATTTTTTTTTATATTTTTATTTTTATTTTGGCGAGAGACCAGAAAAAACTTGGACACAGGTTGGTCTGGGGGCGTTGTCAATCTCGGGAGCGACCGTTCAACCTCGCGATGCATCCCTCCTTTTGAGACCCTGTATTATTACATACCCCTCCCCTTGGGTCATATCCCATCGGTTCTCCCGCATATGTGCTTATCAAATAATATTAATCCTACGGATACTAATCCAATTGTCCTCGCAGTTCACGACATTTCCCCTTCACATGCCCGCTGCGCTACCGTTGCGGGTAGCGACGCGACGGCCAATTTGACGAAATTGAACCAGGTCGTTCCCAGCTAGTCGTCATTCAGGACCAGGGACCCTGGAGGCCTCTAATTTCTCGTGTGCACCAAGCCTCAGGGTTATGGGGGCCCCTAGTGTCGTTTCGTTTCATTACGGCTGGATCGACAAGTCGAACCCCTGAAGGCTTGTTAGTCGGGTACCGGTCGCACTGCTGAGACTCCGGCAGAAGTCACCCCAAGATTTCTTTGATTGGACCAGGCGGTGTGGGTGTCAGTCACGGCACATTTCCGAAGCGGATAAAAAGGCTGGAGCTCCCCCTGTCAAAAGTATCCATCTAACAGATGAGCCGTCTTGAACTTGTCCCGAATCGGCAGAAAATGAGGCGCAAGGAAATCAAGGCATATTCTTATAGCCGATCCCAAGAGCTCGACCACTTCCACCACCAGTCAACGACGTACCACCGCCACCCGCCACTCAGACAGAATATGGGCAAGATCGGCTTGCGCGTCCCTTTTGAAGGACGCCAGAAGGATCGCATTTGGCCAAACTGCGCCTCAGTTCCAACAACAGCAAACTGGTTTCGGGGTCCATCCTTCGCCCGGTGATACAAGAGGGCTGGCAAAAGATGGTCGGGCTCGTTTTGGGACAGTTGTTGAAGCTAACTTGAAGCTCCTCTTTGTTTCGAACTTTTTTTTGTCCCTTTCTCTCTCTTTCTGTCGAGCTCATTTTAGCTATGGGTACGGTGGCCGGTCCCCGCAAGCTCATTGGCCAACTCTGCTACCTCCCGTTGGGAATTCCAGGTTGTGGCCGGAGCGATCTGTATTTCGCTTGATTGCTTTGTGACGGCGACCCTTGGAGCCACGACCCTTGGCCATGATACCTCCATACCTTTTCTCCATCATTGACAGGGCACTTGGAAATGTGGAGGTAGGAATGCTGAACACCGTGTGAGCATCCCACCTCTTGACACCCTCGCTCCTACCGTTTGTCGTGTTCGAAAAAAGCTAATTTCTCGCGTCGCGCCTGAGCCCACCTCTTAAACCGTGGCACGCGTTCAGCCCCCCCTCTCAGTGGATCCCCGATCTTATACATGACGGTACCACCAGCCCTGTGCTTGCTCCTCTCGCATTTAACGAAATGCATACTACGTAGCATGTACTCCCCATGTACCCGCACATTTGGCCAATACCGCTACGCGTCGTACCAGTACCGCCCGATAAAAGCTTAACTGTGGTCGGTTAAAATGAGTTCAAAAAGTGTTGCCATTGCGACGCTGACGCTGGCTTGCAGCCTATCATGCCGCTCTCACGACATGCAGAACTCATTCTCCTCGCTCGCTCTTCAATTTAAAAAGGGGGCGAGGTACGGAGCCGGGGCACAGTACACATGCACTATTACCAAGGCTACCAAGACTCTCAAAGCCTGGCAGACTAGCGCATTCATATGGACCCTCCTCCAGGGTTGTTCGGTTCGTTGGCCCATCCCGCCATGACGACGGCAATCGCATGTGGGCTGGTGGGCAGTCACCCTTGTCACCTCACACGACAGTTGATGAGGCGATGGACAAGTGTGAGAACGGGTGGTCGTTAGTCGGTCATCCATCGGTCGTACTGCACGCCAGCGGCTGGTGCAAGAAAACGCGCACTTTGGGCAGAAGTGGTGAGGTGGCACGCACAACGTCATCTGACTCGTGCTACCCGCCCGTTTCTAGAAGAAATATAATTACCGCAAAAAGTACCGTCCTGTGTTCGCCAGGCGTTGGCCGGCAAGTCGGGTAGGCAGATATTTTGTGCTGCTCGACTATGCGCAAGGTTTATGGTGCGTGGGCAGACTGCAAATGTCAGATTCAGGATATCCAAGTTTGACTCGAAAAGGATGCAAAGCTGCTTGGCTTTCTCCATGCTACTCCGCATCCGTAGGGAATCCCTCAGAGAGCCTGAAACTTGCAAGCTGACGACGCCATTCCCCCATCTGGTTAAGCAATATGTCAGAGCTTCCCACCAAGTGGGTGAGGCTGTGCAAAAAGGTATCCGACGCCTAGGCTCGCCCTTCCAGGTTTTTGGGCAGATCGCGGGGAAAAGGAGGGGCAAACGTCTCCAGATTCCTTTGGGACGCCACGCCGCGTCAGTCTCTCCAAGACACGGTTCAGTTGCGAACTTGCGATCTCTTCATTTGCTCATCTCGGCCTTGGTTCCCGTCTGATCTGCCACCAAGGACCCCAACTTTTGCTCTCTGCCTTCACTAGATCCCACACCGGCTGCACTCATGACGTTGCCTGAACTCGTCACCACTCCTACGAGGGAACCCAACCCATCCATCCCCGGTGCGGCTCCGGCAAGATGGCAAGGCGTACCGGGATGCCTTCTATTCATAGTCTGCTTGCTGGCCCGTTCTACACTGTGCCACCCTTCCCGCCTCCCCAAACGCCTCTGTAAACGTCACCAATGCCAATCTAGCGTTCACCGCCAGAACCGCCCTTGCCGACGCAGGGTCCAAAGGGCGGGAGTTCCACGTAACCTCTGGTAAAAGGACCCCTAAAAGGGCCCCAGAAAGTAACCCTGAAAAGGGCGAGTGTAAGCAGCTGGTAGAAATGGACGCGCGCCATGGGTCCGAGCCACCCCTATCGTACCCCGTGTACTCCGTACCGGCTACCACAAAGGTTAGAAACTTTGAAAGCGTGAAAGTGGACAGACTCAGTCCAAGCTACATACCTCCGAGCTCCAGTATTCTGCCGTCTAACTACCGAATGTATCGTGTGCCTCGGGACTAGTATTGCCTGCCATCCCCGAGTGTCTTTCACACGACTTTCTCGAATAGTTTCTGGATAGGTTTGGCGGCCTAGAGCGAGGTCAGAAAAGGCCGTGAAGATGCACAATCTTTCCCAAGCAAAAAAACTCACATCGATGAACTTCTCAAGATCCTTGTCAAGGCCAGCAAGATCGTCTCGCCGTTTCTTGTTATCGGCCATGAGCTTCAGTTTGCGCTTTAGGAGTTCCTGCCTCTGCTGTTCCAAGGCCTCCCGCTCCGCTCTCTCGTGATCGATCCGGGCCACCATAAGGTCATTCTCGTCATCGTCGGCGTGCTCCGGATGTTGGGCCAGGAACTCCTCCACGGGGATAAGCGGCAATTGCTGGTATTTGTGGCTGCAGTTCAAAATGACATTAGCACTCAGTTAAACAACATTCCCCTAACCTATCGAGCTCTCGGGGCCCCATTGGGAAATGGGGCGAGGAGGGCAAGGAGGGACAAAGACATGGTGCACCCACTCGAAACTTTCGCAAGCCTGGATCTCGTCCTCGAGATGGCGCTGTTCGTAGTATAGATTCTGGAGCTGCAAGTGCAGCCGATCGACCTCCTGCCTCGCCTCGGCCGTCACGCCCTTCGTATCCCGGGCGCCGAAGCAGGCCGCGCGATGGAGACCGCGCAGCCGCGAGAGGTTTGTGGTTAGCAACTTCTGCTGCCTCGAGATCTCGGCCTGCGCGCCGAGGCTGAGCGGCGCGTCGCCGGCGGCGGCGTGCGCCTGCGCAACGAGGTCGACGAGGGCGAGGGCTTGCTCTCGCGCCGAGCTGGACGTCTCGAGGACGGACGCGAGAGACGGGTCGGTGACTTGTGGGTCGACCGCCATGGTTTCTTCGAGACCCGTCGACGGGCAGCGGTGGGAGGAAATAGAGAGGTAAACGGAGAGGGCGCGCTATTGGTGCTGTTGATGATGGCCAAGAATGTTTGCTGGGGGTTAGGGATGCCGCGGTAGTTTGAGGTTGTAAATGGCTATGGTTTTCCTGCTCACGGCGTTTTCTATGCGTAGCCTTCGGCGATTAACCGCTTGGAGGTGAAGTCGTCGGGTCGGGTCCATTCAATTGGGAACCCCCCCTTGGCCGTTCTTCCGGGAAGTGGAGACCATCTGGGCTCAACCGCGAAAATCAATTGGAGGATTTTCACTAACAAGTGCCTTGGCACATCTCCTTTGGCCTTCCAGGACAAGACGCCGGGCCCAGGAGATGATTTGATTGACAAGCGAAGATGCCGAAGCGCCATTTTGTTTCCTATTCCCCCTCACTGTCCTTTCTCCTGACTTCAGTGCCATTGTCTGTCGTGAAGTTTGCACACTTTCCGCTCTGTTTGGCCAGGTACCGGATACGTCTTGGCAGGTGTACAGAAGTGGCTCAACGTCAAATACATCAGACGAAGCGCAGACCAGCGCCTGGCCCAACGCACTTCTCCCCTAGTTCCAGGTACCAGATCTGGCCGGGTGGCCAATCATCCCCAACCGATCTGCCACGCCCAACCTTTTCGCCGTCCTGTTTGTTCTATGTTGCTTTCATGTGAAAGTAACCTGCATTTTTATCCAGTCTCTACCGACCTTCCAGTATATACACGTCGGGGCCCGGTTTCGCGGGGGCCAGCTGCTGTTTGCCCAACATGACGATCTCGACAAACATGAGTTGCGCCACGCCCTTCTCCTTTGCCGTCCGAGACGACTTTGAGGCAACTACCTCAGGAGCCCAAACGCCGGAGAAGCCGACGGCCAGGAGGCGGAGGCATTCGCACTTTATTCCTCGCAGAAAGTCCATCGTGAACCACATAATGGATAGCGAGGAGAGCATTCTCCTCAAGGTTTGCTCCCAGACCGCCCCTTGGACCTCTCTCAACCTAACTGCTAACCTGTGGGATTAGGTTGACCTGTTTCTCTCGGAATTGGAACGCCGACTAGACTTCCTAGAAAGCTATGGCGATCTCACTCTCGACTCCGGTATCTCGAGAGCGTTCTCGACACTCCAGACGGTCCGGACACAATGCTCGGCGGTCTCGGAGGAGATGCTGGGGGCCGGCCGTCGAAGGCTGCATGTAATGGTGGAAACGCTTGAGGCGAGATACCAAGGCGCACTCGAAGCGGCAGGGACACTAAACGACAAGGCACGGGTGGGCATCGACCTGCTCGAGAACATGCTCAACGACTTCGAGAGCCATGCCTACAAACTGCGAGAACGAGGGCTAGCCAATGCGGCCGATGCCGCGGGCCACCTCATGGACGAGAGTCGCCGCGTCGTCGACGAGGGTTTCGAGCGGGCTCGGGAGGTGGTGGACGAGGGCATTGGGCGGGCCAAACGGGCCGCGGAGTCGCTTGAGGACCATGTCCAACGAGCGGTGGCCGTGGCCAGAGAGCACGGCCTCATACGGTACGAGGACTTGCCGATGCCTTGGCGTGTCAACCCACACATCCGCGAAGGCTACCGCTTCACCGAGTCGAAGCTGGGCTGTGTCCGGTCCGCCTTCGGGGTGTCAAACGAGCTTGTTAACATCTGGTCTCACGCCATTGGCCTGGTTCTAGTCCTCGCCGTGGCGTTCTACTTCTACCCCACGAGCCTCAACTTCTCCCTAAGCACCAAGACCGACGTCTTCATCGCGGCGGTGTTCTTCTTCGCCGCGTGCCAGTGCCTGGTCTGCAGCACCATCTGGCACACCATGAACGCCGTCGCCGACGTCCACCTAGTCTCCACCTTCGCCTGCGTCGACTACACGGGCATATCGCTCCTGATAGCCGCCTCTATCATGACCACCGAGTACACGGCATTTTACTGCGAGCCCGTCAGCCGGTGGGTCTACATCGCGGCGACCGCTACTCTCGGACTTGGAGGCGTTCTCCTCCCCTGGCACCCCGGCTTTAATGGAGCCCACATGGCCTGGGCGAGGGTTGCGTTCTACGTCGGCTTGGGGGCTACCGGGTTCCTCCCGATCCTACAGATCTCCATGACCCGTGGATCCGAGTTCGTGTGGGAGTTCTACACACCTATCGCCAAATCGCTCTTCGTCTACCTGACAGGGGCCTTCATCTATGCCAGCAAGGTGCCCGAGAGGTGGTGCCCCGGCATGTTCGACTACGTTGGCGGGAGCCACAATCTCTGGCACATCGCTGTGCTTGGTGGCATCCTCTTCCACTATACCGCTATGCAAGAGTTCTTCTCTGGCGCCTTCCGACGAGCCCAGGACGGCTGTGCCGTGTACTGAACACCCACCACGAGTTACATAGGGGCTCGAGCCAACTCAAAGAAAATGCTGGTTCAGTGCCAGTTTTTATCATTCTAACTTTGTTAAGGGGGTATCTGCCTCCAGAATGCCCACTCTTCTGTTCAACGTATCAACACACCAGCAGAGAGTGCGAGAGCAAAGTACAGTCTTGAGTGGGATAAAATCGAACTCCGCCGCCCACCTCTGTTGGCCGCAATCATCTAAGTCCGGGGGCCAACAGCCGTTCCCAAACACCAATGCCACCGGAGGAGGTAGCCACACGCCAAAAAAAGAGCAGAAAAAAAGCAGACAAGAAGGGGGGAAAAAAATCTTTCTTCAACAGGAAGCCATAAACACTCCCACCACTGCCATCGCCAGCGTCGTCATCGTAAGGGTCCACTGCTCCTTGATCGCCACCGACACCTGCACGACCGAGGTTCCAGTCGCGCTGTTGTTCGGGCTGGTGCTTGTGCCGGTTGGCTCAGTCGTCGCCGTGGGGACCGCCGTGGTTGCCTCGCCTGCTCCCCCCGCGCCGCCGGTTGCGCTTGGCCCTATCAGAGTTGCGCTGGCGGTCCCCAGGCCTGGCGGAACCGTGAAGCCGGCGTTGTTAGCGCACGAGTCCAGAGCCTCACCCTATGTGGCATATCAGTCAGTACGGCGCACGGCAGCATACACGTCTCGAATCCCGACTTGAAGCAAAGCCTTACATCAGGGCAGCAGAATCCAGCCACCGGAGCACACTGTGTACCCTTGTTGCAGTATCCAAAGTCGGTTGGGCAGCATGCCTACGCAAAACGTCAGTTGTGTTTCCAGACAAACCCCCCTTTTGCATATTCATGCCGGCGCAGCTAGGGGTTTTCCCACCTGTCCCTCGCTCGGGTTGAAGCAGAACGTGCTGGCATCGTCTCCGCATCGGATCCATCCTGCCCCGTACGTCTCCTCACAGGTCATCAGACCCCTCTTCGCGTTCATGAGGACTTCTGCTTGGTAACTGCTGGTGGCTGCCGCGACGCCCAGCATGGCGCTGCCCACGAATGGGAGGATGTTTGAGGAAAGCATTGTTGCTGTTGTTGTTGGGCCTTGAATGAGTGACGAAGGTTGGAAGAAGGTCGGCAAGGAATTACGAGGAAAAAAGCGGAACTGTGGGATAGATAAAGGGTGTGACGGCAGAAAAGAAGTCTACCTAATCTCGTCTTATATGGGAGCGGCTTGTGAGTTATGGGGTGAACCGTGTCGGATGCCGGAAGAATCGGGCAGGTGAGCTTCCAAGATGAGAAGATGCGGCTCGTCTGTCAGGTTGGCGGACCACACTATTTAAACAAGATATAGACACAAAGTTAGACGAAAAAGGAATATAATAGGGTCCAAAGCGGTCAACAAGATGCTTAAACACCCCTGGAAGCCTAGTCAAGAAGGGATCTCTCAAGTCAAGTCATGCACGGGGGGGTACGGATTTCCCCAGGATCGTCGAGATGGCATGTCCAAACACATGGTATATATTGGCTTCTACCTCGCTAGGCATCTTAATCCTTCAATCCCGTGATTGGTACAGACTGCGAATGCCTTGTGGTGGGCAGAGCAGAGGGGGCTTGGTCACCGTCCCGACATAAGGGATTGAAGCCTTCCCAGCTATAGTGTCCACCACCTCCCTCCATCTCGCTTCGGTTACGGCGGGGTGGAAACAAAAGGGGACGTTTAGAATCCCAGGGCTATAGAAACATAAATACAATCCAAGGGCCTGTTTGGCACACCCATGTTTTCTTCTCCCTCCCCTCCACCCCCTTAGCAACGGGCGCCCTTGGCGGCTAATAGCGTCGCCCACCCCTCTCGTTGGGCTCACGATCCCCTCTGCCGCGCCCGGTCGGATCCCGTGCGTGAAACAAAACGGCGACAATCTCGACATATTTTCTTCCCCTGGGCAAACCAGGCCTATCGCTTCATTCCGCAAGGGACTAGGGGTGCCACACGCTCAATCATGTACGGAGTGGCAATCAGATGGCGGTGATGGCGGTGATGGCGGCGACGGCATCGGACCAGTTTCTTTCTTTAGATGACGGCGGAGGGGCACCGCCCTGTCTACACAAGCCTATATTCCCCCCGACGACTATTTTGGTATCTCACTTCGTAAGCAGCAACGCTGCCCGGGGCCTGCTGGGCCTCACACCTGCTGTGTGTCTAACGGGGACGAAGGGAGAGAGAACGAGGAAGGGAGGGTCCAGCTAAGGGAGAGGAAGGAATAGATGGCATTCAATCTATTCTAAATCTCCGTTTGCCCGCCCTTTCAACGCCTTCATTGGAAGCCTCGTGCCACAGTCATTCTATCAAAATTTCTAGGCTTGAACTTCGTTATTGCGGTGGGATATTTCCAACGCGGCGGGTAAATAGGCTTCTGGGAATGCGCAGCAGACAACAGGACGCGACCCGTCTTGGCGACGTCATGGTGTGTTGATTGGAACGGCTCGGCAACCGCGTACCTGACAGGACGCAATATAGGGTGGCCCAACCTGTGGGTGCCGTTGTCTATACCTTCTGGCCCGACCATTGCGAAAAGCCATTTCATACAGACCAGGTATCCTGGCTGGCGGCGTTGCCGAGAGTAAGCCCGGACGGAGGTGGCAGCGATATGTGTGTGCTACTGTACCTTCGCTCCTGAGGAGTGTTAGTCAAAAATGTGCGCAACGTTTCTGATGGAGCTTCTGGAACTGGACTCACTTGGGCATGGACCGATTAATTGGGGAAATGTTATCCCGGACGGGAGGGCGAATCCTATTCCGTAAGACGGTCGGCTCTCTTCCTAGGAGGAGCTACTGGGCGTGAGTCGCAATCTCAGCATAGACGTCATCTGGTATCATCTTGATGATAGCCAGAGTCGTGCGCTTGATCTGGTCCGCCTGGAGTGCAGGGAAAGCACGAAGCAGCTTGTTGGGACTTTGAGGACGGAGTCAGTACGGCAGTTTTGAATGTGGGATACTACCCCATGGGGTCCCTCTTACCTTGGTGAACTCATGATCTGCGTTCGGATGATGACTAGTTGGGCAACGATGCACAGGATATTCAGGTGCGGACCGTACGCGAACAAGAAATCCCATAGCCTGAGGACTTCAGGCAGAGGCGGCGTACATGCACAGAGGGTCAGTACCGAGGGGAAGGCGTAAATCTCGGCAGACATGCTCTTGGACAGCAAGTAGAGGCTCAGCTTGGGATCGACGATCGCAAGCACCTTGTCGACCAGCGCAAGGCCCCTATGGACACCGTCCATTGCCCCGCGCACGTAGGCCGGGCATTCCTTAGTGATGAGCTGGTGGAAGGCCACGAAGGCCTCTGCCTCGCTCCGCGCGGCGTACAAGAACGGGGCGGCAAGCACGTTCATTCCCTGGACATAGGTGCCGGGATCGGCGCTGATGCCGCTCTCCGAGCCCTCGGTCGTAAGCGTGAGCGCTCTCGACCGCTTGGATGCCGGGGACGATGCGGTATACGCATTCCCGGCCCCACCCCCGTTCCCGGTACCAGGCCGGCTCTGCGGGTCTTGCGGCAGCGAGTGGCGGCTGCTGGGCGCCGAGCGGGTGTCCTGCAGGCGCTCCTCCCGCGCATCGTGCAGCCTCCACGCGATCGCGTTGAGCAGGCGGATCAGGCTGGCCTCGCTGACGCGGCGGCGGAAGAGCGGGTCGGTGGTGAGGGTCCGGAAGGTGTCGTTGCGGATCTTGGAATACGCTGGCGATGCCCCCCGGTGTATTAGTGATAGGTAGGCGTCGGTGTCGAGAACCGGGGCGTCGAGGAGGATGAGCCAGACGTATATGCGCAGGGATGACTAGGTACACGTGTTAGTCCTTGCAAACTAGTTGGACGTACTGCTCTCGACTGGGCGTAGCTCACCATGCCATCGCCATCACTCTTGATACCCTGATCTAGGATCTTGAGCCTTGCACTCTCCAAGGCACCGCATACATCACCACTCGGTGGCCCATCCCGGAGTAGCCTCTCCAAGGACATGGCGTCTGCCGCAAGGGAGCGCTTGCTCAATGCCGACCGCCTATTAGCGGCCATTGCACCTAGCGGATTGAGCATTGGGGCGTCGCTGTTGGCACGAGCCCGTTGCGGTGATCGGTTGTTGCTGCCATTTCTTCGACTGGGGGAACCCGAACCCTGTCTTTGGCTATGCTGCTGCGGTTGCTGTTGTTGCTGCTGCTGCTGCTGTTGATGGTGCGGAAGTGGGGGGTAGTGTTGTTGCTGAAGCTGCTGCTGTTGCTGCTGTAGCCGCTGCTGGGAGATGAGAGAGGGCTGGTTGACGGCCTTTGCTCCTAAGCTATGAGCCGACTGAAGCCTTCTCAACGCCCGGTGGGTGCCTGGCGAGGGTGGTGCATGGAGTTGGGTGGTCATTGGAGGCGGAAAAGAAGGGATTGACTCCTTGATTGGACTCGGCATCGTGTATTTACTTCCGTCTCCGCGGACGCCTTTTAAAAGTGAAGGACGATCCGTACACTCGAAGCAATCCTGAATTGGCACACAAAGGGACAATGCAAAGGTTTAGTGACAGCCAAGAAAAAACGTTGTGGTCGGGCTCCGTGGTCTCTTTTCGATTGTTCGTTTTACCCAAACGGTGTCCGAGCGGGGAGGTTGGTGGTTGGCTGGGTGGTTGGCTTGGAGCCAGCGAGGCGCGTTTTTTTCGCGACCACGCGTTTAGTGGCTCCCTGGATAGACTTCTCTGACCACCACTTCTTATGTCATTCTCTCTACGAAGCGGGATCTCTTCCAATCAGATTTCACTCATGCAACCACTTTGAAATCCCAAAGGAGGGGGCCATAATCCTGCATTCGTTTTGCTAGCCAAAAAGTACAAGAGGCGTTGAGGAAACAGGGTTGATTATCGTGAAAGACTGATCACATCAAGCCGCCCGACAGCCAGGGTGGCTTCCGTTTTCAACTGCGCGGATTTGGCCCGTGCGGATAGCGACCCAGTCCGATCCGAGACCTGCTCTTGCACTGGATTTTGTTCGTGCTTTGTCCTTGCGCCTTCAACTTGCTCCCAACTCGCCTTCTTGTTGAAATATATACGGGATTCGAGTTTCTAATTTACTTGATGCAACTCCTGGTCTGCGTCTATTACAGTTGAATTCGGCTTGCTAGACGCCTTGAGATAACCTGACAACGAGCATCACCTCCTGCACAATGTGCTCTTCCTCCACGGCCACCTTCACGTCGAGGTTGTCCAAGGTTGTCATAATCAGCCGTCTGCTTCCCAAATGCTCCTCATCCGTCTAAACAAGTATACAGTCTGCCGCAGCCCTCGTTTTTGTGTGGGTACATGACACCTGAACGCCAATGTGGGAGACGTTTCAGGCCAACCTCCACAGTGTCCATCGCCATCTTTCTCAGCCCAAGACTTTTGGATACATCGAATTTCTCCAGTATGCGTGGTATGGCCTCGTAGTTTTCTCGGTAATCGGGGCCTCCTGCTACCACTGGGCTTGTTTGTTCTCGTTGCCTCGTTCTTTGTTCTTTGTTCTTCCAGCAACTTTGTTGGTCAAATGAGTCGAGTGAGAGATCTCCGAGCCGGGTTAGTTCTCCGGAAGCCGCCGAGCTTGCAAACAGTGTGCCAGCGGAGCAGCTAGATATCAGGGATACCGTTGACTTTCTGACCAGACGGCAGTAAGGACCATCCAATCTGTCAACCACGCACGCTCGACTCATGCCTCCGTCCCCCACTCCATCCCCCAACCTCTCTTGATAGAGATCGTGCCAGGAGATGATGGCTAATCTCGACGAATGACACGGGGTGTATCTGCCATTCCACCGAGGGGTCAGCAGGCAGCGAGGCAGGAGAATGTAGTTGAATCGCCACACGTGCACCCTTTTCCCACGTTAAAGAAGTAGAGG
>Ga0164242_10004432_pt1 | contig 15770 bp, 13 predicted proteins | sample OricomgcompostMG_FD_108783 | JGI IMG/M metagenome (GOLD analysis project Ga0164242, IMG submission 108783) | Miracle-Growth compost microbial communities from Emeryville, California, USA - Original compost - Miracle growth compost (MG) ... | reverse complement strand
CGTTATGCCGTACGTGCCATTCTCGATTTGACGTTCAATTCGAACGGAAAGCCCGTTCGTCTTCAAGAGATCTCGGAACGTCAGAATATTTCGCTCCATTATCTGGAACAGCTTTTCCGTCGCCTGAGAAAGGGCACGGTCGTGAAAAGCGTTCGCGGTCCCGGAGGCGGATACGTTCTTTCTCGTTCGATGGACGAGATTTCGGTGCGTGAAGTCCTGACCAGCGTGGGCGAGAACATCAACCCCGCTAAAGACTTGATCGGCACGGGCGATCTGAAGAGCGATACCGTCGAGTTCGTTCTGACGAAAACCTATTTCGAAAATCTGGGAACCATCATGCAGGAATACCTGACGACCACCACGGTGGGCGATCTGATCCGCAAAGCGCGCGGTCAGCAGGAACTTCCGAAGTCGGCAAGCCAGCTGATCAATAAGTCTGGTACGACGACATCGAATACGTCGAATACAGCGACGAACACAGGAACCAGCCCGGATGTGGCAAAAGAACGTCCGATATCTTGATTACAACGCCGGCTCGGGTTTATCCGCATCCGTTCAAAACAAATTGAAAGAAGTCTTATCGGACGATTCGCTCTTTTGGGCGAATCCTTCGAGCAGACATCGTCCGGGGCAGAAGATCCAACATCTGCTCTATCAGGCGACTTTGAAAATCGCGGCCTCGATGGGGCCCGCGATTTCGCCGGACGAGTTGGTGTTCACTTCTTCCGGAACCGAAGCGAGTCAAACCGTGATTCGCTCGGGTCTCGAGGGGGTGAGCGCGACCTCTGCCGGTGCCGTCGTGATCGGCGCGGGGGAACACTCCGCCTCGCACGACCTTTTGAACGAGATCCGCGAAAAGAACCCCTTCACGCGCGAACTTCCGCTTCTTCCGAACGGCGAGTACGACCTCGCTCGTTTGGCCGAATTTTTTTCGGAAGCAAGAGCGCTCGGCATCAAACATGTCTTCGTCAGCCTTTTTTGGGCGAATAATGAAACCGGAGTCTTGACCGATCTGGACGCGCTGAAATGCGTGATCTCGGAATCGGGGCTTTCGGTGCTTCTGCATCTCGATGCGGCCCAGGTTTGGGGAAAGATCCCGCTCGATCTCGCGGCGACTCCCGCTCAATTCGTCACGTTTTCCGCGCACAAGATCGGCGCGCCCGCCGGTTCGGGCGTCATTTGGATGCGTCCGGGCCAGACGCTGCGCCCGCTCTTCCCGGGCTCGCAGTCGCGAGGCCTTCGCGCCGGAACCGAGAACACGCTCGGGATTCTGTCGATGGGCTACGCGTGCGAATCGCTCGATCCCCACGCGTTCATCGCCCGCACCGGCACGCTTCGCGACGCCTTCGAACCAGCGTTGATCGAGAGCGGAATTCCGGTCAAAATCTGGGGCCGGAGTTCGAAGCGGGTGAGTAACACCTCGCGCTTCAGTCTGACTTCCTTTCGCACTTACGAAAACTGGGTCGAGTTGCTCGATTTGAAGGGCTATGCCGTCAGTCACGGCAGCGCCTGCAAGGCCCAGGTGATCGAGCCCTCGCGCGTGTTGCTCGCCATGGGCGCCAGTCGCGAAGATGCGTTAAATTCGATTCGGGTATCGTTCGGGCCATCGAACACGATGGACGACGTGAACGGACTGATCGAGGCGTTGAAGTCGATTTATCGCGCGAAGGTCATGCCGACGAACGAGGTGCGCCCGTGAGCACCGAAAAAGTTCTGGTCGCCCTGAGCGGCGGAAAAGAAAGTCTCGTCACCGCATGGTTACTCAAGAAACAAGGGCTCCAGCTTCGGGGCGTTTTTTTCGACCTGATCGGCGACCCCCGGCTTTCTGAAATCATCGCGGGCTTCGAGCGCAAGCTCGGCATCTCGATTCAGGTCGTGAACGCGAAGGAAGACGCAGAAACGTTTCTGCTCAACGAATTGAACGAGGGGCTTTTGTCGGGCCGCAGGCTCGATCTCAAGGCCATCTTTCATCAAAAATATCTTTTTCCGAAGCTCTTCGAATTCAAAGAGCATTATCAGTTTCATCAGATCGCGAGCGGCCACCGCGTGCTCGTCCAGAAGGATTCGATCGAACAGGTGATGAAGGTTTACCGATACAGCTCGGTCGAAGAAGACGAATCGGCGCTGTTGATCGGGTTGAACCAAGAGCAACTGGCCTCGCTCGTCCTTCCGCTCGGAAACATTCCCTCGTCGATGATCGAAAAAATCGCGACCGAACTGCACGTCGTGGACGAAACCGCCAAGTTCGACCTCGATTGGATCGAGATGCTGAATCGCGCGCGCAAAAGCCTGGTGCGCGACCAAACCCGTTATGCCGACGTGGTGAACGTGAAGGGCGCGCGGGTGGGAACGCATCCCGACTTCGCGACGCTTTCGGCGGGCGACCGTTATCAAGACCCGGAAGATGCCGGAAAGGAATATTCCGTCTTCGAAATCGACTCCGTTCGCAAACGCGTGCTCGTCGGAATGCTTTCGCGCCGGACGATCCGCGAGCTTCACCTTGAAGACGCGGCCTGGTTTTCGCGGCCTGACCTCAAAATGGAATCGCTTCGCTGCGCCCTGGTCTGGAACCGTCATCCCAAGGCGATCCCCGTGCGGTTGCTTCAGTACGAAGGACATCGGATGAAGGCCTTTTTGGAAACGCCTTTGGAAGGCGCCGATGCCGATATCTTTAACGGTCAAACCGTGCTATGGGTAACGGGGGCCGAGGTCCTGGGCGGAGCCCGGGTGATGAGTTGTAAGGAATAGAAGAGTCATGAGCGAAAAACGACCCCTCACATTCACGGTGAAAACCCTAGGCTGCAAAGCGAACGCGGCTGACGGTCAGTTGCTGGAAGCGGGCTTGCTCGGACAAGGCTACGTGCCGACCCACGACTCCACGTCGGCGGATTTCGTGATCGTGAACTCATGCACCGTGACCGACGAGGCCGATCAGCAGTCGCGAAAGCTCGTCCGCGAAATCCATAAAAAAAATCCGAACGCGAAAGTAATCTACACCGGCTGCGGTGCCGAAGTCGACCCTGAGGGGGCGCTCAAAGTCGCGGGAGTCAGCGCCGTCGTCGGCAATCAAGACAAGACTCGGGCTGCAGGTCTCATTCATGAATATTTAACTCAAGTCGGAGCATCGACCCTAGTCGATGCGGACGTGCCCATGATTCTCGGCGGCGTCTCGAACTACACTGAACTCGCGTCCCGACACCCGATCGACCGCGAGTGGCCGCTCCCCGACAGTGCCATGGACGAAATATTGAAACTGGACGAGGGGAGTTCGACGTTTCGGACACGCGCGTTTCTGAAAATCCAAGAAGGCTGCAACGCTTTTTGTACCTACTGTATTATCCCTTACGGTCGGGGCCCGGCCCGAAGCTTGCCGGTGGGCACCATCGTGGATCAAGTCAAAGCGTTGGTTGCAAGCGGCATTCAAGAAGTCGTCCTGACCGGAACGAACATCGGCGATTACGGGATGGATCAAACAGGTCGACTTCAAGTCGACGAGCTGATCGAGGCGATCTTGACGCGCACGGAGCTTCCACGCCTGCGGGTAGGCTCGCTCGATCCGACCGAGATTTCCGATCGCATGATCGCCTTGATGGAAACCCACGAGGCGTTCTGTCCGCATTTTCACGTATCGCTTCAAAATATGAGCTCGAAAATTTTGAAGCTCATGAAACGCAAGTATCAGTACGAGCACATCGAAGATTGCTTGGGTCGCTTGGCGGGGATGAAACGCAAGCCGTTCGTGGGCATGGATTACATCACGGGCTTTCCGGGCGAGACGGATGCGGATTTCGAAGAAAGTCTTGAGAAGCTGAAAAAACTCGAATGGAGCCGCCTGCACGTGTTCCCGTACAGCGAACGCGCACGCACGCCTGCGACCCGGCTTCCGAACCTTGTTCCGGTATCGAAGCGAAAAGAGCGCGCTCGTGTGTTACAGGCCTTGAGCCTCGATCGTCTGACTTCGGTGTACGCGAATTCGCGCCAGCGGTTTGAAAACGGATCGGGATTGCTGAAGGGCGTGCTGCTCGAAGGGCACGTCAAGGGCCCGGACGGCACGCATGACTGGATTTCGGGTTACGCGCCCGAGTATCAGCGGGTGATTCTTCCGATGAAAAAGAACGAAAACCGGTTTCGAAACTCGATCGTCGACCTCGAAGTGAGCCATTGGCTGGTCGATCGCGCGTCGGGCGAAGTCTCGTGGATCGCGAAGGGGGGAGTACAATGAGTTCGACCCCTCAAAGCGGAACCCAAGGGCTTTTAGAGCTCCAAGAACAACTGCGCTACACCTTCGGCGACCTGCGGCTGCTGCTTCAGGCGCTGACCCATGTTTCGTTCGGGCATGAAAATTATCAGGATCGCCCGCTGGCCTATCGGGACAACGAGCGGCTCGAATTTTTGGGCGACGCCGTTTTGGATCTCGTCATCTCGGATTTATTGTTAGAGTCTTTCCCCGAAGCATCCGAGGGGCAGCTCTCGAAAATGCGCGCGGCCGTGGTGAACGAAAAAACGCTGTTTGAAATTACGAAGTCGCTTCATCTCAGCTCGTTGGTTCGCTTAGGCAAGGGCGAGCTTCGCACGGGCGGCTCTGAAAAACCCTCGATCCTTTCGAGCGCCTTCGAAGCCCTGATCGCCGCAATTTACATCGACGGGGGTTTCAATGCCGTTTATCCCGTCGTACGCTACCTGTTCGCGCCGCTGTTCAAGGAAGAGAACTGCCCGATTTCGTTTCAAGACTACAAAACTCGCCTGCAAGAAACCGTGCAGGGCAAATTTCGCGTGACGCCGACCTATCACCTCGTGGGTTCGAGCGGGCCGGATCACGCCAAAGAGTTCGAAGTCGAAGTCCGCGCCCGCGATTGGGTGCTGGCCAAAGCGGTCGGGCCGTCCAAGAAAGAAGCCGAACAAAACGCCGCACGCGCCGCGCTCGAAAATTTACCGGAGAAAATTTCATGACATCCCTCGAATCCGCACCCAATACCGATCTGAAAAAATCCGGAGTCGTCGTCCTGATCGGTCGCCCCAACGTGGGGAAGAGCACGCTTTTGAATCGCCTGGTGCGCGAAGACCTGTCGATCGTCACCCCGAAGGCTCAGACCACGCGCGACCAGATTCGCGGAATCGTGAACGAACCGCGCGGCCAGATCGTGTTCGTGGATACGCCGGGGATTCACCGCGCTCGCGAAGGCGGCATCAACGAGTACATGATTCAAGAAGTGAAGCGGGCGCTCGACGGCCCCGATCTGGTGCTGTACCTGATCGATCCCGAAAGTAAGATTACGGCCGAAAGCCTGATTCTCGATTACCTGAAGCAGGCCGATTCGAAATTGATCGTGATCGTGAACAAGGCCGATCGCATGCGGCATGAGCCGCAGTTGTTTGAGTGGATTCCGGGCTGGATCGAAACGATCCGGACGACGCTTGAGCCGACCCGCTGTCGGTTTTTAAAGATGATCGAAATTTCGGCGATGAAAAACAAAGGCGTGGACGACCTGTTGGATACGGTGTTTGACGAGCTTCCGGTAGCCCCGCCGCTTTATTTCGATGACGAATCACTGACCGACCGGCCCGTCAAATTCATCGCGGCCGAGCTGATTCGAAAACAGTTGTTTTTGAAACTGGGCGACGAACTTCCGTATTCGTGCGCGGTCGAAATCGAGTCGTTCAAAGAAGGCCGTAAGCCGATCGTCATCCAGGCCATGATTTACGTCGAACGCGACAGCCAGAAGGGCATGGTCATCGGCGCAGGCGGAAAGAAAATCAAAGAAATCGGAATGGGTGCCCGCTCCGAAATCGAAAAGCTTTTGGGCGAGCAGGTGTTTTTAGAGCTGCGAGTGAAAGTGCTCGAAGCCTGGACGTCTGAATCCCGAAAAATGAAGAACCTGGGCTACGAGATGGAGCGGAAATCGCGATGAAACCGGTGAATGCTCGCATGAACGTCGTCGTCGTCGGTCGGCCCAACGTCGGTAAAAGCAGTCTCTTTAACCGTTTGCTCGGGCGCAAGCGCGCGCTCGTGCTCGATACGCCGGGCGTGACCCGCGACCGCATCATCGAAGCGACGAGCTGGTGGGTCGCCGCCCGCGAATACGAAGTGAATTTGATCGATACCGGCGGATTGGGCGAAGGGCGTTTTCAGGAAGAAATCAGCCGTCAGGTCGAAACCGCGCTGAGCGACGCCACGATCGTGCTTTTCGTGATGGACGTCCGGGCGGGCTTAACGAATGCCGATCGCGAAGTGTACCGCGAGCTCCGCCGTTCGGGCGTGCTGGAGAAGCTTCCGGTCTTAGGGGTGTTGAACAAGGCCGACCATGAAACGCTTGAAGACGAATTGCATGAGTTTTACGAGCTCGGGTTCGACGAGCTGATTCCGGTATCGGCCGAGCATGCGATCGGCATCGACGACCTGAAGGACTGGATCGTCGAACGCACCGGCGCGTCGCCGAAAGAGGCTGAGCCGGTCGGCGAGAGCGGATCGGAAGGTGCCGATGACGGTTCCGAATACGAAGGACTCAGCGCCGAAGAGGCCGACGCTAAATTTGAAGAACAAGAAAAGAAACGGATGCGCCGGACTCCGGCGATCGCCATCGTGGGTCAGCCGAACGTCGGCAAGAGCACCTTGCTGAACGCGATCTGCGGCGAGAAGCGCTCGATCGTCAGCCCCATCGCGGGCACGACCGTTGATTCGATCGATACTCGTTTGAACTGGCACGGTCGCGATTACGTGCTCGTCGACACCGCCGGAATCCGTCGAAAGAACAAGACGGAACAAGGGGTCGAGGTCCTCTCGGTCGTGCAGACGAAAAAAACGCTCGAACGCGCCGACGTGGCGTTACTGGTGATGGACGGCGAACAGGGCGTGTACGATCAGGACGAAAAAATTGCGGGCCTGATCGAAGAATCCGGCACGAGCGTGATCATGGTGCTCAACAAATGGGACACTCAGGTGAACAACGACGAGTTTTCGCAAAAACTGGCCGAAGAGCAGATTCGCAAGCAGATCCGGTTTTTGGGTTACGCTCCGTTGATCTTTACGACGGCGAAGGATTCGATCGGCCTCGATCGTCTGTACCGGATGATCGAATACGTGCTTGAGCAACGGACGCTCAAGATTTCGACCCGCGAAATCACCGATTTCATCCGGGCCGAACTCGATCAACACAACCCGGGCAACGCGAAGGTTTACTTCACCCATCAGGCGGGACGCAATCCGCCGACCTTCGTGGCGCACGTCAGCGACCCGAAGAAGGTCCATTTCAGCACGGCTCGGTACTTGATCAACGCGATTCGCGCGCGTTGGGGATACCTTGGCTCGCCGATCCGGTTTCATTTTTTGAAAGCCCGGAACACGGGCGAGAAGAAGTAGAAGTAGAAGTAAAGGAAGTAGGAGTATGACATCTCGGATTTATCTGTTTTTATCGATTCTTTTGTTGGGGCTTCAACCCGGGGTCCATGCCTTTGCTCAGACCAAGCTTGCGGATTTCGGCAATTACGAACTCACCGATCTGGGCAGCGAGGATGCGGTCGAATCCCTTTATCAAAGTCTGCGCTCGGACCTCACCTACGATCCGCATCGAAGCAACTGTTATCTGCGCGCGAACGTCTGGGCCTATCAGATGTGGAAGGCCGACCACGTTCAAAGCGGAAAGGTGTTTTTGATCTACACCTGGAGTCCGACTTCGCCGAGTATTGCGACCTATGGGCTGAACGGCGAAAACTGGTGGTTCCACGTCGCGCCTTACGTCGTGGCGAACGGAAAGGAATACGTCCTCGAAAAATTCGACAAGGTTCAAAAGCCGATGCTGCTCGAAGATTGGGAGCGGCTGCATACGATGGGCGCGACCTGCAAGACGCTTTCGATGTCCGAAGACCGGGACGTCATCAGCCTGATCCAAAACAAGGAAAGCATCACGCTTCGGGACGTTCCCTGCTACGTGCGTAAAACGCCGATGAACTACAATGGCCCTCAGGATTTTTATCAGCACGACGTTCACGGCGTGGACTACCCGTATCCCGAACCCGAGCTCATGGGTTCTTGCCGCGCGACCATTGACCGCAAAGGGAACGCCAAGAAGAAGTGTCGGCAAATCTATGCCGATCCCAACATCGTTTTCAGCGATCAGCAGCAGCAGTAGGCGTCGAAGTCGGAGTCACTGAGGGCTGCGTCCGGTGCCGTTGCCGGTCGAGCTGATGCTGGTAGGCGAGGTGGGTCTGGATGATCTGGTGGGCGACGTAACTGAAACTCAGGTACGAGAAATTCCGCACGCCTTTTTTGATCGCATTGTAAAAGACCTGCCGCTTGACCTTCGGCGCGTACTTCGCCGCCATTTCGGGCCCGCGTTTTTCGAGTCCTTCGACGATCAGCTTGGCCATGTCTTCGGTCGAAATCCGGGCGATGCGGTTGTTCGGAAGCGAGATCAAAACCGCCCGAAACAGATAGCGCGACGAGAGAAACGAGGCGGTGTTCAGGACGCCGCTGACCGGCCATTTGACGCCGTTCTTTTGAAGTAGGAGCTTGACCTGATCGATCAGCCGGTCTTTGCGGATGAGGTTGCTTCTGCCGAAAACCCGGATCAGCCCTTTTTCAAGAATCTTCGCGTGGAGGTTGCTCTCGACGAAGGTCTTACTCAGGTTCTGAATTCCGGCGCGGTTTAAGGTTTCGAGACTCAGTCGGCTGTCGTGCAGGATGAGGCTTAAGTCAGTCGAGGCCTGAGCCAACTGGCCGCGCGAAAATTTTTTCTGAAACAAAGGCCCGTATTTTTTGCTCCAGCGAGTGAGCGCGTTTTTCTGGCGAGCGGTTCCCGAGAGTAAAATGTCTTCGAGAGAGGGGAGTGCTGTCGCGCCTCCGACTTTGTCCATGGCCCTCGTTTCTGCGCTTTCCAACCAAGCGAGGTGCGCTTCGAAATTTTCCCGATCGGGAATCGACGGGAGCGTTTCAAGCTCCGCGAATTTTTCTTTGGCCTGAAAGTAAGTCTCGAAGTCGAAGTGTTTGAGCTTGTCGCTCTGAAGGGCGCGGGCGATGAACTCCTGGGCTTCGTCGCGGCCGGTGAAGACGATATTGGCCCAACGGCGAAAGGCGTGCAGATCGCACGGTTTACCGGCGTTGGCGTCGCCGGCATGGGCCCCGACGGTAGGGACGTTGGCGGCGAGAAACACCAACGCCAACAAAAAAACGCGCGATAAGTCCGTCCGTTTCTGGCATTGCATTGCAATCGCAGATCTCATCCCCTCAGTCTAACAGAGCGGCGATTGAATCGTCCCACGTTAAAGATTTGGCGGACAGCCGGACGAGCGTCAAATCATAATCGTTGTTTCCGTTCTCGCGTTTTCTTTAGGATAAAGAAGATGAGATGTTTTTCTTCGGTGGGATTGGTATTGGCCGTGTTCACCCTGACCGCATGCGGATCGTCGAATCTTGCGGGCGCCCCAAATCCGGCTGCCACCTCCGTCACTCATTCCGCTCCCGACGATTCCAACGCTCAAACCGGCGAGCCTTCCGATGAATCCTCGGACGATCGCCCGCTCGCGCTGATTTACAAGGGCCCGGGTTCTTGCAGTCTCGACCAGGGCGATGCCGGAGAATCGGGCTACGGCTGTTCGGAAGCCGCATCCGATGCGGCGACTCTGGCCGGATTCCGTTTTCAATTCGTCGGGCCTCGCGATCTGGCCGAGAACGCGACTGCTGATCAGGTTCAGGCCTTGTTCGGAAACGCCAAGGTCTGGATCCAACCCGGCGGGGTCTCAAACACTGCTTACTACGCGATGACGGCGAAGTTACGCAAATCGATCGTTCAATTCGTCAAAGACGGCGGCGGCTACGTCGGCTTTTGCGCCGGAGCTTTTCTGGCCGCCGATTGGTTTTACATCTTTCCGGGCTCGGCGCATGCGTATGGATATAGCCCGATTCGTTCGGACCTGACTTATGCGTTTTTGAACGTCGATTGGAACGGGCAAAAACGTTCGATCTATTTTGAAGGCGGCCCTTATCTCAGTAATCTCGGTTCGACGGCCGAAGTGACGGCTCGGTTCAGTACCGGGTACGTCGCCGCCGCACGGGCGCCTTACGGAAAAGGGCGGGTTTACATCAGCGGTCCGCATCCCGAAGCGCCGCAAATCTGGAGTCAAGAAGACGGCATGTCTGATCCGGACGGCAGCGATCTCGACCTAGCGGCGAGCATGATCACTTGGGCGGGGAGCCTGCCAGAACTACAGCCTTGATCACTTCCGGATTCTTACCGCGTATCGCATAATCCAGGACATTTAAACTCCCGGACACGGCGTTGGCGTTTGCCCCCGCCGCAATCAGTGTATTGACTGCGTCGAGGTCCCCCTGTTCCGACGCCCACATGAGGGGCGTTACATAACATTTGTTGACGTTCGCTTTCGCGGCGATGAGAACCTTCATTTGTGAATAAAGTTGATTTTCTACGGCTACGCAAAGCGCGGTGTTTCCGTTTTGATCGGCTTCCAAATCAGCCCCGGCCCGAATGAGCGGTGCCACGAGTTCATAGAGATGATAATTGCTGGAGGAGAGAATCATCAAAAGCGGAGTTTTTTGTCGGTTGTTTCGTGCTTCGAGCGGAACCCCTGCTTGAATCAGGGATAGGGCAATCGGGACGTCTTCTTCGTCGATGGCCGCAACCAAGGCGGAACCATCCAGTTTCAGGCCAGAGTGGATCATGGCGTTCGCTAACGCTTCTGCAAGAGCTTTTCGGCGTTGGATCACCGCCAAGTTCAGGAGTTTTTGAGAAGGAAGCGCTCCCTGTTGAATTAAATAAAGCGCTACCGCATCTAGATCCTGTTGATGACTGTGATTAAGGAACAGGCCGGTTACTGCCTCAGAGAGACTGTTACCCAGGGGAGCACGACCTTCGACCAAGGTTTTCACCATTGGGACGTTTCCTCTTCTCGCGGCTTCGTCCAATGCGGTCGAAAAATCGGAACCTGCTTCAATCAACGCTTTTGTGATTCCTATGAGTTCGAAATCATAATTGAGGTGCCAATTCACATCGTAACGGAGGAGCCAACGAGTACGTGCGATGTCTACAAGCAACGGAACTCCATTGGTCAGGATATTCGGATTCGCCCCGCCTTTGAGTAACCAGTAGACGAAAAGAGAATGGCGATGGTGAATCGCGCAGACCAGCGGGTATTCGCAACCTTTTTGTTTTTCGTTAAAGGCGTTCGAATCAGCCCCCGCGTCTAGAAATAAATGAATCAGATCGGAGAGATAAAATCCCATGCTGAGATCGTTTTCGACCGCTGATAAGATCGCCGTTTGACCATCATTATTCCGAAGGTCAGGATCGGCCTTTGCTTGCAGGAGAAGTTTCGCGATTTCAAAACGAGCGTCGAATGCACCCTGCTGAGCCCATTTTTTGTTCTGATAGTAGTCTTTTGTGATGGAGATCAACGGGGTATCGCCATCGTTGTTGTGGGTATTGACGTCTGCCCCATGAGAAATCAGCAGAGTCACGATCTCGACCGAAGCAGGTCCGCAAAGTCCATAGGTGGCGAGATGAAGTGCGGTTTCTCCGTGTGGATCCGGAAATTCGAGATTTACCGTCGGATCGGTTTCCAATATGTCTTTGACCTGATCGGGACGACAAGATTGGACGGCATCGATGAGTCCGCCCATTGGCGCGGAGTTCGCGGACGCGTTCCCAAAAATCAAAGAAAGAAAAAACAGAAAGACCAGGGGATTGGATTTTTTCATGCAGTTATCTTCGATAAGTGTGACGAAAAGTCAACGTATGCACGATTAAACTGATCCAATCCCGACGGATGGATGGAACACTCCTAAAGGGTCGTTCCTCGTGAGCGTGTTAAAAGTACGGTGCAATCCGGCGTTTTGCGGCCATCCACGCCGACCAGTGCGGCCAAATCTGAGTCGCGTGCGGCGAGCGCGCGGGCCAGCTCTTGGGTCGCGGTTCCGTATTCGGCATCGGGCGGTGGTAAGATCGCCGCGTCCCGGTTATGAGCATCGCCGAGCGGAAGCGCCCACGAGAAGGTATCGACGTTCCGGCGCTGAAAACTCCAGTAAAACGCGATTGCGATGTTTTGGTTCGCACTGCCGTTTTCTTCAAGGCCGACTAAGCCTGCGGGTGCCATCAGGTCCGGAAAAAAATCGGCTGCGAAGCTCGGGCGATGGGTACAGTAAAGGGTGGCCAGCGTCGCGTACTTCACTTTCTGAAACCCGGGGCTCGTCACGGCGTGATCGACGATGCGGTCGAAGTTCAGGCGCATGAGCTTGCGCAACAGGGCCGAGTTCGGATGTCCGGCCATGGCGCCCGAAGCATCGGTTGCCAAATGAGTCTGTTCGAGATCGACGAGCGAACGATAACGGGGATCCGTCTTCGCGATCGAAAGAAAATTCAGAAACGGCTCGCGTTCGAGTTTCTCGGCATTTTCGCCGTAGGTTCCCGGCCAGGACGCGTACGAGTTCCAGACGGGATGAGGATCTTCGCTACTGCCGTGACAGCCGCTGCAACGGACGAGGTTGCGTTGAATGTCGGGCGCCTGATTCGCATGAAATTCGACGACGGCGAATTCGAAGCGGTGCGTGTCGCGATGGTATTGAGTGATTTCGATCTCGTCGCCGCCCATCGGGTTATCGTCGCCGTTGAAAGTAAGAATAAAGCTTCCGTCCGAGTTCGAGAGGATCGCGCGCGGATTTTCGGGCGTCGCGCTTTGAATGCTGAGGCTGTCGCGCATCAGGGCCGCGTTCCGGCGCAGGTCGCGAGGAAGGGTGGGGAGCGCGTCCGCCACACTTTGAGGCGCTTTTGCTTGAAGCATCGGAATCCAATCGTCGAACGAAAACGGCTGCGAAGAAGAAACAGACGGAGCGGCGTTGGCTAAGGTTCCGATCGCCGTCGCGAGGGTGATCGTCAGCAGGAATGTCGGGGTGGGGAAAGGCCGCTTTTTCATGAGAAACTCCTGGGTGTTGAGAATGAGAATCAGGATTCTCTATAACTGTTTGTATTGTAAATGAAAAGACGTTTTTCGATGAGGTCGATTATGCTTTGTGTTAATTTTTGTCTGGTCTCCTCAGGTATTGGGTGTTACCCTCCAATTTTCACTGTAGTTTCCCCATTTTAGGATTTTATGAATTTTAATGAACTGGCCCTTCCTCGCACCCTCCGCGACTCGCTCGCCCGGATGGATTTTCAAACCATGACCCCGATTCAAGAACAGGCGATTCCGGTCGCGCTGGATCGCCGCGACCTGATCGGTCTTTCGCAAACCGGTACCGGCAAAACTGCCGCCTTCAGTATTCCGATCGTCGCACGATTGATCGCCGAGCCCGAAACTTCGGCCTTGATTCTGGTGCCGACGCGCGAGCTGGCGAATCAGATTGCGGAGGTGATGAAGGATCTCACCCGTCATAATCCCGAGCTTCGGATTTTGAGTTTAATCGGCGGAATGTCGATGCAGCCTCAACTGCGGCAAATCCAAAAAGGTTACCGGATCGTGGTTGCGACCCCGGGGCGGTTGCTCGATCACCTTCAGCGTCGAAAATCGATTTTGAGTCATGCCTCGATCGTCGTATTGGACGAGGCCGATCGCATGCTCGACATGGGCTTTGCCCCGCAGCTGAGGCAGATTTTTCCGGCACTCCCGGCGCAACGTCAGACGCTTCTTTTTTCGGCGACCTTTCCGAAAGAGATCGAGATGATGGCGCAAAAATTGATGAAAAAGCCGGTCAAAATTCAGGCTGGTGCGATCTCGGTCCCGGTAACGAACATCAACCAACGCGCGGTTCGGATGAGCGGAAGCCAAAAGAACGAGCGTTTGCTGGATGAGATCAACACGCGTGCAGGGTCGATGCTGATTTTCGTGCGAACCCAGCGTCGGGTCGATCGCGTGGCGAAATTTTTAAAAAGCTACGGCTTGGATGTGACATCGCTTCATGGCGGCAAGAGCCAAGGACAACGAAATCGCGCGATTCAGGGCTTTCGGGACGAAAGCTTTCGGATTCTCTGCGCGACCGACATCGTGGCTCGCGGTTTGGACATCTCGCATGTCGCCCACGTCGTGAACTACGATCTTCCGCAGGTGCCCGAGGATTACGTCCACCGCATCGGCCGGACGGCGCGGAACGGTCGCGACGGCGAATCGATTTCGTTCATCGGCTCCGAAGAGATCGAACTTTGGAGAGGCATCGAAAAGCTGCTGAAGCAGAAGAACGCGATTCCGAAGGTCGAAGTGATGGCTGAAAAGGCGGGGGATGCGCCGGCAAGAGCGCCGATGAAAACGCCCGGTAAGCCTGCTGCACGCCCGGCTGCAAAAGAGGCTAAGTCTGCCGCACGGACGGTTGCCAGAGAGGCTAAGCCTGCACGTCCGGCTAGCAGAGAGGCCACGCCTACGGCGAACACTCGGCCTTCGAGCCGTCCTGCTCAGAAGCCGATGAAGATTCGCTTTAAGCAGAATCCTTCGGCGGGTTCGTTTATTCGGGCGAAGTAGTCGAATCATGTAACTCAGCCTTTTATTGTGCTCAAGGCTCTTGGATATCGAATGGAAATCCGAGTTCAGCCAGAAACGAAACGGAAGGCTGCATAAGGTTCATCCCAATATGGTGCGCAGGTCGAAGAGGTTGACGAGCCCCATTCTATCCGCGCCGTGGTTATTTTCGAGTTCGAGGCCTATCCTGAACCCAAAAGCCTTACTGCGGTAGAATTACAGGCGCTCTGCGCCCGGTACAAGACTTTTGTAGCGGTTGGGAAGGTCATCGGAGTTTCTGAGATCAGAATTCGCGCTGATGTTCAGGGAATTTTGAAGAAGTGGCCAGATGGACATTGTACGCCTTCAGCGGCGCACCAGGCGTCAAAGGCATCTATTCCAAAACTGATACTCCCATCTTGATTTAGTGAGATATTCCCCTGTAAAGATTTTGCTAACTCAGCTGGAAGAGGATACGGCGCGGGATTTCCGTTTTCATCTTTAGTTCCAGGTTTATAACGATACTGCATTCTCCATTGCTCGCCTATTTTAAAAGCGTAATCGACATCCAGATTCTCGTCGTGATGTCGAGATGCTTCTTGAAGAATTTTGGCCGTGCAATCCTTTCTAATTTCAATGACGTTTGATTGCCCAGACTCTTCTACGATGGCCCATTTTGCAGCAATTGGAGTGCAATCTATGCTATTCGCGAAAGAGGTTAATGAAGTTGCAAGCATCGATAAAATTAAAAAATATCTCATATCTATTGTTCCTTGAACTAAAGTCACCGAGCCTTGGCTCGAGTGCGATTCCTTCGGTGATCCGCGCACCTGAAACCGCGACCAGGCAAACGGGTAAAATGTACGAGCGAGTTTATAACATATTGCGTTACACAATGAGAAGTTCAATATTCATTCGCTTTTACGAGCATAAGATACGGCGATCATTCAATTGTTACGGATTTTAAATAATTTAAGTTGAACACCCGCCGAAACGAAAACCTCATCGAACGCTTATCCGAACTTCCAAAAGAAATCGCGGCTGATGGCATCTACAAACAAATCCAGGCGAATGCCGAGAAACTGAAGGAACTGAACCAGACGCTTGAAACGCTCAAACTCGATGACCAAAGGCTTGCCGTCCATGCGGTGAATCGTGACGAGCTTTTGTTTCGAATCAAGCGGACAATCCAGAACTTGGAAAAGACCCCGATCGAAAAACTCCGAACCGCTCTTGAGTGAGGGTTCGTGTACTGTATCAATTCGTGTACGTATCAAATGGTGCCGAGGACCGGAATCGAACCGGCACGTCCCTTACGGGACCCAGGATTTTAAGTCCTG
>Ga0164242_10004431_pt1 | contig 15771 bp, 17 predicted proteins | sample OricomgcompostMG_FD_108783 | JGI IMG/M metagenome (GOLD analysis project Ga0164242, IMG submission 108783) | Miracle-Growth compost microbial communities from Emeryville, California, USA - Original compost - Miracle growth compost (MG) ... | reverse complement strand
CCTTCCGACTGCCGGCGCCTGATCGGGGTTACCTGCGAAGCCATGGCATCCAAGCTCAATCCTTACCTGTCGTTCCAGTCCGAGGCCCGGGACGCGATGGAGTTCTACCAGTCCGTCCTCGGCGGGGAGCTCAACGTCGTCACCTTCGCCGACTTCGGTCAGGGCGAGGGCGGTGCCGACATGGTCATGCACGCCTCCCTGGTCACCCCAGCCGGCTACACGATCTTCGCGGCAGACACGCCGCCCGGCGTGGACTTCACGCCGGGCAGCCAGATCACGGTGTCGCTCTCCGGTGACGACGTGGACGAGTTGCGCGGCTACTTCCGCAAGCTCGCCGTCGACGGCAAGGTACTGATGCCGCTGAAAGTCCAGGAGTGGGGCGACGAGTACGGCATGCTGGTCGATCGCTTCGGCATCCCGTGGATGGTGAACATCTCGCTGCGGGGCTGAGTCTGGGCCCAGGCGCGCCACCGTAGTGCCAGCGACCTTGACGCCTGGTTGGGTGAAGATTCACTCGAGCGGCGTCATGGTCGGCCGGGCCAGCCGTCTCCTCGGTGTTCTCGGGAACACCGATCCAGGAGGAACCATGACGCTCAAGCAGCTGGCCCGACATCGCGGAACCCTCGAGGCTGCGCCGGCACAGCGCTCCGGCGGACGCCCCCAACATCGGGCCGGCCTGGTCCCGCCGGCAGTGCTGACCGGCGTGCTCGCCCTCGTCGTACTCCTGGCCCTGGTGGTCGTCGTCCTCGGCGTGGCCGGCCGCTGACATGCGCCTCCACCTGCGCTCACTGGTCGAGTGCGTCGGCGAACTGCTGCACGGCACCTTCTGCCGGTAGCAGGGGATCGACCCCGGATCAGCCTCGCAGCCTCGCCGGCAGTGTCTCGTAGCCCCGCAGGATCCGGGTCGACCGCCGGTGCGCACCCGACTCCAGTCGAAGGTCGGGGTAGCGCTCGAAAAGCATCCGCAGACCCACCTCGCCCTCCATCCGGGCGAGGGCAGCGCCAAGGCAGTAGTGCCGGCCGCTGGAGAAGGAGAGGTGCTCCTTGGCGTTCTCCCGGGTGACGTCGAAGCGGGCGGGATCGGTGAAGACCTTCGGGTCGCGGTTGGCCGCCGCCAGGACGGTCGAGACGATCGCGCCCTCGGAGATCCGGTGGCCGAGTACCTCCGTGTTGCGGTCGGCGATCCGGCCGGTCAGCAGCACCGGCGGGTCGTAGCGCAGAACCTCGTCGACCGCATTGGCCCATAGCGACGGGTCCTGCTGCAGCAGGGCGAGCTGGTCGGGGTGCTCATGCAGGAGCGCGATGCCGTTGCCGAGCAGATTGACGGTGGTCTCGAAGCCCGCCGCCAGGACCAGGCCGGCAGTCGACTTCAGCTCGTGCGGGGTGAGCCCGACGCCGTCGTCCTGAGCCGCGACGAGCTCGCTGAGCAGATTGTCGCCGGGGTTGCGGCGCAGCTCCTCGAGGTGCTCGGTCAGCCAGGCGTCGAACTCTCGCAGGCCGCCCTCGACCTGTCGGAACGTCCGCCAGTCCAGCCCCATGTCCAGGCTCGGCGCGGCAGCGGTCCCAAACTCGAGCACCTTGGCCCGGTCCTCCAGCGGTACGCCGAGGATCTCGGCGATCACCGTCACTGGCAGCAGGCTGCAGTAAGCGTCGACCAGATCGACCGGCCGGCCACCGTTGTCGCTCACCCGCTTGTCCAGGTCGTCGAGCAGGCCGAGCGCGATCTCCGCGGTGCGGTCCTGCAGCTGCTGCACCGCCCGCACCGAGAAGACCTTGGTGACCAGCTTGCGGTAGCGGGTGTGGTCCGGTGGATCGGTGACCAGCAACGACGGCGGCTCGACCGGGCTGATCACGTCCAGCGCCGCCCAGGCGCCCAGACGCTGCATGAGCCCGGCGGCGCGTGACGGCATGCCGGTGCGGAAGTCGTTGCTGCTCAGCACCTCCTTGACCGCGGCGTGGTCGACGGCCATGTGGGTGAGCCGGCCGGAGACGATCGGGCCGTGGGAGCGGGCCTCCTCGAAGAGGTCGAGCAGCTCGAAGGTATGCGCGCCGGGAGCGGCGGCGATCAGCTGGCCCTGCAGATCGCCGCGGCGCGCGGCGGCACGGAAGAAGGTGCGCGGCACGACATGGTTGACGCCCCAGCGCACCGGCGTCTTGAACTGGTTCACGACCGGCTTCGTCACCGGATCCAACAGTGTCATCACAGTCTCCCTCGCAGTGCTGGTACGTTGGCGTACCAGCCCTCAGGGTCGAAGGTACCCGGCCGTCGGTCATCTGACTAGCCCCGCTCCTCATGGCAGGGTGGGACCGTGACCATCACCGCCGTCGACAACCGCACCCGCCTACTGGTGGGACTGTCCGACGCGCTGCGTGACCGGTCCTACCGCGAGGTCACGGTCGCCGACGTCGTGCGCCACGCACGGACCTCCAAACGCACCTTCTACGAGCACTTCGGCGACAAGCACGACTGCTTCATCGCGCTGTTGACGCTGTCCAATGCCGAGCTGCGTGCCGGCATCGCCGCCGCGATCGACCCGGCAGCGCCGTGGTCCACACAGGTGCGGCAGGGCGTCGGAGCGCTGCTCGACCTGGTCCGGGCCGAGCCGCATCTGTTCCTCAACTGGTTCCGCGCCGTACCCGCGCTCGGCGACGAGGGCCGCGAGCTCATCCGCGACGGCATGGCGACCTTCGTGGACCTGATCCACACGCTCGCCGACACCCCGGACCTGAAACGGGCCGGCGTACAGCCTCCGACCCGCGAGCTCGGCATCATCGTCTTCGGCGGCCTGCGCGAGCTCATCGCGACCGCCCTGGAGGAGGGCCGCGACCCGGCGACGCTGCTCGAGCCCGCGAGCGCGGCGGTCACCGCGCTGCTGGCGCCGCGCGACTGAACACGTGCGCGGCGTACAGCGGACCGGCGCGGGGGCGTGCTCAGCCGTTCACGACAGCCGACCATCGAGGCTCGGCAGCTTGATGCCGTGGCCGACGTGCTTGCCCGAGAGATCGGTCTTACGGTTGCCGATGTCCATCACGATCTTGTAGCCGCGGTGGACGATCAGCTCGCGGTTGGTCTGCTTGCTGATCGCCAGGCCCGCACCCTTCGTCCGGCCATAGACCCCGGCGTACACGTAGCCGGCAGCTGTCAGCGCAGGCTTGGCCGCGCGGGCGCCGGCAGGGGTACGGCCGGTGACGAAGAAGACCGTGTAGCCGTCGGCGACCGCTCGTTTGGCCACCCGCAGGGTCGGCTTCACCGGCTTGGGCCAGCCGTAGTGACTCTGCAGCGAGGTGTTGTCGATGTCGAGCACCAGGGCCGGGTGAGGCGCGTCCTTCGCATGTGCGTCGAGATAGTCCTTGGCGCCGACCAGCTTCTTGCGTACCTTGGCCAGCCACACCGATTTGGGCGGCATCGGTGCCGTGCGTGCCTGCGCGATCGAGGCCGCAGCGGGGCCGGACGGTGCAGGCGCCTGTGCGTCGGCGGCCGACACCAGGAGCGTCGATCCGAGGGTTACTCCGAGCAGGGCAGGTACGACGGCGCGTAGACGGCTCATGTGATCGACCTTAGAGCGCCGACCCCAGCCCACGGGCGAGCTCCGTCGGCGATCCGAAACGGTGTGCCGTCACCGAGATCGCCTGCTCGCGCAGGAAGGGCAGCAGCTCGACCCGACCCGAGGCGGTCACGGGATGGTCGTAGAGCGCGATGTCGGGTCGACCGCCGCTCGCCTCGGCGAACGCCTTGCGGTCACCGCCTACCAGACGCACCCGCTGTGGAGCGTCGGGACCGCGCAGCCGCTCGCGCCAGGCGCCCTCGTCCTCCACGACACGCACCTCGGCGAATCCCAACAACGCGGCGCCGACCGTGGCGGCGTCGACCGGCTCCGGTGTGGAGAGCGTCACCGGCGCACCCGCGCGCCGCGCAGCCATCAGCACCCGCTGCAGAAGCACCGGCGCCGCCTGTTCACAGCGCACCGTGACCGGCACAGGGAGATGGCGCAGCCAGTTCTGCTCGATGCTGAGTCCGGTGGGATCACGCGGGACGGCGTACAGGCTCTGCCAGGCCTGTTCGTCCGAGCGCGCAGCCCGCTCCAGGAAACCCGGCCCCGGTGCGGCCGGCTCCCAGTCGACCAGGCCGAGCAGGTAGCTGGGGCCCCCGGCCTTGGTGCCGGGGCCGACGACCGAGCGCTTCCAGCCCCCGAACGACTGCCGCTGTACGATCGCGCCGGTGATGCCACGGTTGACGTAGAGGTTGCCGGCCTCGACCCGGCCGATCCAGGTCTCGATCTCAGCGCGGTCAAGACTGTGCAGGCCGGCTGTGAGGCCGTAGTCGACGCCGTTCTGCAGCTCGATCGCCTCCTCGAGCGTCTCCGCCGACATCAGACCCAGGACGGGCCCGAAGTACTCCGTCCGGTGGTACGCCGAGCCGGGGCGAACGCCGGTCTTCACACCCGGCGCCCACAACCGCCCCGACCCGTCGAGGCGGCGAGGGGCGACCAGCCACTTCTCCCCCGGCCCGAGCATGGTCAGCGCATCGAGCAGCTTGCCGCTCGCGGGCTCGATCAGAGGGCCTACCTCCGAGGTCGGGTCCTCGGGCAGACCAACGGTCAGCGAGGAGACGGCATCGACGAGCTGGTGGCGGAAGCGTCGCGAGGTGGCTACCGAGCCGACCAGGATCGCCAGCGAGGCCGCCGAACACTTCTGCCCGGCATGCCCGAACGCGCTCTGCACGAGGTCGCGGACGGCCAGGTCGAGGTCGGCGCTCGGCGTGACGACGATGGCGTTCTTGCCGCTTGTCTCCGCCAGCAGCGGCAGGTCGGGACGGAAGCTGCGGAAGAGCTCGGCGGTCTCGTAGGCTCCGGTGAGGATCAGCCGCTGCACGGCAGGGTGGGAGATCAGCCGATGCCCCACCTCGCCCTCATCGGCGTGGACCAGTTGGAGCGCCTCCTGCGGCACGCCCGCCGACCACAGTGCCTCGACCATGATCGAGCCGCATCGCTGCGCCTGGGTGGCAGGCTTGATGACCACCGGTGACCCGGCAGCCAGCGCCGCGAGGGTGGAGCCGGCTGGGATCGCCACCGGGAAATTCCATGGTGGCGTCACCACGGTGAGCCCGACCGGCACGGGCCGTGCGCCGTCGGTGGCAGCGATCAGGTCGAGCTCATCCGCGCGGTCGGCGTAGTAGGCAGCGAAGTCGATCGCCTCGGAGACCTCCGGATCGGCCTGGTCGAAGGTCTTGCCGCACTCGGCCGCCATCACCTCGATCAGGTCGGCGCGCCTCCGCTCGAGCTCGGCGGCCGCCTCCCGGAGCACCGCGGCCCGCTGGGCGCCGCTGCGGGTGCTCCAGGCTGTCGCGCCGCCACCCGTCGCAGTCTCGAGGACCGCATCGAGTGCCGCGACGTCGGTGATCGTGTGGGCGGCGACCAGGTCCTGGCCCAGGCTCGACGTACCGACGCGGGCGAGGATGTCGCCGGCCCACTGCCTGTTCGCGGACAGAGACGGGTCGGTGTCGGGGGTGTTGGCGAAGTGCTTCGGCGCCTCGACCTCAGGCCAGGACCGATCCTGCCGGCGGCGCGGCGCGAGATCGACGTCCGGCTGCTCTGCCAGCTCGAGCGAGGCGACGAACCGTTCCCGTTCCCGCGCGAAGAGCCGCTCGTCGGCGGCAAGGTCGAAGACCGCCGACATGAAGTTCTCCTGGCTCGCACCCTCCTCGAGCCGGCGGACGAGATAGGCGATCGCGACGTCGAACTCGCGCGGATGCACGACCGGGACGTAGAGCAGCAGCCCCACTCCCGCCTCGGCGAGCGTCTCGCGGACCGCTGCTGCCTGCTGCTCGGCCATCCCGAGCAGCATCTCGAGCTCGATCCGGTCGCGGACCTCCCGCTCCCCCGCCAGCAGCCAGGCGTAGGCGACGTCGAAGAGGTTGTGCCCGGCGATGCCGAACCGGATGTTGGCCGTCCTCTCCGGGGTGAGCGCCCAGCGCAGGATCCGCTTGTAGTGGGCGTCGGTCTCCTCCTTGGTCGGCCAGGTTGCGAGCGGCCAGCCACGCAGCTCGGCCTCGACCCGCTCCATCGGCAGATTCGCGCCCTTGACCAGCCGCACCTTGATCCCCGCGCCGCCACGCTCGCGCCGGTCGGCCGCCCAGTCCTCAAGCTGCTGCAGCGCCGGCAGCGCGTCGGGCAGGTAGGCCTGCAGCACGATCCCCGCTTCGACATCGAGCAGCTCGTGGCGATCGAGCAAACGGGTGAAGACCGCGACGGTGAGGTCGAGGTCGCGGTACTCCTCCATGTCGAGGTTGATGAACGTCTCGTGCTCGCGGGCAGTGAGGAAGAGCGGCAGCAACCGCTTCTCGATGTCGTCGACCGCCTTGTCGAACGCCCATGGCGAGTGCGGCGCCACTGCTGCCGAGACCTTCACCGAGACGTAGTCGACGTCCGGTCGCTCGACCAGCCGGCGGATGCCCTTCAGCCGGCGCGACGCCTCCCCCTCGCCCAGGACCGCCTCGCCGAGCAGATTCACGTTCAGGTGTACGCCGGAGGCACGCAGCTGACCGAGGGCCCGCCCGAGCCCGCGCGAGCGCGCGTCGATGAGGAGGTGACCGACGAGGTGCCGCAGAGCGCGTCGTACCGCGGCGATCACCGGGCGCGGCGCGACGGCGCTGGCCCCGGCCGCGGCCAGCAGCGCCAGCCGCAGATGCCACGGCAGGAACCGTGGCGGCGGCACCGCCAGCTCCCTGAGACTGCGGGCCGCGACGTGCACGTCCTCGGGACGGATCACCCGGTCGACGAAGCCCACCGTGAAGGGCAGGCCGGCGGGATCGGATAGGACTGCTGCCAACCGACGCGCCGACGGATGAGTCGGCTTGTCGGCGGCGGCCCGGAGCCAGTGACGAACGAGGTCTTCGACGTCCTGGACCCTCGGGCCGGGGCCAGACGAGGTCATGCCTCCGTTCTACCTCACCGGCATGAGCGAGGCGATCAACCGAGCTGGGCGAAGACCTCATTCCGCAGCCGTGAGATCGTCTCGCTGCGCTTCGCGGCGTGGCCGTCGAGGCTCATGCCGTTGACGATGAACTCGTCGTATCCGGCCTCGGCGTACTGGCCGATCTGGTCGACGAGCTGCGCGGCTGAGCCACCGATGGAGGGCCGGCCGGGGAGCGGCTCGCCGTCGAGCCGGACCACGGCGTTGACGCTGCGGTGCATCGCGCCCGGGTCGCGGCCGACCTGCTCGCAGGCGGCGATCAGCAGCTGCAGGGACTCCGCGGCGGCAGCGGGCGTGCCCCAGGTGTTCCACTCGTCCGCGTGGCTGGCCAGGATCCGCAGCATCCGCGGACTCTTGGAGCCGACCACGATCGGCAGCCGATCCTGGATCGGCTTGGGATCGCACGGCGCGTCCTCGAAGTCGTAGACCTTGCCGTGGAAAGTGGTGCGCTGCTCGGTCAGCAGGCTGCGGACGATCTGGATCGACTCCTCGAAGCGGGTCACGCGAGGGCCCGGCGGCTCGAGCTCGATGCCGTAGGCAGCGTGCTCGTTGACCTGCCAGCCGGCACCCAGACCGAGCACCATCCGCCCCTCGGAGAGGTGATCGATGGTGGCCGCGCGGCTGGCGAGCAGCGCCGGGTGGTGCACCGACGTCGGGCTGACCAGTGTGCCGATCCGGACGCGTTCGGTCGCGGCGGCGACCGCCGGCAGCAGCGACCAGGCCTCGTGCACCGGGCCGTCGGCGGGAGCACCGTCCGCCGTGTTGGGCATGTAGTGGTCGGCAAGCCAGACGCCGTACCAGCCCTCGGCGTCGGCCTGGCGAACCTCGGCCAGGATCTCAGCGGGCGGGTGGGACGCGGTCGGCCACAGCGAGAACTTCACCAGCCGAACCTAGCCCCGTGCTCCCAAACGATCGCGACCGGTCGGCTCAGTCAGCGACACTCTCGACGTACTCGATCAGGTCCTGCTCCGCCGAGATGAGCCTGTCGATCTCCTCGCCGCCGTCGCAGCGGCAGAGCGTGATCGTCAGGGTGTCACCGCGGCGACCGTCCAGCCGCCAGGTGCCGCCGGCGATCTCCCAGCGCTGCAACCGGGACAGGTCACTCGTCTCCATTGGCCCATGGTGCCAGGATCGAGCCATGTCTGACTTCAATCAGCAGGTCATCGAGGAGTTCCGCGCCAACGACGGGCGGGTCGGCGGGCCGTTCGAGGGCCGGCCGATGGTCCTCGTCCACCACGTCGGCCGTCGCAGCGGGACCGAGCGGGTCGCGCCGCTGGTCTACCTCCCAGGCGAGGACGCCGGCACCCTCTACGTCTTCGCCTCCAAGGGCGGCGCTCCCAGTCACCCGGACTGGTACCGCAACCTGATCGCCGTCGACACGACCACCGCCGAGGTCGGCCACGAGACCTTCCAGGCACGTGTCGAGGAGGTCACCGGCGAGGAGCGCGACCGGATCTACGCCAAGCAGGTCGAGGCCCAGCCGCAGTTCGGCGAGTACGCCGAGAAGGCCGCGGGGATCCGGGTCATCCCGGTGCTGAAGCTGACCCGGGTCTGAGCCGTGACCTCCGAACCCGCCCGCACCCTGGTCCCGGTGCCGCCGGAGCAGCGCCCGCGGCGGCGCCGGCGTACCGCACGCGTCCTGCTGGTCGACGACCAGGACCGACTGCTGCTCTTCCACGACAGCGACCCGGGCCTGGAGGGGAGGCGGTGGTGGATCACGCCGGGCGGCGGGATCGATCCGGGCGAGTCCGAGGAGGAGGCGGCGGTGCGCGAGCTCTTCGAAGAGTCCGGCGTCGTCGTCGGCGAGGCCGACCTGGTCGGACCGGTGATGACTCGACACGTCGTACACGGCTACACCGACGTGGTGGTCGACCAGGAGGACGTCTTCTTCGCCTGCTGGGTGCCCTCCTTCGAGGTCTCCGACGCGGGACACACACCAGAGGAGCGCGTACTGATGACCGGCCATCACTGGTGGACGCGCGAGGAGCTCACGGCGACCGCCGAGGTGGTCTGGCCGGCCGACGTGGTGGCACTGTGGGCCGATGCCGACGCTCGGCGCGGCGGCCCGCCGCGGCCGCCGCTCGACGGTGGATCCGTGGAGGAGTCGACCGTCCCGGCCTAGCGGACGTCATCCGAGGTGGCTGCCAGGACCGCCGGAGCGTATGACGTCAGCGTGCCACCGAGTCGCGCAGATAGCCGATCAGGATCGAGAGGATCGCCTCGAGGTGATCGGTGTTGCCAGTCGCCCGCAGTACGGTGACTCCACCCTGGATGCCGGCGATGAACGCCGACGCCGTACGCCGGGGATCGAGGTGTACGCCGACCTGGCCCTTCGCCTGCATCGTGCGGATCCCGCGCTCGACCTCGGCGGTCCAGGTCTCCAGCAGCGCGCTCGAGACCTCACTGGCACCAGGAACGCTACCGACCTGGCTCATCAGCGCCGCGAGCGGACAGTGTTGCCCCTGGGCCTGGTAGCGGGCAATGACTGCCTTGCGCCACCGGTCCCACGCGGCCCACGAGTCGAGCGCGCCGAGGTGTGGCTGCTGGTCGGCAAGCACCCGCTCGGCCTCGAACCGCGCCACCGCGAGGAATAGCTCCTCCTTGCCACCTGGAAAGTAGTGGAACAGCTGACTCTTGCTCGTCCGGGTGACGTCGCGAATGTCGTCGAGCGTCGCTGCACCAGCGTCGCTGCTGCGTAGATAGGTGGCCGCCCCTTCGATGATGCGCTGCCGCGTGGCCAGGCCCTTGGTCGTCAATCCCACGCCGCCAGCATAGCTGTGGTGTTGGACTATTCAGTCCACTTTTATGGACTTGCGAGTCCAAAATCCTGGACCTACCGTCGCCGGCATGACCACCACCTCAGCAGCTCCCAGCACGCGGCTCGCAAGCCGGACCGCGCTCGTCACCGGCTCAACCAGCAACATCGGCCGCGCCATCGCCGTCCGGCTCGCGGCCGAGGGCGCGCACGTCGTCGTCTCCGGCCGCGACCAGGCCCGCGGCGACGCCGTCGTCGACCAGATCCGCACCGCCGGTGGCCGCGCCGACTTCGTCGCCTCTGACCTGGACGGCACCGCTGCCGCCAGCCACGCCCTGGCCTCGGCGGCATGCGAGACGCTCGGCGGCCGGATCGACATCCTGGTCAACAACGCCGGCATCTACCCGCCCACCACCACACTCACCGCGGACGAGGACACCTTCGATCGCGTGTACGGCGTCAACGTGAAGGCGGCGTACTTCCTCGTGCAGGCCACCGTGCCAGGCATGACCGAGCGGGGCGGCGGCACGATCATCAATCTCGGCAGCTGGGTGGCCCGGCTCGGCGTGGCCGGAGGTGCGCTCTACGCCTCGACAAAGGGCGCGCTGGAGACGTTGACCCGGATGTGGTCGGCCGAGTTCGCGGACCGCAACATCCGGGTCAATGCGGTCTCGCCTGGCGTGATCCGCCCGCCGGAGCTCGCCCCGGAGGTGCGGTTCGGGGGCGAGCAGATGATGGCCGGTACGCCGGCCGGCGCGGTCGGCCACCCGGACGCGGTCGCCGCCGCCACGGCGTACCTCGCCTCGGACGACGCCGCCTTCGTGCACGGCACCGTCCTCGATGTGGATGGTGGGCGGACCGGTGTCGCGGTGATCGCCGGCTAGCTCTGGCGCGGCTGTTGGGTGGTCCCGCGCGCGGATCTAGAGGCCCGGCTGCAGTCCCCGCGGCAGGACCTTGTCCTCGAAGGCGACCCGGACGCGGCTCGCCAACGCGGCGAGCGCTTCGTCGAGGTCGTCTGCAACGACCAGGTCATCCATCACCGCCCGCTTCACGAAGCCTGCATCGACCAGGCCTTCGACCGCGTCTAGGAGCGGCGTCCAGAAGCCTCGTGTGTTGAGGAAGGCGACCGGGTCGTCGTTGAAGCCGATCTGGCGCCAGCTCCAGACCTCGAAGATCTCCTCGAGTGTGCCGAGACCGCCGGGCAGGCAGAGGAAGGCGTCGGCGTACTCCGCCATCAGGGCCTTCCGTTCATGCATCGTGTCGACGACGTGCAGCTCGGTGAGATCGTCGCGGCCCCACTCCCGCTCCACCATGGAGCGCGGGATCACGCCGATGACCTCGCCGCCGGCGTCGAGCGCGCCTCGGGAGACCTCACCCATCAGACCGAAGCCACCGGCGCCGTACACGAGGCCGATCCCGCGCCCGGCCAGTCCGCGGCCCACGTCGTAGGCGTGCCGGGCGAGCTCGGGGTCGGTGCCGGCCGCGGAGCCGCAGAAGACGGCGACCCGGCGAAGTTCGTGGTCCACGGACAGCGAGTCTAGGTCTAGGCGCGCCGGGGGGCGCGCGGCCGCAACGTCACCACGGTGAGCACCGCCAGCACGACACTGACGCCGGTCATGATCCAGGCGATCAGGTGCACGCCGTCGTCGGTCACGTTGCTGCGGAAGACGATGCCGGTGATCGCACTGGCGGCGATCGATCCGACGTACCCGAACGTCCGGAGCAGGCCCGACGCGGTGCCGAGCTGCTCGGCGGGTGCGGCCTGGTAGAGCGCGGTCTGGTTTCCGGCGACGGCGAAGCCCGAGGCGAGGCCGAACAGGATGGTCAGGATGATGACGACGCCGATCCACACGGTCGAGTCGAGCAGGAGTACGCCGAGCGCCCCGAGCAGGCAGGTCACCGCGGCGGCGAAGAGCGGCCCGCGCACCAGGTTGCGCTTCGAGATCGGCGCAATGATCAGACCCGAGACCAGCGTCATCGGCAGCAGGAGCGCGCCCGAGGCGGTCTCGCTGAAACCGCGGACGGTCTCGATCCACTGCGTGATGCCGTAGAGCACCACATAGAGGCACAGCTGAGCCAGGCCGAAGCGCAGATAGGTGTTGGTCAGCGGCAGGTTGGCGACGAGGAGCCGCAGGTCGAGGAAGGGCGAGCGGGCGCGCAGCTCCCACCCGGCCAGGCCGACCCACAGCACCACCGAGGCGGCGATCAGCCACCAGCGAGCGGTCGGCAGGCCGAACAGGAAGACCAGCAGGGCCAACATTGCCGCCGCGAAGCCGAGGATGCCGCCGAGGTCGATCCGCGCGGCGAGCTCGCTCGCGCCCATTCGCTCGCGGCGCTCATCGGGCTCGACCCATGCGAGGGTGGCGATGAGGGCGATCAGACCGACCGGCACGTTGAGGAAGAAGGCGGAACGCCAGTCGAACAGCCCCACCAGCACTCCGCCGATAGGCAGACCGAGCGAGGCGGAGGCCACGCCGGCGATCATGAGACCGCCGAGTACGCCGCCGGGCGGCTGTGCCATCCCGGCCTCCTGCGCCCGCTTCCGGATCAGGAGCATCGCGGTCGGGTAGGCACATGACGTGCCGAGGCCGATCAGGACGCGGCTGATGAGCAGCATCGCAAGGTCAGTCGCGAAGCCGCCGACGATGCCGCCGATCAGAACCATCACGATGCCGCTGACGAAGACGCGGCGTGGCCCGAAGACCTCGGCGATCTTTCCGGCGGTCGGCTGCGCGATCGCACTCGCGAGGTAGAGGGCCGCGACGAGCGTCGCCGTCCGGCCGACCGGGATGCCGATGCCGTGCGCGATCGGGACCAGCGCTGTCGCGATCACCGAGCTGTTGATCGGGTTGAGCGCCGAGCCGAGGAAGAGCGGCGTGGTGAAGCGCCAGGAGAAGGGCTTGTCACCGAAGTCCGGCGGCGTATTGGTGCTGCTGGTGTCGATGGAGGACATGCATCGTCCCTTTCGGTACGGCGATGGCCGCACGCTGGTCGGACCCGCTCAGTGGCGGCGCGTCCGGGGTGGATCAGAGGTGGATCACGATTGGTCTGTGGTGGTCAGAGGAGATGGGCGAGGCGCTCGAGCAGGGGCGCTGCCGCCGCCAGGGTCGCGATCTCGTCGTCGCTGAACGACTCGCCGAGCGCGACCGCCATCCGGTCGTGGATCGCGTCGCGCCCGGAGTGAAGGGCATCGCGACCCAAGTCGCTGAGGGTGAGCAGGGAGCGTCGCTTGTCGTCGGGGTCGGAGGACCGCACCACCAGCCCCTGCTTCTCCAGCGAGCCGACCGTCGAGCCCATCGCCTGCGGGGTGATCTGGTGCAGCCGGGCCAGGTCCGCGACGGTGGTCGGGCCACCGCGGTCGATCTGGGAGATCACCGCCAGCTCGGGGCTGGTCAGCTCACCGTCGGTAAAGGCGTTGCGACTGTGCCGGGTCACCATGCCGACGGCCACGCGGACAGCGATGGCAGTGGATCGGTTCAGTGACTCGCGGCTCGGCACGCTTAGAATCCTAGCCTTCTAATCTAGAGATAGCAAGCCTAGGCTTCCTATCGAGCCGCCCCGCCGGAGAACTCACCTGAAAGCGACACCTTCTCCGCCCAGATCGCGGTCGTGTCCGGCGAGTTCTCCCGTCCGTGCCTAATCCTCGTCCTCGTCCCCCGCGTCGACCCTGACCACGCCGTCGACACTGCCGAGGACCTCCGAGGCGCGGGTCGTGCCAGGCCCCACGAGGGTGAGTCCGACGCTGACCAGGTCACCCTGCTCCTCCGAGTCGCGGTCCCGGTCGCGACTCCCGTGGCTGAGGATCGACATCGAGCGGATCGTCCAGGCCTGCGCGCTGCAGGTGGCGAGCAGGGCACGCAGGATGCCTTGGCCGTCACGATAGGTGATCGTGTAGCTGCGCTCGGCATGTCCCCGAGCCGTGATGAAGCGGCCCAGCGGCGTGTAGCCGAGCACGATCACGAAGTGCAGCGCGGTGACGACCAGGGCGAGCAGCGGCAGGCCGGCTCCGGCGGCCATGCCGATCGCGGCCGTCTCCCAGACCGACGCGGCAGTGGTCAGGCCCCGGATCGCGCCGCGGCGCGTGATGATGAGACCGGCGCCGAGGAACCCGATGCCCGAGACGATCTGAGCCGCGACGCGAGACGGGTCGAGGACGACCGAGCTGTTGACCAGGACGTCGCTGAAGCCGTACTTGCTGACGAGCAGGATGAGGGCCGACGCCGTACCGACGATGGACTGGGTGCGCAGACCTGCCGACTTGCCGCGGAACTGGCGCTCCAGCCCGACGACCGAGGACAGCCCGAAGGCGAGAACGAGCTCACCGATCTGCTTCCAGCCCTGGCCGCCGAGGTCTACTGCCGCGTGCGCTGCCGTCATCGCACCATCACATCATGCGCTCATGACAGCCCCGTGGCCTCGGCTCGCTCGATCACCTCGGTCAGCTGGGCCAGCAGCGCCTTGCCCGACTCCAGGTCGATCTCCAGCGCGACGCGCGCGCCGACACCCAAGTCATAGTTGGTGAAGTCGAGGAGCAAGGCATGCTCATCGACGCTGTGAGTGGTGTGGTCGTAGCCGACGGTGGCCTTGGTGACTGCGAACCAGCCGTCGGGTCCCTTGCCCATCCCGGTGACGGCGGTGCTCTCGGCGATATGGGTGCACATCAGAGGACCTCAGCTCAGCTTATCTGCGAGGAACGCGAAGACCTTCTCCCAGGCGTCCATCGCCTGGACCGGCCGATAGCGCTCGGTGTGGTAATAGAAGAACGCGTGGCCGGCGCCGTCGTAGCGGTGGAACTCGTAGTCCTTGCCGGCGTCCTTGAGCAGCTCCTCGTGCTCATCGACCTGAGCCGCCGTCGGGCTCTGGTCGTCGTTGCCGAAGATGCCCAGCAACGGGATCGCGAGCCGGGCGGTGTACGCCGACGGCGCAACCGGTCGGGCCGGAGTCGGGTCGCCGACCGGGAGCACGTTGCCTCCCCACAGATCCACGACCGCGTCGAAGCCGTCGACCACGCTCGCGATCAGGAGGGCGTGCCGGCCGCCCGAGCATGGGCCGATCACCGCCGCCTTCCCACTGTGGGTGGGCAGCGCCTTGAGCCAGGCGAGCGCAGCCTCGGCGTCAGCAACCACCGAGTCGTCGTACACGCCGCCCTCGCTGCGCACCTTGGCTCCGACATCGTCAGGGGTGCCGTGGCCGTACCGGCAGTAGAGATCGGGCGCGATCACGTCGTACCCGTGGCGAGCGAGCCGCTCGACCGTCTCCTGGGTGTACTCGTCCCAGCCGGGTAGGTGGTGGATGTAGACGAGGCCGGGGCGGGGGCCGGCGCCGGCGGGCCGGGCGACGTAGGCATGGATCTCGTCGCCCCCGCCTCCGGGATAGGTGGTGAGCTCGGCGGTGACGCTAACCGGGCCGGCGGTGTCGAAGGAGTTCCAAGCGCTCATGTCGGCAGCGTAGGACCGGCGCGGCAGCGGGAAAGCACCATCTCGGATGTCGAGTAAGTAGATTGTCTTTCATGACTGCTTCTCTTCCGTCCCGCCCCCTCTGGACTGGCGGCCCCGACGTGACCTTCCTCGGCTACGGGGCCATGGAGCTCCGCGGTGGCGCCGAGGTCCACCGGCGGCCACGACCGCTGGCCCGTGAGACCGCCCACGAGGTGCTCCACACCGTCCTCGACGAGGGCATCACCTTCGTCGACACCTCGGTCGACTACGGCTTGTCCGAGGAGATCATCGGCGAGGCGATCTCTTCGCGCCGAGACGAGTTCATCCTGGCCACCAAGGCCGGCTGCCCCCTCGAGCACCAGCCCGCACACCCGGGCGGCTCGCTCCCGCACGATTACAGCGCGACCAACATCCGGGCCGGCATCGAGCAGAGCCTGCGCCGGCTCAAGACGGAGTACGTCGACCTGCTCCAGCTCCACATCAGCCCCTCGCCGGAAGTGCTGGAGGCCGAGCGCAGCATCGAGACCCTCCTCGCGCTGCGCGCGGAGGGAAAGGTGCGCGCGATCGGCATCTCCTCCACACTCCCGCACCTTCCCGCACACCTGG
>Ga0164242_10004430_pt1 | contig 15772 bp, 16 predicted proteins | sample OricomgcompostMG_FD_108783 | JGI IMG/M metagenome (GOLD analysis project Ga0164242, IMG submission 108783) | Miracle-Growth compost microbial communities from Emeryville, California, USA - Original compost - Miracle growth compost (MG) ... | reverse complement strand
TTCCTCTTCAATTCTCCCCTGTAAGGGAAGCTGCTCGAAGCCATCTGTTAGGAATTGCCGACCAAGACGGGATGACGACGTGGTAGAGCCGAATGGTCATGTGCGACGGGGAGGTAGGAAGAATGGGTGAGGCGAGAGGTTTTGAGTGACAGGCATACAGCATGCGGTGGCCGCGTGTCCCAGATAGCGGCGACAAGAAGAGTCTTGCCGCTCTCATCGTGGGTGTGTGATGATGCGGCCATATGTTGATGGAAATGTAGAATTCGCGGCGCATCGAACCCGAGGTCTGTACGTGGTGCCAGAGGGACAACTAGGACAACCCGGAAGTCATCACCGTCAGCTACCAGGCACATGCATCTGCACAATCTATGCCTATGATGACAATTCTTAGAGGATATTTCTTTCGCATAACGCAAGCAAGGGAAAGTAAGCGACTGGGGAATCATCGACTACGTACTAATATGACGTTCCAGCAATCTAGGGAGATAGGTAGGCACAGGAGCTGGTAGGGCAAGGTTGACCTTCCTGTTGCAATAAATTCTTTCCTAGTAGATTTGTACTGATATATGTATGGTAATGGTGATTGGCAGGTACCGTGTGGCATCCAAGTCATTATTTATTACATACCGCAAACCGCCCATCATCGCTGTTAGTTCAGCCTCTGGTAGCGTTGAGTCTAATTAATCGGTGATTCATACCGTTTCCTAGATGAAATTGTTGAATTTGGGCATTGTGAAAATAACTACTTCGTCCCGGTTAACTTCAAGTGACCATCTCCGTCATCAAGTCTTCCGGCCACTTCGGCTGATCTACGCCATTTGGTCTCGTCCCGACATTGTACCCCGGCCTTACTTCCTCCCCTGGAAAGCTCAAAATGGGCTTCACAGCTCTAATCTTAACATCCCGATTCTTGCAATCTCTGTCTTCAAAGAACTCGTCCCGGAATAAGACCCCTTTTCTGTGTAATTGGATCATGTGCGCAAAGCGCGGGAGGGTATAGCCCATCGCATGATAGTGTCTGAAAACTGGTTTCCCATACCGGCCCCATAGCTCATCCCAGACAGGCTCTGGATAGACGCCGCAGGAGTTGACAAGCCACTGGCTATAGTAGTTCAGTGCGATATCAACAGTGTATGAACCCCCCTTTTCGGCTCTGAGCAAAAGTGCCTGGAGTATGCCTGCCAGACCTAAAATGCCAGTGCTTGGGTTGATGTTAGTTGAATCATGTGATTTGATGGAGTGATCATGCAGTGAATCATAATTACCAGTAGTCTGAGTTGGGAAACACGGGTGTTACCGGTTCATCGTTGCCCATAGCCCGTCCGAATTCCATTGAGACACCGCAGCACTGAGTAAAGTAAATAAAAAGTCAGCGTTTCAGCGAGGAAGATGTGTGTTAGGGGGAAGAGGGTAGAATAAAGGACCCACAGCGTCGCTGATCTGCTGCCAACCGCTCCTCCCCGCCCACGGCCCTTGCCATCCGTAGCAGTTCTCTCGAGCGTAAACAACCCCCCTATCTCGCGTCTTACACATCTCCAGCACGTCATCCTCCCCAAATCCCCACTTGTCAAGAACATGAGGCCGATACCCATTGACAACCACATCTGCCTCCTTAATCAGCGCCATCAACCTCCCCCTATCCCCCTCCTCCCGCAAATCCAAATGGCAATTCCACTTCCCCCAGTTTAGATCACAGTGCAGCATCGACATATCAGTCAGATGCCCCGCCGTAACACGCATCACGCTAGCGCCCAGCTCCGCCAGTCCTCGCGTGATTGCCGGCGCCGCGATCACCCTCGTGAGATCCACGACCTTCAAGCCAGCGAGCGGTCGGGCCGGTGAGGTCTGCGGGGACGATGGCCACCAGCAGGCCCGTTGATTCTGATGGTCGTGGTGTGCGTGGATCTCGAAGAGACCGACGTGCGAATTCGCCTGGCCATGAGGACTAGACCGGTACTCGTCGGTGGTCCAGCAGATGGTGCCTGCTTGGCGGGCGGTATCGGCGCGGCATTGCATGTCTGAGGCGTCGATCTGGGATAGGCGGGCTATATATGGCTCCTGGGCTGCCTCGGGGGTATCGGCGTCCATGTCGGGAGGGAGGTTGATGCTCTCTAGGCTGGGATCGGGGTTCATGCTTGCTGGGCGGGTTTGTCAGGCTGGATCACTATGGAGGAAAGGGTTTGTTATCGCACCGTGGAGGTGGAAGTATTTCCCGTCTTTTGTTTTGTATATGTTCGTGCAGGCTGTTCGATAGGGAGTCGCTTGATGCCTGTGAATGTTGTTATTTGGGAAATACTTGAAGACTTTATCCACGTCGGTTGGGCTAAATCCGGAGAGTTTCTCGCCATCCGGGTCAATGGTCCAAAGAAATGCAGACATGAAGAAGAGCTGTGCGTGGTCCCTTATCATATTAGGATCAGCGAAATGCTTCGAATGTCAATGTAAAGGATAATGAGTGTGCTCACGTATTGATTACCACCTCACCCACATCAACTCCGTACTTCCGCTTGAGCAGAGCGCAAACCATGACGGCCTCCAGCCCCTTCAGTGCTGAGACGCTCTCTGCAAAGCGCCAGTTGATGGGCAGTGATGGCAATTCCGAACCCTCGAACCGGATACGGAACATGTACTCTGCTGCATCTTTTGGGATATTCGGCACAACCAAAGGGTTCCTTATGATCCCATCTTGGAGGAGCTGTGCTGCCTCGCGGGGAACTGAATATTCCAAAGCCGGTATGCCGGCTGTTTCGTCGGCGGATTGCATCTGGCCAAGCAAAACAGTATTTTTTCAACCAAGGCGCCGAGGTTATTTATAAGAGAAGCTAGCCGGTGTCAGCTTGAACGACACAAATCCCCCTCTGTGGTCGAGAAAAAGAAACGAACTGTGATTACCGATTCATATTTCGAGAGGGTTGTTTTTTTACCATGGTGAGGTGAGGGGTTCCAGCAAATAGATAGGGGCGGTTAGTTGGCCAGCTCTTATTGCCGGATGCAAGGCAGACACAAAAGAGGCCAATAAGCTGGATCGTTTAAATGTGCTTAGTTGTGGAGTACTACTAACTTGACTAAACTATGTTCTAGGCGACAGCTACGATCAACCACTACTTGCTTTACTAACCCCCAGTTTCTTCCTCATTATTTTGCAATATCCTGTAACAAGTCATTTTCGATCGAGGATCATCCTCAAGGGAAAGAAGGTGATTAACGGATAATACACAGGAGAAGAGGTGTCATCGGCTTACTACGTAGGAGGGTTGATTAGGTGGCGGAACAGTGGCAAGACGTAAAAGTAGGCCCTTCTTGAAATACCCTCTTAATTCTTCCAATTTCATGCGCGCTTATCGCGAAATAGGATCGAATTAATCGCAGCCTTAACTAACAAACCACAATCTCGAGACATGGCTAGTCAATCCCCCGACAACAACGGGCCAGCTATCGAAACGACTCCCCTACTCGCAGAGGACAGACCAACAGATCCAGAAGATGGCCCCAGGCTCAATTCGGGCGAGCGTTCTCTGTCCCCAAGACGAGCTAGTGTTCGAGTGGCGCTGGTCGGGTCGTGGGTCTCGCTCACTTTCGCACTCGCAACCGTCGTAGCCCACGCCGCCATCTTGGTTATGTCCACCTACTCACGGTATGGGTACGACTTACCCTGGCAGACTCGAGATTCCCTAGGATACGTAGCAGTCGGGGTGAGTAACTTTCCACGCCTTTGAGTAGCCTTTGCTCCTCTCCGTCATGTCATTTCCAGTGATACCCTAACTACCGGTTCCTAGTCCCTCGCCGCGGTAGTTTTCTCGGGGCTCAATCTAGGATATATCCGCTACCGCGGGGTGCAGCTCCCGCGGCTACTTAATATAGTCGTTGACGCGGGTCTCATCACTTACGTCGGGATATCTAGCGCTGTGGCTATTTTTGACTTCGCCAGGAACGGGGGCGGCTACTGCGACGACGAGGATTGCGAACCGTGGAAGCGCGTCTTCGAGCCGGTGGTGTGGCTCGGCCTAGCACTTGCATTGTTGCTTAGGTGAGTTTGGCTGGGCTGAAGTCGTCCCTTATCCCCACTTCGTGGAGACAGACGCTGAACAATGGATGTTGGCGCAGTATCACTCACGCGTTCCTCCTCGTCTACCGAACCGTCGAAGCCTATCGAGCCTGGCCCTGGGGAGGGGGAGGGGTCTCTCGTTTGCGCATTCCTACAGGTCAGCTGACGTTTGAATTCACCATCAAACTACTCAGACAGCAGACCAGTCAGGACCGAGGCGGAAGTCGAGGAGAACATACAGAAAGGGCTGTTCAGGCCGAAGCGTGACTATGCCCTTGGGTAGTCTCAAGATCGCGGCCCGGATCCTATGGGCACGCGGCAATTTGCAAGGGAGGGGATTGCTCTGGAAGTCACACGGGAGGAATAGGCTAGCTTGTGTGAGAGTTGGGATAGCCTTTTGCTCAGCCTCTATCCCGTGCACTTGATAGGTGGTGAACGAGCTTCTCTGGGTTGGTAGAAAGTCAACGGATTCCATGCCTCTACCTGGTCGGTCTTTATTGCCTTGATGTTGAAGGAGATTTGCTCTCAGTGCCCCACGTTTCCCTTGCTTGTGGTTGTTTCGTCCAGGGCGGAGCAACCACGAGGAGCGGCCTGGGACGTAAAGCCAATCTACCGATCCGTAGACAGAAATAGCACACGAAGCTTGACTGGTACATGTGCACTTGGGAGCCCTCAAACGCGCGTTTTCACTGCCTTTAAATTACAGTACAATGGTGGGGGAATAAAGATAAGATGAAAACTAGGGGTTGCAGTAGGGCGGCCAATCGCGAAGCGCTTGGCACCTTTGTGAAGAGCGGAATGAGAGATGCGAAGTGCGAAATGCGAAATGCGAAATGCGAGGTACGAGACGCCCCGACGCCGTGGCCATACAAGCCTATATATATATATATATATATGTAAGAGAAGAGCTTCAAGCAAAAATTTAGTTCAAATTCGGCAATTCACACTACGAGCTTCACTTCCACAGCCAATTGCAAGCGAGACGTTTCCGAGCACCGGCCTACACGCTGCAACATCCGTTGCAATGGGCGAGATCAACCCTTGGAGCTACTCACCAAGCCCGGCGGCGGCGATGGTGTTCTTGGTCCTTTTCGCAATCGCTACTATTTGGCACATGGTCATAATATTCCGCCGCCGTGTATGGTATTTCATCGTGCTCGCCATTGGCGGTTGCCGTAGGTTTCCGTCCCCCTCCCCTTCGTCCCATCGTGGCATATCGCGGCAAAAGCTAACAGCTAGGTTCGGACAGTCGAGATTGTCGGCTATGTCACGCGTTACCTAGCTACCAAAGACCACAGTAACCTATCTTTCTTCATCATACAAACTCTCTGCATCCTCGTTGCACCCGCCCTCTTCGCCGCCTCCGTTTATATGGTCCTCGGCCGCTTAATCATGTTAGTGCGCGCCGAAGCCTACTCGCCGCTCCGACCGACGCGGTTGACCAAGATATTCGTGCTGGGGGACCTCCTGTCCTTCATCATCCAGATCATGGGCTCCGGGATGTTGTCAAACAACTTCAACCTAGGCAAGACGATTATCTTGGTTGGTCTGGTCGCCCAGCTCATCTGCTTCGGGCTGTTCGTCACGGTTGCCGTTCTCGTCTGGCGGCGCCTGGCGCAGGACCCGACGCCGATGGCGAAAAGTCTGGACAGCCGCAGCACCGGTAACGGCTGGGCGGGCGTCATGCGTGTCATCTTCATCGCTAGTGCTCTGATCTTTATCCGATCCGTTTTCCGTCTCATCGAGTTCACGGGCGACCAGGACTCGCCGTTGCAGAAGAGCGAAGCTTATCTTTACGTGTGTGACTCGACCCTGATGTTCGGTGTTTTAGCCATTCTGATCTACTTCCACCCATCCGAGTACGTGCCGAACAAGAAGGAGATTATGCAAATGCAAGGGGAAGAACTGATCTAAGGGAGAAACGCCGGCGGTGCTCGAGTGGTGCGATAGTTCGGCAGACTCTTTATTTTGTATAAGCGTCCGACGTATTAGCGGCATTGCTATTAAATTTAAGATCTCTTTTGTTTGTCTTTGTGCCAAAATCAGGGGTAAATTATCGGCTATTGGTTTTACGGTTAGTAATGGGCGAAAATATCAGCGTCATGCTTTCTTTGCCTCGATCTTCGATTCCAATTTCCAAGATATTCAGAGTGAAGATTAGGTCTGGGTGGCGAAGTTAGCGAATCTCTCGTAACAATTTGTAGATCATTTAATTGCATAAGACAATAGATAAAACAACATACTACCCTAGCTAGGGTGCGTTTGCAAACGCTGATTCAAATCCACTTGCCCTTCGGCAGGCTCTACCTCCTCTCCTTGCCCTCTCCGCGGCAAGCAGCTCACGAGCATTTGGGCCAGGGCAGCTCTGTCGTCCATCTGTAGCGCCATTTTAGGCACGGATATGTATTCCGCCCATGCCGGATCAATGGTATTATGTATTTCTTCGATGTCGTGGCTAGCCACGCCTTGGAAGGTCCACGTATCCGGGAGAAACTTGAAGAGGATTAGGTAGTACGCCAGTATAACGAGAGCCTGTGGTCGTGCTTGTCGAACAGGCTCGAGAAACTCGGGTGGTACCACGTCGAACGCCCACGCCTTGATTTTCTTTTCCAACCATAACTCCTCGTAAGGTTGCCCTAGGATGGCGATAAGCCGGCAAAGCTCCGTTGCGGCTTTGTGAAGTGTTTCACGGTATGCATAGTCCTCAACGTTCTCCTCCCTGGAGAGCGCACGCTGAATGTCGGTAGCTATCGCTCCTGGCGCTGGAAGGTCGGCAAAGGATCCATAGAGGTCGGCAGGAGGCTGCATACCATCTTGGCTGGATGAGAGAGTAGAGTGCTGCTGGGAAGATGCTGATGTCCGGAAATTTCGCTGTCCTAGGACATGGGTCAGCCAGTTGGCCATCCACAGGCCAGATTGCCTAGTTATCCGGTCCGATGCCAACGAGACGGACGCGAGCAGGAGGCATGCACCTCTGACGGCATGAATGGTCTGCGGTGAGATGTCGGCAATGGCTCTGCGTAGAGTGCGCAGGGCTTGGTCACGGTAGATGTAGACGGGAAGAGATTCTAGTGAGGCGCGATCGGTGCAGCCCTGGTGGATCATTGATACGAGGAGGACGGCATCCATAAGAAACTCGTGCTCAAATGCAAGTTGTGGTATATGCAGCTTGAACGCGACCAACACCTTCTCGGGGAACATCCTCGCGAAGTACTGCGTCGTAAAGATACTATAATGGTGCATCAGACGAAGGTCCAGAAGGTGCTTGGTGCTATAATGAGACCCCTCAGATAGTTGCTGGAGGCAGGACATCGGCCGAGCATCGCCGCGGTCTTCCGGGGTTGAACCGCTGGATCGGGCCAGGGACGTGGCTTTCCGCCTTGCGGGCACGTTGGCCACATACGAACACTCAATGCCGCGGCGGATGCCTGTAACATTGTTAGAAAGTTGCAAGATACGTTCCTAGTGGAGAGGCCGGCGTACATCCAGCACATTGCGGTTTGGCTTCGTCGCACTAAAGTCTAGTCAGCTCGTGATGCTCGCTAACAACGAGATTCTCTACCTTAATACGTCTGAGTTTGCAGCTGTTACAGCCTTTTCTAGACTTCTGATGAGAGCGGATACTGTGCGACATTTTTCTGTGATCTGCGTTTTGACGGAAAGGGGCGAAGCTGTTGATGATCATGAACAGCAGGCGAAAAGTCCAGGGCTCACCGCCTTTCTGATTCGGGAATCTTTGTTGTCCTCTCACCGACCTCAGGATTAGTGTCCGTGGCTGTGCTGCATGCACCCATCTAGAATGTTAATGCGAGACTGTGCGAGCCCTACTACGGATAAGTAGCGCCGGTTTAGCGCCTTTTTAACAGCCGCGGGGTGCCTGCGGCTCCTCCAGGGCAAGATTCGGCCAGCATTAATCAGTACAAGTTTTATTACATATGCTCCCTAGCAGGAGCTGCTAATTCTACAGTTTATTCTGGATTCAGCGACCCTTCCGCCCCTAATTGACTCTATTGTAACTAGGACGTAGCCTTCCGGCAACATCCCAGCCTCAACGCCTCAACACCTATTGGTGCATTGACATGCGTTTTGATGGCAACTCGTCTAATGAGAGGTTAGCAAGACAACAAGAGACGGACAAATAAGAATCAATTTAAATCTTACCACCCGTCTCCGAATTCTTACGCTTCCGCGACTTGAATGTACTTGGCTGGTGTGACATGGTGCTCTGGTTGGAGGAGGGCCAAAACGTGGGAAACCAGCGGCGGGCGAGGGATGAGGCGGTGGGTCGGCGAGGTTGTTTAAATTGACGGCTGGTTACAGCATCCTCGCCGCCGCTGCTATCGTCAGAGCTCGAGCTCGAGCTCGAGCTTGCCTCGGCCATGTCAATGTCTCCGTCTACCAGCTGCTCGCCAGACCCAATGGGCATGGCTAAAATAGTAGGTCGCATTAGCAATTCGTATTCGCAGAATGAGGCTTCTAGTTATGCACCTTGAGCAGGCAATACGGTAGGCACGGACACGACTGTCCTCGGCCGGAAGCTCGTACTGAGAATGCCCATTGTCGGGTGATTGAGTGATCGCGTCTCTGGCGACGCGTAACGCACGAGCCAGAGATTCCACGTTCGAGCACCCCGCGTGTAATCAATTCTTCGCGTTCGATTTATGAGAGGCCGCCGGTACCCCGCGTGCCTGTTGCGTGCAGTATTCCGAATTTGGGGGGATACCTAGGGCGAATCTTCAGTTCTCGGAGAGTGACTGTTGGGAAAGCAAGGTGAAAAGGTCTGGTAGGTGTCGGAGGTCGAAATACACTAGCGGTAATTCCCTTTGCCCCGGAAACCAGATAGATTACTAACCCGTATTGGATTAGTCGCACCCCCTGCCACCGAAATTTGGCACGGGGATGTACAGATCCGTGCAACAATGGCCTTATTTTCTCACTTTAAACATCGGAATAAAGTGAGGACAGTCGTAGCTTGTCTATAACTGACTATCCCCCTCCACTCGACAAGCAATTTTTATGGCAAAAAAAAAAAACCACTAGGCAAATGCTTGTCTGGACAACTGCATTTCTTCTCCCTTAGCCGACATGCGCTACACGATCGACCTTGGGAACGCAATCGGGTTAAAATAAGGGGCCATCTTACAGGGTCTATTTTAGCTGTAATCCAGAATCAGATCACTACCCGAATCAATCAGCGTTTCTGTCAGGTTCTCAAACGAGGTTGGAAAGGTTGTTTTATAGAGAACCCAAGTTGAGATTTGTTCCTGTCCCATGTAAACCCTATCTTCAGAAACTAGCTATGGCTTGGCAGCGCGGGCGATACTACGACGCTCTTACGAGATGTCTCTGCGAACATAAAATGAGACCAATGTCGACAGCAAGAGCTATCAACAAAATCAATAAGGAGCAATCAACATTCGACAGCTTGCTTGTGTACACTGCCGCCTTATTGTATCCCTTCAAACCAAATTGGTATCTTTGCAAATTCATCCTATTCAACACGCCCTTGCACCCATTCTCCTAAACCCTTCAAGTCGTCTTCTTATTCGCAACCCTCACCGGCCGCCCCTGCTGCTCCCGGTACCGCACATACGCAAACCCACCCGCTCCGATAATGGCGAGGATGACGATATTGCCTAGAAAAAATCAAGCCGGTCAGCTCTGTCCGAACGCCCCGACGCCGCAGCGGTCTAGAAAAAAAGAGTGGGGAAGACGGGGAAGGGAGAAAGACTCACTAATGAGGAAACGGCCCACGCCGCCCACGAGTTCCACCCCGCCGCGCAAGACGCCGGCGACGAGATTGATGATGCCGCTGAACAGACCCCAGACCGCTGCGAATGCGGAGTGGACCGTGCGGTATGCGATGCCCGCGATGGAGGCGGCGAGCTCGTAGAGGGAGTTGAAGAAGTCAGTTATGGCGGTGGAGATAGTCATTGTGGTTGTGTTTGAGATGGTTAACGGTGTTGGTGAGATGTGGGTTCTTTTGTGGGCCGAGACTTTTTTTCGTATAGATATGTCTGGGCATTTGCAGTTTTGAAGTTCTGGAATAGGCCCTGTAAGCCTGTTAGTCTCGACTATCATGGTGGTTATGACATGGTGGTAGCGTTGACGTCATTGTGCCCCCCCACGTAACATCACGTCAAAGCTCGCATGTCGCCTGCTGAGTCACGGGCTCAACCCCGCCGCCGCGATGGAGGTGCCGCCCCTGACGACGATTTAATCATAGTGACATCAAATCATCGACTGCGTACCTTGGTGGCTACGTGGGTTAGCGGCTAGGGTTGTTATTAATCCGTATTTTCGCCATCCGCACGCAATGGCGTTTTGTTGGCTCTCTTGGCTCCGTCAGTAGGCATTACCAATCCATTGCCGGCTGGCCTCCTTATCTCCGGGTAAATAGCGCTTCGAGATCGGAGTTTCGAAACCTCCTAGCCTTCAAGTGGGACCTATATATATGTATCGTGTCCGGTCCTCGCTTGCAGTTCATCAAGCCAAGAGAATATTTAATAGATCACCTTTAAAACTTCCACTTTTAATCACGTGTTAACGTCCAGTATCATGGCTCCTCTTACACTCCAGTCGAAGATCAAGCTCCCAAGCGGGCACGAGATTCCTCAGCTAGGATTTGGCGTACGTATTCGGCTCGGCACCACACCTTAGCGGTACTTTAAAATGGCGGTCAGTACTAACATGAGCCCAGGTATGGCAAACGTAAGGACCTATTACCAAAGTCAAGTGGCTTATACTGGTTGCTGGCTATCCCACTTACTAACGGCTTCTACCATAGCCCCGCCGACACGGCCGACAAAGTCGTCACAGAGGCCCTGAATGCTGGCTATCGCCATGTGAGTCTCGTCGCCTGTGAACCTTCAGAGCCACTCCCTTGACTTGCTTTACCTAATACCGACCCCCTTTTTCCTCCTCTCGCAGGTCGACTCAGCAGCCGCCTACAAAAATGAGGAGGGCTGCGGCAAGGCCCTCCGCGCGTCGTCCGCCCCGCGGCGCGAGGACATCTTCTTCACCTCCAAGGTGCCGCCCCGTAACCTGAGCTACGAGGGCGCCAAGGCGCAGGTCGACAAGACCCTCAAGGAGACCGGGCTCGACTACATCGACTTGATGCTCATCCACGCGCCGTACGGCGGCTCTGAGGGGCGCAAGGCCGCCTGGCGGGCCCTCGTCGAGGCCGTCGAGGCCGGCAAGGTGCGCAGCATCGGCGTCAGCAACTACGGCGTGCACCACCTCGACGAGCTGGAGAAGCACATCGCCGAGCTCAAGGCCGAGCGCGGCGGCGGCGAGGGCAAGGGCGGCGTCCTGAGCTTGGGCCAGTGGGAAATCCACCCGTGGTGCGTCCGGTCTGACATTGTCGACTGGTGTCGTGCCCGCGGCGTCGCCGTCGAGGCCTACTCGCCGCTGGTCAGGGGCGAGAGATGGGGGGAACCGGAGCTGAAGAAGCTAGCTGACAAGTACGGCAAGTCGGAGGCCCAGATCCTGATCCGCTGGAGCTTGCAGAAGGGCCATATCCCCCTCCCCAAGAGCGTCACCCCCGAGCGCATCAGCGCGAATGCCGCTGTTTTCGACTTCGAGTTGACACCGGAGGAGGTGAAGGGTTTGGAGTCGACCGAGTATAAGCCGGTCTGCTGGGACCCGACCGTTAGCAAGCTGGAGGATTAATGGGTTAGCATCTATACGTGTTGAAGGCGTTCAATGTAGTCGGCAATAGCCCTCGTTAAGTTAAGCTGACGGCGCGGTTTCCAGGACTTGGCGTAGCGAATACATCATCTCCCTCGTTAGCGACTGCTCAGATACATTGTCTTCCAAATTAAAATTAATCAGTTCTCTACCGCATGGGCAGTTTCACTCGATATCAGACCAGGTAGGGCCAGGCATTGCGTGTTAGACGAGGACCACACCCAGGGTAACGCCAGCTCTTGTCCCTCTCATTAGTAGGGTTCACTCTATCCGTACCAATCCGAGATGCACCTTAGGGGCGGGCTTACAAGTGTTAAGTTGGAGAACCCGAAGAAAACACGTCATGATATAGACCAAACTCATTGATGCTGCCTTGCTATGCTGACCATTCCCCCCCACGCAATGCAATACGCGCCTGAAGACAGTAGCTAGAAAAATTCGTCATAACCGAACGTGTCGCTACGAGGGTATAGACCCATGAATGCTTGGAATGTCATGTACTCGTCCGGATCAAAGCCACAATCATACTCCACTTCCTCGGGAGAACCAGCCAGGGTATCCAAGGCTTCCAGTTCGCTCTCAGACCAACCAAGGTCCCCGTAGTCCGTCTCTTGCGAAAGTTTGATTTCACTTGGAGCTTGTTTCTCGACGACGGCCAGCTCTAGCCGGCTGCCTGAAGCACGTTCAGCCTGACATTGGTTGAGATCATTGTCATGTTGGTGCTGGGGGCTTTTCCGGCCTCCTCCATCGGTTGGTTCGATGTCATCAAACTCGTCTGCCTCGTCGTGAAGCTGTAGCGCCAACATTTCCAGTTCCTCTAACTCCTTCCGTTTCTGTTCCTCCTGCAGGGCCTGATCGCTCTGCCCTTGTTCGTGGCGCTTGCCCGCCTCAACAGAAAGCCGCTGAGCCAAGTCATCTGCATCCTCGATCTCGCTACCTACGCGTAACTTCCGACCGAGCTCCACTCGCCCCTGACATGAAGCTTCTCGCATTCGCTCTTCCTCCTGTAATGTCCGGATGCTTCTCTCTTTGCCGAGGTAAAAGCCCTCATTATTGCTTGAAGTGAAGAACCGCTTCTTCGATGCGGAAGCAGATGGCCTGGGCGACCTGTTTTCTAAAGTACGGCCAGCATTCCCTACTTCCGGCATAGGGTGTAGTGATCGTTGAGATGTAGCCTTTCCTATGCTGTCGGTGGGCGGGCGGTCTTCGGATTGGACCTGCAGCTGGCCAGTAACGCCCGCGTTACAATTAGACTTTTGTGACGGTTGGCCCAGTGCCCGGTCAAATGAACGACGTGGAGTTTGGTATCCCGAGGAGATCTGCGCCCCGATTCGATTGGAAACCGGGGCTCCGCGTCCGTGATGGCAGTCAGTATCGGCCACCACAGACCGGTGTTGAATGCCTGCCAGGCTTGATTGTGCGGAAGGTTTCGGGATTTGGGCTGCAACCGTAGCACAGGCACGAGTGAAACCCGGGTTCGTTAAGTTTGGCCTGGTATGACCTACCGCACGAGCTGATTGGGGGTTCCTAGCACGCCCTATGTTGTTTCTGACTTTGCTTGGTGTATCCGAGGTTTGCTCCACATCCCGTATGTCCTGCGACGACAGGACAAAATCTTGAGTTGAGAAGAATGGCAGAGTAGCGGACGCTCCTTGAGGGAGAGATTCAGCGGGAGCCGTGATCGCACAATGACCGTTGAGTAATCGAGGTTCCTGTCTTGATGCCTGCTGTTGTTTGGGCGGGACTGGCGGACATGGGACAACCGGCTTCGACACAGGAAGAGGAGAAACTCCTGGTAGCTGCAATTCTAAAGCTTCTTGAGACGGTGTGGGAAATAAGTCGTCCAGGTGTGAGAGGACAAACAATTGAGTACTCGTAGGCGGCATCGAGGAATCCGAAGGACCTTGCGGCCGTAGCTCAACCAGTTTGGAAGCCTTACTTAGTGATGGTCGAGACGCCGGCGTACGAAGATGCTTAGGAAGGAACCTGGGCCTCTCCGCCCTTCCATTTTCTGCTGGGGATTGTGGTTTGAACCGAGGCACAAATTCCGGGGGCGCCATGGCTGGGGGTTTCGTATGGGGGAGGGACTTGGGTGCCGGTATAAATGAGGGTGGGCATCTTTGTACTAGTTTTGCCTTCTCTTCCTGCCTCGCGACATTCGGCCGATTCGCGGAGGTTTCTTGCAACGGTATGCGCTGCTGAAGCGGATCCTGCGCCAGCATGTGGGGAGGATGCATGCTCGACGCTTGAACCGGCTCTCGAGTCTGTCTCCCGGGGGCTTTCTGGCTCTCCGGTCTCGCAGATATTGAAGGTGAAGATTTTACTAGTTCCTTCTGCTTAGCAGTGTGGTCTGAATGGCTTGGGGGGCCAGTCACATGAGGTTGAGGTGACCAAGGTCGGTTCGGGGAGCTACCGGCAGCAGCGGCCGCCTCGGTGATCAGCTGGGTGTTAACCATATCCTCAATGGCCGGGTCATCCGCATTTAGGCTGCTTTGCCTCGAACGTTGATCAGGGAGACTCCCGCCATGACCCGGGGCAGCCTCTTGGCCATCAGATTCTGCTGTTTCTCCACCCCGCTCGACCGTCTTCGATTCATCGCAGGAATCTATTCGCAGCCGTTTGGACGCCTTGAGTTGGGAATCCTGTTGTTCGGCAGTTTCATCTGTGGTTTCTTTCTCCGATTGGATTGCCGCCAATGTCGCTTCACCTTCCGAGGCCCCCTCCGTCTCCGATGCGGCATTTTCCGATTCCTCGGCAATAGGTTGCAGATTCAGCTGGTTTCCACTCGAGTCTCTCTTCCGTCCCAGGTTGTTTCCTCTCACAAACCGTGAGATTGTATCCTGGCTAGCGCTAACCTTGACAGTCGGCAACCCCTTCCGCTTCTTCTCCTCGAGAGCCCGTTGCTCCCGTTCCTTCTTCTGTTGCCTTGCCGATCGAGCCCTGGAAGCTTGTTTCTCCTTGTCCAATTCCTTCCGGATGCGTTCCTGTTCTTCCTTCTCACGCCGCCTCTGCTCGGCTTTGGAAAGTTTTGGTTGTCGGGTCGCTTGCCGGTAGAGCTTCTGCGCCTGCTTGGTGGTCATCGGCGGTCGGCTGGGGGCTTGGCCTGGCGGTCGCTGGACGAGGCCCTGCATGCCAAGAGGGTTGGGTACGACTGTGAATGTCTTTTGTCGCAACATGACTGCGTTTTACACCACGGAAATGCCATATGAGCGGTGGTTGAGTACTCGGGAATCATTGAGATCCGACCAGGGAGGCCGCAGACGAACGCGTCAACAACGCGATTTATGTTCCCAAGCCTCGTCAGGTCAACGCGAAGGTGGTGGGGAATCACATGATGTATGAGCGGGGAATTGAGAAACCGGAGACGCTGCGGGGATATCATTGGACAAAATTATGCAGGTCAACGCCGGTTCGCCCGTCAGGTCGATACCCAGGTACCTACGTACCTGAGTACCATTGAAACCCAAGTCAGATGGGTCCAACAAGACAACACTCCCCCCCTTTCCTACCTCCATCTAAGGTAGGTAGGTACCTTAAATATCCGTACTCTAGTAGATACGAAGTTTGACAAAGTTTGGAGCATCAATCCCTGTGTCAATATCTCTATCACCGCTTGCAAACGCTTGCTAGATCGATCGTCCTTAGCCCCCGGGTGAGCAACATCCTCACCAAAGATCATATCCCGGTCCTTGACTTCACTTCTCCTTCCCTTCGGTTCTATTCGCAAGAAGTCGATCCGAGGACAATGCATCGCAGCGAGGATTGTTTATTGAGGAGCAGGACCACTTCTACGCAATAGCCGACTTACTTGAACAGGATAGATACCGTGCAAGCTAGAAGCCTACCTCGTACGAAATACCTAAATCAAGTCTCATGCATTGCATCCACGTACAGAGCGGGGCGGATGTCCAGGGTTCGTATACTCTCCGATCTCCATACATGTCTTTTTCTACGCGGTTACTTGAGATGACTCGTATACGCATCCGACGGTTTGCTCCTGCCAGTCGAGAACACTCACCTACACGATAAGGAAGGAGG
>Ga0164242_10004429_pt1 | contig 15775 bp, 13 predicted proteins | sample OricomgcompostMG_FD_108783 | JGI IMG/M metagenome (GOLD analysis project Ga0164242, IMG submission 108783) | Miracle-Growth compost microbial communities from Emeryville, California, USA - Original compost - Miracle growth compost (MG) ... | reverse complement strand
TCAGCGTCAGCACGTCGACCTCCGCGCGCAGCGCCTTCAGCGCCTCCTTCTGGCGCACGCCGAAGCGGTGTTCCTCGTCGATGATCACGAGCCCGAGCCGCTTGAACTGCACGTCCGACGACAACAGCTTGTGCGTGCCGATCACGATGTCGACGGTGCCGTCGTTGATCTGCTGGATCGCCGCGTTCACTTCCTTCGTCGACTTGAAGCGCGACAGTTCGGCGATGCGCACCGGCCAGTCCGCGAAGCGGTCGGTGAAGGTCTGCGTATGCTGTTCGGCGAGCAGCGTGGTCGGCGACAGGATCGCGACCTGGCGGCCGCCCATCACCGCGATGAACGCCGCGCGCAGCGCCACTTCGGTCTTGCCGAAGCCGACGTCGCCGCACACGAGCCGGTCCATCGGACGGCCAGCAGTCATGTCGCCGATCACCGCGGCGATCGCGGCCGCCTGGTCCGGCGTTTCCTCGAAGCCGAAGCTTTCCGCGAACTTCACGTAGTCGCGCGGTTCGAGCTTGAACGCATGGCCCTCGCGCGCGGCGCGGCGCGCGTACAGGTTCAGCAGTTCGGCGGCGGTGTCGCGGATCTGCTGCGCGGCCTTGCGGCGCGCCTTCTCCCACTGGCCGGAGCCGAGCGCGTGCAGCGGCGCGCTGTCCGGGTCCGCGCCGCTGTAGCGCGAGATCACGTGCAGCTGCGACACCGGCACGTACAGCTTGCTGCCGTTCGCGTATTCGAGGTGCAGGAACTCGGTGTCGCCTTCGCCGAGATCCATCGTCACGAGGCCGTGATAGCGGCCGATCCCGTGCTGCGCGTGCACGACCGGGTCGCCGATCTTCAGTTCGGACAGGTCGCGCACCATCGAGTCGACGTTGCTGGCCTGCTCCTGGCGGCGGCGTCCGGCGCGGCGCGCGAGCGGCCCGTACAGTTCCGTCTCGGTGACGATCGCGAGTCCTTCGGCCGGCAGCGCGAAGCCGCTCGAAAGCGGCGCGACGCCGAGCGCGAAGCGTTCGTCGCCGGTCAGCCAGTCTTCGTAGCTGTCGGCGGACGCGGGGCGCAGGCGGTTGTCGGCGAACAGTTGCGCGATGGTCTCGCGGCGGCCCGCGGATTCGACCGCGAACAGCACGCGGTTGCCGGTCGCGTCGAGATACGCGCGCAGCGCGGCGAGCGGATCGTCCGCGTGGCGGTCGAGCGCGAGGCTCGGCAGCGGGTTCGCCCAGCCGCCGGCGCCGGCCGTCAGCGCGAGGCGCGCAAACGGTTTCGCGAGCGTGAAGAAGTCCTGATCGGTCAAGAACAGCCGCTGCGGTTCGAGGATCGGCCGCTCGCGGTCGTGCGACATGAACGTGTAGCGCTGCTTCGTATCCGTCGTGAAGCGGCGGATCGACGCTTCCAGGTCGCCGCAGAACACCAGATGCGCGCCGGCCGGCAGATAGTGGAACAGCGTCGCGGTGTCGTCGAAGAAGAGCGGCAGATAGTATTCGATGCCGGCCGACGGCACGCCGTTGCCGATGTCCCGATAGATCGTCGCGCGGCTCGGATCGCCCTCGAATTCCTCGCGCCAGCGACTGCGAAACGCGGTCCGCGACGCTTCGTCGAACGGGAACTCGCGGCCCGGCAGCAGACGCACGTCCTTGACCGGATACAGGCTGCGCTGCGTGTCCGGATCGAACGCTCGGATCGAATCGACCTGATCGTCGAACAGGTCGATCCGGTACGGCAACGGCGAGCCCATCGGAAACAGGTCGATCAGCGAGCCGCGCACGCAGTATTCGCCCGGCCGCACGACCTGGCTCACGTGCTCGTAGCCGGCGAGCGTCAGTTGCGCCTTCAGCTTCGCTTCGTCGAGCCGCTCGCCCTGCGCGAACGAGAACGTATAGGCCGCGAGGAACGACGCGGGCGGCATCCGGTACAGCGCGGTCGTCGCCGGCACGAGCAGGATGTCGCAGCGGCCGTCGCCGAGGTCGTGCAGCGTCGCGAGGCGCTCGGAGACCAGATCCTGATGCGGCGAGAACGAGTCGTACGGCAGCGTCTCCCAGTCCGGAAGCAGGCGCACGCGCGCGTCCGGCGCGAAGAACGGGATTTCCTGCGCGAGCCGCTGCGCGTCGACCGCGCTAGCGCACACGACGGCGATCAGCGGCACCGCGGGCGCCTGCGCGCGCGACGCGGCGCGGTAGCGGGCGATCAGCAGCGCGTCGGACGAACCGTGCGTGCCGTCGAACACGAAGCGCTGCCCCGGCTTGACGACGGCGACCGGGGACGGGGACTGCGATGAAGCGGCGATATCGGACATAAGGAACCAGGCTGGCCAACGGCGGGCCTGCGGTTGGCAATGAAGCGCGAATCCGCACCGGCGGCGGGGCGTCGACGCGCGAAATTCGCGCGGTCGGCGCCGCCGTCTGCGGTGCGGGCAAAGCACGTATTATAAAATCCGTGCTCCACTTTGACCGAGCGCCTCGCAACACCGTGACTTCCCGCCTTTTTGCCCTGATCCCGTGCGCCGGCACGGGCAGCCGTTCGGGCGCGGCCATGCCGAAGCAATACCGGACCGTCGCCGGCCGCGATCTGCTGCATTACTCGCTCGCCGCGTTCGACGCGTGCAGCGAATTCGCGCAGACGCTCGTCGTGATCGCGCCCGACGACACCCACTTCGACGCGCGCCGCTTCGGCGGGCTGCGCTTCGCGGTCAGGCGCTGCGGCGGTGCGTCGAGGCAGGCGTCGGTGTTCAACGGCCTGCATGCGCTCGCGGAATTCGGCGCGCGCGACGACGACTGGGTGCTCGTGCACGACGCCGCGCGCCCCGGCATCACGCCGGCGCTGATCCGCTCGCTGGTCGGCGCGGTGAAGGACGACGCGATCGGCGGGATCGTCGCGCTGCCGGTCGCGGACACGCTCAAACGCGTCGCGCCGGACGCCGACGCCGCGCGCATCGCGCGCACCGAATCGCGCGACGGCCTGTGGCAGGCGCAGACGCCGCAGATGTTTCGCATCGGCATGCTGCGCGACGCGATCCGGCGCGCGCAGCAGGACGGCCACGACCTGACCGACGAGGCGAGCGCGATCGAGTGGCTCGGTCATTCGCCGCGTCTCGTGCAGGGCAGCCTGCGCAACTTCAAGGTCACGTATCCGGAAGACTTCGATCTTGCCGACGCGTTTCTCGCGCGGCCCCACGGCGGCTGAGCGCGACGACGGAACCGCATCCTCTCACTACTACTAAGGACCCCACGCATGGACATCAGAATCGGACAAGGCTACGACGTACACGCGCTGGTGCCGGGACGCCCGCTCGTGATCGGCGGCGTGACGGTGCCTTACGAGCGCGGCCTGCTCGGCCACTCGGATGCGGACGTGCTGCTGCACGCGATCACCGACGCGCTGTTCGGCGCGGCGGCGCTCGGCGACATCGGCCGGCATTTTCCCGATACCGACACGCGCTTTGCCGGCGCGAACAGCCGCGTGCTGCTGCGCGAATGCGCGGCGCGCGTCGCGCAGGCGGGCTTCGCGATCGCGAACGTCGACAGCACCGTGATCGCGCAGGCGCCGAAGCTGGCGCCGCACATCGACGCGATGCGCGCGACGATCGCCGAAGACCTGCAACTGCCGGTCGCGCGCGTGAACGTGAAGGCGAAAACCAACGAAAAACTCGGCTATCTCGGCCGCGGCGACGGCATCGAAGCGCAGGCCGCGGTGCTGCTCGTGCATGCGGGACGCGTGTAAAAACGCCTGGCCGCCGCACATGCCGTGCCCGCCGCGCGGCCGGCTTCCCGAGGCCGCCAGTGCCTGTTGCTTGAGCAATTGTGGCGAATTAATTTCGGTTTTTTTGCGCCCATACTGAACCGGTATCCGGAAGCAGGAGGGGTGATGACCGGCGCAGCAACGCATGTAAAGGGCCTCAACGGCCTGCGGGCACTGGCGGTGGTGCTTGTCTTCCTGTCCCACAAGGCGCACGTCGACGCGATCGACGTCGGCAAGCTCGGCGTGTGGCTGTTTTTTCTGATCAGCGGCTATCTGATCATCGGCGAACTGCATCGCAATCGCCGGCGCGTCGAGGCGCAGCACGCGCGGCGCGACGCGGTCGTCTACGTGTTCTTCATGAAGCGCGCGCTGCGCATCTTTCCCGTCTATTACCTGCTGCTGATCGCGCTGACGATCGCGCACGCGTTCTTTTACCAGCGCGAGGTCGATCTGGGCCTCGCATGGCATTACGGATTCCTGTCGGATGTGTGGATCGGGCTCGTGCACGACGGCTGGGCCGGCACCGTTTCGCACTTCTGGAGCCTCGCGGTCGAACAGCAGTTCTATCTGATCGCGCCGTTCGCGCTGGTGTTCACACGCGCGTCGCGGCACTTCGCGCTGTGCATCGCGGTGGTGATCGCCGGCGCGATCGTGCATCTGGTGCTGTATGCGAACGGCGCGAGCGAACCGCTCGTCTATGCGTTGTCGCCGTGGAATTTCGCGCTGATCGCGCTCGGCGGCGTGGCCGCGACCGCCGACGTGCAGCCGGCGCCGCCGTCGTCACGCTCGACGTTGATTGGCGGCGTCGCGCTGTGCGGCGGCCTCGCGGGCATCGTCGCGTTCGGGCTCTTGCGCGCGGATTTTGCCGGTTCGCTGACGTCGATCGTGCCCGGCTGGTTCGATATCGGGCTCGGCCTGTCGCTGTTCGTCGTGTTCGTGTGGATCGTGCGTCGCCAGGACAGCGCGCTCGTCAACGCGCTCGACGTGCGCGCGCTCGCGTATCTTGGCACGATCAGCTACGGCTTCTACCTGTTCCACAATTTGATTCCGTCACGGCTCGGGGTCGATCCGGCGCTGTACGACCGGCTGCATATGCCGCAGCTCGTGCAGCAGGCGCTGCCGGTCGCGATGCAGTTCGCGCTCGCGGTGTTGCTCGCGCATCTGTCGTGGCAACTGCTCGAAAAGCGGCTGCTCGAATGGAAGCGGCCGGCCGAGGCGGCGATTCGCAACCGGCTGCCGCTGCGCGCGTCGGCCGAACCGACCTGAGCGCCGGCCGGCTTCCGGCGCTCAGAGCGTCGCGCCGCCGAGCGGCCGGCTGCATGCGCAGCGCGCGCCGGTCTTCAGGCCGTCGAGAATGCGCAGCACTTCCTGCGGAGCGCGGCCGACGTTCAGGTTGTTCACCGACACGTGCTGGATCACGTTGTCCGGATCGACGATGAAGGTCGCGCGCAGCGCGACGCCGGTCTCCTTGTCGCGCACGCCCAACTGATCGATCAACTCGCCCTTCACGTCGCCGAACGCGTAATGGTTCAGGCGGTCGAGATCCTTGTTTTCGCGCCGCCACGCGAGCTTCACGTACTCGTTGTCGACGCTGCCGCCGAGCAGCACCGCGTCCCGATCCTCGAACTCGCGTTGCAGTGCCGCGAACGCGACGATTTCGGTCGGGCAGACGAACGTGAAGTCTTTCGGATAGAAATAGATGACCTTCCACTTGCCCGGAAACGACTGCTCGGTGATCTCCTCGAATGCCGACTGGCCTCTTTCCTCGGGAAGATTGAAGCCGGGTTTCGCAGCGGTGACGGTAAACGCTTCGAGCTTGTCGCCGACGGTTTTCATGCGGGGCCTCCTGTACGCGTGGGAACGTTCGACAGCCAGTGACACAGCACGCGGCGTGCGCGCCGCGTGCCGATCGTACCGCTACGTCCCCGATGCGCCGCCGCGTGCGCTCAAGTGCCGCCTTTGGCGAGCGGAAATTCGATCGTCACTTCGAGGCCCGGACCGGGCGTGCGGTTGCGCAGCCGCAGCGCGCCGCGATAGCGGCTGACGAGCCGCTGCACGATCGCCATCCCGAGGCCGGTGCCGTTCGCCTGGGTGCGCGCGGTGTCGACCCGGTAGAACGGCCGCGTCACGAGCGTCAACTGGTCTTCCGGAATGCCGGGACCTTCGTCGACCACCGACAGTTCGACGCGCGAATGCGACACGCGCGTCTCGACGATGATGTGCGGAATGCCGTCGCTGTCGCTGATGCCGTACTTGCGCGCGTTCTCGATCAGATTGCCGACCACGCGGCGCATGTCGGTGTCGTCCGCGTCGATCACCGCCGACGGCGCGAGCCGCGTGACGAGCCGCATGCCGTCCTCGGTCGCCATGCGCGCGGCGATCTCGCTCGCGATCACCGACAGGTCGACGCGTTCCGGCATCCGCTGCACCGGCCGCGCATAGTCGAGGAAGCGGCCGATGATCATGTCCATCTGCTCGATATCGTCGATCATCGCGTCCTTCGTGTTCTGGTCGGACGGGCTCATCTCGGTTTCGAGCCGCAGCCGCGCGAGCGGCGTGCGCAGATCGTGCGAGATGCCGGCGAGCATCAGCGCGCGGTCCGCTTCGAGTTGCGCGAGGTCGCGCACCATCTGGTTGAAGCTGCGATTGGTCTCGGCCGCGACGCCCATCCCGCGCTCCGGCAGCGGCTCGGGCTGCTGGCCCGAACCGACGCGCCGCGCGGCGAGCGCAAGACGCGAGAACGGCCGGTTCACGAGACTCGTGATGAACGCGGCGCCGAACAGCGACAGCCCGAGCGCGAAGATGCCCCAGCCGGCCCATTGCAGGCCCGTGACGTTGTCCAGTTGATCGCGGTCGAGCGCGACCCAGTAATCGTCGTCGTCGATCTTGAAGCTGATCCACACGCCGGGAATGTTGTTGACCGACTGCGCGATCACCGTGTCGTCGCCGAGACGGCCGCGGATGTCGTGTTCGATCAGCCGGTTCAGCGACTCGTTCGGCTGCAGCTTGTAGTGGTCGGTGGCCTCGCGCGGATACACGCGCACGCCCTCGTTGCTTTCGAGGTCCTGCAGCAGCGCGCGGCGCAGGTCGGGATCGGAATAGAGCAGGGCGGTGCGCGTGAGCTTCACGATCGCGACGAGTTGCAGCGCGACGCGCTGCGCGCGCGGCTCGCGTTCGATCACCCGAAAGCTCTGGAACCATGCGGCGAGGCTGACCGCGATCAGCAGCGCGATCAGCAGGAAGGTTCGCCAGAACAGGCCGCCGAATGCGAGCGTCAGCAGACGCCGGTCGATCCGCATGGACCCTTCCTGTGAAAAACGACGGAAAAATGCAACTGCGCGTGCCGCTTATGCAGCGCCATCGGGGATGAACACGTAGCCGAGGCCCCAGACGGTCTGGATGAAGCGCGGGCTGCCCGGATCCGGCTCGATCAGCTTGCGCAGCCGCGAAATCTGCACGTCGAGGCTGCGGTCGAACACTTCGTATTCGCGGCCGCGCGCGAGTTCCATCAGCTTTTCGCGCGACAGCGGCTGACGCGGATGGCGCGCGAACACCTTCAGCACCGAAAATTCGCCGGTGGTCAGCGGAATCTCCTGGCCGGCCTTGGTCAGCGTGCGGGTCGCGAGATTGAGCGCGAACTCGCCGAACTCGAACACCTCGGTGGTTTCGGACGGCGCGCCCGGCAGTTCCGACGGCGCCTGGCGGCGCAGCACCGCATGAATACGCGCGACCAGTTCGCGCGGATTGAAGGGCTTCGGCAGGTAGTCGTCCGCGCCCATTTCGAGACCGACGATGCGGTCCACGTCCTCGCCCTTCGCGGTGAGCATGATGATCGGCGTGCGGTCGTTGCTGCCGCGCAGACGGCGGCAGATCGACAGCCCGTCCTCGCCCGGCAGCATCAGGTCGAGCACCAGCAGATCGAAGCGTTCGCGTACCCACAGCTTGTTCATCGCCGGTGCGTTTTCGGCGACATAGACGTTGAAGCCTTGTTCGCCCAGATAGCGCCGCAGCAGATCACGCAGACGCGGATCGTCGTCGACGACCAGAATTTTCGAGGGGTTCTTTGTTTCCATGCCCGGCATCTTATCGCGATTGGAAAAGGGAACGAGTTTGCACTCGCTAACGGGTTACAGTCAGTTACAAAATTTACCCGGCCTGAGCGACGGCGTAAAGCACCGCTGGTTAGACTCCTTTACGGAAGGTCGCCGTTCGGTGGATACTTCAACCGATTTAACGATTCGCACTTTAACGCCCGCTTCGAAACGGGGTTCGCACATGCATTCGAGGTAGCCGTTTGGCGCGTGACGAAGGGAACAAGATGAAGGGAGGAGCCGGGCCGCGAATGCGCCGCGTGATGATCGGGTTGGCGTCTGCCAGCGCGGTCGCGGCAATTCTGCTGCCGGTTTCGTCCTGGGCGAAGCCCTTCGCGCCGAAGGCGGAAAGCGCGAGGCCGCCGGTGCGCGGCGGCAACGCACGATCGATGTACCGCGTGCGCGGCGGCTTTCTCGGCGATCGCAACGCTCCCGAACCGGCGTCGCGCGACGTCGTCCCTCCCGACCTCGACCAGCAACGCCGCGACGGCCACATGACGCCCGAAGAGCGGCGTCTGCTCCGCCAGCACATCGAGGATGCGGTGCGCGAGTTGTACAAGCGTTGAGGCGCGCCGTGTCGCTGTCGATGCCGGTGTCGTCGCAGGGTTCGTTCGCCACGCATCCGTTCGCCGCGCATTCGTTGGCCGCATCATTTCCCGCCCGTATCGAACTGTCCGCCCGCACCGCGGCGCGCACTTGCGCGCAGTGCGCCGAGCCGGTCGGTCGACGGCACGCCGACCGCAGCGAAACATGCGGTGCGCGCAACGAGCCGCGTTGCGTACGCGGGCGCTTGCCGGCGCGAGGTAAGCGAGCGTGAAGCGACGCGCGTTTCTCGCGGCCGCCGCTGCGGCGGGTTCGTCGTGGTGGCTGCCTGACCTCGCGTGCGCGCGTTCGCGTGTGACGGGATCCACGGGCGCCGCGCACGCAGCCGGCTATGACAATCTGCTGATTCTCGTCGAACTGAAGGGCGGCAATGACGGCCTCAATACGGTCGTGCCGTTCGCGGATCCGCTGTACTACCGCTATCGTCCGCGGATCGCGGTGCCGCGCAACGCCGCAATCGCACTCGACGAACGCACCGCGCTGCATCCGTCGCTCGCGCCGCTGCTGCCGCTGTGGCGCGCGCAGCAGTTGGCGATCGTGCAGGGCGTCGGTTATGCGCCGCCGAACCTGTCGCATTTTCGCTCGACCGCGATCTGGGAGACCGCGTCGCGCGCGGACCAGTATCTGCGCGACGGCTGGCTCACGCGCGCATTCGCGCGACGTCCGGTGCCGGCGTGGTTCGCGGCGGACGGCTTCGTGATCGGAAGTCCGGAACGGGGTCCGTTTGCGCATGGCGCGCGCGTATCGATACTTCGGCCTGCCGACGGGCAGCCGGTGTTCAACACGGCATTTCCGCCCGGCCTGTTCGGCGCGTCGGTCAGGACAGCGATGGAAGCGCTGCGCCCGAACGCGTCCGCGTTATCCGCGCCGATGCACGGGTCGGGCGTCGCCGCGATTCGTCTGACGATGAACGGCTTCGATACGCATCACGACCAGCCGGAGCGTCACGCGGCGCTGCTCGCGCAGTTCGCGGCGGGCATGATCGCGATGCGCGACGCGCTCGTCGAACTGGGCCGCTGGGATCGCACGCTGATCGTCACGTATTCGGAATTCGGCCGTTGCGTGCGCGAGAACGACGGCCTCGGCACCGATCACGGCGCGGCCGCCGCGCATTTCGTCGCCGGCGGGCGCGTGCGCGGCGGCCTGTATGGCGCCGCGCCGCGTCTCGCGCGCGTCGACGGCAACGGCAACCTGCCGGTCGGTGTGGACTTCCGACGGCTCTACGCGACAGTGCTCGGACCGTGGTGGGGACTCGACGCGCGAGCGGTGCTGCAACACCGCTTCGATCCGCTGCCGCTATTGCGCGCGTGACGTCGCCGCGCACGCCGACTCATCCGTCGACGCAGCCGCGTATCGCCGTGCCGCTCACGCGCGCCACGCGATCCACAGTTTGCGGATCGGCGTCAGCACGATCTGCTGATGCAGCACCTCGAAGCGTTCCCGTTCGATTTCGTCGAGCAGCGCAAGCGACAGCGCGGCCAGCGCGCGCAGCGTGCGTTGTGCGCGTTTCTCCGTGGGCGGCATCGCGGCGAGCGCCGCGTGCAGCGCGTCGCGCGCGCGCGCCGTCTGGAACTGCATCAGTTCGGTGAACGCATCGCTGTAACGGCGGTGGATCAGATCGGCGGCGGTCACGTTGTAGCGCTGTAGTTCGTCGATCGGCACATAGATCCGTCCGTGGCGCGCATCGTTACCGATCTCCTGGACGAACTGCGCGAGCATCAGCGCGTTGCCGAGCGGCACCGACCACGGTGCGGCGTCGTCCGGCGCGCCGGCGCTCACGCGCGCGACGAGCGCGGCGAACGTGCCGCCGACGCCCTCGATGTAGCGTTGCAGATTCGCGAAGTCGAGATAGCGCGCCTGGTCGAGATCCATTTCGAAACCGGCGAGCAGCGTCTGCAACGCCGGATATTCGGCACGCGGATCCGGCAGATGTTGCGCGAGCGCCCGCGTGACCGGGTGCGACGGCTCACCGTCGGCGAACGCGGCAAGCTCCTTTTGCCACCACGCGAGCTTCGTGCGGCCGACGGTCGGATCGCTGGTTTCGCGCGCGGTTTCCTCCAGTTCGCGACGCAGCGCGAACAGCGCGGCGAGGAGCGGCTGACGGCGCGCGCTGGCCTGACGCAGCGCGTAGTAGGTGCTCGATCCGGGTGGGGCTGCCTTTTGCTCGCAGTAGTCGTCGAAGTTCACGGCGCAGGAGAGAGGATTCGCGCGGCGTCCGGGCCGGCGCCACGCAGAACGGGCGATTCTAGCACTGCGCGGCAACGGCGCTTGCAGACAAGCGCAGGGCAATCGGTTAGAATCTCGCGCTCACGCGTTCGAGCGTGCGGCGCGCCGCGGTGGCGCCTGCCGCAAAGCGCGCACAAGACGCCTGCGTGAGTGGCGAAATTGGTAGACGCACCAGGTTTAGGTCCTGACGGGGGCAACTCCGTGCCGGTTCGAGTCCGGCCTCACGCACCACGAAAAGCAAGGCCGCGTATCGCGCGATACGCGGCCTTTTTCGTTTGCGCGGTCGTTCACGGTTATTCGCCGGCGCACGCCGCGGCGCCCGCATTGATCCGGAGTTCGAACCTTCGCAAACGTGCGCGACGCGTGGCGTCAGTCCTGCTCCGTCGCGTGCGCGATCAGCTTGTCGAGTATCTGACTCAGCGCGTTGCGCTCGCGCTCGTCGAGGCACGCGAAGAAGTCGACGTTCAGCTTGCGGGCGATCGGCATCACGCGGCGGTAGAGTGCACGGCCGTCCGGCGTCAGCGACACCAGCACGAGCCGGCCGTCCTGCTCGCTCGCGTCGCGGCGCATCAGCCCGCGCTGCATCAGCGCGTCGGCGGCGCGGCTCGCCTGGCTCTTGTCGAGATTCGCGTGACGGGCGAGTTCCATCACCGAGAACGGACCGAACGAGCCGACCGCCGCGATCAGCCGCGCCTCGGGCAACGTGATGCCGAGCTTCGCCTGGATGCGCTCGCTGCTGCTGCGCTCGTTCAGCTTGTTCAAGATGTGGAGGCGATAGGTCAAGAATTGATCCAGCCCGGCCCTTCGAGGTGCCTTCATGGTTTTCCTGGGTGCGTGTGGAACCGCGCGACGAATCACGCGCGTATTTTTGCGATTGTTCCCGCAACTGCGTCGCCGGTCAACGCATGTGATGCGTTGTGCAGTGCGACGTCTCGATGGATTTCGGGCGGGTCCCCGCGCGCGGCGGCGGCCGGTTCGACGTCGAATGCCGGCGCGGGCCGCTTCAGCGCGCGCCGAATTTCAGGCGCGCAAGCTGTTCCGCTTCGTTGGCGAGCAGCGTCGCCGCGTCGCGGATCGCGGCGTCGAGCGTGATCGGGCCGGGCGCCGGCGAGAAGCAGCCGCAGAAGTGCCCGGAGAGCCGGGGCAGCGCGGCCGCGTCGATCGCGCCGGACAGCAGCGTCGTCGGCACGCCGGCCGCCGCCGCATGGCGGCACGCGATGTACGGCGCCTTGCCGTGCAGCGTCTGCACGTCCGAACGGCCTTCTCCGGTGATCAGCCAGTCCGCGTCGCGCAGTGCGGCGTCGAGGCCGACCTGGCGGGCGACGACTTCCGCGCCCGGCTCGAAGCTCGCGCCGAGCATCCGCAGCGCGAAGCCGAGGCCGCCGGCTGCGCCGGCGCCGGGCTGGTCGCGCTCGCGGCGTTCGAGCGCCGCTTCGAGCAGATCGGCGAAACGGACGAGCGCCGCGTCGACGGTCGCGATCTGGTCCGTGCGCACGCCTTTCTGCGGACCGAAAACGGCGGTCGCGCCGTGCTCGCCGGTCAGCGGGTTGTCGACGTCGGACATCGCGACGAACGACGCCTGCGCCAGCCGCGGATCGAGCGCCGACGCATCGACGCGGGCCGCGCGCGCAAGCGCGTCGGGCGTCGGTTCGAGCGGCGAGCCGTTTGCGTCGAACAGTTGCATGCCGAGGCCCGCGAGCAGGCCGGCACCGCCGTCGTTGGTGCTGCTGCCGCCGAGCGCGACGTAGAAGCGGCGCACGCCGTCGTCGAGCAGCGCGCGGATCGCTTCGCCCATGCCGAGCGTGCTGCGCGCGGCGACCGGCACGCCCATCCCCACGGCGTCGGTGATGCCGACGATCTGCGCGGTCTCGATGACCGCGCTGCCGTCGGCGAGCAGGCCGACCGCCGCGTCGAGCGTCGGGCCGGCCGCGCCGCGCACCGTCAGCATGCGGCGCGTGCCGCCGCCGGACAACATCGCGTCGAGCGTGCCTTCGCCGCCGTCGGCCATCGGGCACAGGCGGATCTCGGCGCGCGCGTGCGCGCGGCGAATGCCGGTCGCGATCGCGTCGGCGACTTCGCCGGCGTCGAGCGACCCCTTGAACGAGTCGGGCGCGACGACGACGACGGGAAGGGCGGCGGAAGCGGACGATCGGTTGGGCATGGTGTCTCGTGTCGATGAGGGTTGTTCGCGAAGGGCCTCTCCGGGCCTGTGCGCCCGCTAGCTTAGCAGCAACGCGGCGCGGCTCGATACCGCTTCGCGGATCGCGCGCATCGCCGCTGCGGGGGGACGCGTCCGCGCGCCGTATCGCGCACCGTACGCCGGCGTCCGGTCGCTTGCGGCCCGCAACCTGGCAATTCCGGCTGGCGGCGGAAATAGTTTGCTAGAATATTTGGCTCTTTTGAAAAGCCCGTGCCGCGGGCCGTCCGACCGGACGCCCGCGGCGGCGAAAGAAGCAGTAAAACAGAAGCAGACAGAAGCAGACGTTGGCGCAGCCCGGGCTCGGAACGAACGAGCCCGGCGAGCCGATGACGCGAAAGCAGGGACGGAGCCGGGTGACTGCGAGGCGCGCAAGCGGCACGAGCCGCGCCCGACGCACGAGAGACGGTCTGCTCCAACGGACTGCGGCACAGCAAAGACGATTGATTCGCTCGAATAAATTTTAGGACGATTGAAGCCATGGCTAACGTTGTTGAAAAACTCGGCAAGCTCGAACGCCGCGTGACGATTTCCCTGCCGAAGGATGCAGTGCAGAAGGAAGTCGAGTCGCGCATTCGCCAACTCGCGAAGAACGTGCGCATGCCGGGCTTTCGCCCGGGCAAGGTGCCGCTCAAGATGGTGACGCAGCAGTACGCGGGCCAGGTGGAAGCCGAAGTGCTGAGCGACAAGGTCGGCAAGGAGTTCTTCGACATCAGCCGCGCGGAAAACCTGCGCGTGGCGGGCCAGCCGAGTTTCAGCCCGAAGACCGAGGCGGCGGAAGGCGCGTACGCGTTCGACGCGACGTTCGAGGTCTACCCGGAAGTGACGCTCGGCGACGTGTCGACGGCCGAGATCGAGCGCACGACCACGACCATCAGCGACGCGGAAATCGACCGCACGCTCGACATCCTGCGCAAGCAGCGCGTGCATTTTCACGCGCGCGGCGAAGCGGGCCCGCACGGCGACGGCGGCGCCAACACCGCGGCACAGGACGGTGACCGCGTGACCCTCGACTTCGTCGGCAAGATCGACGACGTCGCGTTCCCGGGCGGCAGCGCGGAAGACTTCGCGTTCGTGCTCGGCGAAGGCCGCATGCTGCCGGAATTCGAACAGGCCGCACTGGGCCTGAAGGCCGGCGAATCGCGCGAATTCGAACTCAGGTTCCCGGACGACTATCACGGCAAGGACGTGGCCGGCAAGACCGCGAAGTTCACGATCACGATCAGGAAGGTCGAGTGGCCGCATCTGCCGGAAATCGACGCGGAATTCGCGAAGACGCTCGGCGTGGCCGACGGCGACCTCACGAAGATGCGCGCCGAAATCAAGGAAAACCTCGAACGCGAAGCGAAGCGCCGCACGCAGTCGATCGTGAAGAACCAGGTGATGGACGCACTGCTGAAGATCGCCGAACTCGACGTGCCGAAGGCGCTGATCGAGCAGGACCAGGAGCGCCTCGTCGAGATGGCTCGCCAGGACCTCGTGCAGCGCGGCGTGCCGAACGCGAAGGACGCGCCGATCCCGGCCGAAATGTTCCGCGAGCAGGCCGAGCGCCGCGTGAAGCTCGGCCTCGTGCTGGCCGAACTCGTGAAGGCGAACGATCTGCAGGCGAAGCCCGAGCAGATCCGCGCCGAAGTCGACGAGTTCGCGAAAAGCTACGAAGACCCGAAGGAAGTCGTCCGCTGGTATTATTCGAACCAGCAGCGCCTCGCCGAAATGGAAGCGTACGTCGTCGAGTCGAACGTCGTGGATTTCGTGCTCGGCAAGGCGAAGGTGACGGACAAGCAGGTGAGCTTCGAGGAACTGGCGAGCGCCACCGCGCAGGCGTAAGGCGCCGCCCGAACGGCGTGCCGGCTGTCGGAGCGACGGCCAGCACGCCGTTTTTGCGTTTTGCCGCTTCAACCCTTCCGGCTGCATGGTTGAATTGCGCGTCTTGCGTCGCCATACCCTGATAATCGCATCGTCGCCGTAGTCGGTTTAACCCGAAGAATTTTCCGGAAAAAGGATTTCGCATGACCATTCGCGCCCAATCGCTGGATACGTTGACGTCCCATGCTTCGCGTGATCTGGAACCGCAGGCGCTGGGCCTCGTGCCGATCGTCGTCGAGACGAGCGGTCGCGGCGAACGTTCGTACGACATCTACTCGCGCCTGCTGAAGGAGCGCGTGGTGTTCATGGTCGGCGAGGTGAACGACCAGACCGCGAACCTGGTCGTCGCCCAGTTGCTGTTCCTCGAAAGCGAGAATCCGGACAAGGACATCAGCCTGTACATCAACAGCCCGGGCGGCTCCGTGTCGGCGGGCATGGCGATCTACGACACGATGCAGTTCATCAAGCCCGACGTTTCGACCCTTTGCATGGGCCTCGCGGCCAGCATGGGCGCGTTCCTGCTTGCGTCGGGTGCGAAGGGCAAGCGTTTTGCGCTGCCGAACTCGCGCGTGATGATTCACCAGCCGCTCGGCGGCGCGCGCGGTCAGGCGTCGGACATCGAAATCCAGGCGCGCGAAATCCTGTACCTGAAGGAGCGCCTGAACCATCTGCTCGCGCACCATACCGGGCAGCCGGTCGACCGGATCGCGCGCGACACCGATCGCGACAACTTCATGTCGGGCGACGACGCGCAAGCCTACGGGCTCGTCGATCAGGTGCTGCACAAGCGTCCGTGAGCGGGTGGGCGCAACCCGTCACCAGCTAGCGATCGGTGTTTTCACGGGCAAGAGGATTGCGGTCCCGGGCCTGGCCTTGTGAAATAATCGACACAAGCGCTTCGCAGCCTGCGGCCCGCACGCCGTCACAGCAAGCGGTTCACGCTCCCCGCGCCCGACGGGGCGGGGGCAAACGGCGTATCATGTAACAGAGTGTCCGGAGGCTCATCTATCCATGGCGGACAAGAAAGGTTCTAACAGCGAAAAGCTGTTGTATTGCTCGTTCTGCG
>Ga0164242_10004428_pt1 | contig 15777 bp, 15 predicted proteins | sample OricomgcompostMG_FD_108783 | JGI IMG/M metagenome (GOLD analysis project Ga0164242, IMG submission 108783) | Miracle-Growth compost microbial communities from Emeryville, California, USA - Original compost - Miracle growth compost (MG) ... | reverse complement strand
TTCGAACTGCCGATGATGTGGACGGTGGCGTTCATGCTCACCTTCGTCATCGGCGGCATGTCGGGCGTGCTGCTGGCGGTGCCGCCGGCGGATTTCGTGCTGCACAACTCGCTGTTCCTGATCGCGCACTTCCATAACGTCATCATCGGCGGCGTGGTGTTCGGCGTCTATGCCGGGGTGAGCTACTGGTTCCCGAAGGCGTTCGGCTTCAAGCTGGATCCGTTCTGGGGCAAGGTGTCGTTCTGGTGCTGGGTCGTCGGCTTCTACATGGCCTTCATGCCGCTCTACGTGCTGGGCCTGATGGGCGTCACCCGCCGTCTCAGCCATTTCGACGATCCCTCCCTGCAGATATGGTTCATCATCGCGGCAGTGGGCGCGCTGTTGATCCTGTGCGGCATCGGCGCGTTCTTCCTCCAGGTCTTCGTCAGCATCCTGAAGCGCGACCAGCTGAAGGACTGGACCGGCGATCCCTGGGATGGGCGCACGCTTGAATGGTCCACCTCGTCGCCTCCGCCGGCCTATAATTATGCCTTTACGCCGGTGGTCTACGATCACGACGCGTGGTGGGACATGAAGAAGCGCGGCTATGTGCGGCCGCTGGAAGGCTTCCGCCCGATCCACATGCCGAAGAACACCGGCACGGGCGCGATCATCGCGGCTTTCGCGGTCGCCTTCGCCTTCGGCATGATCTGGTATATGTGGTGGCTCGCCGCGCTCGCCTTCCTGGCGATGGTCGTCACCGCCATTACCCACACCTTCAACTACAATCGCGACTTCAATATTCCCGCCGAGGATGTCGCGGAAGTCGAGCAGACGCGTACGGCGCTGCTTGCGCACCAGGCGTAAGGGAAGATCGATGGCAGAACACAACACAGCAGAAGCCACCGAGGCGCCCGTCTTCTACGTGACGGAGGAGGAGCACGCGCATTCAAGCACGCTGCTCGGCTTCTGGATCTACATCATGAGCGATACGCTCATCTTCGCCGCGCTCTTCGCGACCTTCGGCGTGCTGAGCCACAGCTACGCCGGAGGCCCGACGCCGAAGGAGGTGCTGGAGCTTCCCACCGTGGCGCTCAACACGGCGATGCTGCTCATCTCGTCGATCACCTGCGGCTTCGCGATGCTGCAGATGGAGAAGAACAACAGGTCGGCCACGCTGCTCTGGCTGGCAATCACCGGCATTTTCGGCGCGATCTTCGTCGGGCTCGAACTGCACGAATTCGCCGGCCTGATCGCTGAGGGCGCAGGGCCGCAGCGCAGCGCGTATCTCTCCGCATTTTTCACCCTCGTCGGGACGCACGGGACCCACGTGACGGTCGGCATCATCTGGCTGGTCACGCTGATGGTGCAGATCGGCCGCAAGGACCTGATCGAGGCCAACAAGCGCCGCCTGATGTGCTTCAGCATGTTCTGGCACTTCCTGGACGTCATCTGGATCGGCGTGTTTTCCTTTGTCTACCTGCTCGGAGTGCTGCAATGACCTCGAACGCATCGGCGGCCCATCACGGCGAGCATCACGATCACCATCTCGAAGAAGGCCCGCACGGCACGATGAAGGGTTACATGACGGGGTTCGTCCTGTCGGTGATCCTGACGGCCATCCCGTTCTGGCTGGTCATGGGCGGGGTGCTGGACAGCACAGTCGCGACCTCAGTCCTCGTCCTCGTCTTCGCCGTCGTCCAGATCGTCGTCCACATGATCTATTTCCTCCACCTGAACACCAAGTCGGAAGGTGGGTGGAACATGCTGTCGCTGATCTTCACCCTCATCCTGGTGTTCATCACGCTGACCGGTTCGCTGTGGGTGATGTACCATCTGAATGTCAACATGATGCCCGGTATGATGACGTCCACCCCGGGCTGAGGGACGGCCTGAGCCTCGTCGGCGAACGATCATGTCCGAAACGGCAACGAAGTCGGTGAGCGTCAGGCGAGGGCGCGTCCTTCTCGCTTGCCTCGCCGTGCTGCTCTTTGCGGCATTCATGGCTCTCGGAATATGGCAGATCGAGCGGCGGAGCTGGAAGTTGGGTCTCATCGCCCGCGTCGATGCGCGGGTGCATGCCGACGCGATACCGGCGCCGGGTGCCGCGCAATGGCCCTCGATCGACAGGGCGGACAGCGAATACGAACATGTCCGCCTGACCGGCCGGTTCCTCAACGGCAAGGAGACGCTCGTCTACACCGTTACCGATCTCGGGCCCGGTTTCTGGGTGGTGACGCCGCTCTTGCGCAAGGACGGCACGACGGTCCTTGTCAACCGCGGGTTCGTTCCCGACGACAAGAAAGACCCATCCGCGCGCGCCGCCGGGCAGATATCGGGCGAGACGACGCTGACCGGCCTCCTCCGCATCAGCGAGCCGGGCGGCACGTTGCTACGCTCCAACAAGCCGGCCGAGGGGCGGTGGTACTCGCGCGACGTCGCCGCCATCGCCAAGGCGAAAGCGCTGCATCATGTCGCCCCGTATTTCGTCGACGCGGACGCCGGGACGAGCCCGGGCGGCTCGCCCGTCGGCGGCCTGACGCGCATTCATTTCCGCAACGACCATCTGCAATACGCCATCACATGGTTCGCGATGGCGTTGCTCGTCGTGGTCGGCGCCGTCGTCTTCGTCCGGAATACGAGGGACGACCGGAACGGTGACGAGCGTCACCGGGCGTGATCGCCATGCTTCGCGTGCTGCTCCGTAAATTTCAGCCTGGCGTGCGCTGGGCCGACTCGAGTGCCTTGCGGAAGGCATCGAGCGTTTCGGAACTGACATGGTGCTCGATACCCTCGGCGTCGATGCGGGCGGTCTCGGCGCTGACCCCGAGCGATTTCAGGAACGCCTCGACGATCTGGTGGCGCTCGCGGCTCTCGTTGGCGACGCGCCGGCCCGCCTCGGTGAGGAACACGCCGCGGTAGGGCTTGCGGGAGACGAAGCCTTCCGCCGCAAGGCGGGAAAGCATCTTGGCGACCGTTGGCTGGGCGACGCCGAGGCGGGCGGCGATGTCGACCTGCCGCGCTTCGTTGCCGTCGTCGATCAGATCCGCGATAAGCTCGAGATAGTCCTCCATCAGCGCGTCGCGGCGCGACTGGCGCATCTGCCGGAAGGCCTCGGAGTGGGCCTCTGCATCGGGCAGCGGCTCCTCGCGCGGTATGGGTCGATCGGCACGCGCCAACGGCATTCCTCCTCGTCGAGCTCCTGCGTACGCCGCGCGTCATAGCACAAGTTGATGCGCCGGCCGCAAGTCCGCTCGTCGATCGGCAAGAAATGCACGCCCTGCGGCCGTTTCCCATAAGTTCATTGTCGTGTCGCCGGCTCCCGCCGACGTCTTGAACATCGGGGGTATCACACTCTATGTAACAGGGAACGACAGACGAGGTGATTCAGCTCGCCCGTGCGACGGGACGAGCCAGAGGGCAAGGATCGGAATTCATGGCAAATACGGTCGATACGGCGATGGCGCTGGTGCCGATGGTCGTCGAGCAGACGAATCGGGGCGAGCGCTCCTACGACATCTTTTCGCGCCTTCTGAAGGAGCGGATCATTTTCATCACCGGGCCGGTCGAGGACCATATGGCGACGCTGGTGTGCGCGCAGCTCCTCTTCCTCGAGGCGGAGAACCCGAAGAAGGAGATCGCGCTCTACATCAATTCGCCGGGCGGCGTCGTGACGGCCGGCATGGCGATCTACGACACGATGCAGTTCATCAAGCCCGCCGTCTCGACCTTGTGCGTCGGGCAGGCGGCTTCAATGGGATCGTTGTTGCTCTGCGCCGGCCACAAGGACATGCGCTTCGCCACCCCGAATGCCCGCATCATGGTGCATCAGCCGTCAGGCGGCTTCCAGGGGCAGGCTTCCGACATCGAGCGCCACGCGCAGGACATCATCAAGTTGAAGCGCCGGCTGAACGAGGTCTATGTCGAGCACACGGGGCAGGACTACGAGACGATCGAACGGACGCTCGACCGCGATCATTTCATGACGGCGATGGAAGCCAAGGATTTCGGCCTTATCGACAAGGTGATCTCGTCGCGCGCGGCGATGGAGACCGAAAAGGCCGAATGAACGCGACCCAAGGTGTTGCTTTGGTTCTGGACTGCGCTAAACCTGCAACAGGATGGCGCATGCCGGGGCTTTCCACGCGAGGCAAAAGCGCTAAGATCGCGTTTTGAAACTGCTTCGCGCGAGAAAGCCGCTTTGGCTGTTTACAATGGACCGTCCGATCGACGAAGCCGTTGTACGAGAGCCCGGCGTCGATGAAGATATCCCGACGAAAGGTCCGGGGCGGTCGAGCGGTAGGCGACGGGACCGAGGAAGTATCCGGGCTTTTTCCCGGGGTGCTGGAAGGACAAGAAAATGAGCAAGGTCAGCGGTAGCAACGGCGGCGACTCCAAGAATACGCTCTACTGCTCGTTCTGCGGCAAGAGCCAGCATGAAGTGCGCAAGCTGATTGCGGGGCCGACCGTCTTCATCTGCGACGAGTGCGTCGAACTGTGCATGGACATCATCCGCGAGGAGAACAAGACCTCGATGGTGAAGTCCCGCGACGGGGTGCCGACGCCGCAGGAGATCATCAAGACGCTGGACGAATACGTCATCGGCCAGAACCAGGCTAAGCGTATCCTGTCGGTGGCGGTGCATAACCACTACAAGCGTCTGGCGCATGCCTCGAAGGGCGGCGATGTCGAACTGTCCAAGTCGAACATCATGCTTGTCGGACCGACCGGCTGCGGCAAGACCTATCTCGCCCAGACGCTGGCGCGCATCATCGACGTTCCGTTCACCATGGCCGACGCGACGACGCTGACGGAGGCCGGCTATGTCGGCGAGGATGTCGAGAACATCATCCTGAAGCTTCTTCAGGCCGCCGACTACAATGTCGAGCGCGCCCAGCGCGGCATCGTCTATATCGACGAGGTCGACAAGATCTCGCGCAAGTCGGACAATCCCTCGATCACCCGCGACGTCTCGGGCGAGGGCGTCCAGCAGGCGCTGCTGAAGATCATGGAAGGCACGGTCGCCTCGGTGCCTCCGCAGGGCGGGCGCAAGCATCCGCAGCAGGAGTTCCTGCAGGTCGACACGACCAATATCCTCTTCATCTGCGGCGGCGCCTTCGCTGGCCTCGACAAGATCATCGCCGCGCGCGGCGAGAAGACGTCGATCGGATTTTCCGCGACCGTGCGGGCTGCCGAGGAGCGGCGCGTCGGAGAGGTGCTCCGCGACCTGGAGCCGGAGGATCTCGTCAAATTCGGACTTATCCCCGAGTTCATCGGCCGCTTGCCGGTGATCGCGACGCTCGAGGATCTCGACGAGGATGCGCTGATCCAGATTCTCTCCGAGCCGAAGAATGCGCTGGTGAAGCAGTATCAGCGGCTTTTCGAGATGGAGGACGTTGAATTGTCCTTCCACGAGGACGCGTTGCGCGAGATCGCCCGCAAGGCGATCACCCGCAAGACCGGCGCCCGCGGCCTGCGCTCGATCATGGAGAAGATCCTGCTCGACACGATGTTCGAGCTGCCGGCCCTCGATGGCGTGCAGGAAGTCGTCATCTCCGACGACGTCGTCAACGGCACGGCGCGCCCGCTCTATATCTACTCCGAGCGGGAAGAGGAGAAGGGCAACGCCACGGCTTGAGTGCCGAGTGGCGTATAACCCCTGCACCCACCGCATGGCTGCATCCGTCTATCGGCATACGCACCGCATAAAGTATTGTGCGGAAATGCCGATTCGACGATTGTGCCCATCGGTTTTACAGCTACAGTTGCTCGCCGACCTTTGGAGCGACAATCTTGAAACCGCTGCCGATGCACTCCACTTACGCTTCAAATAAGGGTGTAGAGGACGGCTGCCGGTTGTGCCGTCGTCCCGACCCTTCCGCGAGGAAGGGGTGAAAGGAAAGAAGATGGAAGACAAGAAAGAAGCCATCGCCGAAACGAGCACCTATCCCGTCCTGCCGCTGCGCGACATCGTGGTTTTTCCGCACATGATCGTGCCGCTTTTCGTGGGGCGGGAGAAGTCGATCCGGGCGCTCGAGGAAGTCATGGGCGCCGACAAGCAGATCCTGCTCGCGACGCAGATGAATGCCGGCGACGACGATCCGGAGCCTTCGGAAATCTATCCCGTCGGCACGATCGCCAATGTGCTGCAACTGCTGAAGCTGCCGGACGGGACCGTCAAGGTCCTGGTCGAAGGGCGCGCCCGCGCCGAGATCGATCATTATCTCCAGCAGAGCGAGTTTCACGAGGCTGAAGCGCACCTTCTCCCCGAGCCGGATGAAGATCCGGTCGAGGTGGAGGCTCTCGCCCGCTCGGTCGTTTCCGAGTTCGAGAGCTACGTCAAGCTCAACAAGAAGATCTCTCCGGAAGTCGTTGGCGCGGCGAGCCAGATCGACGATTACTCGAAGCTTGCCGATACGGTCGGCTCGCACCTGTCGATCAAGATCCCCGAGAAGCAGGACATGCTGGCCACCACCAGCGTGAAGAAGCGTCTTGAAATGGCCTTGGGCTTCATGGAGGGCGAAATCTCGGTTCTCCAGGTGGAGAAGCGCATCCGCTCGCGCGTCAAGCGCCAGATGGAGAAGACGCAGCGCGAATATTACCTCAACGAGCAGATGAAGGCGATCCAGAAGGAACTCGGCGACGGCGACGAAGGCCGCGACGAGATGACCGAACTGGAAGAGCGCATCGCCAAGACCAAGCTCTCCAAGGAGGCCAAGGAAAAGGCCGAGGCGGAGATGAAGAAGCTGCGCCAGATGAGCCCGATGTCGGCGGAAGCGACCGTCGTCAGGAACTATCTGGACTGGCTGCTCGGCATTCCGTGGAACAAGCGGTCGCGGGTGAAGAACGATCTCGGCTTCGCCGAAGAGGTGCTCGACAACGACCATTATGGCCTCGACAAGGTCAAGGAGCGGATCGTCGAATACCTTGCCGTGCAGGCCCGTTCGAAGAAGCTGAAGGGTCCGATCCTCTGCCTCGTCGGCCCCCCCGGCGTGGGCAAGACGTCGCTCGCCAAGTCGATCGCCAGGGCGACCGGCCGCGAATATGTGCGAATGGCGCTCGGCGGCGTGCGGGATGAAGCCGAGATCCGCGGCCATCGCCGGACCTATATCGGTTCGATGCCTGGCAAGGTCATCCAGTCGATGAAGAAGGCGAAGAAATCCAATCCGCTCTTCCTGCTCGACGAGATCGACAAGATGGGCATGGATTTCCGCGGCGATCCCTCGTCCGCGCTGCTTGAAGTGCTGGATCCGGAGCAGAACTCGACATTCGTCGACCACTATCTCGAGGTGGAATACGATCTGTCGAACGTGATGTTCATCACCACGGCGAACACGCTGAACATCCCGGCGCCGCTGATGGACCGCATGGAGATCATCCGGATCGCGGGCTACACCGAGGACGAGAAGGTCGAGATCGCCAAGCGGCATCTTCTGCCCAAGGCGGTTCGCGACCATGCGCTTCGCCCGAAGGAGTTCTCGATCACGGACGAGGCGCTTCGCAAGGTCGTCCAGACCTACACGCGTGAAGCGGGCGTTCGAAACTTCGAGCGCGAGCTGATGAAGCTCGCCCGCAAGGCCGTCACCGAAATCCTCAAGACCAAGAAGAAGTCGGTGAAGGTCACGGTCGACAATCTCGACGATTATCTTGGCGTGCCGCGGTTCCGCCACGGCGAGGCCGAGCGCGAGGATCAGGTGGGCGTCGTCACGGGGCTCGCATGGACCGAGGTGGGCGGCGAACTGCTGACGATCGAAGGCGTGATGATGCCAGGCGGCAAGGGCAAGATGACCGTCACGGGCAATCTGCGCGACGTGATGAAGGAATCGATTTCCGCGGCAGCGTCCTATGTCCGCTCGCGCGCGGTCGATTTCGGCATCGAGCCGCCGATGTTCGACAAGCGCGACATCCACGTCCACGTGCCGGAGGGGGCGACCCCGAAGGACGGTCCGTCTGCGGGCGTCGCGATGGCGACGGCGATCGTCTCGGTGATGACGGGCATCCCCGTCAGGCACGAAGTGGCGATGACCGGTGAAATCACGCTTCGCGGCCGCGTCCTGCCGATCGGCGGGCTGAAGGAGAAGCTCCTGGCGGCACTTAGGGGCGGCATCACCAAGGTGATGATCCCCGAAGAAAACGCCAAGGATCTCGCCGATATCCCGGACAACGTCAAGAACGCGCTCGAGATCGTTCCGGTGTCGCGCATGGGTGAGGTGCTGAAGCACGCGCTCATCCGCATGCCCGAACCGATCGAGTGGGAACCCACCGACGACAAGGCCGGGCGACTTCCTGCCGGGTCGCCGGTGGCCGAAAAGACAGACGAAACCGGCGCGTCCATCGCGCATTGATGTCGGCTGTTTGCAGCTTGTGACGACAAAAGGCCGGGCGTTTGGCGCCCGGCCTTCTTTTTTGCCACAGTTGTGGGAAAAAACCCCTGAATTCCGGGCTTTTTCGGCTTCCCCGTCGTTGAGCTTTGCAAGCCGTCAGCTACACTCGCCCGGATATTTTCAACGAGTCGTTTCAAGCCAGTTTGAAAGGGGTGGAAACATGAACAAGAATGAACTCGTCGCAGCCGTCGCCGAGAAAGCCGGAATTGCCAAGGGCGAAGCCGGCTCTGCCGTCGAGGCCGTGTTCGAATCGATCACTGCCGAGCTGAAGAAGGGCGGCGATGTCCGCCTCGTCGGCTTCGGAAACTTCTCGGTCTCTCGCCGCGAAGCATCCAAGGGCCGTAACCCTTCAACCGGCGCTGAAGTCGATATTCCGGCTCGCAACGTGCCGAAGTTCTCGGCCGGCAAGGGCCTCAAGGACGCCGTCAACTAATCGGTCGGCATCCGATTGAATCAAGAAGGGCCCGGGGAAACCCGGGCCCTTCTTGATTCCGGCGGGTACCGAAATTCGAGGACGGCGACCGCTCTCGAATGGCGGTCTATTCGGCGTCGTCGGGGTGGCCCGCCGAGGCGAAGCCTCCGCCCTGAAAGATAACGGCGGGGTCTGCCGGATCCTCGGGCGCGGCCTCTCTCAACGTTTCGGCGCGCCATTTCGCCGAACTGTGCCTCGGGCGCCAGCCGAGGAATGCCGCCCTGGAATTATCCCACCATTGCTCGTCATTGTCGGACGCGCCGTAGACGATGGTATGGCCGAGGCGAGGGGCTTCGAAGGCGCACCGGCATAGATCGGCGAAATCCTCGACTGCAAGCCAGGTGGCGAGCATGCGCGGATTGCGTGGCTTGGGGAAGCACGAGCCGATGCGCACCGACAGGCATTCGACGCCGAACTTGTCGAAATACATGCTGGCGATTCCTTCGCCGAAGACCTTGGAGACGCCATAGAGCGAGTCCGGACGAGGATAGACGGTCGAATCGATCCGCTCGTCACGTCGGTAGAAGCCGATCGCATGATTTGAACTGGCGAATACGATGCGGGGGCTGCCATGTCTGCGGGCGGCATCGAAGACGTTGTAGGCGCCGACGATGTTGCCCGAGAGAATCATCTCGAACGGCTTTTCGATCGATACGCCTCCGAGATGGATAATCCCGTCGGCGCCGTCGACCAGCGCATCGACGGCAGCGGCATCGGAGACATCGCATTGGGTGAAGCTCTCATTCGGCCCGACATCGTCGATCGCAGCGATATCCGAAAGCACGACGTGCTCGGCGAAGCTTGAGAGCAGTGGGCGGACGGCGGTGCCGACACCGCCGGCGGCACCGGTGAGAAGAAGGCGTTTGAGCATGTTGGCTCCTCAGTTGATGAGGCTTGGCAGGTACATCGATACTGCGGGGATGTAGGTCACGAGCATCAACGCGACGAGCACGGCCGCATAGAAGGGCCAGATCGTCTTGACGGCCTGTTCGATCTTGACCCCGCCTATGGCGCAGCCGACGAAGAGGCAGGCGCCGACCGGCGGCGTGCACAGGCCCAGCCCCAGATTCATCATCAGGATGATTCCGAACTGCACTGGATCCATGCCGATGTCCTTGACCACGGGCAGGAAGATCGGCGTGCAGATCAGGATGAGCGGCGCCATATCCATGATCATGCCGAGCACGAGCAGGATGAGGTTGATCAGGAGCAGGATGACGAACGGGTCGCTGGAGATCGACGTCACCGCGTTGGCGAGAAGTTCCGGCACCTGATAGAGCGACAACATATAGGCGAAGGCCGAGGCGCAGCCGACGAGGATCATGACGAGCGACGTCGTGCGCACCGTGCTCGACACGGCCGTCTTGAACGCTTTCCAGGACAGTTCCCGGTAGACGAGGGCAGTGACCACGACCGCGTAGATGGCGCCGAAAGCACCGGATTCGATCACTGTCATCACGCCCGAAAGCGTGCCGCCGACGATGATGACGGCGGTCAGCAGGCCGGGCAGGGAGGCGGCGAAGCTGACGAGCAATGTCTTCCAGCCGGGAAATTTCTCCGCCGGATAACCGCGTCGAATAGCGACCAGATAGGCCGCGATCGCGAGACAGACGCACATCAGGATGCCCGGCAGGATGCCGCCGATGAAAAGCTTGCTCACGGAAACGCCCCCGCCGGCGGCGACGGCGTAGAGGATGATGTTGTGGCTCGGCGGCACGACCACCCCGGCGATGGACGACGTGACCGTGACGTTGACCGCGTAGTCGGCGTCGTAGCCCTTCTCCTTCATGACCGGCATGAGGATGGAGCCGAGAGCGGAAGTGTCGGCGACGGCCGAGCCGGAAATCCCGCCGAAGAGCATCGAGGAGGCGACGTCGACGACGCCGAGGCCGCCGCGCACATTTCCAACGGCGGCGGCGACGAAGCGCACCAGCCTCGCCGCGATGCCGCCATGCAGCATCAGCTCGCCCGCGAAGATGAAGAAGGGAATGGCAAGAAGCGCGTAGACCGAAACGCCCGACAGGATTCGCTGGAAGGCGACGAAGAGCGGCAGTCCCTCATAGAGAAACGAGCCGATGGCGGCGATGCCCAGGGCGAATGCGACGGGCGTGCCGACGATGAGGCTGATGAAGAACAGCCCGAATAGAATGGCCAGACCCATATGGGCTTACTCCTGGTCGTGCCCGCGACGGGCCATGCGCTGAACGATGTCGGAGCCGGAGAAGAGCACGATGAGCACGCCGCAGATAACGACAGGCAGCGCGCGCCATGCCTCGGCGACGTCGATCATCGGGATCATGCGATCGAGGTTGCCCACGAAAAGATTGTAGCCCTGCCACGCCATGAAGACGCCGAAGACGATCATGAAGAGATCGGCGATGTAGCGCATGATCAGGGCAGGCACGGCGGGAAACGATTCGCGAACGAAATCGATGCTGAGATGGCTGTTCCTGCGTACGCCGACGGCGGCTCCGAGAAAGGTGATGTAGGAGACGAGGAGAAGCGAAAGCTGCTCCACCCATGTCGGCGTATCGTTGAGCACGTATCGCCCATAGACCAGCCAGCCGAAGGTGACGATGATGACGACGAGCGCAATGCCGGCGATCAGCATGCATAGCCACGCGATGCCGTCGAGAAAGCGGTCGACGGCTCCGTGATGAGATCGTTCGACCGGCACGATCTCGCCGGTGTCGTCATGCATGTTCACCAAGGGCTTTCCTCCACGAAGAACCCCGGGCGCGCAGTGCGCCCGGGGTCTTTAGAACGTTGCCGCTTATTTGACGGCGCGGATTTCCTCCACGACCTTCTTCAGGTCGGGGTTCTGCTTGTAGAATTTCGCGTAGACGGGTTTCATGGCGTCCTGGAAGGGCGTCAGATCCTTGATCTCGTTGATCTTCGCGCCGCCCTTGATCGCCTGTTCCTTCGACTTGTCGACCGCTTCGGCCCACAGCTTGCGCTGCTCCTTGGCGGCGTCGATCGCGGCCTGGCGAACGATCGTCTGCTGATCCTTCGACAAGGCGTCCCAGCTCGCTTTCGCGACGCACAGGCATTCCGGGATGATGAGGTGATCCGTCGTCGAGAAGTACTTGGCGACCTGGTAGAGATTGAACTCGGCGTAGCTCGGATAGTTGTTCTCCGCACCGTCGAGCACGCCGGTCTTGAGCGACTGGTAGATTTCGCCCATGGCCATCGGGGTGGCGTTGCCGCCCATCGCGTCGATCATGTCGACATAGAGCTGGTTGTCCATGACGCGAATCTTCATGCCCTTGAGGTCGGAGGGCTTGGTGATTGGACGCTTGTCGTTGAACATGCTGCGGGCGCCGGAGTCGAACCACGAGAGGGCGACGAGCCCCTTCTTCGACAGGGCGTCGGAAAAGTCCTGGCCGATCTTGCCGTCCATCACGTGGTGCATCTGCTCGACGCTGGAAAACAGGAAGGGCAGGGAAAGCACGTTCGTCATCGGAACGATCGGGCCCATCGGACCCAGATTGAAGTTTGCGAAGTTGAGGGCGCCGTTGCGGGTCTGCTCGATTGCGTCGGGCTGGTCGCCGAGGACGGCGTTGTTGTAGACCTTCAGCGTCAGGTCGCCATTCGTTTTCTTGGTGACGTCCTTGGCGAAATCTTCAAGCGCGACCGTGTTCGGATAACCCGGAGCGTGGATGTTCCAGCCGCGCCAGCTCGTCGCGTTGGCGGGCGAAACCGCTGCCGCACAGAGAACGGCGCCGGCCATTGCCGTGGCGCGCAGGATTGTCTTCAGCTTCATGATGTTTCTCCTCCCTGAGAATGCCGAGAACGGAATGTTGTATTACCTATCGAGTGGTGTCATCATACAAGTTGACGGCAAGTCGTCAACTCCCATATCGGCGCCTTGTCCTTTATTCCGGCAAATGCTGAATTGCCGGGAATGACGCGAACGGACGGAGGCAGTGTTGGCCGAAGCGATACCCGACGAACGGACAGCAGGTGAAGCGGGCGATCGGCCGTCCGCCCGGCGAAGCCTCGTGGGGACGGTCTGCAGCGCCCTGCGGGACGAAATCCTCGGCGGCCAGCGCGTGGCCGGCGAGAAACTGCCGAGCGAGGCCGGCCTGACCGAACGATTCGGTGTCAGCCGTACCGTCGTGCGCGAGGCGATCGCCTCGTTGCGGGCGGACGGTCTGGTCGAGGCGCGCCATGGCGTCGGCGTCTTCGTGCTCAATACGCAGCCGGCGGGAATGACGCTCTTCCACGCCGTCGACACGGCCCGCATTTCCTCGACGATCGAGCTGCTGGAATTGCGGGCCGCGGTCGAAATCGAGGCGGCGGGACTTGCCGCTGCCCGGCGTTCGCCGGCGCAGGAGGAGGTGATCTTCGAGCGTTTCGACGATCTGAGCGCGCTCGTCGCGGCGGGGCAGCCGACGACGGATGCGGATTTCGCCTTCCATCTTGCCGTCGCCGATGCCAGCAACAATCCCCGTTTTCGCGAATTTCTCGAAATGATGGGGCGTAACGTCATTCCCCGTACGTCGCTGCAGAAAGGGCAGAAGGAGAGCACCGGGGCGGGCTATCTCGAGCAGATCCAGAACGAGCACCGACGGATCGCCGAGGCGATTTCGACTCGCGACGAGGATGGCGCCAGGGAAGCGGTGAGAACACATCTCAAGGGCAGCCTCCAGAGATACCGGAACATGATCCGGCGCGTTTGACGGGTCGGCCAACTTGTCTGATGAGTTGTTGACAGAGATAATATGATTTGTATGTTGTCGGGAAGCGCTAGCTTTCTACGATTGACCATTCCGGAGTGACCATGGATCCGCTTGCCCTGAAATCCGTCCTTGGTGGCGGCCTGTTGTCGTTTCCCGTCACACCGTTCGGCCCGGACGGCGAATTCAATGCCAAGGCCTATGGCGAGCATGTCGCCTGGCTGTCCGGCTTCGGCGCCAGCGCCCTGTTCGCGGCGGGAGGGACCGGAGAGTTCTTCTCTCTGACCCCGGAGGAAGTGCCCGCGATCGTCCGGGCTGCCAAGGATACGGCCGGCAGCACGCCGATCATTTCGGGCTGCGGATACGGCACGCGCATCGCCGTCGATCTGGCGAAGGCGTCGGAAAAGGCGGGCGCCGATGGTATCCTGCTTTTGCCGCACTATCTGATGGAGGCCAGCCAGGATGGGATTTTCGCCCATGTGAAGGCCGTCTGCGACGCCGTGTCGATCGGCGTGATGGTCTATAATCGCGACAATTCGATCCTTTCGACGGAGACGCTCGCGCGGCTTTGCGATGCCTGTCCGAACCTCATCGGCTTCAAGGACGGCTCCGGCAAGATCGGGCTGGTGCGCGAGATCACGGCGACGATCGGCGACCGGCTGACCTATCTCGGCGGCATGCCGACGGCCGAACTGTTTGCCGATGCCTATCTCGGCGCGGGGGTGACGACCTACTCGTCGGCGGTCTTCAACTTCGTCCCCAAACTGGCGCAGGAATTCTTTGCCGCCCTCAAGGCGGGAGAGCATGATCGCACGAATGCCATATTGCGCGATTTCTTCTATCCTTTCACGGCCATCCGCGACCGCAAGAAGGGTTATGCCGTGTCGGCGATCAAGGCCGGCGTGCGGCTGCTGGGCTTCGACGCCGGCCCGGTTCGTTCGCCGCTCACCGATCTGACGGAGGAGGAGACCGAGATGATGGCCCGATTGATCGAGCCCTATCGCGCATGAGGATCGAGGCGGTCAGGACCCATATTCTCGACCACAAGCTGGACGTCGTCTTCGAAAGCGCGTCGATGCGTTTCGACCGGCGTCAGCACTGCCTCGTCGAAATCGTTTGCGAGGACGGTACGGTCGGGTGGGGCGAATGCCTCGGACCGGCATTGCCCAACGCGGCCGTGGTCGCCGCCTATGCCGGAAGCCTGATCGGCCGCGATCCGCTGGAAAGCGAAAAGCTTTGGATCGAGCTTTATAACCTGCTGCGCGACCAGGGGCAGCGCGGGCTGACGGTGACGGCCCTTTCCGGCATCGATATCGCGCTGTGGGATATCAAGGGCAAGCGCTTCGGCGTGCCGGTCTCGACATTGCTCGGAGGCCGCTTCCGCGAAAGCGTTCGCGCCTACGCGACGGGAGGCTTTCGCAAGGAAGGACGTGACCGTGCCGCGGATATGGCAAGCGAGACCGCTGGCTATGTGCGCGACGGCTTCCACGCGGTGAAGATCAAGATCGGCTTCGACGTCGAGGAGGACCTTCGCGTCATCGAGGCGGTCCGCGACGCGATCGGGGGCGAGGCCCGGTTCATGATCGACGCGAATCACGGATATGACGCGCTCGAAGCGATCGAGGTCGGCAAACGGGCGGCAAAATTCGGCATAGACTGGTTCGAGGAGCCCGTGCTGCCCGAACACCTCGACGCCTATTGCGCGGTGCGTGCCGGGCAGCCGCTGCCTGTCGCGGGCGGAGAGACATGGCACGGACGCTACGGCATGCGCGATCCGCTGGCGCGTCGTGCGGTCGATATCCTTCAACCCGACATCTGCGGAACGGGCGGTTTCAGCGAAATGCGGCGCGTCGCCGACATGGCGGCCATGCACGGCGTGCGGCTGGTGCCTCACGTATGGGGGACGGGCATTGCCCTTGCCGCCAGCCTGCAATTCATGGCTGCGTTGCCGCCAAATCCGCCACGGCGCGATCCGATCGAGCCGATACTCGAATTCGACCGGACGACGAACCCGTTCCGTCAGGCGGTGCTCAGGAAGCCGATCGAGCACAGTGGCGGGATTGTCGTCATCCCGGACGGTCCGGGGCTCGGGATCGAGGTTGAGCGCGCTGCGCTTGAACGCTTTGCATTGAAGGCCGAGTAACGATGACCGGGATACCTGCGAACACCCGCCCGCTCGACGGGCCCGCGCCGCGTCTGAAGACGCCTGCCGGCGCCACAGACTGCCATATGCACATCTATATGCCCGGCTTCGAAGCGCAGC
>Ga0164242_10004427_pt1 | contig 15777 bp, 17 predicted proteins | sample OricomgcompostMG_FD_108783 | JGI IMG/M metagenome (GOLD analysis project Ga0164242, IMG submission 108783) | Miracle-Growth compost microbial communities from Emeryville, California, USA - Original compost - Miracle growth compost (MG) ... | reverse complement strand
GTCGGCTTCTCGCACATCGGAGAAAGGCGAGATACATCGGCCGTCTCGCTGTGGCTCTCCTCGGGGTCCGGATAGGCGCGGTCGGTGGGGAGTCCGAGGGCGCGCAAGGCAGCGTGGAGCCGGGTGATCGCCTGGCGCGTCCGGTCAGGCAGATCGGGACCGCAGGCGTCCAGCAGGATCGCCTCACTGCGATTCAGGCTGTCGCGCAGACGGGGGTCGAGATGTGTCACCAGCCGGCCCAGCGCGGTCGGGGCCTCGGCCATCAGTCGCAGGGCAACGACGAGTTGCTCACAGGCACTGGCGACGATCGGGTCGCGCCCGCGGTCGGACCGGCGCTCGACCCGGGCCGGTCCACGGTCGGCCGCCGCCAGCCCTCGGGCCGAACGGACGGCCTGGCTGATCAGGGTCATCTGGTGGCGGACCAGGCGGGGGTCGTTGCCTAGCAACAGCGGTCGGGTCAGGGGTTGCGCGACCAGGGTGAGGTCGCGCATCTGGGTGTCGACGACCCGCATCAAAGCATCCGGGTCCAGCAGCGGTGGAGTCACTGACACCTCCGGGCCACCCGCATCCTCCGCAGCCCGTCCTGCGATCGCGCCGAGGAGCACGGCGAGGTCGGTGTAGAGGTCGCGTTGAGCGGCCTGGACCGTGTCGCGGGTGGACAGTGGCGCGACCAGGAGCGCGACCGCAATACCCGCGGCGGCGCCGACGAGGGTCTCTTCGAGCCGCAGCACCAGCAGCTGGTCGGAGAACTCGTGCAGCACAGAGTAGAGCTGGGCGACCATGATCGTGACGAAGAAGATCATGAAGGCGTAGTTGACCTGCACGAGATAGAAGCCGCAGAACATCGACGCGACGATGACGAACAGGATCCAGCCGGTGCGCCCAGCGGTTGCGTTGGCCAGCGTCACCCCGGCGACCAGGCCCACCAGCGTCCCCAACACCCGGTAGCCGGACTTGATGAAGGTCTCGGTGCGGTTGCCGGTCCCGGTGAAGGCCACGAAGGCCGCGATCACCGCCCAGTAGTAGCGGGTGGCGTTGAGCTCACGCCCGACGACGATCGCCAAGGTCCCGGCGAGCGCAACCTGCACCGCTTGGCGGGTGGTGAAGTCCAACCGGAGCAGGGGGTTGAGGCGGTGCCCGCGCGCGGGCACGTCACGGCCCACCGAGGCTGATCCGGGCAGGTTGCCCATAGCCAGCTCGACAGCGGGCACGAACTCGTCAGTTCCCGTCCTGTCGGCAGCGTCCACAGCGTCCACGGCGACGCCGCCCGGTCCCCCGTCTATCCCACCGTCGAGTTCCTCGCGTTCGGTCGGCTCGACCACCGGCGGGGTCCCGACCTGGTCCACCAGCCGCAGCCAGTCGGTGACCGCTGCGGCCAGCCGCTTCTCGCCGCGCGTGGCTCCGGTGCGCTCCGAGAGTGTGGACAGCGCTGCCAGTAAGCCCGGCTGGTCATCTGCTGCGAAGAAGGCCGTGACCCTCGCCGCGACACGGCGCACGCTGGGGTCCGCGCCGGCCAGTTCGTCACCGGCACCCGCGATCCCGTCGAGAGCGAGCTGGACGTCGAGGATCCGGCGCCGCAACGCCTGCCCGGTCCACCCCGGCGGCAGTGCTCCGGGCATCGCCGACCAGGCCTCGATCATCAGCGCCGCCTCCACCAGTTGGGTCTGCTGGCTGTGCAGGCGCCGGCGCACCCGGGCACGTTGGCCCGTCTCCTCCGGTGGTGTCGCCAACAGCTCGGTGAGGGTGCCGGCGATCCGCCGACTGCGCGCACCGAAGCTACGACGAATCCGGGACAGTACCCGGGCGGAGTTGACGCGTAGGACACTCAGCGACAACAACAGCACCCACCCCGCGCCGATCGCCGCCGCCAGCACCAGCCCCGAGACCTGGCCCCAGGTGGCGTGCATGAAGGACGCGAAGAAGTAGCCCATCCAGAGCATGAACCCGTAGAAGAAATAGGCCACCCCGAAACGACGCACGAACACCGCCACGAACAAGACCGCCACGAACAAGACCAACGTCCATCGTTCGTGCCCGACCACACAGACACCGAGCACAATGCCCAGCCCGATCGCGATCGGGAAGCCCACCGCGGTGCGGACCTTCTCCCGGCCCGGCAACGGACCCAGGGCCATCGAGCCCATCATCGCGACCACCGCACCCAGCAGCATCGCCACAGTCGTCGACTGCTGATCCAGGTTCCGCAGCCGCGCGACCAAGTACTCCACACCCAGGCCGCTGGCCATCGCCCCAGCCCCGTTGACCGCCATCCGCAGTCGAGCCAGGCCGGGGTCGGAGGCGACCAGGAGATCACGGGTGTGTTGCAGATACCGGCCGATCGGTTCAGTTATCTGCATGATACCGATATTATCACCGGGTCGTCGCCTCGAAGGGAGCGGGGACCCGGTGGGAGAATGACAACCCCGGCACATTCACCGATCTCAGGAGGCACGACGATGGCTGCCGACCCTGAGGGCGACTCTGAGGGCGAGGCCGAAGTCGCGCGACTGTATGGCAAGATCGAAGTGCAAGCCGCCGTCCTGACCCGGAACTTCGAACTCCTGCGACGCCGAGCAGCACACCCCGATGAACTCGATCGCGCCGAGTACCTCATCCTCCGCGCCCTGGCCCGGCTCGGTCCCTCCAGCATCAACGAACTCGCCGACGCACTCGGCCTGGACCCCTCCACCGTCGGTCGGCAGGTCGCCGCACTCGAAGAGGCCGGACTGATCGGACGCACCCAGGACCCGCAGGACCGCCGCCGAGCGATCGTGGCCAGCACCGCGGTGGGCCGGCGCCGGATGAACCTCACCAGCAGCAAGCGCACCGCCCGCACCCGCGACCTCCTCGCCGACTGGACCCCCGAAGAACTCTCCGCACTCGCCGAGGCCTTCGCCCACTACAACCAGGCAGTGGCACGACGCCACCTCGCCGATACGCCCACGGAGGCGAGTGAGCAATCCTCACTCCCCGCAGAGCCCAGGAGGCAGCATGCGCTTACGTAATCTCCCCACCCGACTCGCCACCGGCGCCTACATCGCCCACAGCGGCCTCGAGAAATTCGGTGGCGGACCCGAACAGGCCGCCGGCGTGCACGCCATGGCGGCCGCCGCGTTCCCCTTCCTCAAGGGCATCGAGGCCAACCGCTTCCTGCGCACACTCTCGATCGGCGAGATGGCTACCGGCGCACTGCTGCTCGCACCGGTGGCGCCACCCCTGGTCGCGGGCGCGGCACTGACCGGCTTCTCCGGAGCGCTCGTCGCGATGTACCTGCGCACACCCGACCTGCACCAGCCGGGCAGCATCTGGCCCACGCCCCAGGGAATCGCGGTAAGCAAGGACGTGTGGATGCTCGGCATCGGCGTCGGCCTCATGATCGACGGCCTCAGGAACGCACGAAACACCACCGACGCGTAGTGACCGCAGTCCCGAGCTGTGGCTGGCTCGGCCGTGAGGACGAGTGGAGGACGCGAGGTCCAGCAGCGCCGACAGACTCTCAATCCGCAACGACACAACACTGCGGCACCATAAGAGCGGGGATGAACCTATCGCGGAGATCAAGTGAATGCTGACGCGGCGCGACGCCTCGCCCATCCTCCCCTCCATTGCTGCCGAGGCCGGAGCAAATGTCATCGTGGCCACGCCTCGTTCGCCTGTCGTCTACCAGCGGACCAAGCCGCAACCCTGCCGAAGGCGAGAACCTATTGGACGGCGGCCCCCAGGAAGGTGCGAGCATGCATCTGATCGCGTGGACGCTCACGTGGCTGGACGACAGCGCCGAGGCCACGATTCGCGCGATCATGGCGGCGGCGCCCTGGCCTCGTGGTGAGCGCAACGAGGGGACGGGCAGACCGGCCGAGGCGGACGTGGTGATGCCACAGGCGCGTGCACCGGCCCGGAGCCGGCTGATGGATTTCGGGGCTACCGGGCGGATTACGCGGTGCCGATGACCGTTGCGACGATCTTGTGGACTTCGGCGCGGTCGGGCGGCGCGGTCTCCTGTTCGGTGCAGAGCAGGTGGACGGCCCCGGTCAGGGTGGGAGCGAGAGTACGAACATCGGTGTCGTCGTCCAGTCGCCGCAGGTCCCCCTCGGCGGTGAGGTAGGCGCGGATCATGGCGGTTCCCTCGCCGAGAAGGGGGATGCGGGCGGTTCCCGCCTCGCGTAGCCGGGTCCGAAGGTTGTCCCGGGCGATGATGATCCCGACGACCGCGACCGCGACGGGCGAGAACATCTCGACCAGGGCGTCGGTGAGGTTGTCGGCAACGGTGCCCGTTCCGGCCGAGTCGAGCAGGGCCGTCGTCTGCGCCTCCAGGCGGGTGATCCGGTCGAGCACTAGTTCGGTCAGGAACGAGTCGATGTCGGCGAAGTGGCGGTGGACCAATCCCTTGGCGACCCCTGCCTCGGTGGTGAGCGCCCGCGTCGTCAGCCCGCCTGGCCCGTTGCGGAGCAGGACGCGCTCGGCGGCGTCGAAGAGCTGCTGTTGCGCGTCGTGCATCGGAACTCCGGTCGGCAAGCTGCATCCCTTCTTCGTTGCAAGTGGGCATGCGCCCATTTATAGTGGGCGCGTGCCCACTCTACCGTCGCGCTTCGACCCGGCCGACTCGCACCGCGCCCGAGGCATGGCCGAGTCCTTCGGCGCGGACGCCGCCGCCTACCACCAGGCCAGGCCGAACTATCCGCAAGCGCTAGCGGACCGGATCATCGCGGCCAGTCCTGGCCGTGATGTGCTCGACGTGGGCATCGGCACCGGCATCTCCGCTCAGGGCTTCCAGTCCGCCGGGTGCCGGGTGCTCGGTGTCGACGTTGACGCGCGGATGGCCGAGTTCGCCCGCAGCCAAGGTTTTGAGGTCGCGGTCGCGAAGTTCGAGGACTGGAACCCGTCCGGGCGAACGTTCGACATCGTAATCGCCGGGCAGACCTGGCATTGGATCGACCCCGTGGCAGGTGCGGCCAAGGCCGCGCGGGTGCTTCGGTCCGGCGGTCAGATCGCGGCGTTCTGGAACACCTTCCAATTCCCGCCCGACCTCGCCGGATCGCTCCGGGCCGTCCACGCCCGTGTGCTGGGCGACACGCCCTTCGGCCGAGGCATGTTCGCCGGGCCTGACGCCTACAGCCCGATCTTCGACAAGACCGCCGACGGGATACGCCACGCAGGCAGCTTCGGTGAACCAGAGCAATGGCGTACCGACTGGCAGCGGACCTACACGCGAGACGAATGGCTCGCCGTGGTCCCCACCGCCGGCGGCCTGAATCAACTGCCCGACGACAAGCTCGGAGAGCTACTTGCGGGCATTGGCGCAGCCATCGACGCCGCCGGAGGCGGCTTCACGATGACCTACGCCGCCGTCACCGTCATCGCCGCACGAACCGATGCGACCTGAACGAGCCTCAACAGACACCGAGGGACCACCCTCGTCCCGTCAGCTGGGAGCGTGCGCTCGCCGGGGCGTCGTGCGAGGCCACGCCGTCGTCGCTGTCGGCGTGCTACGTGATCGTCTGCCGAGCGGGGGACGCTCGATGCGCTCGCTGAGGAAGTCCATCTGTCGGGTTCCCAGCTCGCGCGCTCCTTTGGCGCTACGACTGGCGTGAGCCCGATGGCGTTCCTGCGAAAGATGCGGGCCGAGCCGATGGCCCGGCTGCTGGCCGACACGGACCTGTCGGTCGCCCAGGCGGGCCGGTCGGTGGATTGGCGGGACCCGAACTATGCCAGCGCGACGTTCCACGACTATCACGGCGTGTGCCCCGACCGAGTTCCGCCGCCGCCACGCGCCGCTGCCGATCGGCTGAGTCGACGGTGGCGCAGAGTCTGCACCACCGTCGCTCGAAGACCGCGAACTGACGGTGGCCGAAACGTTCCCCCACCGTGGGAGCAGGAAAGGTGCGCGACACGCCCCGGTAGGGACGGCGCAGTGCGGGGCGTGTGGGGCGCGGTTGGTGTACCTGGCAGGGTATGACCGCCGAGACCGTCCCCGCCCCAGAGAAGCTATCGTGCGCGCCTGGCGCCGGAGTCCCTGGTAGTCACGCTGCCGGCCCTGGATGTGCTCAATAAGCCGGTCGCGTTGCCGGACCCAGGTCGCCTCCCCGTAGGAGCGCAAACCTCGACCGCGTCCGTTTTGCTCGCTCGTGAGAATCGTAGCTGGGCGCGATGCGCTTTCCGGCCTGGTCCCGCCCCGCGGGCCATGATCTCGTCCTGCGAGGCGTGCCGCGGAGGGTGCGTCGGCGGTGGCCTCGGGGGGCATGAGCCGTGAGTCACAGGCCGTCAGAGGCGACTCATCGCGAGCCTGTGAGCGCTGGGAGGGAGCCAGCTGTGTTGGGGGTTTGGACTGCGAGGTGACCGGCCCGCTGCGCCAGGCTTGATAGGTTGTTTTGGACGGCGCCGACCGGACGCCGAGTCGTGGAATGTCCGCCCCGGCCGGGGTTCCATTGGCGAAGGGGAAGTTGCCCTCAAGGTCGTTGGACGTCACAGGCCATTCTCTGAGCACCGCTTCTGAGCACCGCGCCGCTGGGGGACGAGGGTGTCATGAGGAGGCTTGCCCATGACGAAGGACGGCAGTTTCAAGAAGGTCGTACGCCACCACGCGCAGGACACCGGTCAGCGCTACACCGAAGCGCTGACCGATCTCAACGGTCTCGCGGCGCGGATGGACCACGAACCCGCCGGAGAGCGGCTACTCGCCCATCTGCGGGAGCGCTACGACATCGAGGCGGTCGCGGCAACCAGGCTGAGTGCGCACAAGACCTACGTCTTCCGCATCGACCGAAGCGATGGTGACCCGTGGGTCGCCCGGGCCTTTCCGCCCGCTCGGCCCAGGGCTGGTGTCGAGGGCGACGCTGCGATCCTGCGGTTCCTGGAGCAGCAGGGCTATCCCGCGGAACGCCTGGCGGTCGAGGAAGCGGTATCCGACTTCGACGGCAGCACGGTCCTCGTGACCAGGTTCATCGAGGGCGGCCACCTCCCCGACCGCACGGAGAAGTTCGCGATGATGGGCGACCTGCTCGGACGGCTGCATGCGCTGCCCTACGACGAGTCCGTGAGCCGACCGGGTGGAGCCAGCGGTGAGGACCCCACCCGTGAGGGCGCGCCACGTCAGGACCTACTCGCTGCCCTGGCGTTCCTCGACGCCGTCGACACCAAGGTGCCGGCCGCCGAACGCGAACGATTCGAGCGGCTGCGGAACAAGGTGCGCTCAGCCGACGACGGCCACGGCCTTCCCGAGGGGCTGCTGCACGGCAATCTCCTCCACGCCCCCGACCACGCCGTCCTGAGCGAGCAAGGCCCCATCGCGATCAACTGGAAGGCGTCCGGGTACGGACCGCGCCTCGCCGACTTCGCCTACCTGATCTGGGGAACCGGCTCGTGGAACCCGCGGCGGCCGAACCAGGAACGCATCGACGCCGCCGTGGACGCCTACCGCCAACACATCCAACCGACCGGCGACGAACTCGACCGGCTCGAAGCGGTCATGTATATCCGCACGCTCTACCTCACCTGCTTCGGCTACCGTCGCGCCATCACCAACGGCTCGCCGTTCACCGAATGGGGCTTCATCCGCCCGCCCGACTACTTCAGCTCCACCGCAGCAGCGACCCGAGCCGCGTTCCGCCGGTAGATCATCGAGATGGGCCAAGACAACGACCGTGATCCGTTCGGCCGCGCGCCGGATGCCTCATCCGGTGACGGCGCGCCGGTAGAGCTTCCGAAGGGCATCCTCGAGCGGGTCCGGGCGCTGTGCCTGGCGCTGCCCGAGGTGACCGAGCGGGTCGATGACTCCCTCGTCAGAGAGAGGTCGACGGCATATTCGTTCGACATCCGCCGGAGATCGTTCTGCCTGCTCATGGCAACAGAGAATTCGACCGGCAAGCCCAACCCGCTGCTCGTGCTGCGTGCCGATCCAAACGAACGCGAGGCGCTGCTGGCCATCGGCAAACCGTTCTTCGCCACACGCGCCGCCGGTGATCGCGTCGGAGTCCTGCTCACCGACGACACCAACTGGCAGGAGATCCGCGAGCTCGTGACCGACAGCTACCGACTGCTCGCGCCGAAGAAGCTCACCACCTTGCTCGACTAGACGGTCTTGCCGATCGCTGCCGAGCACAGGCCCTCTGCCCGTTCCGCCCTTAGCCGAGGCGGCGGCCCGGCGTGGCCTGTCGGGTCGTCCTCAGGGGAGCCGTCGTCTTTGATGCCGTCGTGGTGGAGGAGGATGCCGATGATGACCAGGCCGATGCCGGCCAGGTCCTGCCAGGTGGGCACCTGGTGCAGCAGGACCAGTCCCATCACGGTGGCCGCCGTGGGGAGCAGGGCGAGCATCAACGCGAAGGTGGCCCGCGGGAGCCTGGCCATGGCGAGTTGGTCGGAGACGTAGGGGATGACCGAGGAGCAGATTCCGACCCCGGCAGCCCAGGCCAGCCACAGCGGGTGCGCGAACGCCGGAAACGCAGCCTTGAAGCCGACGGGGGTGATCGCGACCGCGGCGATGATCATGGCGGCACCGAGTTGGTCGATACCGCTCATGTCCACCACCGGCGCACTGCCGGGGCCGGTGGGCCGGTCGGGTTCCACCCGGGTGTGCGCGATGCGGTGGCCCAAGATCACATAGACCATGAACCCGGCGCAGTTGGCGAAAGCGAACACGAACCCCCACGGTGCGGCGACCAGCCGCAGCTCGGTCAGCGCGGCGACCCCGGCCACCGCGAGCACCAGTGCGGCCAGGTTGCGGCCGGTGCGAGCACCAAAGGCGGCCAGCGCAAGGGTGCCGAGGAACTCGATCGCCCCGACGGTGGCCAACGGCAGCGAGTTCAGGGGGAGGTAGAACACGGCATTCATCCCGGCCAGCACGACCCCCAGCCACAACAGCACCCACCGCTGCGCCGGGCTCATGCGAGCCAGCAGCCGCCACGGCCGGCGCCAGGCCGCGAAGACGACCGCGGCGGTGACGATGCGCCACCACGCCACCCCCAGCGGGCCGAGGCGGGTGAACAACAGCAGCGCCAGCGAGGGCCCGAGGTAGTGGAATACCGCACTGGTCAAGAAGAACGACACCGGCGGCAGCGGCGGGTAGTGCGCGGAGCCGTTCGAGAGCGGTGACGATCTGTCCGGCCCAGGGCCATCGCCGGGGTGAACCGCCCCGGTGTTTCCGGACGGTGTCTTCACCCGGTCGGGGCGGAGACGGTTTCATGCAGCGTAGTAGGAGGCTCGGCCACGTCAGCGTGGAGGGACGACGCAGATCTACCTCCACGCCGACATGACCCTCAAGGAGAAGGCACTGGCCAGAACCCGACCCCCGAAACAGCAGACACGGCCGATACCAGCCACCCGACACCCTGCTCACCTGGCTCGAACACCTCTAATTATGCCGACCTCGCCAGCGCAGAACCCCTGCTTTGCAAGAGATCCACCGACCACATCGGCATAATCGGGAGGTCGGCATAATGGGTTCGGCAGCGTTGCCAGGCAGCACCGGGCAGGTTCGCCGCGATCGCCTCGACCAGCCCGGCGTGGGCGTCGGAGGTGACCAGCTTGATCCCGGACAGTCCGCGGGCGACCATGTCGGCGAAGAAGTTGTTCCAGGCCGCGGCAGTCTCCGAGGTGGCGACCTTGACGCCCAGGACCTCGCGGTGCCCGTCGGCGTTGACGCCGGCGGCCAACAGTACGACGGCGTTGATGACGCGGCCGTTCTCGCGGACCTTCATCGTCAACGCGTCCGCGGCCACAAACGTGAAGGGCCCCGCATCGTCGAGCGGGCGGGTGCGGAACGCCGCGGCCTGCTCGTCGAGGTCGGCTGCCATCCGTGAGACCTGCGACTTGCTCAAACTGGTGATGCCCAGGGTCTCGGCGAGCTTGTCGACTCGTCGGGTCGAGACGCCGAGCACGTAGCAGGTCGCCACTACCGAGATCAATTCGGTCTCGGCACGCTTGCGGCGTTCGAGAAGCCACTCGGGGAAGTAACTGCCCTGACGAAGTTTCGGGATGGCGACATCGATGGTGCCGGTCCGGGTGTCCAGATCACGATGGCGATACCCGTTGCGGGAGTTGACCCGGTCGGGTGAGCTCGTGCCGTACTCCGCGCCACATACCGCGTCGGCCTCGGCCGAGCACATCGCGTTGATCACGGTCGCGAGCAGGTGACGCATCAAGTCCGGCGACGCATCGGAGAGTCCCTCTCCAACAGGGCGACAGGGTTGAGGATGTGAGGAGCGGTCATCGTGGTGGTTCCTTTCGAGAGTGCTGTGAGACGTTCACTCGAAGGATCACGCGGTAGCCGCTACCTCGTTCTGGGAGGTCAGACGCCGGTCCTGGTCGGAATCAATGTCCGGAACCGGACGGCGACGGTTGCTTCTCAGAACATCGCAACCGAAGTCAGAGGCGATCACTGAGAGGACCCTCGGCCATGAACTCCTCCCCTATCCGTGTCCCTGCGGAGTGGAACGACAGCGGCGTGTTGCTGTTCGCCGAGGCCTGCCCGCCCGCCCAGATCCCACAACGCACCGTCTGCGACCAGAAGACCCGCGGCATCGGGCCGTGGCGGCGGCTATGCAACGGCAGGGGCTATTCGCACATGACAGCGTCAGAGACGCGTCACCCTGTTCGGAGGAACTGAGATGGGTACTGACCACGTGTTACCGCATCGGCCTCCGGAGGCAGAAGACCCGTTGCTGTCGCCTGAGGATGTCTCGACCATGCTCGGCGGGATTCCGGTACGGACGCTGAAGCGCTGGCGGACCGAACGGACCGGGCCCACTCCACTGCACATCGGCCGCAAGGTCCTCTACCGCCGCTCGGTGGTTGAGACCTGGCTTAGGGAGAAGGACCGCGAAGCGGCCGCGTGGATGGCTTCCTGACGATGGTGCAAAACCGCATCCCGCGTGGCACTCACGGCGAGATCAAGGTGATCCAACAATCTGATGGCCGGTGGCTCGCTCGTACCCAAGTCCGCGACCTTGACGGAAGAGTCCGGTCGGTTCGCGTCACAGACCAGACCAAAGGTGGTGCGAGCCGAAGGCTCGAGCGCCGCCTGGATGACCGAGTTGACCCGACCGCTACCGGCGTCACCCCCGACACCACACTCGACACTCTTGCCGAGGTGTGGTTGCAACATCGCCGAGATCACGGCAAGGTCCGCTCCAAGGGCGAGCTGGCGCCACAGACGTTGGCGATATACGACTCAGAGATCCGCAACGTCATCATCCCCGCTGTTGGCGCAGTCCGAGTCAAGGAAGTGAATGTCCCCTTCCTCGATCGGCTGTTCGCCGACGTCGAGCATGGCCGCAAACATGGCGCCTACCGTGGTCGCCCGAGCGGACGCTCGACCAAACAACTGCGCGTTGTGCTCAGCGGCATGCTCGGCGTCGCCGTGTCGCATGGCGCTCTCTCAGCCAACCCGATGCGCGACGCGGCTCGGTCGGCACGGGACCCTAAGCACGAGGTCGAGTTCCTCACCATCGATCAGTCGAACCACCTGCGCTTCCGCGTGGCGAGAACCGCCGTTCGAGTCACGCGAAGGCGGATGCCGAACCTCGATCTAGAGGAGTTCGTCGAACTACTGCTGGGCACCGGATGCCGCGAGGGCGAAGGGCTTGCAATCAGACCCATCGATCTGATTGATCTGGACGGCGCGACGCCAATGCTCCATGTCTGTGGCACCCTCGTCGAGCCCCGCAAGGGCTATGTCGAGAAACTCCACCGCCAAGACACCACCAAGACGCGGGAGGATCGGACACTCATCCTCCCAAGCCGAATCGTCGAAGTCCTGCAGCAAAGGATCGAACGTATACCGCCAGCCGGCCCCGAGTCACCGATCTTCGCGACACGGACCGGCAACTGGATCTCCCCTGCAAATATGCGCACACGATTGCGTCGCGCCGTCGAGCGGGCACTGGCTCAAGGGACCACGCTGGACCGCCAACTCGACGGGACAAGCTTCCATACCCTGCGCCGTACGGTGGGGACATTGATCGCACACGAGGTGTCCCTCGACGCCGCCCGCGAGCAGTTGGGGCACCGCGACCCCTCCGTCACCTACCAGCACTATGTCGGCAAACGCCCGGTAGCACCCGACGTACGATCGACTCTCGATCTCTTCCTTGCGCCCCTTGAGCCATCCCACGACATCGAGCAAGCCAGAGTGCCAGATCGGCCGGAGGCTGACCTTGGCATCCTCTTGACCAGACAAGCACTTCGTGGGCCTGCGGTCGGGTCACCGCCAGCAGCCTATTCCGTGACGAGTCGCCCCAGCCGAGGCGTCGGCAGGTAGTTGATCGCTCGCTGCACTCACGTGCAGGCACAGGCTCCGCGTGAGATCAGGTTGTCCAGAGAACATCCATCGGCACGGCGGCGATCCGGTCGCCGACACGGGGTCGAACTCGCCGGAGTGCTGATCCCGGAAGTGTCCTCGCCGGGCGCTCTCGTCGCGTCCAAGCCACGTCCACGAAGGAGGGTGGTGATGTCACCGCCCTGGTGGCACCGGTCGGCGACCGGCGGTGGTCATGACGCCGTAGAGGTGCGTGACATGGAGGCGGAGGACCAGGCGGTGGTGCTGGATCATCTCAGCATCGAAGGCATCCCGGTCGAGGTCGCCGTAGAACGCAGAGTGCACCGCGAACAACTCCCCGGTCGCAGCATCGCCCGGCATGACTGCGGTTGCCGAGAGACTCGCATCGCCCTCGGCAACCGCGTAGTGCCAGAAGTCGGGTCCGGTCACGTGCAGCACCGCCCGCGGCGTGCGGGCCACGTTGCGCGCCTTGACCCGGTCAGCGGTGGTCGAGATCCGGACCAGCCGGTCGGCGTGCTCGGCGACGTAGAGCACGTTGGACAGCTGCGGCGTGCCATCCCGCTTGACGGTGGCGAGCACTCCCTCGCGACGCTCACTGATCAACTGCCACAGCTCGTCGGGATCGGCCACTACCACTCCCTCCAGTCTCGGTCCGAGCCTCGGCTCAGGCCTGCAGATCCGCCTCGACGTCGAGCACGATCCGGACCTTCTCGCTCAGCACCACGCCACCGCCGGGGATCGGGCCGTTGTAGTTGACCCCGAAGTCGTTGCGGTTGATCTCGGCGGTGGCGGAGAAGCCGGCCTTGGTGCCGCCCTGCGGGTTCGGCCCGAACTCGGGTGTCTCCACCGCCAGGGTGACGGGCTTCGTGGTGCCGCGTATGGTCAGATCGCCGTCCAGGAACAGCTCACCGTCCTCGACCCGTACGCCGGTGGAGACGAAGGTGAACTGCGGGTGGTTCTCGGCGTCGAAGAAGTCCGCGGAGCGGATGTGGTCGTCGCGCATCTCGTTGTTGGTGTCGATGGAGGTGGCCTCGATGGTCACCTCGACGTGAGTGTCGAGCACGCTCTCACCGGTGACGATCGTGCCGCTGAAGGTGTCGAAGTGGCCGCGGACCTTGCTGACCATCATGTGCTTGATCACGAAGCCCACGTGGGTGTGCACCGGGTCGATCGTCCAGGTTCCAGCCACGTAGCCGGGGATGGCGGACTGTTCGGAGGAAGTTGTCACAGGGGCCTCTTGGATGAGTGGACTGGAATGCAAAGTTGAAGATAAATCTAGAAGTTACCGATAGTTCCTCGGTACTCTTTAGGAACCATTATGGGACCGGACCACCTGCTGCCACAAGAAGGCACCCGGCTGTGCCCCGGTTCCTCCGTGGTAACCACCCATGCCGACAGGAAACCCATGAGCACAGCGACACACAGCACCATCGACACCGGCACCGGCTGCAGAGCCAGGGAGGTGCTCGACCTCGTCGCGGACAAGTGGTCTCTCTATGTCGTCTCGGTGCTCGGCGAGGGGCCACTGCGGTTCACCCAACTCAAACGCGGCATCGACGGGATCAGCCAGCGGATACTGACAGTCACCCTGCGCGGCCTGGAGCGCGACGGGATCCTCACCCGAACCGTTCACGCGGTGATGCCCCCGCACGTCAGCTACGAACTGACGCCGATGGGCCGCACCCTCCTCGAGGCCACCGCACCGCTGATCACCTGGAGTCACCAGCACCTGCCCGCCATCGACACCGCCCGCCGACACTACGACGCACGAGCGGACACTGCCACTCAACGGTAGGCCGGTCATCGGTAGCCAGTGCAGAACGAACGAGCCGGCGGCGAGGCTCCACGTGCAGTTGGAGGCTCCGTGTGAGGTCAGGTCGTCCAGAGAACATCCATCGGCACGGCTGCGATCCGGTCCCCGAAGGAGGCGGCGGCGGTACCCGGTGTGCAGGACGAGTCCGGCGACGAAGCACTTGCCGAGCTTATCGCGTAGGTAGGCGAGCCCGTTGGCGTCCTTGGCCGATGGAGGGGCGTTCGACTTGACCTCGATGCCTGCCACACGCCCATCAGGGGTTTCGAGCACGAGGTCGACCTCGCCGGCGTGCTGATCACGGAAGTGTCCCAGCCGGGCGTTCTCCTCGCTCCAGGTGAGTTGCCGGCAAATCTCGCCGGTGACGAAACCCTTCAGGAGGCCGCCGGCGACGTCCCTGTTCGCTCGGGGCGATGCGCCTTGTGTCGAAACGTTGACGAGGCGATCGGCGAGGCCCGTGTCGAGCAGGGAGCTCTTCGGCTTCGACACCACTCGTTTGGCCAAGTTGATGGCCCACGCGGGAATGTGCTGGGTCAGATAGAGCGTCTGCAGCAACTCCAGATAGGGGGTCAGCGTGCGCACCGGGATCTCGGTGTCGCGGGCAACGTCTGCCACGTTGAACTCACCGCTGTTGCGGGCAGCAAGCACCCGCAGGATCAGCGGCAATTCCGCCACGGCTGAAGGTTGGAGATGTCGCCGGCCTCTCGACGCACGATGCCGTTGACGTAGTTGTCGAACCATTGGTCACAACGCCGCCCGACGGTGCGTGCCAGCGCTTCGGGATAGCCACCCGCGGTCGCCCGGTCGAGGTAGTCACGGCGGTGCAGTTCGCTGGCATGGTCCGCGAACCGCCCACCCGGAGAGAAGCCGATCGACGAACCTCTCGGTGTGCCGGTCGAACTCACCTTGGCTGAAGCTGTGGAGCTCAATGCTCTCTGTGCGCCCGGCGAGACTGTCTTCGATGGCCGGCAGCTTCAAGAGGTTGGCCGTGCCGGTCAGCAGGAACCGGCCCGGTCGGGTGTCGCGATCCACGACGTACTTCAGCGCCAAGATCGACTCGGGAACACGCTGCACCTCATCGACGGCGAGCAGTCGGTCCGGGTCGGTGGTGAGGAACCCGACGGGGTCTTCCCTGGCACCGCGGGCGGTCACCGCCTCGTCAAAAGAGGCCAGCCGCCCGTCGTGCTCGTCAACGAGCTCTTGGACGAGTGTCGTCTTTCCCACCTGACGAGCGCCCTGGATGACGACGATTCGGGTGTGCCGAGTGCCTCCAGGACGCGAGGCTTGGCCTGGCGGGCAACGGATGGCATGCCCCGACTCTATCCAGCGCTCGGCGGGACGGCGCACCTACGTCGCCGATCTGCCACCATGCTTCCGGTCCGCCACAGCAGCCAGGCGCGCTGCCGCTCGTGGAGCGTACATCGGGAGCGTCAGCCACCCAGCATCGTCCTCGGCGGCTCTCGCCGCGCTGCCCGTACGGGCAAACATGTCACAAACGTGTCAATCAGCGGTCCCGAGCCAAAAACGGCTGTGGTCCCGGTCAGCGTTTCTGCTGGTCAGAGCCACTTTTCCCGAGCCGCCTGTCGGAATCGAACCGACGACCTATTCATTACGAGTGAATCGCTCTACCGACTGAGCTAAGGCGGCGTCATGCCCGGCCGGGGCCGGGCACGTCGGACGAGTATAGGGCGCGGGT